>Ga0182027_10000755_pt1 | contig 54928 bp, 56 predicted proteins | sample 712E1DmetaG_FD_121300 | JGI IMG/M metagenome (GOLD analysis project Ga0182027, IMG submission 121300) | Permafrost microbial communities from Stordalen Mire, Sweden - 712E1D metaG (Illumina Assembly) | ecosystem: Environmental > Terrestrial > Soil > Wetlands > Permafrost | place: Sweden...
CGGAGGGGTGTCATGGTTTACTATCAAGTTCCATCGGCCAGCCGTAGGTGATCAGGTGGTACTTCATCCCCTCATGGGGTCATCGGCTAGGCGGCCTCCTGATCTCGACGATCGGCCTGGGCGGCCGTGTCTTGCGGGCCTTTTGAATCCCGCGCGGTTCCCACGATGTCGCCAAACAATTGGCTGATTTCGTTGTCTAACCCGTGCCAGGAGATCGCCACCCATAAACCAGAAAGTGTTCCGAGGACCCACATCCTGCTCAAGGCCCAAGCGATGGCGTACGGTGACCACCCTGTCCCTTCCGTAAGAACCCCGCCGATGCTAAGAGCGGCTTCGACAAAAACGAACGCAATCAGGTTATAGATCAATCCGCGCTGAAAGAGTTTCCAGGCCTTGCCCCAGGTCCAGTCGCCTTCGGTGCGCTGCGGCGGACCGTGACCTTGATCCGTCTCATACTCAATGACTTTTGGGTGGATCAGCGGGGAAGCGAAGTAAAGGGCGCTCATCAAGGCGGAGACCAATCCCACCACCGGCGGGGCCAGCAAGACGAAATTCCAATCCATTCCTCCGGCCGCAGGCCACAGGGTCGTGAGCGCGACGGTCGCCAGGATCGGAACCTGGACGAAGAGGAACTGAAAGCCGATCCCTTCCACTATTGGCGCCTTGCGCCGTTCAATCTCGGGCTCCGTCCAACCGAATTTTCTATTGCCGAATCCGTAAATCCAGGAGAAAAGCCCTCCCATGGCCCGCCCAACAACAGAAGACCCGGAACTGCCACCCTCTTGATCCGGGCCGGCGGGCGCATCCCATGTCTCGACGAACCGTCTGGTCCATTCCATAATCGTGTAAGTTTTCTCGAGATCCCAGACTTTCACATCCGTCTTTTCAGACAGTTTCTGGATAAGATCCTCCAGCAGAGACAAAATGGATTGCGCGCTCTCGGGGTATGCCGCACTCAGTCTCATAAGCTGCTTAAGGTGGCGGTTGTCCCAATGTCCCGCTCTCGTGTCTGCAAGCAGCCGAAACCACTGGATCATGATCTCGGACGGGGCGCCGGCGTCACGTAGCTTATTGATGAATTCCAACTGGCCATCCTGCGGATAATCTTTAAAGAGTTGTAGAACCAGCCGCTGGGCTGCGTCGGTGCGGCCCTGCATCGCCATTCGGAAAGCAGCCGCTTCATAGGCGGGCCGCAAAGGCGGCAGGTGCGGGTTCGCGTCTCCGCCAATCTGCTCGATGCTCTTCGCATCCACATCGAGGACTTCACCTCGATAAGCCATCCCTTCGAAGCTATAGGCGGCTGCCAGCGCCTCAAAATAGGGCCGAAGACTTCGGTCATAGAGAGTCGGGTTTGTTCTTTTCAGGAACGCATCGATCTCCCCCGCCAACTGTTCCGGCGGAAGGCTATAAGCCATTTCTTGAATGACATCGGCCATGACAGCTAAGAAAGCATCAAAATCATTGAAGGCTGGCTGTTTGGGGGTATGCGGCAGAAGCGCTTTCTCCGCCTCTGCAAGTGCGAGCTTTGAAACTGCCAGTGAATCTCGTTCCGGTAATTCGAGGTCCGTTTCACGCAGCACACGCGCCACAGCCACTTGCCGATAAAGAGTTCGCTCCAGGGATATTCTTTCATTCGCACTTGGCCACATTCGATTGAGAAGCTGTTGCGCGGCCGAATGAGTATCGGGGGTTTTTGCCAAGCCAATGGCAAGGCTCGCAACGGCGTAACATTCGTCGCCCCTGCTCAGGGAGGCGGGTGGCAAACGCAGGGCGCTCTCCGCTATCCAGGGCGCCATCGCAGGATAGTTCAAGAACCTGCCGAGTAAAACAGCAATCCAATCGGGCTCCGGGGCCGTATCGGGATGAAAATAGGCCGTCAGGCCCTGCAGCGCTGATTCGGATTGGCGTTGCTCGAGCAGCGTTTCGGCGATATGGAAGAGCGCGCGGTTCCGATCTTTCGGGTATGGAATCTGGTCGGCAAGCCGGAAGGCGATATTGGCCAGGAGCGGGTCGCCTGCGACCATCTCCCCCAATGTGACGATCGTGTAGCTCATGGCTTCATAAGGGCCCAGAGGATTTTGTTCGTCGTTTTTTAGCTTTTCCAAAACGGAAGCCTCGAGGGGCTGATCAGGAAAAGCCGCCAATCGTCCGCCAGCCAACTTTCGGCTGCTGACGAGGAATGCGCGCTCAAACAGCTGGAACGCTTCAGGTTCGCGGCCCAACTCATGAGCGAGCCGCTGACCCACGGCGTCCAGAATCAAGGCCTTCGTTTCAAGGAGATACCGCAGGTCCTGACTGTCATGCCGCCAATTCGGGAATATGTTCTTAAGACCTGGCAGATCGCTGGCAAGGGCCAACAATTTTTCATGTGCTTTGGGATCTTGAGCCAGCGCTTTGAGGACCGCTTGCAGCGCCGTGAGTCTGCCCAAGGGCAGAGCTGTTTTATCCTCGGTGAGAGCATTGAGCGCCACGAACAGGCCCGCAGTACGGCGGCGAGCTCTCGGTGAACGAGCCTTTTCCTGGGCCTCATAGGCCAGCGCGGCCGCGCGGACGGTCACATGCCCGGCGTGCATCGACCGCTGCAGAAGATCCATGCTGCGCTGATAAAGTTCAAGCGCTCGTTCCTTATCCTGAAGTGTGCCGGCAAGCGTCGGGTCGAGATCCTCTGTAGACATGAGCGCCGTTTTGTCCAGGCGGTTCCACTGGGTATGCGGACGGACGAGAATTCTCCAAACAAGCCTCAGGCTCAAGCGTGTAAGATCTGCAAATGGATTCTGCTGAAAGATTCCCGTGAGGCCCCTGATAATGGCTACCACCATCCACCGATAGCCCTCCTGAAGCTCTTCGAAGGCTTGTTGGGATTCACTTAAATCTACCCAATGCCCCTGGTGCACTACGACGGGATGAGTTTCTTGGAATTGGTTCCACAATCTTGCCAAACGGGGAATTCGCCGGAGAAAATCTTCCAGCGTCATGGACTCCAATTTGTGAACATCCTGCAGGTCGGTATCCCAGAGCGCCCCCCAGACAGCATAGGCCACTTCACGGAAGCGATCGCGCTCGTCCCAAGCCGCGAGGAGGTTCTTGGCAAATGCTTTCACGCGCCGGCGGATAAAGCCCGGAAGCCGGCCCCATCGAGGGTTGTCCATGCGATCAAAAAGCTTTGCGGCTCGTGAGCCGGGCACCATCATGGCCGCAGAAGGGCTGTGCTTGGCGGCCGGGGCCTTGTCGTCTAAATACTGCATAAAAGGTCCAAACTGCTTCCAAACCACAAACTGTATGATGGCACCGTTCTTGTTGTGATAGCGCCACCAGTGCTTGTCGATATCAGCCCCCATGGAATCCGGATAGCCAAACTGCTCGAGCAGGCTGAACTCGTAATCCCTGGGGATACCAGGGTGATCGGATGTTTCACCCCCATAGTAAAAGACCGGTCCTCCAAACGACAGATGGATTTCGGCATCCAACACCCTGGATTGGAAGCGTCTGATTAATTCTTCGAACCCATCCAAAACACACTCGTTAGCATTGCCGCCGGCAAAAACAAACCCGTTATATGGGTCCAGATCGTCAACGTGCAACAGGTGATTGGCAATGTGTTCATGTTGGACAAGTTTATGTCCGGTGTGTTCAATAAACGATTCTTGATCTGTCGGTATTGATTCAAATGTATCGACAATCGCCGGGTGATGAATCAACGTTTCAATGGCCTCTTTGGAACGCGCCATAACGTCATGTACCCGGGTAGCATGAATAACAAACCCCGCAAACTTCGCGTTTCCGACCACCAATGAACGGAAAGAGATAGGATTTGCGGACTTGGCGTGCTTATATCCTCCTTGTTGAACCGCGGCCGAGTTTACGCTAATTGTGGTGTTCCGCGGTTGGAGGCCACCAGCAATTAACACTGCTTTGGCCGCCAACGCCTGCGAGGTGAAGGATGATTGTAGGGGCCGGCCTTGTGCCGGCCCGCGATATCTGTTCGGAAGGATCCCGTCCGATGGCATGCCATTTCGGGCGGGCACAAGGCCCGCCCCTACAGGACCCATCGATCCCATGACCGTGACCGGATCCATCACCAGGCAGGGAACCAGAAGAATCGCGACGATGCGGTATAGCAGATTCCGATTCATCGGTCAGGCGGCCTCCCGTTTTGGGCGTAACGGCGGCACAAAACGCCTTGTGAAACCGAAAATAGGATGATAAAATAACTGTAACACATTGTAATAACGGAGGTTACCATGCAGACCGCGCGAACCAGCTACACGACTACCATCTCGCTTCCCCCGAAACTCTACAGAGCCGTTGCGACCACGGCTAAGGCCAACGGGATGACCAACTCCGAACTCTTCCGCGAGGCCTTCCGGCGCTACGTGCGCGATGAACGGGAATGGCAGGGGCTGCTCTCGTACGGACGCGCTAAAGCCCGCAAAGCGCGCGTCCAGAACGAAGATGCCGTTGAACGTTTGATAGACAGATCGAGGAAATAGCCTCTTGCGCGTCGTTCTCGACACCAACGTTCTTTTCTCTGCTGTCGGGTTTCCCAAGGGAAGCCCGCCGTCCAAAATTCTGAATCTGGCCCGCGCCGGCAAGCTGGATGTCATCCTTTCGTCTTTCATCCTGGATGAGCTGGAGAAGAACCTTAAAGAAAACCTGGACTGGGATGCTGAAGCTCTGGCGCGCCTGCGCCGCAAACTAAGGCTGTTGTGCGGAATGGTCAATCCAAGGTCCCACCTCCGTGTCGTCAAACGCAAGGACTCCGATAACCGCATCCTGGAGTGTGCGTTGGAATCCCGCGCGTCCGTGCTCATCACCGGCGATCTGCAGGATCTCCGCCCGTTAGGCCATCTCCAGAGCGTTGAAATCCTCACTCCGCGAGAATTCCTCCATAAATACTTTCCAGAGGCCTGATCTCTTATCACGACGACCTTCCTAGGGTACTGCGCGTTGTAGCGCCTCTTGCTTTGTCATCTTCCATTCTGCCAGTCGACGTCAACGCTCCGGCGGCCGGGGCGGCATCGCTCCCTGTTTTTAGAGGAAGCGATACCGCGGCCGCAGGCGCTGATGCGTCCGCGGCGGGCGGAGGTGTTGGAAGCCCATCGCTATCCTGTGGTGTTTCCGTAATCTTTACTCGAAGAAAAGGCTGCAAAACCGGAGCAATCAAGCAGCTCAAGAGCGTACCCGCGAGGATCCACCACTTGTCCTTTGGATCGTAGGTTGCTCCTTGAATAGAGGATGGAAGACCCGCGGGGTTGCCCTTGCTAGACAATTCGTTCATGATGAACCAGAACGCACTCAAAAAGATGAATATTCGGAATATCTGTTTGAATTCTACAGGGTCGCTTTCGGAAGTCGACCCTTTTTTTGTCGGATCTTTGATTTGATCCCCTGCTAAGAGGCTATTCCCAAAGCAGGACACAACCAGATAGCAGAGCGCAAGGACTGTCAGCACGGCCAAGAAATCATTCAGCCAGTTATGATCAATAGCCCAAAGGAATGTTCCGCGTTTTATAAAATGAAAGATCGAATGGAAATGCCGTTTAGTCGTGGCTCGCCAAACACCCAGTATTGACACCCCAAGCATCGACAAGAACGACGCTGCATATGGAAAAATGGTGGTGGTTCGGGTTCCTTCTGAAGTCGAGGTCCTCATCATAAGAGACAGCCAGTTGTAAATGCCTACAACATTTCCCTCAAGCAAAATGGCAAGAAGTAACGATGGGGAACCCGTGATACCCAGACGAAGTCCCAGAGTCACGAAAGTCACGAATAGACCGCCGAATAGCGAGATTTCCAGAATACCGGCGATCAGTTCTGCCCTACGATCCGACCACCCTATCCTGCGTGTCCCCTTAAGAACAAGAGCTCCAACCAACGACAGATTTCCAAAGGACTTATCCGAAACCTTCGGCTTAGACTCCTTGGAGGTCCCTCCACCCAAGGTTTCGTTACGAGCCTTGCCGCTCAGACGCCGATACAACGCCGCCGGCGCTACCCACACCAGGAAGGGAGTGATGGCCTCCGTTTCACACAAACGTGAATGGGCGCGGATGTCTTCCCGCCCGCGAGTAGAGAGAGGATGCTGGAAGGCCACCGCGCTCGCGGCCAATACCGGATCGACAAGCAGACACGGAACCAGAAGGACAGCGACGATTCGGTATAGCCGATTCCGTTTCATCGGTTAGGCGGCCTCCCGTTCTCGATGATTGGTTGGTCCGGCGGGGTCTCGTGTTTGATGCGCCGCTCCCGGGTATGTTTCCTGAACGGGGGTCTCCGGGCCGGGAAACGTCCGATAGTCTACAAAGGGCTTTTCCGAGATTTGGTGTTCTTCGGCGAGCCGATGCGCATCCTCCTCTGTGTAACCCAGCGCGCGTAAAATGACCTCCCGCATTTCGTGCTCGACCGTCTCGGCGCTCTCGGAAGGATCCTTGAAGATCCGATTCTGAAGTAAGACGCCGAAGTATCGATCATTTTTGGTTGTCTTGAGCGGTAAGTTAATGGCGTTGATAAACTGGGAGGCGCTCTCAAATGAGGCGGCGTGGTCAACGATCTCAAAATCGGCGTGTGCTGTGATGTCCCCGTCCAACCGAAAACGTACTGGCAATAGCAGCCGGCCTTCTTCTTCGCGAATGTCTCCAAAGTCGAACCATTCGCACCTGGCCTGCTGTGTGATCCAACCCTGTACTTCACTCAATTTCTCCCTTTGATCGTCCGGTTTCACAGGCTTCGATGTGAAACGCAATTGGAGCCGGGTTGCGTGGCTCAAGGCATAGCCGACGGCAGTCTGAAGAGGAGCCTGCAGTCCGAACAACCAGTCCATGAAAACAGGGCTGTAGCAGAGGACGCGCTCCTTCTGTGTGAGAGGCAGCGTAAAAAGAGCCCTAAAGGATGACTCTCTCCTCCGCTCGCCGATCCGATTAAAAAGCTGCGCGGTGATGCCGGAGGCGATCTCGCGGGCGGAGCCGAGGAATGGGTTCTCCATCAACATTCGAAGGAGCAAATCCTGATAGCGAGGTCCTTTACGATACGTCCTGGGAGTAGAATCGGGTTCCTTTGCCGCGGCGGCCGGGGCATCCTCGCCCTGTGGTGCCGGTGTAAAATGCTTCGTTGTGTCAGACCCCTGACTTGACCGGAACCCCGGCTTCATGCCGGCCAGGGCGGTGGGCGCATGGGCGACTTCCGATACCATCCAGGTCGAAGGTTTCCGGCTGATCTCGTCGGCCAGATGCGGTGCGGAGGGAACATTGGCGAGAGCTTCACTCGTGAAGATGGCCGTTGATTTGCTCATGTGAGGCTGAACTGGGAGAGATGTAGGGCGAGCGAGAGCAGGTTCCACTAGCAGGCAGGGAACCAACAAGATGGCGACGATGCGGGTCAATATTTTCGGCATGGGGTATGAGGAATTGATCCAGTTTACGCGGTTTCCGGCGGGGTTGAAATCAGCCAAAAGTCTAAATTCTTGGGTCCTTTGGGCCCAGGGAATTTGTCTGATTGGGCTCTCGACTCAGTGGGCCCCTCTGAGTCGCGTTTTGGCTCTCCGACGATATCGATATAAGCGTTCACGGCTGTTTCGCTGATATCCCGCCCGTAGATAGTGGAGGATGGCTCCTCTGATCGGGGTCGAATTTAGGCGGGTTTCTGTGGATGGAAAAACTGATACTACGCCGCGTGCATGGCCAACGCGGATTGCAGAAGACCCATGTCCCGGATGCCTGGAGATCTGATAGTAGAAAATTCTGCTTCGATCGACTAGAATACCGGATGATAAATTCCCATGTATATGGCTTGCCATTGATATTCCTTCCCTGTCATGACTGACCGGTCCGACGAGCACCCATCGGTGCCGCCGCGGTTGCATTTTTTCGGTTTTAACACGTTGCGATTTTTGGCCGCCACGGCTGTATTCCTTTACCATCTTGATTTACAGAAGGACCCGCTATTACTGCCTCGAATGTTATCCCCAAAAATGGCTGCATCGCTGGGTGGGGCCGGTGTGGATCTTTTTTTCGTCCTGAGCGGATTTTTGATTACTTACCTTATCCTGGCTCAAATACGGGACACAAAAGGCGATTTTGGAATTCGCAATTTCTATATTCGGCGAGCTCTCCGGATACAACCCTTGTATATTTGTCTCGTCATTCTTGCCTACTTCCCAGGACGCTGGTTTGTGTCCTCTTCCTCTCTTCCCGTGGATCGATATATCCGAGTCCATCAGCTGGCATTTTCACAGCATTGGATCCGCTCGCTTATCCTGTATATGGTCATGCTCCCAAACGTCGCTGTTCTCGCGTATCCAACATCGATTTATGCATCGCAATGCTGGAGCATCGGGGTGGAGGAGCAGTACTATCTGATCTGGCCCTGGGCTATTCGCTGGGCAGGCAGTTTCCGCCGGATGGTCACCTTATGTGTTGTTTATATCACCGTTGTTGTTGCCTGTAGCATTACCATGATCATGCTTAGATGTCGGCTTCCTCCCGGATCGGCTTGTCTTGAGCGCTGGAATACGATTTCAAAATGGGTTGGACTGATGAACATGTCTGGTCTAGCGCTCGGCTCCCTCTTCGCGGTGTGGCTTTTCTTTCGCAGGGAGTCTGTTGTGTCGACGGTTTCGTCAGAATGGATTCGAAAGTGCTGGTTACCCTTGATCGTGTTGTTCATGGCGACACGGTCAGACCACTGGCGTTTATTATCGATGATGGGCTATGGAATCGTGATCCTGAATATGGCGATTGATCGCCATGCGGAAAATCGCTATCCACGAATGACCGAGTATCTGGGCAAGGTTTCTTATGGCATGTATATGTATCATCCCGCGGCGATCCTGTTCTCGCTTTGGGGCATTCAGGCGTTAACACGTTGGCGGTTCCCTGTTTTTTTCAATTTGCATCAGAATATTTCGACAGTTGTATTGGTTTTTTCAAGCTTTGGGATAACTCTGGGATTATCGCTGATCTCGTATGGCATGATCGAGCGCCCGTTTCTCGAGCTCAAGGCCTCATTCGGTAGTGTTTCCCGTATGTGATCGCGGATATGCCTTCGGAGGTATGCCGCCCGGTGTTTTCTGGAATTTGATGAAATAAGCTTGGCCCGATACAATGGCGGAATCCGATGAAGAAATTAATTCGCGGCATCGTTGAATTCCGCCGGAACGTCCAGTCGGAGTACCGGGAGCGCTCCGGATCCCTCGCTGGCGCCTCACAACCAACTTTCCCAGATTAACGCCCTCTGCCAGCGCGACCATCTTCTGACGTACCCGGTGGTGCGCGCCGCCGTCGACGCCGGCCGCCTGAAGCTGCATGCCTGGTGGTTCGATTTCGCTCCCGCGGACATCTATGTTATTTTAAGAGCCGATGAGCGTCCGCCGTTCGTCCGGCGAGAACATAAGCGTCGGCGAGGGCATGGCGGATATTCGGATCGTCGGGATAGAGCCTCTGGACCGGCTCGATATACGAGACGGCTTCGACGGCCCGGCCGGTCTTCAGGCAGATGAGTCCGAGATTAAAGAGGATCGGTGTCGCGCGGGTGAAGCGCAGAGACCAGCGGTAATTCTTCTCATCGTTTGAACGTACCCGCGTATGAAATTGCGCGGAAAAAATAAAAAAACTTAAAAAAACGGAACAGGCAACGGTCGCACCGCGCCGCCGGATCATACGTGCAGATTCCCACCCGCGCGCCAGAAGAATTCCTAGAGGCACAAGGAGGGCCGGCAGCGCGGGATACGCCCAATGGTCAAGCATATAGTGTCCGCTGATCAAGAGCGGGATCTTCGGAATAAAAGCGGCGAAGCCCCAGAGGAGGCTGAAGCGTGTCCAGGCGGATTTTCCCCAAACAGCGTAGGCGCCGATCGCCAAAGGCGCCAGCTCGAAAATCCACAGCGGGCGTACGGCGGGAATCAGCCGGTAGGCGTGCAGGTTCCACGGAAAAAGGATGAGCGCGGCGTAGCGGAGAAGGATGACCGGCAATCGTCCCAGAAAAAAGAATGGCAGCGTCCGCAGCGGGATGGAAATCCCCGCCAGGCCGAGCGCCCACGCCCTCCATCCCAGGTAAACGAGCGTGACGGCGATCAACAAGCGCCAGCTCGCGCGGCGATTTTCTCCCGCGGGCCGGAGGAATAATCGGCAGAGGATGGCGTAATAGACCGGCACGGCCAGCGAGCTTTCCTTGGACAAAAGCGCCAGGGCATAGAAAATCCACGCCCAGGCCGGAGGGCGGTCCTGCCGGATCAGCGCTAAGAGCGCGGCCAGAGAAAAGAAAAAACACATGATTTCAGGCAGTCCCGAAACCATCAGAAGTTCGGACACGATGATCGGATGGACCACAAAAAGCGCGCCCGCCGCCAGGACGGCCAGAGGTGAAATGCCCAGAATCAGGAGAAGCTCTGTGAGAAGAATCGCGTTTCCGATATGGAAGATCAGGTTGGTGAGATGGTAGCTCCAGGGCTTCAGCCCGACCGCGGAGAATTGAAGCCGGTTTACCAGGGTCTGCAGGGGGCGGTAATAAAAATCCTGGGGACCTTCCCGCCCCGGAAGAAGATCGTGTTTGAGCGCCGGCCAATCCCACCGGCGGAGATAGGGATTGGTTTCGAGGTAGGCGTGATCATCGAATTGAAACGGCAGGCGCAGCGTCGGAGCAAAAGCGACCAGTCCCAGAAAAGCGAGGAGACCGATCCGGAGCCCGCGGGAGTGTTCATTCATGCTATTGGGGGAGCGCTGCGTAATCTTTCAAAATCTGAGGATCGCGGATGCCCAGCCGGATCGCTTCCTGGTATTGATGGCGGGCGTCCTCCCACCTCCCGGCCCGGACCGCATAGTAGGCCAGCGCGAGATGCGTTTGAGGGTAGGAGGGGTCGAGCGCTTCTGCTGTCCGCAGATGGGCCAGCGCGTCCTTCCACTGATTATTTTCGGAACAGGCGATGCCCATGTTGTGATGGGCGATGGCGGAGTCGGGATTGAACGCCAGGGTCTCCTGCCATAAGTGCAGAGGAGCGTCATACTTGCGCGCGGTACGGGCCGTAGCCAGCGCCAGGTTCAAGCACAGCATTCCGACCAGGACCGTCCCGAGTCTTGAACCCGAAAGGCCGAGGTGGTCCAGGAGCCGGGACAGGGCCCATCCTGCCCAGGCAAATACGCCGATGCAGGCGAGGTATTGAAAATGATCGGCGACGAAAGAAAAGCGCGTGAAATAGAAACTTGTCAACCCGAGCATCGGACTCAAAGTGACGACGAAAAACAGAAGTCCCGCGAAGGGCAGTTTCCCCCACACTTTCCGCCCGCAGGCCAGGGTCCCGAGCAGCAGCAGCGCGGTCAACGGATATAGGTAAAGGAACACGTTTCCTGGATCGATTGTCCAGCGAGGATAAATAAAGACGAGCGGTGAAGGGTATGCGAGCTTGGCCAGGTAAAACCAGAAGGCGCGGCCCGCGACGATGAGGCGTCCAGGCCAGGTGAGCGCCCAATGAATTCCCTGCGCTCCGACCCAGTGGTGTTCGTAATGGAGTGTAAAGAGCCCGACGACCAGGCCTGTGACGATGAAAGGAGACAGCCGGAGGGCGTCCTTCCGTTCCAGGGATCCCGACATCCACCAGCCGATCAACAGCATGGCGATCGGAAGAGTCATGGTCACGCTTTTGCTCAGGAGCGCGCAGAGAAAGAGGAACAGGGCGAACGCGTAAACGGAGGTCCGTGCGGGGTTCCGCATCCGGTTTTTTACAAGAACATAGAGGGTCAGCAAATAGAAGAATGTGGACAGGACATTCTTAAGTTCGGTCATCCAGGCCACGGACTCGACCTGAACGGGATGCAGAGCGAAAAGCCACGCCGCGATCCAGGCGCCGGAGACCCCAAGGAGTTCAAGCAGCGCCCAGACCAGCATCGCGTTGACGGCATGCAGGACTACGTTCACGAGGTGGTATCCGATCGGCCGGAGTCCCCAGAGGTGGTGTTCGATCCAGAAGGCGGTGAATGTCAGCGGATAATACTGCTGTGTCGACCCAGGCGCGAGCCAGATGCGGCGCAGGCCCGCGAGACTCGTTAACTCTGCATTGCGGCTGATGTACGCCTCATCATCCCAGATAAAGCCGCCGCGCCAGGACGGGGCATAGGCGAGCGCCGTGACCGCCAGAAGGCCGGCCAGACCGAGCCGGCGGGCATTATTTTGATCCATGCTTGTACTTGATAATGTTGACCTTCTCGAGGGTCATCAATCCTTCGTCGACCATCTGGTCGAGGGTCGGGATGATTTTCTGGATGCGGTCGCTTTGGTCGGCGATTTCGATGAGGATGGGGAGATCCTCTGAAAGGCGGAGAATACGCGCCGTATGGATCCGGCTGGAGGCGCCAAAGCCTTCGATGCCCCGGATCACGGTACAGCCGGCGAGGCCTTCCTTCTTCACCCGTTCGACGATGGCCATGTAGAGGGGTTTCCCTTCCCATTGGTCCGATTCGCCGATGTAGATCCGCAGGAGCTGTCCTTCGCCTTCAATTTTCATCCGATCCTCCTAGATAACCCGGCCAAGAAAAACGCCCGCCAGAACCGCCGCCATGCCGCCGATGAAACTGCCGCCCATATAGAGACATCCCTGATAAACGCTTCCACTGGCGAAAAGCTGATAGGCTTCCCAGGTGAGCGAAGAAAAGGTCGTATACCCTCCGAGAATCCCCACGACGAGGAACAGGCGCCATTCGGGAGACACCTCGACGCGATCCAGAAAAATGGTCATCAGGACTCCGATCAGAAAAGCTCCGGAAATATTGACGATGAAAGTTCCGTACGGAAACGACGCGCCCAGGCGGTTCTGGATCCATCCCTGCGCTTCGTAGCGCAGGACGGCTCCGAGGCTTCCGCCGATGGCCACCGCCAGGACCTTGTTCACGCGGCGCGGTCCCCGAACGAGGTTCCTACGGACCTGGCCACAGTCACGTCTTCTCCAGTCGGGTCGACCCGATGGAGCTGATTGACGGCTTGCGCGATGGGGATGTCTCCGAAATGGGTCCCCCGAACGTTCACCATCCGGCCCCAGTGATTGCGCGCGGCGAGCTCGACGGCGTGGGCGCCAAAATGCGTGGCCAGCCAGCGGTCGCGCGCCGTCGGGATGCCTCCGCGCTGGAGATGCCCCAGGATCACAACACGCACTTCATCGCCGGTGCGCTTTTCGATTTCGGCGGCGATGTGGTGGCTGATCCCTCCGAGCCGGGGGCGTTTATCGGCGCCCTTGTACTTTCCCTGGGTGATCCAAGTCCCCCCCACAGGCCTGGCGCCTTCCGCGACGACCATAATGCTGAATCTCCGTCCCCGCTTTTTCCGGTTTTGGATGCTCTGGCAGACGGCCCGGATGTTGTAAGGAATCTCGGGAATGAGAATGACGTCCCCGCCGCCGGACATGCCGGAGTGCAGCGCGATCCACCCGGCATAACGCCCCATGACCTCACAGATGAGGACCCGGTGATGTGATTCGGCGGTCGTATGCAGGCGGTCGACGGCTTCGGTTGCGATCGTCAGAGCGGAGTCAAAGCCGAACGTGACATCGGTTTCCCCCAGATCGTTATCGATGGTTTTCGGCACGCCGATCACCGGGACCCCGAGTCGCTCGAAGTCCAGCGCGCAGCGGAGAGTCCCATCACCGCCCACCGCGATCAGGCCGTCAAGCTTGAGACGCCTGAAGGTGGCAAGAGCGTCTTTCGATCGATCCGTAGGCCTGGTCGCGCCCTTGGAGAGATAGTTGAAAGGGTTGTCGCGGTTGGACGTTCCCAGGATGGTTCCCCCGCGCACCAGGATCCCGGAGACATCACTTTCCGTCAGGCTCCGGGTGCGGTTTTCGACCAGTCCCGCATAGCCGTCGAGGATGCCGGTCACCTGGATCCGGGGATCACGGCGCAGGGAGCTTTTCACGACCGCGCGGATGACGGCGTTGAGGCCAGGACAATCCCCGCCTGCAGTCAAGATCCCGATGCGCTTAATTGACGACACGTGTGGATTATAACTTCTATTCGCGCAGCGGAGTGGGCAGAAGACGCCACTCGTAAGGAAGCTGGATCCCCGAGAGGTGGACGGGCGACCAGAACCCGATTTCCTTATTCAGCAGGAGCATTCCCTCGCGCCGGCGCAGGAGGACATCGTGATGTTTGGACAACAGAAGCGCATCCTCCGTATTCATGCCCAGAAGCGCTGAGACGATCTGCACCATGGTGGAGGTTCCCTCGATCGGACCCTGCTTTGGCGGCGAGGGGTCCTCGATGTGAAACACGGCTTTCATGTTGGATTTGATCTGAAAGAGGCGTTCGACGGTCTGCGGGTATTTACTGTATTGCAGGATCTGCTGGATTTCAAGAACCAGGCCCCGCGCCTGGCCGTAATGGCTGAAGACGCCCATGGGATTGACCTTCCTCAACCAGCCCTGAACGAGCCCTTTGCGCAGGAGGTTTTCAGCACAGGGTTGCGGGGGATGGCTGGCTGAAAAGTAAAAATAATACTTGATCAAGGAAGAAACACGACAATGCTCCCTGCCCACGATAAGAAGGCGAGAATCATCAGCGCGAAATTGATTTTCGCCAGCCGCGCCCCACGGATTTTTTCATAATGCCGGCGGTAGCGGATGGCTTCAATCAGGGTAAAAATCAGGAACAGAAACGAAATGATCATGGCGATCGCGGGGCCCGCTTCCGTCAGATAGTCATCCCGATCGATCATCAGATTGCAGAGCGTGACGATCAATCCGGTGTTCAGCGCGATCTGGATCCAGATCGGCCAGATCTCGGGAGGGCGCAGATGTTTCGGAAGCTGGTTCCGTTTTTCTCTCCGGCGTTTTTCCTGCCAGGCGGCCAAGGTGGGAAGATAATTCTTAATTTGAGCGGCATCCATGATCATGTCCTCCGTTAAGCGGTCTATGAGTCTTTTTCGGGACCGGGCTTGCGGCTATCAAAGAAAAATACCAGGCCAAGCAGCACATCGGTATAGTACGCTTTTTTTTCGATCGAGGGCGGCAGGACGTCCTGAAAATATACGCCTCTCGCTTCCAGGTCTCCGGCGATCAATTTGCGCCGGCTGTCGTCGAAGGGCCTGTCGATGATCACGAAGACGGCCTGAAATTTAGCTTCCCCGGCCTTGGCGATAATCGCCTCTTTCCATTCGCTCTTGGGATCATAGGGCAGAAAAACGCCGACGCGCAATCGAAAAGCGACTTTGGTGAACTTCGGGGTCATCGTTTCGAGTTTCTGCGCGAGCGACTTGGCCTCGCTCTCTTTCCCGGGTACATAATAGACGGCGGCCGGTACGATGACTTTTTCGGGATCCTCCAGAGGGACGGTTGTTTCATAGGCGTACGCCGGCGAAGGGGCGGACGGCACGGCCGCAGGTTCAGGCGCCGATGCGGGAGCAGGCTCGGGTGGGGTGGCTGGAGGGGAGGCCAGGGGCTCCGCCCCTGGAGGTTCAAAAAAATTCAGGGGTTGAGGAGGTTCCGGCTTCGAAGGCGCCGGTGGCGGGGCCGGGGTTTCCGGGGGAGCGGATTCTTTCTGAGCGGGTTCCCGGGGCGCCGGCAAGGAGACTTCGATTTTCCGTTCCGGTTCTTCCTCGGAATGGGACAGTTTGCCGAAGATCCCCTGCAGTTTCGAGAGGAGCTCTTCGATGTGTTCGTCTTTTTGTGGGTCCGTCATGAACAAGTCTCTCCGCCGCTAAATCTTGACTGAAATTCCTTGAAGCATGGACAAAAAGTTATCGGGCCGGGCCGTCTCGGCCAGCGCGGCCTCCTTCGAAATCCGGCCCTCCCGGCATAGCCTGAGCAGGTCCTGATCAAAGGTGGACATTCCGTCGTTCTGCCCCCGGGCCATGGCCGAATACATCTCCGGGATTTTGTTTTCCGCGATGAGCTGCCGGATATAGGGGGTTGTCAGCATCATTTCCGTGCAGGGGATACGGTCCGATCCATCGGAGGTGGCGACCAGCTTCTGGGCCACGACCCCCCGGAGAATGTTGGCGACCGACAGTCGCATCTGCGCCTGCAGGGCCGCCGGATAGCTGTCCACGATGCGCTGGACCGTGTGGCCGGCGTCCATCGTGTGAATCGTGGATAATACGAGGTGCCCCGTTTCCGCCGCCACCACCGCCGCGGCGACGGTTTCGGGATCGCGCATCTCTCCGATCACGATCACGTCCGGATCCTGGCGCAGGATGTATTTGAGAGCGGTATTAAAGCTGCGCGTGTCATGGCCGACTTCGCGCTGCGACACGGAGGATTTTCCGTCCTTATGATAGAACTCCACCGGGTCTTCGATCGTAATGATGTTGTAGGCGAAATGCTGGTTGATGTAATGGAGCATCGTGTTCATCGTCGTCGTCTTCCCGGCCCCGGTCACGCCGGCGATGAGGATCAGCCCCGAGGGCATGGCGCATAATTTCTCCAGCGTCTGGGCGGGAAGGTTGAGCTGCGCGAAACTCTTTAATTCCCAGGGGATCACTCGCAGCGAAAGGGCCAGCGTGCCTTTCTGGCGGTAGATATTGACGCGGAACCGGCTGACGTTGTCGAGCGCGTACGAAAAATCCAGTTCGCCTTCTTCCTCAAAGCGTTTGCGGTGCTGTTCGCCCATGACGCTGTAAGCGATTTCCTTGACCACGTCAGGTCCAAAGGCTTCTTTCTGAGAAGAAATGAGACGGCCATGCAGGCGGATGAGCGGCGCGCAGTTGGCCTTGAAGTGGATGTCGGAGATGTTCTGCTGGACCATGAACTGCAGCAATTCGCGGATATTCATCATCCCTCCGATCAGAGTCCCGGAATGCCGAGCCCCTTCAGATCCTTCATCAAGGCGGCGGCCTGCGCAGCGCTTTGTTTCTGGGCGGCTTCGAAGGCGTCATTGATCAATTGCGCGAGCGAGCTTTCGAGCGCCGTTTTCTTGTCCGGCGAAAGCCAGGAAGGATCCATCTGAATGGATTCCACCTTCTGAGCCCCGTTCACGGTGACGGAAAGCGAGCGGCTCGCATTGCTTTTCTCCACTTTGATCGCCTCCAGCTGCCGCTGGAGTTCCTTGGCTTTTTTCTGCATGTCGTAAAGCTGCTTCATCTGGTTGAACACGGTCGCCTCCTATTTTCTATTGTACCGATGGTTCTGTCGTCTCCTTTACGATGCCATTCCAGGCGTTTTCAGATAACGCCCCGAAATAGGTTTTTCCCGGTTTCCCGATATCTTTTTTGTCGCTCAAGTATGCCTGATAAATCCGCTCAATCAAGCTTTTTTTACACCCGGTTTTAGAGCTCCTGGACCCATAACCGACATAGCAGAACGGATCGATAAAATCCGCATAAACGATGATGCGCAGGCGTGCGATCCGACTCCAGACAGCCGTCCATTTCACTCGTCTATGCTATCATAATCCAATGTTTGACCGTCTGAGGACCTATGGTCGCTTCGTCAAAATGGAACATACGCTTTTTTCCCTTCCGCTTCTGTTCAGCGGGGCGCTCCTGGCGGGCGGCAAGCTTCCACCAGGCCGTCTTTCGCTCCTGATTATCTCCGCGGGGTTCGGAGCTCGTACGGCCGCGTTCGCGTTCAATCGTGTGATTGACCGCCAAATTGACCGGTCGAATCCCCGTACCGCCAACCGGGAACTGCCGGCCGGGAAGATGACCCTCGCGGAGGCCTGGGGTGTCGGCCTTTTCGGAACGGGAGTCTATTTGTGGGCGGCCGGTGCCATCGCACCGATTTGTCTCTGGTTGAGTCCTTTCCCCCTGATTGCATTCATCGCGTATCCCTACCTCAAACGCGTGACGCCCCTGGCGCATTTCGGCGTGGGGCTGGCGGATGCCTTTGCCCCTCTGGGCGGGTGGCTTGCCGTTCGGCAATGCTTTACGGACATCGGGCCGGCGCTGTGGCTTGGAGCCTTCACTTTTTTCTGGGTGAGCGGTTTTGATGTGATCTACGCGACGATGGATGAGGACTTTGATCGTGCCCAGGGCCTCCAGTCACTTCCTTCGCGCTACGGGACTCCGCGGGCGCTCAGGATTTCCGGGACGCTTCACGTGCTGGCCTTCGGCTGCCTCTGCGCGCTTTATGCGGTTTATCTGCGGACGCCGGTGGCCCTGGTCACCTTGATCGCTATCGGCGGGCTGCTCTTCCTCGAACAAAAGTTCTCGGAAGATATCGATCTGTCTTTCTTTAAAATCAACGCTGTGCTCGGGTTCGGAATTCTAGGATTCGTGGCCGCCGGCGTCGGAGGATCTTTATGAGAGTGGTCGTAGGAATCACCGGCGCCTCCGGCGCGATTTTTGGTGTGGAGTTCCTGAAGCGCTGCCCGGCCGAAGAAAAGTTTGTCATTCTCACCCGCTGGGGCCGCAGCCTCCTGAAAAGCGAGGCGGGCGTTTCTCCCGAGGACCTGGCCCCTTTCGCCAGGAAAGTGTACTCCACAGACGACATGTCATCGCCCCTGGCGTCGGGGTCCAACCCGTTTGATGCGATGGTCATTCTTCCCTGCAGCGTGGCGACCTTGGGAAAAATTGCCAACGGGATTTCAGATACGCTTCTCACCCGGGTGGCGGAAGTCGCCTTGAAGGAACGGCGGAAACTGATCCTGGGTGTGCGCGAAACGCCGCTTTCCACGATCGCTCTGGAAAACGCCCACAAGCTGTCGCGTGATGGGGTGATCATCATGCCGGTGTCTCCTCCCTTCTACATGGCTCCTAAGAGCATCGAGGAACTCGTCGGCTCTTTTGCCGACAAAGTGATCGGGACGCTGGGGTTCCCTGTGTCCGCCGGCTGGCGTTCTGCCGACCTCGGATAATTCCTTGTCTTACCGCGATCTTCCATCGTTTCTCCGGGCGCTGGAACGCGCCAAAGAGTTGAAGCGCGTCTCGGTTGAAGTCGACCCCGAGCTCGAAATCACGGAAATCGTGACGCGCGTCGTTAAGAACGAAGGTCCCGCGCTGCTGTTCGAAAAAGTGAAGGGGTCCCCTTACCCCCTCGCGATTAATATCTTCGGCAGCGCGCGCCGGATCGAAATGGCCCTGGGCAAGCCTCCCGCGGAACTGGGAGAAGATCTGGTCCGGTTTGCCCAGGCGCTTCAGCCTCCGCGCTGGCTCCAATTATGGAAGTCGCGCCGCACCTTGAGACGGGTGTTGAAGATGCGGACGTCTAAAGCCTGGAGAGTCCCGGCGCAGGCCATCCTGGAAGAGCCGAACCTCCAGCTGCTGCCGGTCCAGAAATGCTGGCCAAAGGATGCCGGCCGCTTCATCACCTTCGGCCTGGTCATGACCGAGCATCCCTTAACCCGCGCGCGAAACGTCGGCCTCTACCGTCTTCAGGTCATGAGCGCTTCTTCCACGGGCATGCACTGGCAGATTCAAAAGGGCGGCGGGTTTCATTACGCGGAGTCCGAAAAACGCATGCAGACTCTGCCGCTCGCCGTCGTCATCGGTGCGGATCCTTATCTCCTGATGGCGGCCATCGCCCCCCTGCCGGAAGGGATGGATGAAGTCGCCTTCAGCGGATTTTTGCGCGGCAAGCCGATGGCTATGGCGCGCGCACGCAGCATCCCGATGAACGTTCCGGCCCATGCGGAGTTTGTCCTAGAGGGAGAAGTCCCCCCTAACGAACGCGCGGTTGAAGGACCTTTCGGGGACCATTTCGGCCATTATTCGCATGCCGCTCCGTACCCGGTTTTTCATATCCGCAAAGTGACTCATAAAGTCCATCCCATTTACCTGGGCGCCGTCGTCGGAAAACCCCCGCAGGAAGACCGGTATCTCGGAGAGGCCATGCAGGACGTGATGGGGCCGCTCATCCGGCTGATCCGGCCGGAGGTGCAGGATCTGTGGGCTTACTATGAGGCCGGTTTCCATAACCTGCTGGTGGTCGGCGTTCATCAGCGCTACGGGAAAGAGGCGATCAAAACGGCGCTGGGGATCCTGGGCGAAGGGCAGTTGTCTCTTACCAAATGCCTTGTGCTCGTGGATTCCCAGGTCAACGCGCGTGATTTTCACGCCGTTCTCCAGGCCATCAAGCAGAACTTTGATCCCGTCGAGGATTTTCTGCTGCTTCCCGGGACCGCGCTCGATACGCTGGATTTTACGAGCTATACCATGAATCTCGGCAGCAAGATGGTTCTGGATGCGACCCGCAAGCCCAGCGCCCGAACCTCCCGGAAGTTTGTCCTCACGGACCACGACCTCCATGCGTTGAAGGAAAAGGACCACCGGATTACCGGCTGGCGCCTGTGGGATGAAACGCTCTTGGTCGTCCAGGTGAAAAGCGAAGGCCGGAAGGTGCTGGAGCATCTGGTTCGAGACGCCTCTCTGGAAGGTGTTAAAATTGTGGCGGCGGTCAGTCAGGATGTCGATCTGGAAGATCGCGAATCCACTTTATGGGGCCTCTTCACCCGTTTTGACTGCGCTCGCGATATCGTATTCTCCGGAACACACCTCGTCGGTTCGGTGGTGCGCTATACCGGATGTCTCGGCATCGACGCCACGTGGAAAACCGGGTATCCGGAGCCCTTGGAAATGACCGAAGAAATCCGGGAGAAAGTGAATGCGCGATGGGCCGAATATGGGATTTGAGCATCGCCGTCATTCCGGCGAAAGCCGGAAGCTAGTGCACTGGGCCCCGGCTTCCGCCGGGGTGACGTCAGAGGCAGAATATGTTTTTGGATGACAATTTAATTTCTGTTTGGGAAAAAGTTCAAAACAAAATCCGGCTGGGTTTGGATGATGTCCGCATTCTCTATTCCAGTCCCGATCTTATCAGCGTGGGATGGATGGCCAAGCAGGTGAAGGAGGCGCGTTTCGGAAAGAAAGCTTTCTACGTTCTGAACCAGAAACTTGAGCCGACGAACGTCTGTGTTCTCTCCTGCAAGTTTTGCGATTTTGCGACGAAGCGCGGACAGCCGAATGCTTATGAGATGACGATCGACGAGATGGTCCGGAAGTGCTCCGGGGACATCTCCGAGATTCATATCTCCGGCGGCATGCCTCCGGAATGGACGCTGGAGAATTATCTCGGGATCGTCCGTGCCCTGCGTCGGGCCTATCCAACAGTCGGGATCAAGGCGTTCACGGCTGTCGAAGTGGAATGGGCGGCCAGGATCTCCCGGCAATCGATCGAAGCCGTGCTGATTCAGCTGAAAGAGGCCGGCCTCACCGCGCTTCCCGGCGGCGGCGCCGAAGTATTTTCTGAGCGTATTCGTAAAGAGCTTTTTCCCTTTAAGATTGGCATCAAAGAGTGGCTGGAGGTTCACCGCACGGCGCATCGGTTGGGGATTCCCAGCAATGCAACGCTGTTATATGGGCATATCGAGACTGCGGAAGAGCGATGGAAACATTTGGAGATGATTAGAGACTTGCAGGATGAGTCCCTCAACAAAACGTCATCCCCGGCGGCTGCTGGCCGGGGATCCATGGGTCCCCCGCCAGAGACCGCGGGGGATGACAGCAGGGCGGCATTTATGAGTTTCATCCCCCTGGCGTTTCAGCCGGGGACGACGGGGCTGGCCTATCAGCCGCCCAGCGTACAGGATGATTTGAAGCTGCTCGCGATCTCGCGGCTATACCTGGATAACATCCCGCACATCAAGGCCTACTGGATTGCGCTCGGCGAGGAAACGGCGTCCACGGGCCTTCATTGGGGAGCTGATGACATTGATGGGACCCTCGGGGGCGAACGCATCATGCATGACGCCGGAGCGATATCCCCCACACAGATGGCGCGTGAACGCCTTGAAGAGCTCATCCGCGAAGCGGGCTGCATCCCCGTCGAGCGCGACGCGCTCTATAACCCCATGGCGGTCAGAAAAGAACTGCTCTCTGTATGATCATCCGCGTCGGTTATATTCCGTATTTGAACATGGTTCCTTTTCACCACGGCTTCGGGCCGGCGCCGCTGGACGCGCGCGGCCGGTGGTTCGAATTTATGCCGATGTCGCCTCACGCTCTGGGCGTCGAAGCGGAGAAAGGAATCATCGACACCGGCGCGTTCTCCCTGGTGGATTCCCTGCGCTTGTCCTCCCGCTATGAGCCGGTCGGATCGTACGGGATCGGCGTCCAGCGAGCGGCGCAAAGCGTTCTATTGTTTTCCAATCGGCCGATCGCTGAACTTCGGGGGATGTGCGCGGTCACCGATGAGACCTCAACGTCCTTCCGGCTCCTCCAGCTGCTCCTTGAAGTTCGCTATGGGCTTTCCGGCATCCACTATGGACGGATCGCCTCCAGCGCCCTCTTTGATGGAGAGGCGGACGCGCTCCTCCTGATCGGCGACGAAGCGCTGCGGGCCAAACGCGAAGGGATCAAAGGAATGCCGTTTGTGGCGGACCTCGGCGAAGAATGGTTCCTGTGGCAAGGCGCGCCCTTTGTTTTCGCGCGCTGGATGATGCGCAGCGGTCTCAAGCAGGATGTCAAAGAGATCATCGAACATTCCATCCAGACCTCATTGCGATCGAATGAGCAGGACCGGGTACGCTACGCTCAGGAAGAAGCTCTTAAACGAGAGATGACGATACGCGATATCGTGATTTATTGGAACGGGTTCGCTTATGAGCTTACGCCTGAGCACCAAACATCGATTCAAATCTTTTCCGGACTTCTGGAGAAAGTGAATGCTTGACCGGATCGCCGCGAAAGTCTTAAAAGGCGAGCGACTGATTTCGGAAGAAGGGCTTTATCTCCTGACCGACGCGGATCTCATGGACCTGGGCCAGCTCGCGCAGTGGGTCCGCCAGAAGAAACACCCGGGCCGACAGGTTACCTTCCTGATCGACTCCAATCCCAATTACACCAACGTCTGCGTGGCTGACTGTTTGTTCTGCGCTTTTTACCGCCGGCCCGGCGACAAGGAAGCCTACACGCTGACGCTCGAGCAGGTGATGGAAAAAATCAAGAGCGCGGCCGACCAGGGAGCGACCACCGTGCTCCTCCAGGGCGGGTTAAATCCGAGCCTCCCGTTGACGTATTACACGGAACTGATTCGTGAGACGCGCAAGCGTTTTCCTCAGGTCACCCCCCACTTCTTCACAGCGAGCGAAGTTCACATGATGGCGGAAGTTTCCGGTAAGTCTTCGCGCGAAGTCCTCGAAGCGCTCAAGGACGCCGGGCAGGTTTCGCTTCCAGGCGGCGGCGCCGAAGTGCTTTCGGAGTATGTCCGCAAGCGCATATCGCCCAAGAAAAACCCTGATGATGGCTGGATTAAAGTTCACCGGGAAGCGCATCAGCTCGGGATAAAATCCACTGCGACCATGATGTATGGGCATGTTGACCGGCCCGAAGATTGGGTTGAACACTTGAACCGGGTGCGGGACCTCCAGGATGAAACCGGCGGTTTTACCGCTTTTATCCCGTGGAGTTTTAAGCCCGGGAACTCGGCCCTGGAAAAGAAGATTCCGGTAGGCAAGGGGCCCAACACCTATCTCCGGATGCTCGCGGCTTCCCGCCTCTATCTGGACAACGTTCCGCATATCCAGGCGTCGTGGTTCTCTGAGGGAAAGAAAGTCGGGCAGATTTCACTTCACTTCGGCGCCGATGATTTTGGGGGCACGCTGATCGATGAAAACGTGCACAAGGCCACGGGGCACATCAACCAGACGACAACCGAATACACGATCCGCATGATTCAGGAAGCGGGCTTCATCCCAGCCCAGAGAACGACGTTCTATGAGATTTTGAAGGTATTTGACGGAGAACCCGTAGTGGCCGGCCTTGTGCCGGCCCGAAATCGACCGACGATTTACATTGAATCCAAATTGCGGGCCGGCACAAGGCCGGCCTCTACAATTCGATGAAATCCGAACCTATTCCCTATCGCCATATGATTTTTGTCTGCACCAATGACGACCCGGATGGCGATCGCCCCGCCTGCGGGCTTCAAGGCTCCATGGCCATCTGCAAAGCCCTCAAGGAAGAAGTGAAGAAACGCGGGCTGAAAGGCAAAGTCCGCGCGCTCAAATCCGGCTGTATGGACCTCTGCGAAAAAGGCCCCAACGTCATGATCTGGCCGGAAGGAACCCTCCATACCGGCGTAACGCCCGAAGACGTTCCCGAATTAGTGCAGAAATATTTGTAAGCAGCTCTTACCGCATGGTCATGGTGGGCGCTTGGACCGAGCATCGACCCGTTAAAGTTTCGCATAGGCTCCGTACTTGGGATCTTAGTGTTCGCTCAGGCGGGCTTTGCCGGCGTGGACGACTTTCTCGATGTTTTCAGGTGTCAGCGGGGACCGTCCTTTTTCCATCCCGAGGTCGGTCACGCGCAGGTGCGCGAATTTGTCAAGCCCGGCACGCTCGAGCGTTTTTCTGCCGCAATCGCAGTTGCAGCCATCGATCATCAGGATTTTGGATGCGGCTTGCGCGGTTTGCAGGATGTTTTCCGTGAGACCCGCTATTCCGCTCAAACAGGACATTTTCCCGACGTCCCACAGACGCAGGCGGCGGGCCGCCCGGTCGCCGATTTCTCCGGTATCGGATGCTCCTGAACAGGAAAAAATAATTTTCGCAGACTTCGGCAGGTGGCCTGACTTCTTTGTCATGGTCCCTCCTTGAGGGGAGCTCCTCGATTACAGCATTTTTAAATGAAGGTGAGAATGGGATTTTTCGGAATGAATTTGTGCTGACAGGCGAGCTCGTAAAGCTTGTTGAGGCCTTCCTGGACTTCTTTCCCCTGGGTTAAGGTGTCGTCATTGACGTACATGCCGACAAAGCGTTTTCCTAGAGTTGTGTCGAGGCCTCGGCCGAATTGTAACGCGTATTCCATGGCCTCATCCGGATGGGCATTGGCGTAGAGAATGCTGGCGCGCAGGGCCTGGCTGATCTTCCGGGCCAGCGGCAGGCCCAGGTCCGAGCGAACGACATCCAGCCCGAGCGGAAGCGGCAACCCGGTCTTCTCATGCCACCATTCTCCGGCGTCCCACAGCTTTGCGAAGCCGGACTGCTCATAAGTCAGCTGGCCTTCGTGAATAATAAGACCGGCGTCGACCGTTCCGGCGGCCACTGCGTCCAGAATCTGATCAAACGGAATAACGACTTTTTCAACCCGGCGCCCTTCCTCAGTCAGCCAAAGATCGAGCGCCAGGGCGGCGGTCGTCCATTGGCCAGGAATGGCAATCTTACGGATGTCATTGCGAGCGAACCCGTCGCTGGGCCTGCGCTCCTCGCAATGACGATTACGGCTAACCAGAATCGGCCCATACTTTCTCCCCACGCTCGCGCCACACGAGAGGACCCAGTATCGATCAGTCAGATGCGCGTAGGCATGGGCGCTGACGGCCGTGATTTCAAATTCCCCCTTGAGCGCGCGCTCATTGAGCGTTTGAATATCTTCGAGATGATGTTTGACCTCATATCCGGGAATTTTGACGGCGCCCTCGGCGAAACCGTAGAACATGTAGGCGTCATCCGGATCGGGAGAATGCGCGAACGTCAGAGTCTTGAGGCTCGTATCGCTTACCATTTTTCCCTCCGGATATGGCTGGCCGGGATCTTCAATTTCTGGCGGAGCGCGAGATCCATCTCGTGAACGAAGGTGGAGGGGCCACAGAGGAGAAATGTACAGGAAGATCCGGCAACGTGCTTGTGGATGAGGGCATCGTTGATTCGTCCGGTTTCATTGGCCCAATCTTTTTCCGCCGTTCCGGTCAATGTCGGGACATAGTGAAATGCTTTGTGCGATTTGGACCAGGAGGAAAAATCGTTTCGAAACAGGAGATCCGCCTGTGCTCGGACACTGTGGAAAAGCCAGAAATCCGCGGGCACGGAATCGTCAATCAAATACCGGATCATCGATCGAAAGGGCGTCACGCCTGTTCCCGCGGCGACAAACGCAATCGGGCCAGACACCGGATCAGGCAGTGACAGCGAACCGCCCAGCGGGCCGTCGAACTCAAGAGAATCCCCCTTCTTTAAACTCGATAAAGCCGTTCCGACTGGGCTTCCCGGTTCGCTTTTGACTGTTATTTCAACGAAAGGGCCTTCGGTCGGTGAGGATGAAATCGAGTAATATCGCTTTTTGGTATCGCCCGGGAAGGTGACCTGTACGGATTGTCCCGGGATAAACTTCAGGGGAACGTCAAAACGCAGCGTATGAATACTGGGAGTCTGCGGTGTAACCGAAAGAAGGGTCGCGATTCGTCCTGTCGAGACCACGGTCATGCAAAGGACCGCTTTTTAAGCGGCACATTCCCCTTGGCCCATTTCCATCTTGAAGGCGACACCCTCGGCTCCCAGGTCCTCGTACATCTTCGGATCTCCGGCAGGGATCGTGGTAAATTCCTGCAGCAGTTCTTTTATTTTTGGAGTGCCAATTCTTTCTATGAATTCCCTGAAAATCTCTTTAGGTAAATGATTTTCACGATAATGCATAAGTAGTTTATTGGCGGCATCCGGCACCCGTTTGGCGGGGATTTGGAGTGTCGGTTTCCCGAATTTGGCGACACCTTCCTTGGTATAGCCATACCAGGAAATCTTGATCTTGATGTCCTGGATGTCCACGGGCGATGTCGAAGACGCAGGGGCAACCATTACAGAATTATATCAATTTGCCCCGTCAGACCGCGCAGGGCTTGGGAGCAATCACGATGATTGTCGGGGAAAATTGTCCTGCGCGCCTGAATGTCCGATAGTGGCAGGACCTGCGGTAGGGGCGGCGGACGGTGCGGGTAAATCTGGTGAGCCCATGCCCATGGGCTTTCCCGTTCTGTGTACGAAATTTAAGTAATTCGCCGCCGCGTGCACGAGTTGGGCGGCGTTAAGCCCTTGTTGGATGGCTTCCCTTCCGGTGAGTCCCTGGCGACGGGCCTGCTTGTAGGCCTTTACGCTGGCGCGTTCCATTTCATCAAAAAGCCAGCCGAGGTAGCGCAAATGTTCAATCGTCGTACTGACCAACCGTGGGCCATCCGGTGTCATCACAAGAACCCGGGGTGTGTGAGCCTTAAGATATTTCACGCGCGCCATGCGACGTACCGAGTCAAGCGGCTCGGCAGCAGAAAGCCCGAAGGGCAATAAGTTTTCCGCAATCAGATTCATGGTCTGTAATATTGGTTCGTGGTAGAGACGCTCCCGCTTGGTCGCCTCTTTTCCCGCCAGATCCATTAAACGCAATTCACACCGTTGGATGCGCTGTTCTAAATTGCGTAGGACCGAAGGATCTCCTGATGATCGCAAGAACAAACGGAACGCTCTAATTTTGTGAACGATTCGCTCCGCCCGGCGAAAAGCATCCGAGTTATACACCATGCCCATCGGCACTTCGGCCGGGGCGGATGGGCGGATCCAAATCTTCCCAGCCTTCGGCACCGCGATAAGGGATTGACCTATCGATGACAAGAGGAGACCTTCGAATTCTTTTAGTGTCTTTGGTTGAGACGTCTGAATCCACGGTTCAAACCGAAATATTCGGAGTATAGAGTCATCATCAACGTTGGCTTGACGCAAAGCCGATATGAAATCAGCAATACCTTTCCATGGGATCGGTGATTCAGGAGCCGTTTCCAGGACGTACGAATTCCCTTCACGGATGACTCGAAGGCGAGGGTCCTTTTCAAGAAAGTCGTACATCGGGCCGGCCCCGCTCGTGATTTTGTGGCTTGATTTCCAACGTCTCGTGGCTCCGGAGAGCAGGGCCAGGGTAATCCCCCGGCGCATATAGCCCTTCCGATGAATCAGGAGAGCGCGGGGGCCTATCCAGGGATAAGCCAGGGTCTGTCTGCCCGCCAGCTCGGGAGCTTCACTGATGTGGGCGACTCCGATAATCCTCCCCGTCGAACGTTCCGAAACCACAAACCGGAAGTGGCGCTCCACATACCCACGCTTGTGATTCATGGTTATTTCGACCAGGCTGGCTGCGACTTCAGGATCGATATCGGGGTCGTCAGCGAAAAATCGATACCTGGTGTTCGCGCGGAAAGGCGAGTCGGTGTAAATATCGAGCCGTCTAAACTGGGTGTACAAATTCGGTCGAATAGCTTGAGGGATTACGGGGGCGGCGGGCGAGCTGAGTAAGGGAAGTTGGCCTTGGAGGCGAAGTTTCGAGACTTCATAGCTTGCTGGCGGTTTCGGAAGCGCCAAAGCCTGGGACATGAAAAGGGAGGATTGTCGGGGCGGCCGGCTGGCCGCCCTGCCCATGAAATTGGATGGCACCTCATTGGACAGGACGGGCGCACAGCGGTGCGCCCCTACAGATCCCATAACCGTGGCCGGATCCCCGACCAGACAAGGAGCCAAGATTAAGGCGACGATGCGCGTGAGCAATCGAGACATAAATGGGGAACGGTACGCGTTCGACGGCCTTTAATTTTAGGTTGAATTGTCGCCATAAACTATATGCCTGTCGGGCAAAAATGGGTGGGTCGGATGGGTGGATGTTTATAGGTCCAGCAAGAACCGGCAGGCGGGTTAGTTGGCTTGCGAGGGCTCGCGTCCCATTCCTTTGACGATATTGGAAGGGACAGTCCCCCGGTTGTAAGGGGGACGGTTGCTGAAGCGGATCCCGTAAGTGAAGCCGGCGTCATTCTTGCGCGCCCAGACCACTTGCCCGAGTAACTCAAGTGCGGATTTTCCGGCAGAGACCATGTGTAGTCGAATGGAGCTGCGGGTTTTAAGCGGTTTGGGGCTTTCCATTAAGCCGCCGATGGTCGAAAGATTCAAGAAACGGCCTTCGCCCACGACCATTCGGCCTTTGGGATCATAAATCTCGAGCGGCACGGAAGACGGGGTACGCACGGCTTGACGGCGTTCTTTGGACATAGGCTTGAATCCTTTCCCTCTCCGCATGGCTATATTGAAGCAAATCTGACCGGAATATTTTAGTCAGTGCCGCACATCTTTGGAATGGATCGGAGGGCTAAATATTCAGTCCCGAAAGACCCATATTTTACTCGGAACGGGTTGCGATGACCTCGATTTCATCGTCGGTGTTCACGGTGACTTCATACTGGATCGGACGGCAGCAGACGGAACAGTCTTCAATAAGGGTCTGAGCCTCTTCGAGAGGTTCGATGTCCAGCTCAACGGTCTCCCCGCAATAGGGGCACTGAACGCTACGCGTTTCCAACGACATTGGATACTGTCTCCAATTCAGGTTTTCTGGGAAATTCTCCCCGGAGAGCCTTCCAGCATAGATCGATGACATCCTGGGAAAATTTCCCTTCGTTGATGATCCACTCCAGGTAATCGCGGTTGTCCTTCGCCAGTTTGCGCAGGAGTTCCCCCTTGTACTTTCCGAAATTGAACGCGGCTTCGCCGTCTTTCCAGAGGAATTTTCCCCGGCCGTCCACAAAGCGATGATCCTGCTTGTTGCAGAACTCGTGAAGTCCCCGAGCATCCTTCGGCAGATCGGGGTAGCGGGTCAGTTGGGCGTAAAGGACTTCGAGGCTGGCCAGGGCATCGGCCCGGGCCCCGTGGGCTCCGACAAGTGTTTTCTGGCAGTAAAACTGATAGGCGGCGGTAAGATCCCTCGGTTCCTTACGGTGGAAAATCGTCAACCCGTCCAGAAGGGCGGCTTCTCCCTGGGGAAATGTCAAGCCGCAACGCTTGAATTCTTCCGCCAGAAGCGGGATATCGAACCGGGTGATGCCGAAGCCCCCGAAGTCTGATCCGTTCATAAAATCCAGCAGGGACATCGCCACATCTTTGAAGGCGGGAGCATTGGCAACATCTTCGTTGGTGATGCCGTGGATGGCGACCACTTCCGCCGAAATCTTGATTCCCGGGTTCACCCGTACAGTTTTTTCTTCCCGTCGGTTATCGGGCTGTATTTTGATCAGCGCCAGCTCGACAATACGGTCGCGTGTCGTATCGGTCCCTGTGGCTTCGATATCCAAAAAGATAAGAGGACGGGCGAGGTTCATAGGTCGACGGACTGCAGGGCCAGCGCGTTGGTTTTATTTTTCTGCAGAAACTCGACGAAGATGGAGGCCGCCTGGATTTCTTCGATCCCGGATAGAGCCCGCCGCAGCTTGTAGATCTTTTCCAGGTCGGCGGGAGGGATGAGCAGTTCTTCTTTGCGCGTCCCGGAAGCGCGGATGTTGATGGCCGGGAAGACGCGCTGCTCGGCGGCCGCCCGGGAAAGCACCAGCTCCATATTCCCCGTCCCCTTAAATTCCTGGAAGATGATGTCATCCATGCGGCTGCCGGTTTCGACCAGAATCGTCGCCAGAATTGTCAGGGATCCGCCTTCCTCAATATTGCGCGCCATACCGAAGAAGCGCCGCGGGATTTCCAGGGCTCTCGAATCCAGTCCGCCGCTCATGGTCCTGTTGCCGGTGGCGCTCGAGTTGTGCACCCGGGCCAGACGGGTCAAAGAATCCAGAAGGATGACCACATCCTTGCCGGTGTTCACCTCCCGGACTGCTTTCGTCAGGAGGTTCTGCGCGACTCTGATGTGTTCCTCATAAGGGCGGTCATTGGAGGAGGCATGAACTTCGCCCGGAACATTGCGCTTGAAATCGGTGACTTCTTCGGGCCGTTCGTCAACCAGGAGGCTGTACAAAAGAAGGTTCGGATCGCATTTCGCCAGGGCCTGGCAGATGTTCTTCAGAAAGGTCGTTTTGCCGGCCTTGGGCGGCGATACGATCAGTCCGCGCTGGCCCTTCCCGATGGGGCAAAGGATGTCGATGGCGCGGGCCGTAAGCTCGGAGGATCCTCGTTCGAGCGGCAACCACGTGCGCGGGTCGATCGACGTCTTGGAAAGAAAAGACTCTTCATCGGCGCTTTTCTGCGGTGGTCTGTTTTCCGGGCGGCCAAAACGCTGCCCTCCCGGACCTGATGACGAATGTCTCCAGGGGCGCCGGGGCTGCTTGGGATTAAAGCGCGGTCGGTATTGTCTGTCCAAGGCGAGTTTCCTCATTATACCAGTGTGGACGCGTTAACGAAAAAGTTTCTTGAGAACGTCTCCCACGTCTTTTCCAGCGGCATCCGGGTTCTGAAGAAGGTTCGTCAGTGTCGCGCGGAAGGCCTTCTTTTTAAGAGACTCCAGGTCCGCCTGGGGGTGAGACACCGTCCCCGTCACGTGGGTCTTGATATCCAGGGCTCCCAGGACCGTTCGAGGGGATGACTTCAATTCGACATCGACGGAAAGTTTTCCGGTCGACAACTCCACGATCCCCGAGGCTTCCATTCCCAATTGAGCGCTGGTCAGCACAAAGTGTTTGATATGCATCATGCCGTTATCGAAGCCATAATCCCCCTCGATGCTTTGAATCGGCCAGTGGCGCAGATTCGGGAGTCCGAAATTCACAAAGCCGGTGCGCTCAAGATTCATCAGCATTGTGACCGGCGCCAACGCCATCTTCGCGGACGGATTCGAGGCCATCAATTGATCGATATTCTCGAGGAGTCCCGGCCCCTGCTCCAGTCGCGCCCAGCCTGATAGATGGTTCCATGTCGGATCCATATCGGACAGGGACCACGTGAGCGAAAAGTCATGCGCGGAATAATGCGGATTATGAAATTCATCGATATGAAAGCTGCCTTTGGATCGGGTGATCATTTTTTGGCGTATTTTGAGGCCGTCCCAGAGAGCCCGAGGCTCCCATCCGAGCCTGACGCCTCTTGCGGAAAGGGCCGTCCCGGCATGAAAAGATGGAGTCTCGGAAATCCGAAGGTCATCGATCACCAGTCCGCGCAGGCCCAAGTGGATCCTTCCGATTTCGACTTGACGGTTCATGCGATGTCTCAATTCTTCGGCGGCCAGGGCCCGGAGTTTGGCCTGAGGGATCAGGTGAAAAGCCAGAAGCAGGACGACAAAAAGGGCGATGAGCGGATAAACAAAGAGGTGAAGGAATAATCTTAGCAGCCACATATCGTATCCCTAATCGTCATCCCCAATCGTCATCCCCGGCGGTTACTGGCCGGGGATCCACAGCGGTTCATAATAGGCCTTGAGCGGCACCGCCTGGTAAAGTTCCTGATAGAGTTCTTCCTGTTGCCGGACCATCCGGTCGATATCGAATTCTTTTTCCACCAGGGCGCGCGCTCTTTTCCCCATCTGCCCGGCCTCCTGTGAATGGTTTTTCAACCACAGGATTTTTTCGGCCGCAGCGTCCGTTTGATGCGGCGGAACAGGAAAGCCGGTTTCCCCTTCAATCAGGATCTCTTTCACTCCGTTGACGGCATAAGCGACGACGGGCAAGCGCGCGACAGCGGCTTCCACTATCGCGCGCGGCAGACCCTCCCAGAGGGAAGTCAGCAGGAAACAATTGGAGGCGGCCAGGAGCGACGCAATATCCTGTCGCCATCCCAGGAAATGGACCTGAGAACTGATCCCTTCCGATTGGACATAGGCCTCCACCGAAGCGCGCAGTTCTCCGTCACCAACCATCAGGAAATGAACCGACGGATCTGTTTTCAGAACCGCTTTGGCCGTTCTGGCAGCATCCACGGGATTTTTCTGCGGCTTAAAGTTTCCGACCGTGATCACCACCCATGCGCTCTTCGGGATCTGGAGGCCTTCGCGGATTGTGCTGGTCTGTGAGGGTTCTTGAATCACGATTCCGCTGCGGATCAGGCTGCGTGGTTTGCTTGTCCCGATGGCCAGAATCCGCGCTTCCTCTTCGTTATCCTTTGACACAAAGATCAGATGGGTGCTCAACCTCGCGCAGAAGCGCTCGAGCCATATGTACAGCCGTCGGAGCCATGGAGGCTGTCCCGGTGTAAATCCGAAGCCATGGAAGGTATGAATGATCACCGGTACCCCGGCAACGTACGCCGCGATGCGGCCCAAAATTCCCGCTTTGGAGGAATGCGTATGGACGATATGAGGCCTCATCTGCCGGGAAAGTCGATAGAGAGCGATCAGTGAAAGAAGATCTTTCCACGGATTCACCGGCCTCACCAGCCAGGGAATAAAATGAGTCGGCCAGCCTCCCGCCCCCGCTTCCTCATCGAGAATCCCCCCGGGCCCGGAAATTAAAATTGGCTCAAACGCCGAGCGGCTCAGGTGGCCGACCGTATAGAGAGTATTTCTCTGCGCCCCTCCCAGTTCCAATTGAGTGATGATATGCGCGACGCGCAGTTTATTGGAAGAATCGGTCATAAAAAGTGATTGTAGGAAATTGTTGAGGACCGGACATCGTTCAGTTCCGCGCTCTGGACTCATTCGGACCTTTCCGCCGAAGAGCCTGCCTGACTAGGCAGTCACAGCCTTTGGCTCGCAGAAGAGCCATTTGGCGGCGGGGAGGGTCAATCCACTGGTCCTGCAGGGCTCGACCTGTGGCCACGCGCGCCCGGCACAACCGCCGCGGCGCTAGATCCCAGATACGCATTGTGTCACGGCGGCCGTCGCGGTCTTCATCGTCCAAGGATCTGTTCGGCGGTGGCTTTCCCTTCGAGGATGGCTTCTTCCATGTAGGAATATTTCCAGCCGCCGAAACGGCCGATGGATGAAACATGTTTTGAGGCCAGAAAATTGAGAAGGGCCGTGGTGGATCGGGTGCGGTCCTTATCGTAGGTGACATAGGCGATGGGAATGTGAATGAGGTTCCGGGTCACGATTTCGCTTTCATTCCGCAGGAGCCCGCAGTCTAAAAGACCGTGGATCGCATCCTTCATCGCCTGGGTTTCATCAAAGGACTGCCCGGGCACGTAGGCGATTTCCACATACATCGAACTGCATCCGGGCGGCGTCATGTGCGTGGAAAAATTCATTGGAAAACCCACACGGTAAAATCGGTATTTCTTCTCTGGGAAATAGATCCAATGCTTGTCGGAGATCTGCGGCCGCCGGACGCCCAGGTTAATGTCGTACACGGAGCTCCAGCGGAGTGTCCCATGAAATGCCTGGATTTCCGGCGGTAACGATTGCGTCATTTTAAGAAAACGGGCCAGCGGAAGCGTACTGACCAGAACCTCGTAGGAAATGGTTTCCCCGTCCCGCAGGGTCACTTCCTTCCGTTCCAGGTCGATGGAGCTTGCCTCCGTGTTCAGGCGAATATCCTTCAGTCTTTTCGCGAACGCGAAAGCCAGTGCCTGGATTCCCCCCTCTTTCGGGTAGTAAAAAGAGGCATTGTATCCGAACTTTTTCGTCTGGTCGGAGAAGGCTCCGTTAATGACTTCCTCGATAGAGGGCTTTGGCACAAAGGGCGCGACCCACTCGGCGGTCAGAACGTCGGGCGATACTTTCCAAAGTTTTTCGTTGTAAGGAAAAAAGAAGTGCTTCGCAAAGCCACGGCCGAATGTCCTCAAGACCCACGATTTCAGGGATTCGGGGTCACCCTCATCCCCAAACCCATCCTCCCTTAAGTATGGAGAAGGGGAGATGCAAACCCTCTCCCTACTTAAGGGAGAGGGTGGCCGCAGGCCGGGTGAGGGTGAAGCAAGTTCTGCTTCTATCAATCCTTTCAAGCAATCTTCAATCACCTTCTTCGGCAGCCCGTAAAGATTGGCCTGATAAGGATACCGCGTGCAGGCGCCGTGCGAATAAATCCAGGCGCGGCGCTGATGGAGCGAAAGATTGTCGCCGAGAAGTTCGGAGATCAGCTTGAGCGTGTAGGGATTCCGGAGATGCAGAAGGTGCCCCGTGTGGTCGAAGATGAATCCATCCTGGTGGATTGACCGCGAAAGGCCGCCGGGCTCATCGGATCTTTCGAGAAGGAGGTAATCGCTCTTGAGATGCCAGGCGCAGGAAAGTCCCGACATCCCCCCACCGAGAATCAGCGTCCGAACATGCGTCATCCGTCGATCCGGATGCGGGCGAGCCAGGTGCCGATGGCGATGGCAATGGCTCCGACAATGGCGTAAATGGCCATCGCATATTCAAATACGACCCGAGTGACTTCATAGGCGGCAAAGGTCAGGAGCAGGCTGAAGGCATAGGAAAGGACCAGAATTTCCTCCCGGTACAGACCGTGTTTTTCCAGGCGCAGAGCGTAATGGTCGCGGCTGCCCAGAAAAGGCGACATCCCTTTCTTCAGGCGCAGCACCGTCACGAGCACCGTGTCGTAGATCGGAATGCCGAGGATGAGGATGGGGCAAAAGACTCCCGCGTTGTTGACGTGGGTATAGGAGGTTCCCATGGAAAGCGCGGCCAGTGTAAAGCCGGTAAAAAGGCTGCCGGTGTCGCCCAGGAAGATCTTGTGTCCTTTAGAGAGATTGTAGGGGATAAAGCCGAGGAGGGCTCCCGCCAGGGCGGTCGCGGCGAAGTTGACGTAAATCTGTTCCGAAGGAAGCGAAATAAAGAAAAAGCCGAGACAGGCAACGATCGCAATTCCGCCTGCCAGCCCGTCCATGATATCGATGATGTTTACCGCGTTGATGATCCCGACGACCCATACGATCGTGAGGAGATCGGCAAACCAGGCCGGATGGATAAAATGGATGCGGATATCAAAAGACAGAAGGCAGAGAGCCGCCACGAGCTGCACCAGAAACTTGAACCGGTAGCCGAGACCTTTCAGTTTAATGTCGTCGACGAGGCCAAGCAAGAGGACGATCGATCCCCCCATCAGCAGCCCGCGCAGAGAGCGTAGAGTCCCTGTGGGAAAGCGGGTGTACTCGCGCGCTAAAATAAGCGCCGTGGCCATCGCCATCGCGACGGCGATCCCTCCCAGATACGGCGTCGGCTGCTTGTGGGTTTTAACATCCGAAATCGGATGGTCCAGAATCCCGATTTTGATGGCGAGTAACCTCATAAAAGGCGTGGCTCCGAGCGAGACCGCCAGCGCCAGCAGGAAACATAAGAGGTAGAGTTTTTCGGAGTTCATAACAAGGCGACCACGTCGCAATGGGCATCATGATAGACGGGGCGCACAAATCTGGATAAAAACGCATTCCAGTTTTTCAGTCCGAGCGTGGAGAAAGGAAAAAGGGCGTAACTTCGGTCCAGTCGAGCCCATTCGCTGCGATTAATCAGAATGTGGGTCATGTGTCGCGCCTTGAGGAGCGCGGCCAATTCCCGGGGAGACGACGCGTTGTTGGCCCAGGCGACCAGAGGATTCTGGTTGAAAACAGGCGACACAATCACCCGCTTATTGTAATAGTATCCGCGCTGATCGCCCAGTACAAAAACCAGGCTTTGATCCGGAAGCCCGTTCACAAACTGCGCGGCGGCATAGTAGTTCAGTTGTCGCGTGAGGTAATGGTCACGGCCCTCCAGCCCGATCGCCGAGGGAAATGGCTGGATCACGCCTTCGACAATAAAAAAGAATCCGAACCCGCACAGGATGAAAGCGGTCAGCAGGCTTTTGGCGATCCATTGGATGTTCCGGGACTGCTGGAGAATGGTTCTCGACCAGGCCGCGGCGGCCAGGAGTGACAGCACCGGCGCTAGAGGCAGAAGAAATCGCAGCACGGGGCGGGAGAAAGCCCAGGGAACAAAAAAGAGTGCCGTGAAGGCGACCATGACGCGCGCAACCGGTGGCAAAGATTTCCGGCAGAAGGCCAGGCAGGGAACCAGCAGCATGAAGGGCGCCCAGCCATAATCTCCGAGAATATCCATCCCACTGCCAAAGCGCATGCTGCGAACCACGATATCCAACGGCAGGCGGACAAAACTGGATAAAGAGCATGGCGCGTATTCCGCCACCCCTCGGAAGTATCCGGCTGCGGCTTCCTGCACCCAGGGGCTCAGCTTTGGATTTCCCCACTGGTACATGAAAGGAAAAAACGGGTTCCCGACATAAATCGCATTTTTGATCAGCCAGGGGCTCCAGATCAGGAGTCCGGAGATCCCATAGAGGCAAAGATTTTTTATCGGGTGTGATGAATGTCGATGATCACGGCAGACGATGAGAACCCCTCCGGCCGCAAAAGGAATCCCCCCGGTATACTTGATTCCCATGGCCAGCCCGCCCAGCAATCCGGCCAGGAGAAGCATCGCGGATTGTCCTGATTCCCACCACAGGCAGAGTGCGTAGAACCCGAGAAAAACATATAAGGTCAAGCCGACATCCACATAACCGCCAGAACTTAAGAGCAGCATGGCCGGCATCACCGCCAGCAAAAACATGGCCAACCGGCTTTCCCGACGCGTCAGCCAGCGCAGCGCAAAGGCGCCGGTCGCGGCGAGGACCAAAAACGCAAGCGTGAGGCTGATCAGATTGGCCACCGTATCTCCGCCGAGAAGGAGCCCGAGGGTCCAGAGCATCTCAAGATTCTGAGGGAAAGCCGGATAGATGAGTTCCTTCAGGCTCAGCCAGTGGTGAGCCTGCGCGTAGGCGGCGGGAATGGCGAAATGGTAAACCAGGGAATCGTAATAGGTGACGGGCGCCAGCGCGAGGAGAAAGGCCCACAGCGCGCAAAGCGCCATGAGCAATGTGGAAACCTGGTTGTGGACCGATTTTTGAGGTTTCAACGAGACGACTGTCTTGATGAAAGGAGAACTGAGCGTGAGGCCGCCGGCCAGAATAAGCCACGCGCCGATGGGTGTCCAGACATTCACGGCGCCGGCCGCCATCATCAGTAAAGCCAGGATGCCGTACCCCGCGGCCGAGGAGAAGATCATTTCCTCCAGGGCCGTCCACGGCTTAAAGTCCAGTCGCCGGGTGAAAGAAATCCCGTACCCGCCGGCGCTCAAAAACGTCAGGCCGGCCAGGAGCGTGGAGGTCAGCGCGATTCGAAGAGCGGACATCGCCAGATTCGCGCGCGGTGCAGTTGATAGCGAAAGATGCTGTTGAGCGACTCAAGTCCATACCGCACGCTGCGCCGGAAGTTAATGGAAGAGGCTTCTTCAAAGTAACGCGCGGGAGTCGGGATATCGCCCAGACGGAACCCGAACGCCGCCGCTTGGACGAGGAATTCGCAGTCGAAGACAAAATCATTCGAGTTGCGCTGCCAGGGGATGGTTTCCAGCACGCGGCGGCTGTAGGCGCGTAACCCGGAATGCCACTCTCCCAGATTCTGCCCCATGAAGAAATTCTCCACCATGGTCAAAAAACGGTTGGAAATGTATTTATAGGCTGGCATGCCGCCGTCGAGTGCTTCCCAGCGCGTGCGGATACGGTTGCCGAGCACCACATCACAGATGTCGTCTTTCAAGAGTCCTGTCAGGTAGGGAACCAGCCTGGCGTCATATTGGTAGTCCGGATGGATCATGACCACAATGTCCGCGCCGCAAGCCAGGGCGGTCTCGTAGCAGGTTTTCTGGTTGCCGCCATAGCCCTTGTTTTTATCATGCTGGATGACCTTCAGGCCGAGGCCCCGCGCGACGGATACCGTGTCGTCCCTGGAGCAATCATCCACCAGAATAATCTCATCCGCGGAGCCGGGCGGAATATCCGCCACCGTGCGCGCGACGGTCTTTCCCGCGTTATAGGCCGGCATGACCACGACAACTTTCTGCTTCATTGCGCTTGCTCCCAGGAAGATCCAGTTTGAACATAAACCGGCCGGCTCTTTTTCTGTTTCAGGATCTCTTCATTGAGGCGCCGAGGGTCCCATGAATGCTTGTTCCACGCCGTCCGGCCCGAAAAATACAGAAGATAAATCCAGGACATCCCGCCCTCCGTAATGTAAAGCGAACCAGGAGACGTCATTTTAGATAACGCCAGCGTTTCTTGATAGAGCGTATTTTCTTCCACCCGGCGCATCGGGCCGATGCGCGTCGCCAGATTGACGGAGACGGTGGCCACGAGAAGCAGGCCGATGAGAACTCCCTGCACGGCCGTTTTCATGGACTTGAGCCCGATGGCCATGAGAATACCCAGAGGAATGATGTCGGTCATTCGATAACAGAGCGTGGCCGGTTCCCATGTGGAGAGAAAAAGTCCGTACACGCCAAGCCACAGGAGCGCAAAAACAACCATTCGTTCGTGAAATTCCCGGGCCGCGCGCAAGAGCAGGAACAGCGTAATAAGAGCCGATACGGCGGTCATGGCCCAGAGCCCCATGGAAACAGACGCTTTTCCGTAAGGCCAGAAGCTTCCCCATAAAGCGGGTGCTGTCGATTTGAGCCAGATCCACGGGCCTGCCCACCCGGGGAAATGCCAGGCCCAGTGATGATCCGGGGTCAGTCCCGCACTGCCCTTAAGCCAGCTGAGAATGTGAAAGAAATCGCGTCCCGGAGCGATCACAAAGGCGAGCACCAGCATATAGGGGATAAGAACCACCGCCACCAGGGTCCCCAGATACCGAGCCAGATTCCGGCGCTGGAAATCCGGTTCTTGACGTATCCAGAAGACTGCCGGCACGATCCAGAGGAGATGCATTTGGTGCCCCAGAATGGCCATCCCGTGCAGGGTCCCAGTCCAGACGTATTTTTGCGGGCCGGACAAGCGGAAAAGAACAACAGTTGCCCAGACGAGTGCCAGAAAACCCAGCGCGTAAACCTGGGCTTCCAGGCTCCAGACCCAGAAGGCGGCCGTCGTAGCCAGGCTGAGCGTCAGCCCCAGGGCGATCCTCCTGTCTTGAAGAATCGTGGTACAGAATCGATATAGCCCGACCAGACCGGCCGCGGAAAGAAACGAAGTAAACAGCTGCAACGCGGGGAGTGCTCGCGCAATGCCCAGGGGCGCGCAGAGCCATTTCCAGAAAAAAAATCCAAGAAACCCATAAATCAGATGATTGGCATGGAAGAAATACGCCGGCTGACCCAGTTCCAGAGCGGCGGCGCAGGCGACGCCATCAAAATTCCACAGGGTTGAGGGAAAGCCCAAAAACAGCGTGAGAGGGAGGAGAAAAGCGAGCAATCCGATCAAAGACGTACCAGATGGGATGCGGTCCGTCCGCGCATGAGGTTACGCGTATCGATGACAAGTTTCGCATGGCGCAGGATCTCATCAGGAGGAAACGATTGGTGCGCCGTCGTAATGACCACCGCGTCCGCGCTCCGCAGAAGACTGGTCGACCACGGTTTCCCCTTCAGCCGCACATGACCGATCATCACCGATGGAACGAAGGGATCATGATAAGAGACATTGACGCCCCGCTCGCGCAGGAGGTGAATAACATCCAGCGCCGGAGACTCGCGGACGTCCGTGATGTCGGCCTTGTAGGCGACGCCCAGAATCAGGATTTTCGAACCTTTGAGCGCTTTTTTCCGATCATTCATGGTGCGGGAGATCTTTTCTACCACGAACTCCGGCATATGCGAGTTAACTTCCCCCGCCAGATCAATGAAGCGTGCCGTAAAATTGAGGGACTTCATCTTCCAGGACAGATAGAGCGGATCAATCGGAATGCAGTGTCCCCCGAGGCCGGGGCCGGGATAGAAGGGCATGAACCCGTAGGGTTTGGTGGCCGCCGCTTCAATGACCTCCCAGACGTTCAGTCCAAGCTTGTCGCAGATCAGCATGATTTCGTTGACGAGTCCGATATTGACCGCGCGAAACGTGTTTTCCAGGAGCTTGGTCAGCTCCGCCGCCTCGGCGCTAGAGACGGGCACGACCTGCTTGACGATCTGGCTGTACAGCGTCACCGTCAGGTCCCGGCAGGCCGGTGTAATTCCGCCGACGACTTTCGGAGTATTGGAAAGCCTGTATCGGGTGTTGCCAGGATCGATGCGCTCTGGCGAGAAGGCGAGGAAAAAATCTTTACCCGTCTTCAAGCCGGTGGCTTCCAGGAGCGGCTGAACGCTTTCCCGGGTCGTGCCCGGGTAGCTGGTGCTCTCCAGCACGATCAATTGACCGCGGCGGAGTGTGCGGGTGATCTTGCGCGCGGCTTTGTCGATAAAGGAGACGTCGGGGTCTTTGGTTTTGTTGAGCGGGGTTGGCACGCAGATGATGATCGCATCCATCGCCCTGAGCTTCAGGAAATCGGTCGTCGCAGATAACCGCTCGCGGCGGACAAGGTCCTTTAAATCCTCGTTGTCGATGTCCGCGATGTAGGACCGCCCCTTTTGGATGCTTTGGACTTTTGAAGCGTCGACTTCAAAGCCGGTGACGGAAAAACCAGCCCGGGCGAATTCGCAAGCCAGCGGAAGGCCGACATATCCAAGCCCCAAAACCCCGACCGTGGCGTCGCGGCTTTTAAATTTTCTTTTGAGATTTTGAAAAGTCATTTAATTTGTGCGTTATTATAAACAATTTTCCGCCAGGATACGGTAAAAGGAGCGTGACATGGCATCAACGCTGTAGCGCGACTGGAGTTTTGGAATGGCCTCGCGTGCCTTCGCGGTCCGAGCGAGCAGTTCCGAGATAAGCGTTTTTCCCGCTGCGGCGATCGGTCCGGCTGAACCGGTTTCACAGAGAATGCCGCAGGCCCCGCTGTCCGTCAGTTCGTGGACACCGCCCACATCGGGTGCCAGCCAGGGAAGTCCTATCGCCGAGGCTTCCAGGAGGGCCTGAGGAAAGCTCTCCTCCCGCGACAGGAGCCAGAAAAAATCGAGCGCAGACAGAAATCGCACGGTGTCCTCCTGCCAGCCCAGCCAGCGCAGCCGTCCGCTCAGATCCTGAGTCTCTTCCTTCAAACGGGTCTCCTGAGGACCCGTTCCTCCCACCAGGAGAATCAGGCGCGGATCCGCGGCCAGCAGAGCGCGCGCAAAGGCCGGGATCTTTTCCGCGCCCTTCTCGGCATGCAGGCGCATGAGCGTCCCTCCGATGACGGCATCGTCCGGGACCCCCAGTGCTTGCCTGGCTTGGAGGCGGTCATGGGCCTGGAAGCGACTGAAATCGACTCCGTTTTCCACTTTCACGAGGTGCGGGCGGCGGGACGCATCGCGCAGGCGTTTTTCAAGCACCTCTCGTGCGGCGTCGGAGTTGACGTCCACCACATCGCAGAACGGAAGCGTCCATCGGTCAATCCATCCATGCCAGGGTTTCTGCCAGACGTCGATGGACTGGTGGCTCGAAATGATAAACGGGACGTTGGCGGTTCGCCCGATCATGCGGCCGATCTGGTGGCCCCAATAAAGGCAGGTGTGGAGAACAGCCGGCGGGTTTGATTTAAGCTGCCGAAAAAATCCGTACCAATGATTGACACGCTGAACCCTGACCCCCAGGCGTCGGATCCGTTCGCCGTTCACGCCGTCATGCCCGAGGTAAAAAACCTCATGGGCATAGGACGCCGGCGATCCGGAAAGAATCTGGAAGAGAAAATTCTCCGTCCCGCCCCCGCCCAGGCTAGTGATCAGATGGACGATTTTGCGCGGAGAAGACATGGAGGATATGGTCTGCAGCGTCCCAGAGGTTGTCGGCCCAGTGCGTCGGGCGAAGGTCGTTCGCGAAAACTTTTTGACAGGTGTCGGTCTTGTGAGCCGCGATCAAGATCGTTTTCAGCCCGAACGACTGGCCGGCCTGGATGTCCGCCAGTCCATCGCCGATCATCCAGGAGGCTTCTCGGGCATAACCGGAATTCTTCTGAAAGGCTTCATCGAGCAGGGCTGTTTTGGGCTTACGGCAGTGGCAGTTGTCTTCTGCGCGATGAAAACAGATGTGGGAGCTGAGAATCATCCCTCCGGCTTTATGGATGTGGGCAAGGACGGCCTGATGGACGGCTTCGAGATGGGCCCGCGTCGTTTTCCCTTTGGCGGCGGCAGGCTGGTTGGTGACGATGGCGACCCCGAAGCCCGCCTGGTTCAGCCGGACAATGGCTTCGGCCGCGCGCGGAATCATCCGGACCTGGGCCGCCGCCAGAGGACTGTCCACCGTCCCATGCTCAGAGTCCACCACCAGTTCGTTGATGACGCCATCTCGGTCGAGAAGGACCAGACCCTGGAAAACGTTTTTCAAAGTTTGAAGCCTGCCTTCTGGGCGTCCGTGTAAAACATCTTCACGGTATCCAGGGAGTAATCCGAAAGCGGTTTTCCTTTGAGTGAAAGCTTTGAAATGAGATCGTCGGTTGCCGTAATGATATGGCAACCGCAGTCTTCCGCCTGATAAATGTTCAGGACTTCGCGCGGACTGGCCCAGAGAATCTTCGCTTTCGGAAGCCCTTTGTAATCCTGAACGGCCTTTTTCATCGCGGGAATGGGGTCCCGTCCGGAGTCGGCGATGCGTCCGGCAAAAATGGAAACGATCGCGTCGTCTTCGGGTTTTAAGATTTTTCGCAGGCCGGTGATCTGGTCGTCTGCCAGAATGGCGGTGATGTTCAGCTTAAGGCCCTGATCGAAAAGGCGGCGGATGAGCGGGAGTGACGATTCTCCCCTGGTGTTCGTGATCGGGATCTTCACGTTCACGTTGGATCCCCAGGTGCTTATTTTTTTGGCCTGCCTTTCCATATCGGCGAATTCATCGGAAAATACTTCGAAGGAAATCGGCAGGGATGTCACGGTTCCGAGGACAGATTTTGCGAAGGCTTCATAATCCGTGATCCCGGCCTTGTTCATCAGGGTTGGATTCGTCGTAAAACCTTTGACGAAGCCTTCCTTGTAGCGGTTGATCATGGCCTCGCGATTGGCGCCATCCGCGAAGACAGCGATTTTGAGTGTCGGGAATCCCATGAGTTCTCCTTATTCGGCCGATTTGGACAGGTGGGCCGTAAAGTCTTCCAGACCTTTCGGCGAACCGATCTCGTAAAAACGTGAGCTCACTTCAAAGCCGGCGAGTTGCCCCCTCCCGCTGAACTTATGGAACAGGTCCGAAAGGTCATAACGGCTTCGGGGGGGAATAGCTTCTCCAACGGACCCCGCCCGGAGGACGGACAGGCCGTAGTCGATGTACGCCATGTCGGGCGCCGGGTTCCTTTTATCGTAGCAGGTGACCTTCTGCCCGTCAAAGCGGACGTTGCTCGTGTCCCACAGGCCCTCGTTTTTCAGGACGACCATGAGCGCCGGTTCCGTCCTGGTTCCAAAATAGGTCCAGACCGGCAAAAAATCGGTGGGGAGATAGGAGTCGCCGTACAGAACGAAAAATTCGGGCTCAAGTTGGCCTTGATCGTACGCGAGCCGCAGCGCACCGCCAGTTCCAAGGAGTTCGTTTCCTTCCTTGGTGTAGGAGATATGAAGCCCCCACGTTCTCCCATCCTCGGCGTAACGTTCAATGGGATCCGCCCCATACCCCACACAGAGCAAAATATTTTTAATGCCCTGCTTCGCGAGGCACGTCAGCTGGTAATGAAGAAAGGGGCGGTTCTGGATCGGAATCAGCGATTTAGGCAGCCCTTTTGCAAAGGTCTGCATGCGCGTGCCCATTCCTCCGGCGAGAATCACGCATTGCATCATCGTTCCCGCTTGAAGGTCAAGGCGCTCTGATCGTACGTCTGCGAGACAAGTTCAACGGTCCGGAGCGCATCCGCCGCCGTCGCGATATCCGTCTTCTGCCCGCTGATTTCCTTCACGAACGCTTCAAATTCGGCTTTCCAGGACGTATCGTCTGACGGGAAGGGCCAGACCTGAACCTCTGGCGGCCCCATTTCGGGTTTCATGCGGTAGTAGCGGAGTTCCTCGGTTCCGTAGCTGCGCCCGAGACCGCAAATCTGCAGCTTGCCGGTTTTTCCGAAGATTTCAAAATCAAAAAGGTTTTTCCATTCCGTGCAGCTGGCTTGAAGCAGGGCCGTCCGTGAACCGTCGCGCGATTCAAGAAACAGGAACCCGTTGTCTTCGACGGACATCGGCCAGAAGAATGTTTTCGCTTTTCCCCAGGTCAGATCCCACTCTCCCCCCAGCCAGCGGCAAAGATCGATGAGATGAACGCCCTGATCGAGGAGCTCGCCGCCTCCGCTCACCTGCGGATCCGCGCGCCATTCTTTCTCGTAGCCCAGGCGGCCGCCATGCCCGTAGCGCGCGCGGATATACATGAGAGGGCCGATGCCTCCGGCGCTCAGGATCTCTCTGGCCCGTTGGAAGCCAGGATGAAAACGATGGTTGAATCCGACTCGGAGTATTTTTCGGGAGCGTTTGGCGGCGTCCACCAGCTGCCGAAGGTCCGCGGGGTTGCGCCCGGCGGGTTTTTCGACCAGGACATGCTTCCCGGTCTCGAGCGCCGCAACGGCGCAGGGGGTCAGAAGGTCGTGCGGAGTACTGACAATGACGATGTCGAGATCGTCTCGCTTGACGAGGGATTCCCAGTCGGCGGCAATTTGGGCTCCGGCGGGGCCTGCCAGGGCCGCCGCGCGTTCCTTCAGACGGTCGGCCACGGCCACAAGCCTGGCCCCCGGGAGATTCTCAACCCGCTTTTTCCCGACCAGTCCCGCGCCAATCAGTCCGACGGAAAGCATCAATCTCTCACCAGAATCCTCGACCCCTCATAGTCGAAATGGAAGCGGACTTCCGCCAGACCGGCCCGCGCCATCGCCAGGCGGAGTTTCTGGCGGTCATGGGCATAGAAAAGCAGAAAGCCCCCGCCGCCGGCGCCGATGAGTTTTCCCCCCAGCGCGCCATTGGCAAACCCGATGTCATACCAGCCGTTGATCTGGTCGTTCGAGATGCCGCTCGAGCGCTTCTTTTTGTGCAGCCAGTGCAGATGCATCAGCCCCGCAAACTCTTCCGTGCGCCCGGCTTCCAGCGCTTTCTTGATGGACAGGCCGGTTTCCTTTATGAAGTGCAGGTTTTCGATCATCGCAGGGTCCTCTTTTTCCGTGCGCTTTTTCTGGTCTTCGAGGACGTTCCCGGCATTGCGCGAAAAGCCCGTAAAAAACATCAGGAGATTGTCTTCCAGATCGTAAATCGTATCCGCGGACAGCTTGAGCGGCGTGACGTCGGCCTTCCCGGTTTGATCGATGCTAAGGCACGTGAATCCCCCGAAGGACGACATGTACTGGTCCTGTTTGCCGATCGGCTGTTTCAGAAGCTCCATCTCGATGTGACAGGCCTCTTCCGCGATGACCTGAGGGGTCGCCGGTTGTCGTTTCCAGGAATAGATGGCGCGCAGAAGCCCGACCGTGAACGCGCCGGAAGATCCGAGGCCGGTTCCGGCCGGAAGGTCCGCCATGCTGATCATTTCAATGAAGGGTTCCACTCCGTGCATTTTGAGGGCCTCGCGAATGATGGGGTGCTTGATCTGATCCACGTCCCCCACCGTTTCCATCTGAGAGTACTTGATGAGAAAATTCTTCTGAAAGGTCTGGTGGAGGGTGATGTACACGTACTTGCTGATGGTGACCGCGATCACAAAGCCCCCGTAGCGGGAGTAATAAGAAGGCAGATCCGTCCCCCCGCCTCCGATGCTGATGCGCAACGGTGTCCGAGTGATGATCATGAGGATTTCCTTTCTTCGAGGAGCCAGCGGTTTTTCACGAGGTATCGGGTGGTCGCCTGGATCGCATCACGGATGGAGGTAGTCGCTTTCCACCCCGTCGCCCGGATTTTCGAACAATCGAGGAAGATGAAGGGATTATCTCCCGGCCAGCCTCTGTCTCCGCCGCCGAAAAGGACTTTCGGTTGCAGACGCAGTTCCCTGCAGATGGCTTCAATCGACTGAAAGACCGTGACGTATTCATCGGTGCCGAGGTTGACGACTTCAAAATGTTTCGGCCAGGGACGGCGATGGGACTGAATCATTCCTTCCACACAGTCCGCCACATGCATGTAGGACTTTCGTTGTTTGCCGTCCCCCAGAACGGTGAGCTCATCCGGGCGATACAGAAGCTGGCGTACAAAATCGATCACGTGGCCGTGCGAATAACGTTCGCCGAGGACCGAGACGAAACGCAGGACAACCGCCTGGAACCCATGGCCTTCGACGTAGGATGAAATCAGACCTTCTGCCGCGACTTTCGATGCCCCGTAAAGGGACGTCTGGATGGGAAACGGGCAGTTCTCGGGTGTCGGAATCACCGGAGCCTCCCCGTAGACACTGCCGGTGGAGCTGAAGATGATCCGCTTGACGCCGGCCTTGCGCATGGCTTCGAGCACGTTCAGAGTGACGCGAATGTTCTGGTCAATGTCCTTCAGCGGATGTTTCAGACCGTCCCGCACGTCGGCATTGGCCGCCAGGTGAAAGACGCGGTCAATGCCCGAAATGAGAATGCCTTGAAGGGTGTCAGGATTCGCCAGATCGACGTTAAAGAGCTTGAACCGCGGGTTGGTTTTGGCGGGCGCGATGAATTCCTCTCGGCCAGTAGAGAAATTATCGATGCCCAGCACCTCATGACCTTCCTTCAGCAGCCGATCGACGAGATGGCTGCCGATAAAACCGGCGCAGCCGGTCACCAGGAATCTCATGACGGTTTCCTCGGGGCGAAAAGGACGTTGTCGATACGGCGCAGACGGAACCAGTGGGGATCGCGCTCGATTCGCTTTCCCTTCCGGCGGATAACCTCCTGGTCAAAACGCGCGCTGAGCAGCCGGCCGGAGATCCTCCGGGAGGCCGGGCTCATCAGAAACGCGATCAATTCCGCCGCCAGATCCGGAGGCACAAAGACCGGGGGGTCCTGTTTGCCTGCCCCTCGAGCCTGGGCTGTCATCCCGCTGAGAACCGCCCCTGGGGCTACCGCATTGATCGTGATTCCGGTCGTCTTTAATTCAGAGGCCAGGGCTTCGACGAGGTGCACGAGAGCCGCTTTGGAGGTGCTGTAGCTGGTGACCCCGGAAAAATCGCCCGCGTTTCCTATGCCCGCCCCGCTGAGGACCGCGATCGATCCCGCGCGGCGCTTACGTCCGATCATCGCGCGGATAAAAGCGTGGATCATGGAGGTGTGAGAGATGAAATTCTCCTGGACACTTTTCTTCCACGCGGGCAGGGGCAATTCCCAGAACCGGCCGACCGGGCCGAGGTTGCCCGCATTGCAGACCAACCCAAAGGGGTTCTTCGCCCGGCGAACAAATGCCTTAACGGTCTTTTCGCAACCGGGCAGATCAGACAGGCGGAAGAGATAAATCGGCGGGACCCGCCCGCGCGCGGACAATTCTTTCTGCAGGGATACCAGTTTCCGCCGATCGCGGCCAGCCAGATGCACACTCAAACCAGAAGCCGTCAGTCGCCGCGCGATCGCTTGACCGATAACTCCGGATGCGCCTGTGATCAGAATATCCATTTATGCGGACGAATTTTACAATGTTTCGTCAGCCTTCAGCTCCTTTTTGTGCCACCACATAGGCGCGAACGCCCGCCGGGAATGAAAGCCATTGGCCCAGGCGATATTCGAGACGACACAGAGGCCCCAGCCACGGGATGGATTGTGTGCCTTTCGCCTGGCTCAGGGCGATGCGCTGCTTTTCAGAACGCGTCCGTTGCCCATAGAGCCATTGGTTCATTTTTTTGCGAAACCAGAAGGCCGGGTAAATCGCAACGCCGAAATAATTGTGACGGAGGACCGTCAGTCCGGCCCCGCGGCATTTGGCCAGGAGATCGGGCATCGTGTATCTCCGAACATGAAAATGTATTTCATCATTGAGGTCGTAGAGCGACGGTCCTGCGGGAACGGTGATCGCGGCCCGGCCGCCGGGCTTGAGGACTCTTCGAATTTCTCGGAGCGCGGCCACGTCGTCGGTAATATGTTCCAGGACGTTCAGGCAGCTGATCGCGTCAAAAAAATCGTCCGGCAGCTTTCTTTCCGTGATATCCCATTGGAAAAGCGGAATCTTGGGCAGCAGGCGATGGCACTGAACCAGACTCTCCGCGATGTAATCAGAGCCATAGATGTTGGCGTCGGGGCAGGCCGAGGCGACTTCCTGCAGAAGGTACCCGGGGCCACACCCGATATCGATGTAGTTCGCATCGGGCGTTCTCAAGCTTGGCGCCAGCGCCCGGCACGCAATATCCCTGTTGTAGCGGTCAATAAAGTGGTCCTGGGTAGTTTCAGAGATGAAGTGGCTCATCTCCTCAGACCAGTGGACGTTTTGTCCCGGCTGGCTGAAGCTGAAGAAGGGGACTACGCGGCCATCGATGAGAAATCCGTTTTGATACGGGATATCCGGAAGGATGGCGCCAGGCGTCGGCATTGACCCGGCTCAGGAACCGCCAGGTTTCCCGGAGCGACTGTCTCCAAATCCAATTTTCTCATCGACAATAAATCGTGGACGTTGCTTGATCTCATCATACATGCGGCCGATATATTCTCCGAGAATGCCGATGCTGATGAGCTGGACGCCGGCCAGCAGGAGAACAAGAATAACGACCGTCGGATTTCCCAGGGGGAACGGCACACCGCTGAGTTTTGCGAATGCATAAGCGATCGCCACCAGAAACGATAATCCCGCGATGCTGAAGCCGAACAGCGTGCACAGTGTTAGTGGGTATCGCGAAAAACAGACCACACCATTCAGTCCGATGCGTAAAGATCCCCAGAGGCGATTGTAATGACCCAGACCGGCGCATCGAGCGGGACGACTAAATGGAACCGAGATTTGACGAAAGCCCACCAGGGCGACCATGCCGCGCAGAAATCCATGAGACTCCTTTAAATTCAATACTTCGGTGACGACTCGGCGGCTCATCAGGCGAAAATCGCCTGTATCCCGAGGAATTTCGATGCCTTCCGACATTCCGTCAATCAGGCGGTATCCCATGTAGGCGATGGCCCGTTTGAGCGGCGTTTCCCCGTCACGATTGGCTCTCTGGGCATAGACGACGTCGTATCCCTCTTTCCATTTGGCCATCATGTCAGGAATAAGTTCCGGCGGGTCCTGAAGGTCGACGTCCATGACGATGACGGCTTCCCCTCCGGCATATTGGACTCCGGCCAATGTCGCCATCGGTTGGCCAAATCGCCGCGATAAGAGAATTAATTTGGTGCGCGGATCGTTGGCGCAAGCCTTCGCAATCAGTTCATGCGAGCGGTCTGTCGAAGGATCCAAAACAAAAATCAGTTCGTAGTCAGCCGTGACGGCATTTAGAACAGAGGTGAGTCGTTCTAAAAAGGGCGGGATATTGGATTCTTCGTTGTAAACAGGGACAACGATGGAAAGTTTCATTCCCATTTCACCTCTCGGATGGCCGGGTCGTGCGAGGCTTACGCCAGAGGGCCATCAGGCACAGGATACAACAATAGCTGATCGCGGACACGGGCATCCGGTAGCGCGCCATCGCCATGCCGAGCACGGAAGTTGCCAGAAGAAACAGAATCGCGCTAGAGGACAGCAGTGCCAGTGGAAATAAATAATCGGGATCCTGCTTGTTTTGCGAGGGTGAAAGTTTACGTCTCATGTAGGCCAGGGGAACGGCCAGCAGGCAAAGCATTGGAAAAACGATATAGATAAAGTAGCTTCCCCAGTGAGCGGTCCAGTAGACACCCCTCGGCAGAAGGGATGTTTGGTCATGAAAGATCTTCTTAAAATTGTAGTCGTAATCCTTCATGGGGGCGCCCGACCATTTCACATACAGCAGTCTTGGCATCCAGAAATAGTCTTTATCAAAAAATACGACGGCCACGTGAAAGAGGACGAGGCGAGGAAGCTTCCCGGGATTTTCACGCAGAAATTGGATGGCGATGTTCTGATACTCCTGCCCGGATTCCGCCAGAGCTTGTTCAATCGAAACGCCGTGAGCCAGCCGTTCGTTGAAATGTGCAGTGATTTGCGGCGTATCGCGCTCAAAGCTTTTCGGACCCTGGGAACGATAGACGAAATTGGAATACAAACTGGATCCCTGATCGGTTCCGAGCATGAACCGTCCGACATACTTCTTAAGATATAGCCCCCACAGGATGAGGCAGGCCACGGTCAGAAGAGTCGCTCCGGCGACGATGCAGGTCTTTCGAGGCTGACGTTTATGCCAGAAAAACAAGCTTCCCACCGCCAGGACTGGCAGCATCAAGGCAAAATTGTTGGTACGGATCAGGACGGAGGCCATGGTGGTGATTCCCAGGAAGACCGCTAAAAGCCATCCCGGCCGGTCCGTTTTAAAAAGCAGGACTAAAGCGAACACAAATGCCGCCGTGAAGGCCGTGGCCGCCAGGTCTCGACCAATGGCCTGGAGTTGAAGGATCAGGATCGGCTGAAAGATCTGGAAAATAATAAAAGTAGTCCACAAAACTCTCGAAGAAAGAATGCCACCAAACAGCACCTTGCCGGCGCCGTAGACGCATAAAGACATGATCACGAAAAGAAGGAAGGCAAGCAGATAAGGCCCGTGCGCTTGACCCACCAGCTGGTCACAAAGGACCAGGAGAAGCGGATAGCCGGGCAGAATATGCATGCAGTGGAAATAGGTTGAGGCATCCCCGGTCACGGCCGAGCCATAATAGGGAGTGTCCGGTCCAAGGACGTACCCTTTTCCGGCCAGCATATTGGCAGCCAAATTGGTATAGGTCGTGGTGTCGGATCCAAAATTCCAATCCGGCGGACAGGAACTGTCCCTCAGACTGGACGAAAAAAGCCAGGAGACAAGGCATAGCGATCCGATGATCAAGGTTTCTTGAATGGAAATCACCCTCATGGGTTCAATATCCTTCCACGCCGTCGCTGAAAATATGGGACAGCGTCTGCGCCGCCCGCGCCGCCCGGTTTCCTTTGACAGTCAGCGTGATACGGTCGCCGGACATGACAATCAGCCCCGCCTCATGCATGGCGTGCACGCGTTCTTCAAAGCGCGTGGAGGAGAGATATTCATTCAAAAGAGATTCGAATTCCAGAAATAATTTCCCCTCCCCATACAGCCGCGTCAGGAGCGTGATCGAGACAGAACGCGCGAGGCTCCCGTAAGCCAGCGAATAGAGGATCACCAGGAAGCTTTCGATTCCCAGGATGGCAAAAAGCTCGGCAGGTTTCGCGCCTGGAAGAATATAATAGACAATCTCCGAGACGAGCATGCACGTCGCCGCCAGACCGAAAAATTGGAAAACACGCGGCGCGCTCGATGGCTTCAGACGCCAGAGGACGATATGAAGGCCGAGAAACAAAACGCCGGCGGATAAGACTGTGAGAAGTGCGCTGGGGCTCATGGATACGCTTATCCCACCTGCTCGAGCCGAAGGAGTCGTCGCAGCCGATCGCCCGTGGCGGCGGCCATTCGACCCCAAGGCGTCAAAGGACCGACCCGGCCGCCTTCCATTTTAAGCAAACGAAATTCCGTGAGCGTCTGCAGGCGCTTCAATAATAAACCCGAAACGCCCACGCCGCCGCCGTAAGAGGATTTCAGCGTTCCTACATCCGCCTGACCGCCCCTGTTGCGCAAATCAATGAGAATCCGCAAAGAATAGCCCCGCGACAGGACGGAGCGCATCTCCATGTAGACCAGGCAACCCGTCCCGTAGAAAAAAAACGCCCCGTTTTGAATGGGCAAGCTTGCCCGTCGGCCCATCAGAGAATATAAGATTGGAATTCCCATGGCGATCCACGCCACTAACGAAAGCGATGCGAAGACAGGTTTGTTTGATAGCCAGCCCGCGCGTACGAAGGCCAAAACCAGAACATCCATCAAGATCACCCCGATCAAAACCGCCAGAATGTCCAGGCACGTCGGTCGAAAGAGATCCATCATGCTGGCCGGTCATCCTTTCGCGTGAAACTGGCATATTGCTGCCCCCTTCCGAACCAGGAGCGGAAGCTGCCGAAATCGGCCTGTGGAGAGCCGTGCACGAACGGATGGATGCCGGCTGAAAAATCAGCCAGAGCGGCGCCGGTTTCAGGCATCTGCTCCTGAACCATCTCGCGGACCGTTCTCAAGTGATCGAGGAACGCCGGGAGTTCCCGGAACGAGTCGTTCTGACAGATGCTGGATTGAATATTGATGGCGGCCTGGCAGGCGGCGTCCAATTTCCCTGCCGGCCATCGTCCGGGAAGACCCGGCTGGACGCGATAGTCCAGAAGATATCCCGCCCATCGGTCATACTCTTCTCGTGCGTGGTCGTTCCAGGTTTTGGCGTGCGCGGGGATCGATTTATACCAGCGCCAATCCTGCACAAAGCTTGGAGATGCGCCGAGGATATCGAATTCCCGATCCAGGGTTTCGATGGCTTCGGGAATCGTAAAGGTACAGCGCGCCGGCCACGGGTACAGGATATTGTCCAGAACCCAATCCTCATGCCGGCGGCTCATGCCCGGAAGGGACTGAAGGTCCGGAGCAAAAAAATGAACCAATTCTGTAAGAAGGGCTTCTTCCGATGGCGCGTCCTTTGTAAACGCGGGCTTGACGACTCTTCGGCAGCTCTCAGAGAGAAGGCTGGAGGGACTCATGGTCGTCATGACCAGAAGACCTCCCGGACCGACAAAAGAGGCGACATGCTGGAGAAAGGCGGCAGGATCCTCTTGGAGCGGTATGACGCCTTCGCAGAGAACGATATCGTAGAGCTTGTCATCATGATATTCGCGGATGTCCGCTTGACGACATACGACACGGTCCCGTGGCAGAAGTCCCCGCTCAAGTTTCTCGGAAATCGCTTGCGTCGAGGCAGGGTTTCCGTCCACCAGGACGTAGAGGGCTGGTGCGCAGGAGGCGGTATAAAGGGCATTGTCACCGGTCCCAGGCCCAAACTCAATCACCGAGCGGCCTTTGAACGCCAGAGGGTGTATTCCCAGATGCCTGAAGAGAGCCCTCCGGCGGGCCATGTGGAGGTCCAGGCTCTGGATATCCTGGTGCACGGGGATGATCCCGTGCTTTCCGTAAAAATCCAAGTACGCTTTTTCAGCCATAATTCCGGCCTCTTGACCTAGTCTCCCTGAAATACATGTTTGCGGACCCGGCGAATGAAGACTTCAAACAACGTATGCCCCACGGACAGGAAATTTCCCAGGTTTAAGGCGGAATTACGGCCGGATTTCTCCACGTGAGTCGCTTGGATCGGGACTTCGATATAGGTGGCCCCTTCATCGAGGAGTCGGGTAATCAATTCCGCCTGGAAACCAAACCCGAACGAGTAGGGCCCCCAGCGCATGACGTTATAGCGGAGGTGGAGCGCGCAGCCATTGTAGTAGCGGATTTTGTAGCCGCTTAATTTATTGACCAGAACCGTATAGATTTGCGACAGCGCGCGGCGTAACGCGGATTTTCCGATAACCGGATCGTGATAAGGGATGATCATGTCCGCTTCGCCAAGACGTCGGAAGACGGTGAGAAGCGCGTCTTTGGGTTCCGGATTATCGCCAGAAACCATGCGGTAATATTTCCCATGTCCCAGAAAGGCACCGTCCACGTAGGAGCGGCTGAGACCCCTGTTCCTTGGGTTTTGATGCAGTTGGATCGGCCTCTCCGGATGGTCCTGCGTATAGGCTTCGACGACCGCAGAGGTTCCATCGGTGCTGCCGTCATCGATCACCAGGATCTCATAGCGGTAAGGCAGTTCGTGCATGGCTGAGGTGATCATGTCGAGCGTGATGGCGATATGTTTCTTTTCGTTCAGGCACGGCACCACGATGGTTAAATCGAGAGAGCTTTCAAGGTTCGGGTTCCGTTCGCGCTTCATCGGGATCTCTGCGGCGCCGCCGCCGGCGTCCCGCGCAGGTCGGTGATCATCTGCCGGATTCCCTCAGGTAAAGGAGTCATCAACAGCTCCGGGAAGGCGGATTTGAGGGCGCTTCCGTCGAATTGTTGATGGGTGATAGGGACGCGCCGGGGCAATGATTCGATCCGAATAACTCCCCCGACGGCTTCGATCGTCTCGCGAGCGACTTGAGCAAATGTCAGGGAGCGGCCGCTCACGGCGTTGAGGATTCCCGTGCGCCGCTGCTTCAGGCACAGGAGAATCAGACGGGTCACGTCATCAATATACACGTGGTCGCGCCGCTCTTCTCCTTGGCCGAAAAGGGAAATCTTCCTGTCGTTAAGTGCGCTGCGCAAAAAGCGGTTCGGCCCATAACTGTTATGCCTGTCGGAGGCACCATAAATCGCGCTGGGCCGAAGGATCATGAATTGTTGGGAACCGCTCTGGCAGGCTTCTCTCAGGAGTCTTTCTCGGACGAGATGGCTCAGCCCATAGAGATCTCCGGGATCACAGGGAGACGATTCACTGACCTCCGTGGATCGTGGATCGTACACGCTGCAGGAGCTGATATAGACGATTTGTGTCAACGGGAGGTCCGGAAGAAGCGCGCAAAGAGTTTCTGCCATTTGCACATTCTTCATGAACGTTTTACGGTCTCGGCCATGTTCAGGCGTGAGCGCGGAGCAGAATACGATGGCATCTTTCGGTTGAAGGAGGCTCCGCAGCTTTTCGGCGGCGGAGGAATCGGTAAGATCAACTTCCTGACTCCCGATGGGCCGGCAATCGGCTTTCTCCTCTTGCAGCCGTTGGATCAACCGGCCGGCGACAAAGCCTCGGCCGCCGAGAATGACGATCCGGGGCAGCGCTGC
>Ga0182027_10000756_pt1 | contig 54878 bp, 50 predicted proteins | sample 712E1DmetaG_FD_121300 | JGI IMG/M metagenome (GOLD analysis project Ga0182027, IMG submission 121300) | Permafrost microbial communities from Stordalen Mire, Sweden - 712E1D metaG (Illumina Assembly) | ecosystem: Environmental > Terrestrial > Soil > Wetlands > Permafrost | place: Sweden...
ACGGACCTCCGTCGGCCACCTTCCCCGATTTCTGGGGTCCGATGGACCCCATCGGGGTCCAGAAATCGGACTCCCCTGGGAGAAGGCTACGGCTCGCGATCCCTGACCCTCTCCAAGGGGAGAAGGTGTACCGTGCCCGGCGCTTTCACCAGCCGGCACGGGACGGGCCTACGCCCGCCGGAGGGGAAGCGGCGAGCCGTGAACAACATCGGCTTCGGCCCGCAGGCGGGTGAGGGAGCACGTCATTAAAACCTCGGAGTTATTGGCGTTAAGCCGAGTCACAGCCGAGATGATCGGCCCTTGCGGAAAGCGCTCAGGGGTGTGGCGCGCGCACGGGCGGAGGCGGGCCAACTCCTTCCATTGCCTGCGTGGTGAATTGCTCCTCGTCCAGGCCCGTGTTGAAATGTATTGCGTCAATGGTCAAGGTAGTTCGGGTGTTATCCCGAACCGAACTAATCTCCACGCGCCTGGCGCCCCAAATCCCAGCAACCTTTTTCAACTGGCTGGCGTGGAATCTGCGCAAGAGCTGACCCTGCTGATCGTACATTTCGGCGTGCAGGATTACGGGGAGATCTTTGGCCACCCAATAGTAAATAAACTTATATTGCGAGCGGTCGGAGGCAATGGGTGTCGCGTCAATCTTGAAAGTCATGTGGCCATCGATGGTATCAACCTCGCTGAGGAAGCCGTAGGTGAAATCATCCAGCACGCGCTCGGCGACGTCTTCGTAGCTGAAATCGCTACCCGCAAACCGTTCGGAGCGGTCGCGTGGCGCCACCTTGCGAACTCGCTGGGTTGCCGGAATATAAATCCATTGACGGTCGCTTTCTCCCCGCCGGTTGACCGAAAGCAGTGCAACACCGCGCGTTTCCAGTGGTTCGGTGAAACGCAGCAGGGTCCTGCTGTCACCAGGTGAACCCATCCGGTATAGAACAAACCGCTTCCGCGCGATCGCGCCGTGCTGCCCAAAGACCTGGAGTGTGGCCCGCAAGGTGGTATCGCGGCTGTCGTCCTGCTGGTAGATTCTTTCCATGATCCCTCTGGCGGTAACCGTCTGGGGAACAGCAGCTCTGGGCCCCAGCAGCAGGGCCATCAGAAGCAGGGCAAGATGGCATGCCATGCCAATTTCGCAACGCGACCGCGAGGACCTACTCATATCCGATCGCCTCGACGACCTGCATTCGAACGGCGCGACTGGCAGGCCACCAGCCAGCCAGGAGAGATGCCGCCACGACAAAGGGAAGGGACCACAGGACCAGAGGCCAAGGAAAGTAGAACGGGATGTGGTAGCCGGCCAGCGCGATCGACACGGCGTGCGTCAAGAACTCGGTGTTGAAAACCGCGGCCAACGCCCCCATAAGAACTCCCACAAGCGAAATGGCCACCGCCTCCAACAGCACCAGTTTCCGGATCTGGGAACGCAACCCGCCGATTGCTCGCAGGATGCCCATTTCGCGCCGCCGTTCCGATACGGAAATGAGCAGTGTATTGATGATCCCGAGCATGGCTACCAGGATGGCGATGACCAGTTGCATATAATTAAGCATAAAGAATTGGTCCACCAGACCCGCCACCCACCGCTTGAACTCGGCGTTAGTGTAAACGAAGGCATGCGTTGTATTCGAGGTGAATCGCTGGATCTCCTGTTTTACCTTGCCCGGGTCCGCGCCCGGCGCCAAATTGACATCGATAAAATCCACCGCGCTATCACCCCAGTACTTCTTGTAAAGCGCCCGCTCCATAAATATCGTGCCTTTTTCTGAACGATAGTCATCCAGAATACCGAGAATTGGCCTCTCGATCGGGCCTGACGGGGCGTCGAGGCGCACGTGGTCGCCCACGCCGAGCCCCCAGCGGGTGGAGAAATTTCGCGAGATTAGAACGCCTTCGCCCCGTGGCAATTGCTCCCGCAAGCTCCTTCCATCCGCCCCTTCAACGGCATCCTGTGCCCGGGCCAGAAAGCCATCCATTTCAATGGCCACCAGGGCTGGCGTATCGCCCCGATAGGGAACGGATGTAAACCGAATATCTTCCACGCGCTTCACCCCGGGAATGTCGGCGATCTGCCGGCCCAGCTCTTCGCTGAAATGGTACGTGGGAGACCGCATGAGCGTTGAGGTCGCCACAAACAGATCGGAGTTGAGCACTTCATTCATCCAACGATCGATTACGCGCCGGTATCCCTGGATGTAGGCCTCCGTCGAGAAAACAAACATCAGGCCGACCATCAAAGCCCCAACCGTTGCAGCGCTGCGTCGAGGCGACTGGATCATGGAATCGATAGCCAGCGCCCCCTCGGAACCCGCCGCCCAATCCATCAGTGGGCGCAGCGCCCGGGCCGCCCACTGAACCAATCTGGGCAGCAGCAGGGTAAGGCCGAGGAGAATGCCCCCCGCATAGACGAATTGAAACGTCAAACCGGTACGGGGCGAAGACCAACGGATCAGGGCGAAGCCCGTCGCCACCAGGAGCCCGCCCGCACCCATGCGGCGCCACCCAAGCACGGTTTCTGCTTGACGCGTCTCGATATTATGCAGTGCCAGCACGGGGTCCAACTGTGACGCCGCCCGCGCCGGAAACCAAGCACCCGCGAGGGAGGCGCCAACCCCCAGCACAAACGAAGATAAGGTGAAACCAAGCTGGAATGAAACTCGCTCAGGAGTGGACACGAGCCCGTAAGCCGCAGCAGCAATGGTTCCCATAACCCTGCCAGTCGCCCCCGCCAAGCAGTAGCCTGCGGCGATACCGAGGAGCGAACCCAGCACCCCCATCAAGAGCGCTTCGGCCAGAAACATCCCACGGATATTTCTCCGCTCGACCCCCACGGCACGCAGGACGCCGATCTCTTTCCACCGCTGATTCACCGCGATGGTGAAGGAATTAAAAATAATGTACATGCAGACCAGCAGTGCGACAAAGCTGGTCATCAACATCCCTATCCGCATGGCGGTGACGGCATTCTCCAATGCCTCGCCGCGGACTTCCGGGCGCAGGACTTCGACTCCACTCGCCAGTCGTGCTCGCAAACGCTGCTGGACGGTTTCGATGGGAACGTCAGCGAAATTCATCAAGTCGATGCGGTCAAAATTATGGCCGCGATTGAAGACAAGCTGGGCGGAATAAACGTCCATGACGGCGATGTTCCCGCCAAACACCGCCCCGAGGCCCACCGGCTGGAAAACTCCCCTGACGGTGAACTCCCTCCGCCCCTCGGAGGCAAACAGCGCTAGCCGGTCTCCGAGTCTAAGGGAATGGCGCTCGGCAAAGGCGCGGGAGAGCAGGATGGAATTTGGCTGGGCAAGAAAGAGCAGCGGGTCAGCAATCTCCGTCCGCGAACGGTCGAACTCGTAGTCCCGCAATTCCCGGTCGCCCGTCGTGTCCACTCCCAGCACAAGCAGCCTACCCTCGTCCCCGAAGGAGGTGTCGGCGATGACTTCGATGACGGGCTGCGCAATACGCACCCCTGGAGTGGCGCGAACCGTCTCTAGGACCTCTTCAGGTAATCCTGATTCGCCGGCCGTAACTTGCAGGGTCGCTTTCCCGGCCAGCCTTTCGACCGTCGATTTGAGAGAGTCGAGCAGGATAGAATTGCCCGTGCGAATGGCGAAAAAGACGGCCACTCCCAGGGCTATGCTGAGCGTAGTGAGGGCCAGCCGCAGCTTGTGGGTCCGCCACTGTCGCAGGGTTATGAGCAATAGGGCTGGGAACATCATCTGCTTTCAGCAGGCCCTCTCTCGCCTCGCTCTTCTTTAATAATCTGTCCGTCACGCAAAGTGAGAATTCGATCGCAGTAGCCGGCAACCGATGCGTTATGGGTGACCAGCAACAGCGTGCAGCGTTGCTCACGATGCAATTCGTCGAGCAGGCCAAGGATCTCCTCTCCTGTTGCGGAGTCGAGATTGCCCGTCGGTTCGTCCCCCAGCAGGAGAGAGGGATTGAAGACCAGCGCTCTCGCGATGGCCAGCCGTTGGCTCTCGCCACCGGAGAGCTCATCCGGGCGGTGAGTGGCTCGCTCCTTCAGTCCCACTCGCTCCAGCATCGAGAAGGCGCGACGCTCCGTCTCACGTTTGGCGATACCCTGCAAGCGCAGGGGCAATCCGACGTTTTCGAGGGCGGTCAGGGTGGGCAGGAGATTGAATGTCTGAAAGATCATTCCGATCTTCTCGCGCCGCATGCGCGTGCGTGCGTCATCACTCAGCTCCGATAGCACGGCGCCGGCAACTATGACCGTGCCTGTTGTGGGCTCATCCAAACCGCAGATCAGGTTGAGGAGGGTCGACTTCCCGGAACCCGAGGGTCCCACCAACGCCACTCGCTCCCCCGAGGCAACATGCAATTCGACATCGCGCAGCGCCCGCACCTTCCTCTTGTTTCCGTAATTCTTTGAGACATTGGTCAATTGGACCATGGAAATTTACCAGGGTAGTCAGTAAAGATTCTCTTGACGCAATTCTTTCAGACTTTTTCCAATCGGTTCGCGGCAGGGGCAAGTTGAAAGTTATTGTTGGTGATTGAGTCCATCCAGCTTGACCCAGAAGTCAGGGCGAGACAGGCGGCAGCGCGCCGAGGGTTGCGCGTACAGTTCGCTCGCCGACATAGTTTCCCAGATCTCGCGTAGCGGCTGGCCCCGGACGTTGCCGAAGGAATGGGGCGTGAAGTCGCAGGGTGAGACGTTGCCGTCGGCACGAAGATGCAGTTGGACCATGGCCGCCGGGCAGCCCTCGGCAACGCAAGGGTACGCGATGCTTGCAAACATGGTCTGATGGATGATGCGCGGATAGTCGGCCTTCTCCGCATACTTGTGGCGGAACCCCACAATCTGTGCGGCTTCTTCGTCGGTTAACAGGCACTCGCGCCGGCCGCTCAAGCGGCCGGTCGGAATCACGTCGAACAGGAAGACCTCGAGCACCTTCAGCTCGCGGGCCAGATCCATCAGGGCATCCATCTCTCCACTTTGCATCTTCTCCCGGGTTACATACGTCGAGATGCCGGTAAGGATTCCGGCCGCACGGCACAATTCCAGTCCCTGTGTGGCTTTAGCGAATAGCCCCGGACGACAACGGTTTTCGTCGTGGCGGGCCGGGTCAGGGTAGTCAAGGCTGACAAACACGCCGTACAGTCCCGCGGCTTTGAGCTTGGCCACGCTTTGCTCGCGCAGAAACTCCCCGTTGCTGAAGATGGTGCAGACGCTCAACGACCGGTCCACCGCCGCGATGAGGTCATAAATCCTCTCGAAGAGCAGCGGCTCACCGCCGGTCAGAATCACGCAGGTGGTCCCCAAGTCGAGAGCTTGGTCCACCGCGCTCTTGAGTTCGTGATAGTTGAGCGCATGACCGTTGCGGGCGGTCGCCTCCTGATAGTCCACCGCCGAGCAGTGCGCGCATTCGCATTGGCAGTTGTACGTGACCGCCATGGTCATGACGTGCGGCGTCCGGGCGATTGCCACGCCCCCGACCTTGCTGGTGCGCACCATGTTGTCCACGATCAACCGTACTCTTCTGCGCGCCGCGGGCGATCCCATCGGCGGGCTCACCAGCGAGAAGGCTTTGTGTCCGCCTTCGACTTCCGCCACCGGCTTGCCGCCGGCGTAGTAGTCCTCCTGAGCGTGCCGGTAACGCTCCATGCTGTTTCGAATCGCGGTTCGCTGCCAAGTTCTTAGGGGACTACCCATTACACGCCTCCAAAAAACGCAGTATATCATCCTTAAACCCAGTCTGATAGCTCTGATTTCAGCTCTGATTTCAGGGGCCGATTTCAGGGGTCTGAATTCAGGGTTCGAAGGGCTTCAACCGGCGAACCTTAACTCGTCGTCTCAGGCGCACCGGGAGTCGGGTAGTGGTGTCATTTGAAAAATCATCCCTTACGAAACTCCGGTCATTCCCGCGAAAGCGGGAATCCACTCCGGCGGTGCATTTCCAATGGCTTGCAGAGTAGATTCCCGCTTTCGCGGGAATGACTGCGGTATGGGGCGTCTGTGTCTCGCAAATGACACCACTACCGGGAGTTGTTTTGTGTTCCCACGCTGGGGACTGATGGGTTACCATTTCGGATCGTAAGAATCCAAGAAAACGGAGGTTTGCATGCTTTTCAAAGATCAAGTGGCGCTCGTTACCGGCGCATCAAGCGGTATTGGCCATGCAACGGCAGTAGCAATGGCAAAGCAGGGCGCGCGAGTCGGAGTTAACTATTGCAAGAATCAGGCCGGGGCGGAACAGGCGGCGGAAACCATTCGCAAAGCAGGGAGCGAGGCACTGGTCATTCATGCCGACGTCACCCACCAAGCCGATGTGCTCGCCATGGTGGAATCGGTGCGCAAAGCGTGGGGGCGACTCGATATCCTGGTGAACAACGCCGGGGACCTGCTGGCGCGGCGTACGCTTGCCGACATGATCGAAGAATACTGGGACCAGATCATGGCGCTCAACCTGAAGAGCGCCTTCCTGTGCGTCCGAGCCGTGTGGGAGGAGATGGCGGCCAGGAAGAGTGGATGCATCATCAACGTTTCCTCCATCGCCGGGAGGAATGGCGGGGGTCCGGGCGCCGCCGCTTATTCCGCTGCCAAAGGAGCACTCCTGACGTACACCAAGAGCCTTGCCAAGGAACTAGCGCCGCACGGGATCCGGGTGAACGGGATCGCGCCGGGTGTGATCGCCACGCCCTTTCATGAGCGGTACAGCCCCGGTGAAGCCTTTCAGAGATTCATCGCGTCAATTCCCCTAGGTCGCGCGGGCACGTCAGAGGAAATCGCGGAGGTGATCGTGTTTCTGGCCTCACCCGCCGCCCGTTACATCACCGGCGAAACCATCGAGGTCAACGGCGGACTGCTGATGGACTGAGAAAAGCAGTTTACAGTTCACAGTTCATAGTCAACAGTTAAAAGGGCCTCAAGCTAGACCTTTACCAGCCACGCAGCGATTTCTCCGGAGGACAATTCCTGAGTTGACAGGCGCAACTGGTTACGCCCGCCCTGAACTTCGAATGCGTGCTCGAACGGCTGGCCGGAGAAATGCGGGCCAAGGTTGTGTAGCAGAAGCGGTGAGGCGGGAGCAAGCAAAGCAGCCGTTTGGAAGTCGCCCGCCTGCCGCAGCAAAGGGATGTGCAATTTCTCCAGGTAAGCGCCGTCGTTGGCGCTCTCGAAGCCGGCCACATCCGCCACCAAAGCGACAGGAGCCCGGAAGAAGGGGCGGGCCAGCAGGCACCAGAGACCTGCCAACCCTTGACCGGCGATCACGATCCTTTCAGGCCGCCAGGCGGCCTCAAGGTAAACCAAGGCCGTGAGGATGTCCTGCACTCTTTGCGCGTCATCGGTGCGGTTGTAAGTGGAGAAGAATGGCCCGTTCATCTTCCTTGAGGGGTCGCTGGCTTCGCCGGTTTGAAACGCATCAATAGAAAATAGGAAGAAGCCGTGCTTGCCCAATTCACGCGCCAGTGGCGCGGGGGATTGAACCGTGCCGAGTGCGGCTCCTGCGCCCTCTGGATGAACGATGATGGCGGCGGATTTAACGCGCTGCCCCTCAAGCACAAGCTGAGCCGGAATGCGGTCTTGAGTGGAAGCACGCCCAAGGATCATACGTTGCCACCTTTCCTTTACTCCGCCTTTCTCCCCCTCCTGACCCGGCCGGGGCCACCACCGCACCTCATCCGGCGATGGCGATTCGGCCATGAGAGCGGCGCGAAAGACGGGTCCGAATTGTTTGCGGTAGGTTTCCAGTTCCCCAAGATTCCTGGGAAGCGATTTCTCCCAGCGTTGGCGGGCCCCAGCCACGAGGTACTCCGCAAGTTGTTTCACGTCGAGCGCCTCGCCGGGCACTTGCCGCCGGCTGAATACGAGTAGATGGCCGGGATCAAGCGTGAGGTCTCCCCGTTCCTTAGGCCCTTCCCCACCCGTATTGGCAGGTTCCTTGCCAAGCCAGCGGGCGAAGAACTGGTAAACCGCCTCCCGGCCGAAACGGTTGTAATTGTGCTGGAATGGAAACTGCACCCAGGCAACATGATCGCCGGAGCCAAAGAGGTCGTAGATCGCCCGAATGGCAGGGTACTCGATGCGGGGAGTGTCACAGGTCCAATCCCCGGTTGCGGAAACCATGAGCATTGGCCGTGGCGCCATCATGGCTCCGATCTCCATGTTATCCGTGTCAATGCGCAAGTGGGGAGCGTTCTCGCAAATGTCTCCTCCCTGCATGAAGTGGGAGATCATGTTGACAGGGGCGGAAACCCGCACACGCTCGTCGACAGCCGTCAGGAGGAATGTCTGGGTCCCGCCGCCGGATGCCCCGGTCACGGCAATGCGCTGCGCGTCCACATCGGAGAGTGAGCAAAGAAAATCGAGGGCACGAATCGAGTTCCAAAGCTGGAGGCCCAGCAGGCTGACTCCCCATAGACCCAGGCGAAGCCCCTCCTGTGAAAGACCCCAGGGAGATTTCGGGTCACGCCCCCAATCGTGGGGAACCTGGAAGCTGTCGTTATACCCCACCATGTCGTACGCAAAGCTGACGTAGCCCTGTAGGGCAAAATTCAAACACCGCTGGGGGACTGAGCAACTGTTCCCGTCTCGGGGGCTATGTTCAAGCCTCCCGTAGGTCCAGTGCCCGTGCGGGCAGAGGACGCCGGGATACGGAGGCGTGGCGGACCCGCCTCGGGGACGGTAGAGGTTACCCGTGCAAAAGAATCGGGGGTAACTTTCGAAATAAACCTTCTCGATGGAGTAACCTTCCAGGTCAATCCGGTCAAAGACCTCAGCCCGTAACGGAGTCTTTTCGGGAAGCGGCCACAAGCCCGCAGCGGCCAGGATCTGTTCTCGCAGCCTGACCGCCCGTGCTTCCCATTTAGCCCGCGATTCGGAGTGCGGAGGCGTCCTGGGCGTATCCAGTGTGCGCACCTCCAAGCGACGGTCCCGGGCCGGGAGATCGCGCGGGTCCGAGGCCGGCGACCGAGATGCCACGCCTTCTCTCTCTCCCGCCGGCCGTGTATCCCTGCCCCCTGCGGCCATCGGCCCAGCCGCCAGCAGGCTTCCCGCACCGGCTAGAAAATTCCTCCGTGAACGATCCTTCATGGGACCTCCGTTAGCTCATCGCGGATAGTTGAATGCCAAAAGTGCATGACGCGAAGAACAGCAGGCAGAACGCAGAAAGCAGCAAACTATAACAATGCTATGTGGAGCGGGCAAGGAATTCTTTGATGTCAACAATCACCTTCTGAAACATCTCCGCCGTGAGGCGTCCGGTTTGCGTATTCTGCTGGCTGGGATGGTAGGAGCAGAAGAGTCGCGGCAAGCCGTCCGGCAGCGAGAAACTCGCGCCGTGAGCGAATTTGAGTGACGAGCGGGACGGAAAATCCTCGCGCTGCGAAGCCGCTACCCGCACATAAGTCTCAAACGCGATCCTACCCAGGACGAGGACGGCGCGAACCTGAGTGAGCAGGCGCAGTTCCGCTTCGAGGTAGGGCTGGCAATTCCGCGCCTCGGTGGGCAGCGGCTTGTTTTTCGGAGGCGCACACCGAAGCGAAGCCGTGATGTAGCAATTCCGGAGCTCGAGACCGTCATCCCTGGAAACGGAAGTGTGCTGGTTCGCGAAGCCCGCCTCGTAAAGGCCGCGGTAGAGAAAGTCCCCCGAGCGGTCGCCGGTAAACATCCTTCCCGTGCGGTTGCCGCCGTGAGCGGCCGGCGCAAGGCCCAGGATTAGCAGTTCTGCATTAGGATCGCCGAAGCTCGGATTCGGCTTTCCCCAGTATTCCCAATCCCGGTACATCCGGCGCTTCTCTTTCGCTACCTTTCGGCAATGGCGCACCAGGCGGGGACATCGAGTGCAAGCGATGATCTGTTTTTGGAGCTTTTCAAGTTGGCGCGTAGAATCCACCGCAATCGTACCTCCCACGATTCGTCGAGCGAAAACCGGAAGCACCTATCAAACCGCTATGGGGGAAGATCAGGAACTCGCCCCAGCGTCTGCGCCTATCATATCCCCAGGGGAATACACAGTCTATACCCGAGTGGCCGGGAGTCTGAAGGTAGTAGGCTGTGGGCAGTAGGCAGTGGGCAGTAGGCGGCAGGCGCTAGTCCGCATTTCTCACCACGGGTCTGGAAGGGCGGGGCTGAAGAGTCTGTGTGAAAACTCGTGGATTCCCGCTTTCGCGGGAATGACAGGTCTGAATATAGCCACTAAATCCAGCGCTGTCACCCCCGCGGAAGCGGGGTTCCAGCCTGGCCAATGCCAGACACGAGTTTTCACACAGACTCTTCAGCCCCGCCGTTACAAGGCCTTCCTGATTATTCCTGAGTCCCTTGCCCCGCGGTCGCCGCGGCGACCAGCCGCAAGCTGCGCGGGGCACGGGACCAACAGAGCGGGGGAACCGCGCTCTTTTCAACTGACCACGGACAACGGACCACGGGCAACTGACACCTTCTCCGATAATGACATGCCCGTTATCCCCACTGACCGACGTCCCCGAAGCATGAATCCCTTTTCCGCCTGCAACATCTAATGTTTTCTGAACGCTCATAGCCGAAAATGGATATCCGTGATGTCAGGACGTCGGCGCGAGGCTGGCCCAATCGAACCTGCTAACGGGACCAAGGAGATGAAAATGGGAGATATCATGTATGTTCAGCAGGGCGACTGGCAGAATGTGGAATCGAGCACCAAGCCGGTCTTGGTAGATTTCTGGGCGGAATGGTGCGCACCATGCCACATGCTGGCGCCCACGTTCGAGAAACTCGCTGCGACCTATGGTGGCCAAATCAGTTTCGCCAAGGTCAATGTTGACGAACTCCCCGAGGTGGCCGGCCAGTATGGTATCCGTTCGATCCCTACTCTGTTGCTGTTGCGCGAGGGGAAGGTCCTGGAAGAGCTTGTAGGCGCTCGGCCGTACCAAGACCTGGCGTGCGTATTGGACCGCTACGTAACTGCCCCTGAAAAGTCGCAGCCACGCCTGGTTCGCCTGGTGAATTGATCAAGGGTTCACGAATCGGTTAGGCGAAGCCGTCGCTCGGTTCGTGTATTCGAGGATCGGGGTTTTGCTGCCCCTACTGTGTGACCCAATCCGTCGTTGCTGAAGATAGAAAGCGGGAGGGCCGAGCCCTCTCCTGCCTTTTCGGTTCCCACTTCGTAAAGAACTCCTTAATGCTCTGGTAGCTCATGTGGCGGGCGTCAGCGAACTGGCCCTGGTCCATGGCATAGAGAAGCTTGCCGCCCGGGTCAAGCACCGCTAGCGCAGGAATTCCGTGGTCGATGGGGACGTGATACTTCGTGCCGATGTCCTGATTCTTGTCCTGCTGACCGATGTCAATTTTAACGACCTCGTAATTCGTCGCGATCAGAGCGGCCAATTCTTCCTTGTGCATCTGCACGTCCAGGGCGCGGCAATCCGGGCACCAATTGGCGCCAAAAACCAGGATGACATTCCGGTGGGCTTTTGAGGCCTTAGCGATCGCGGCCGTGATCTGCCGATGTGCGTCCGCTTTCTCATCATAAGGCGGCTGCTCGGCGGCGATGGTGACACCGGCCAGGAGGATAAGGGGCAGGAATCTCAGATAATCTCCAGGGCGAAACATGGTCTCTCCTTTAAGCTCTATGATACGTTGAATCGGGACCTCCAGTCTCCTTGTTTGGGAGCGGGCCTGCCTTGTCGTCGTATGGGGGACGCGCACGGGCGCCCCTGGTAGACACCTGTTGTGAGCGAGCCCAAGGGCCGCCCCTGCATAAGACCAAACGGTTGTGATAGCATTGCAAGCTAATGGGGGCTGCTTACATTCTGCGCCCTGGAGTAAAGGCCATGAACGAACCCTACGCCCGACAACCCGCTTCCAGGTTTCGTTTTGAGGAGATCCTCTACGAAAAGAAAGACGGAGTGGCTCGCGTCACGCTGAATCGCCCGGAGGTGTACAACGCCTTTTCCGCGCAGACCCTGCAGGAGATGGTCGAAGCCTTTCGCGACGCCTCCTGGGATGATTCCGTGGCGGTCGTGGTTTTGACCGGGGCGGGCGAAAAGGCCTTCTGTTCGGGCAGCGACGCGAAAGAGTTCTCCGAACAATTCCTGCGCCGGCCGCGAAATTTCTGGAAGTACCAAGGCTTGCTTCTGGAGGCCCTGGAGCTTTTCCGCCGCATCGGGAAGCCCACTGTGGCCCGCCTGAACGGCGTGGTTGCCGGCGCGGGCAACGACTGGAATCTGGCCGCCGACCTCGCCATCGCTGCCGACCACGTGCGTTTTATCCAGGTCGGCACGCGCGTGGGTCTGGTGGAAGCGTGGGGGACAACCCAGTGGCTTCCCTTGATAATAGGCGAGCGGCGGGCGCGCGAAATGCTCCTGAAAGGCGAGGAGATCACTGCCGAGCAGGCCCTGAGTTGGGGCCTGGTGAACGAGGTTGTCCCCTACAAGCAACTGGACCGCGCCGTGCACGCGCTGGCGGCGAGGCTGGTCCAGAACCTGCCCGAGTGTACGCGCTACACTCGCCAACAACTGGGCTTCTGGAAGGACTTGGCGTGGGCCATGACGGCCGGGCATGCGCGCGATTGGTTGACGGTCCACTCCACCGCGTGGGAGCCTTACGAAGGCATCCAGGCCTTTATCGACAAGCGGCCGACGGATTACAAATCCATCCGCAGTCGCGCTGCCGCCGGAGGCTGCAGCGAATCCGTTTGGGGCGCGCCCACAAAAGAGTGCGAAAACTGCGGCGCCAAAGGAATACCGGAAGGGTTTGATTACTGCGGAAAGTGCGGCGGTAAGTTGCAATGAATTCGGTAGGACAACCGGCGGCGAGGCGGGAAGAATTAGCCCGCGGGCCGCTTGATGATCGAAACCCGGCAATTCCCGACATCCTCGGCGCAGCGGTGATCGCAGGGATTCTTCGCAAAAACGAAGGGTTTCGGAACTAACCCCAATACGGATCACTTAATGGGCTTCGGGAAATTAATTCGCAATTTGTTCCAAGATGACCCCCTCACCCGCCTGCGGGCCGAAACCGATATTGTCTACGGCTCGCCGGTTCCCCTTCGGCGGGCGTAGGCCCGGCCCGCCCCGGCTGGAGAAAGCGCCGGTTGCGGCCCACCCTCTCCCCCAAGGGGGAGAGGGCAGTAAGTTCAATCCCCCCTCTGTCGCCGCAGCGGCAGAGGGGCCGGGGCCGGCATGACGAAGGACCGAAGTTAGAAGTGAAATCCCAGTTCCGCTGTAAGGGCTCGCGGCGTCACATAATGGGTCCCACTGAAAGTTGAAATGAAGTTGTAGAGCGCCTCTTTGTTCGTCAGGTTAATTGCTGACAAGCGGAGGCTCCACTTGTACTTATCACCTTTAAACAGATTGTCCTGGCCCACGGACAGATCGAAGAGGCTGCGAGGTGCGATGCGGGGAGGGTTGTGGTCATCGTTTTCGGTTCCCGGCGCGGGAATCTTCACATACTTAGAAGCATACTCGTTGCCCGGGCACAGGCTGTTTGGACTGATCGGAGTGGTCGGCGTCGCAAACACCCCGTTGCAAGAGAGTCCGGCCTGGAACTGCTGATCCGGCGTGATGATTGACGCATCCACGATGGAATCGGTCCCATTCGGCCCATTGGCGCAATCACCGCCCGCACACGGCACGGGGCCTGCCACCAGTCCGCTATCGTAACGCCAGTTGAAGCCGACCCATGGACCGCGCTTAAACGGCTGGTATTGCAGGTGAGTCGTCTGGTTAAAATGCTCGTCGTGGTCGATGCGGAACACTTCGCTCCCCCCCGGCGTGGCGCCGATTCCGGCGACCTGCGGTCCGAAGAAGCGCGCTGCCACGCTCGACATCACAACATAGGCCGTAAAGCCATGAATGTCCGGGACGCTGGCGCGGATTGCATATCCGGGGATTTTCGATTTCGCCCACTCGACGGGAAAAGTAATCGGTGAGTCGCCCAGTATGCTGAAGTCGAAGCCCCTTTGCGTGTACTTCCAGATATATTCGCCGTCCACCACCAGGTACTTTCCAAAAGCCTGCTCCAAACCCGCGTGAAATTCGTTGCGCGTGCCGGGGCTCAGCGGAGTTCTGCTGACGCAAGGACTGATGGTCGACGCCATGAGCGCGTTGATCACAGGATCGGTGCATCCGTTGCTCGCCAAGATCAGATTCTCGTTGAAGGGCGTTTCCATGGTCCGAGCATACGAAGCCCGAAGCACTGTGTTGGTTTTCTTGACATTGTAAGCGGCACCGACGCGTGGCTCCGCTTGGCGGGCAATAGAGATGCCATTATATAAGTCGCCTCGTAGACCGAGGTTGAAGACCCAATTGTTTTTCGTAATCGTGTCTTGGACGAACAGGGCCAGCTCTTTGATGTCGGTGTGAACATCATAGGGGTACAACCCGCTGGTTGTATTCGGGCAACCGTCGGAGCCCGGTAGTGTGGCCGTTCGAGTCAAGTCGTAACAGCCCAGGATGGGTATAAAACTCGGATTCGGCTCGAGGAATGGCGCGTTGCAATCCGCCGGATCGGTCAGTCCCGGGTTTGTATCCGGGAAGCCGTTAGGAGTAAACAAACAAGGAGCATTGGCGGTGGGATCGACCACCCCGAAATTGTCGTCCTCCGTCAGAAATGTGTGCTCAAAAAATACGCCCGCCTTCACATTGTTGATGCCTTTCACGTAGGAGACTTCGGCGCGACCGCCGGCATTGGTCAGGCGGCGAGTCTGGCCAATGGTCTGGAGCTGAAGATCAGGTTCGAGGTCGGAGAAAGGATCGCCGCTCGGGTAGTAGTTGTATCGATCCTGGCGCACCCAGCCGCCCAACGTGAACGCGGTGTTGGTATTGAACAGGCGCGTCCAAGCGGGCGCAATGTCAAGCGTCTTGATCTGCGAACGTTGATCGGTGGGGCCGACTACCAAACCGGTGCGACCCAGGCCATTGTTGTCGACGACCAACCCGTTCCATGCCGTGGCGTCTTGTGCGTCGTATGAATTCGGCGTCTGGAACCAGGAGCGCGTAAACTGGAAATTCAAGTTGACCGTATCCTTTGGCGAAGGCCTTAAGTCAAATCGGTCGAACACGTTCTCTTCATTGCCCCGGTCGTGCATGACATTAAATTCCGGCCCATCCAGAAACCGGGAGGTGTTCAACCCGTTGGCGGAAATGAAGTTACCCCACGCTTGCCCACCGTAACCGAGGTTAAACGCTTCGTTCGTCGTCCCAAAGGCTCCGTAGGAGGCCGTCACCCCGCCATGCGGCGTCGTCTCCCCCATGCCGGAACGCGTGGTCGCTACGATCACCAAGCTGGTCTTGCCACCGTATTCAGCCGGAGGAGCTCCCTCAATCACCTCCATCGATTGCACGGCGTCCGCTGGGAGTTGATTCGAGAAGACTTTGCTTTGTTGATCGGTGATCGGCTGACCGTCGACGGAAAAGGAGTTTGAGGCGTGATCTCCGAGTCCATGAAAGAGGCCGTTCGAGTCGGCCGCGACCCCCGGCGAGGAAAGCGTGACCAGGGAACTCAATGACGAAGACTGGCTTTCGAGCGGAAGCTTGTCGAATAGGGCCCGGTCCACGTCCGTATGCGCCGTGGGATCGACCTCGATTAGATCCGCGGCTTCGCTTGTGACCGTTACCGTGGTTTTCCCACCGGCCAACTGCAGCGTGATTTTTAGGCTGACGGGAACCATGGAACTGAGGTTAACGTCTTGCGTCTGCGTGGTGAATCCCGTAACGGCAATTGTCAGGTGATACGGATTGAAGGGCACGTTGGAGAAGCTGAACCCGCCCGAGCCATCCGTCGAAGCTGTGCGCGTAAAGCCGGTTACGGGGTTAAGAATTGCAACTGCCGCGCCAGGGATCACCGCGCCGGAAGGGTCCGTGACCGTGCCCTGCACCGTCCCGGAGCTCCCGAGGCCCTGCCCGAGAACCACCACGGGGAGGGTCACCGCCCACAAAAATACAAACACAATAGATAATAGGTATCGCCTTTCGACCATGACTCTGCTCCTTTTGCTCCTGAGAATTTGTTGAGGTGAAGCGGGATGCGAGAAACTCTCAGGAGAAGGGAGGGGAGCGGGCGACAAGCATCTGAGCGAGGTTAAAAGAATACCTCGCCTGGTAAGTTGTCAGGGAGTAGGGTGTTTCGCGATGTGGCCTCCAGGGGAGGGTTCGGGCCGCGGGGCGAACCGAGCTGCCGCGAAGGATCTGGCAGAGCGGGCAGAACGGGCTGATATCCTGGGTGGCATGCAGGTGCGCAACACCCTCGCGCGCCGCACTGCAAACACTCGCAGAAGCCTCGTGGTGGTGAAAAACTTCTACTGAGAAAAGGTGAATTTCACCCGCGAGCGCAAGGCAGCCAATGAGTGCATGCACCCAGTATCTTCGCCGACGTTTGCCTGGCCGTCTCAAATTAACCGGTCCGCTGTTTTTTGAACTAGGCCCAAAGTTTTACGTTTAGCCATAACCTTTACTCATAGCAGCAAGAAATCTTTAACTGAGGAATGCGATGCTGGCTGTGGCTGCAAGGTAGTAAGCGCATAAGTCTCTCCTTAGCGAAAGAATTTTGTGCGCATAGAGCGGCAGGAAGTGGTGAGGTCGCTTAGGAGCGGGGTGGGTCTCGTCCGGAAGGAGGTACCTGAAAGATCGATGAGAAGTAAAGAGCCGGTGAGAGAAGGTTGTTTCGTTCCTCGGATAAGTGTAGGACGCCGGGGCTCTGCGGCGCGGGGTGCACAGATCCCTGGCGAGCAATCTGGCAAGCTGCGCACAAAGGGTTGTTATCTGGGGTTGCCTTCGCTGACCCAACGCCTTCGCTCACCGGGCCCTGGATTCCGGAAAGGGGATCAGCAAGGATGTGACGGTGAAGCTCCCCGACAAGGAATAGGTGAGCCTGGACCAACACGGCTGCCCAAACCAGCAGTCCTCGCAGCGGTTTAAGCCCTTTGCGCCTCATTTTCGGAAAGAACTCACCTCGTCGTGCCTTTTTATCTTCACTTGCTGAAAAGGAGACCTTTGACTAAGAGGCGAACGACTCTGGCTTCGGGTACGTTCGCCGCCCACACTTGATCCTGGTATTATCCGATGCTCCCAACGTCCCAATGGTTGCAGAGAAAACCAAGGTTTATCCGCCCCACGGCTTGCAGTCCAAAGGCAGGGAATGTAGTTTTCTTCTCTTTTGATGCCGAATCGCTTGTTCCGGAAGGCAGCCATCCACCTTCCGTCGGTCCCTCGGCCAGTTCGCTGGGGGATGACTGCCGCTCAACGGAGCCGTTGCACATCCGGACCCGATAGCAATAGATTCCTATTCGTCATTGTGGTACGATGTCCACGTTACTGTGCCTTATTAAGACAACCCCCATCGAATCACTCTCCATGGGGTCGTGCACTGATTAAACCGAAAGGAACGTCTTGTTATGTCAGGGCATTCTAAATGGGCGACAATTAAACACAAGAAAGGGGCCTTAGACGCGAAGCGTGGAAAGGCCTTTACAAAGATCATCAAGGAAATCACCATCGCCGCGAGGATAAGTGGTGGAGACCCGGATTCCAATCCTCGCCTGCGTACGGCCATCATGGCCGCCAAGGCTGAGAACATGCCGGCGGACAACATCAAGCGCGCCATTCAGAAGGGGACGGGAGAACTTCCCGGCACCGCGTACGAAGAAGTGGTGTACGAAGGTTACGGGCCGGGTGGTGTGGCGATGCTGTTGGAAGTGACGACGGATAACAAGAACCGGACCCTGTCCGAAATCCGTCACATTTTCTCCAAGCACGCCGGGAACCTGGGGGAGCACGGTTCCGTAGGCTGGATGTTTACCAAACGAGGCTACATTGTGGTGGAAAAGGGAAAGGCCAGCGAGGAGACGCTGCTGGAGTTGGTGACCGAGGCGGGCGCGGATGACATGGCCGAGGACGGCAGCAACTGGGAGGTATTTTCACCCCCTGCCCAGTTGAACCAAGTGGTTGAACGCCTGAAGACCGCCAACATCACGCCCGCTGCCGCGGAAGTCTCCATGATCCCCCAGTCTTACGTGAAGCTGACCGGCAGACAGGCAGACCAAATGTTCCGGCTCATGGAAGAGCTCGAAGACCACGAGGACGTCCAGCACGTCTTCGCGAACTTCGACATCGAGGAAGCGGAGCTTCACGCCCTGACTCAGGCGAAATAAGCGTTTGACGAGCCGTTGCCCTCTCGAATCCGCAAGGGCGAAGAGGGGCCGTTGCACGTGTTGAGCCTATGGAGATTCATCCTCGGAGATTCCGGGTCCTCGTCCCTTTCTTCGGTCTTGTCATCGTGGCAGGCGGCTTCCCTGCCTCGATTTTTCCCCAAGCCGCCGGTGTTCCGCCCAAGCTGACTTATTCCAAGACGTTCAAGGGCAGCACCCCCGAGTATCTACTGATCACCGTGGACTCAAAAGGGTTGGGGACTTTCGAAGGCCGCAAACTGGACGAAGCGCAGAGCCCTCGCCCCCTTCAGCTTTCCGCCGGCACAACAGAGCGAATCTTCAATCTGGCGGGGCAACTTCACAATTTCCAGTCCGTTGACCTCGAAAGCCACAAGAAGGTGGCAAACCTCGGCCAGAAAACCCTCACCTACCAGCAAGGCGAGGGCATGAACCAAGTGGCCTTCAATTACACTGAGAACCAAATGGCACGGGATCTCGTGGACATCTTCGAAGCAGTGGGCGCGGTTGAGGAGCACATTTCGGCCCTCGAATTTGGGATGAAGTATGACCCGTTGAGTCTCCCCCAGGAGCTTTTGCAAATCCAGATTGAACTCGACAAAAAGAGCTTGGCCGACCCCGAGATGCTCCTTCCAACGCTCGAGAAGATCATCCATGGTTCGCACTTTCTTCACCTGGCGCAGCTTCGCGCTCAGCAGATCATCGAACGCATCCAACCCAGCCCCTAGTGCCGCGTAACACCTGACTTTTGACAATTGGGTAGCGGCTCTGCCGCCCTGGTTATAGGGATACGGCCTGCCGAACCCTCTTCATTTTTCGAGTTTCGGATATCGTCAATAGGCAATTCCGCGCCAGCAACCTTTTGTCTATTCGGCTCGTCTAGAGCTGGTGTAAGATTGGGGTGGCCTTTCGGGTTTTCCTCGGGGTTCTTGGGGAGGTGGTCCATGACACCCATGAAACAACCGGTAGCAAGAATTTTGGCGGGGTTAGGTGCGGTAGTTTTTCTTGGGTTTACCGCGGCCTGGGGCCAAACTAATTCTCACGCCCGAGTTGTTCGCCTTAGTTTTGTCGAGGGCAGTGTCACGGTACAGCGGCCTGACATTGCCGATTGGGCCGAAGCCCCGATCAACACCCCTATCCAGGAAGGCTTCAAACTGTCGACGGCGGAAGGCAGCTTTGCCGAAGTTGAATTCGAGAACGGCTCGACGGTACGCCTTGGCCAGCTTTCCATGCTTGAATTCACGCAACTTGCCCTGGGCTCCGACGGAAGCAAAATCAACTGCCTCACGATGGACAAGGGCTATGCGACATTCCATGCGGCCCCCGAAGGACAAGACGTTTACGAGGTGCGCACATCCAACGCAACGCTTACTCCGCGCGGGAAAGCGATGTTCCGAGCTGATGTCGATTCCTCAGAGGAACGCGTAGAAGTCTTCAAGGGGTCGGTGGACGTCACAAATTCTTTCGGTTCCTGGACGCTGGCCAAGAATTCGGTGCTTGAACTGAGTCCCGGTACTGACCAGCCTGAACAGCTCTCGGAAGGAATCACCCAGGACGACTGGGATCGCTGGGTGCAGGAGCGAGAGAGTCGAGTGGAAGCGGCCCAAAACGGCCCAGCGCCCACGGCGTATTCTAATGACGGCAGTGGCGATACTTATGGCTGGTCTGATTTGTCGTATTCCGGGGATTGGTCCTACATGCAGGGTTTCGGATACGGTTGGGCGCCGAATGTCGATGCGGGATGGTCCCCATATTCGTCGGGCCTCTGGTGCTGGTATCCGGGCTTTGGATACACGTGGATTTCTGCGGAACCCTGGGGCTGGCTGCCCTATCACTATGGGGGGTGGGACTTCGTCCCAGGCGTAGGCTGGATGTGGTTCCCGGGGAATGTCGGCGTCTGGTCGCCCGGGCTGGTCACCTGGTATACGGGCCCCGGATGGATTGGGTGGATGCCGCGATCCGGCTTTAACCATCCAGGTAGGAGGCGCCCTTACTCGCAAGGCTCGTCCTGTGGAACTGCCATAAGCACTAACGCGTTTCAGGCCGGCCGCCCTGTGAGGCCCGAAACCGCCCTCCCAGTGAACCTGGCGTCTGGCAAGAGGATTGATCAGCCGGAAATTTTGCCGGATCGGCAAGCCATGCTTCCGGGCCGAGCTGTGCCACAACCCGCCGGGTTTGCCAATGCCAAGCCGATGCTTGGGTCTTTCACCCAGCATGCGGCGCCTGGACCGGGATCCGGAATAGTCTATGACCCGGCGTCAGGGCTATATGTGAACGACTCTCGCTCGCCCTCAAGGGCCGCCGCTCAGGCGTCGAACGAACCGTCTATCCGGCCACTCCCTTCAGCTCCTGAGGCTTCGGGATTGCGTGCAGTTCCGCCCTCGTCAGGTATCCCACAAAAGGTCGGACCTAAGGCTGCACCACAAAGCCAAACCGGGGGGTGGTTCCACCACTCTTCACCTCAGTCTGCTTCTATCTCGGCCGCAGCGCCTCGGAGTGGAGGAGCACCGGCGGGCGGCCGCGCGGCAAGTGGCGGCGGCACCATGGCTGGCGCCTCTGGCGGCGCCAGGTCGGGCTTCAGCGGTGGCATGGGTGGTGGCTCCCACGGTGGCGGCGGGTCGGGCGGAGGCGGCCATCGCTGAGAAATCGCCGTCACCTGAGCCGCAGGACCATGTACTCTTCGTCGAAATATTGGTCACCGATCTTGAGTGCGGCGCGTTCAACTCGGAAGGTTTCGAAGCCAAGCGAGCGATAGAGCGCCTTGGCTGCTATTTGTCGGGAAGATACGGTTAGATTAACCTGCTCTAGACCGGGCAAGCTCTTGACCTTGTCCAACAGCGCCGAGATCAACCCTCTCTTTCGCTGGACACAGCGGCCCGACCCCTGACTTCTGGCCGTTTCCCCCGGGGGAAAGCGAGGGGATTGCGTCTTTTGCCCTCTCCCGAGGGGAGAGGGTGGACCGCGGCCGGCGCTTTCACCAGCCGGCGCGGGCCGGGTGAGGGGTCAGTTGCACGGCGAGGAGGGATCAGATGGGCCAACATAACTAAGTAACCCCTCACCTGGCTCGCTACGCTCGCCACCCTCTCCCCAAGGGAGAGGGCTAGCATTCCGACTTCTGCCCCCTGTGCCCAGCCGAAGATATCAGCAAAGATCAGCTTTCGAGTAGGGAGCGCTCCGGGCTCCCGGCGGGAGGGCCGCAAGGGCACTCCCCTACCAAACCATTTATTGCGCGCGGCCTTTCACGCCTTCTGATAAAATCCATCCCAACATGCCCGACACGGAAGAGGACAAACAAACTGGCAATCATGAGGCCGAGGGAGATCAAGGCTGCCCCGTAGAAATGCACGCTGACCAGCGCTGCGGGCGGCCCATCTACAACGCGGCTCCCAGTATTGACAAGACCCCCGTGTGCCTTATGCATTCGCGCGATCCGAACAAAGATGATGGGAAGTTCCAGGCGGAGTTTGACCGCATTCTCCGTGATGCCGGCAAAGGAATTGCGGATTTTTCCGAGTTCGTGTTCCCAAGTTCGGACTACAGGCAGCGCGAATTCAAACCAGTGTGCGTTTTTCGCAAGGCCACGTTCACGCAGCACGCCGTGTTTGACGAAGCCACGTTCACGCAGCACGCCAACTTCTTCGGGGCCAGATTCACGCAGGACGCCGTGTTCGAACAAGCCACGTTCACGCAGGTCGCCGTGTTCGACGGGGCCACGTTCGCGCAAGGCGCCTACTTCAGCGGGGCCACGTTCGCAAATGGCGCCTACTTCATCGGGGTGAGGTTCACGCAGGCCGCCTCCTTCACCTGGGCCACGTTCACACAGGACGCTGACTTCAGCGGGGCCAGGTTCACGCAGGACGCCGTGTTCGAACAAGCCACCTTCGCGCAGGACGCCAACTTCCGCGGAGCCACGTTCGCGCAAGCCGCCCTCTTCAGCGGGGCCATGTTCACGCAGGCCGCCTACTTCAGCGGGGCCACGTTCACGCAACTGGCAGAGTTTTCAGAGGCAAAATTCATGGGGCCAGCCGAGTTTCGCGAAACGAGATTTCGGAGCGACAGCGGGCGCGATCCCGGCCCCATCTTCGCTCGGACCCGCTTCGAAAAACCCGAGGCGGTAGTGTTCGCAGACGTCGATTTAGGCCAGGCGCTGTTCTACCGGGGCGAGGTCTCGAAGGTGGGCTTCTCGAACATCAGGTGGAGGCGCCGAGAGAACGGCAAGGGGATGCTTTTCGAGGAGGTCGCAAGCCTCGAACACGCCAGTGCGGCGTTTGGCTTGCGCCCCGAAAAAGACACGCGAAACGACCGGAAGTACGTGGTGATTGCCGAGCTCTACCAACAACTGAAGAAGAACTACGACGACCGGCGGGATTACTGGACAGCAGGGGACTTTCATTACGGCGAGATGGAGATGAAGCGGCTGGCTTGCCCGCGCCTGACGTGGCTCGCGTGGCTGGAAGCGGAGCTATCGGGCAGGCCACGTTTGAGGAAACTCGGTGCGTGGTGCGGAAAGCTGCAATCCAACCCGTGGCTTCTCAGCAAGCTGCGCTGGTGGCACCAACGCTTCGGGTTGGCGGCCTGGTATAGACGCGCCAGTGATTATGGAGAAAGCTGGGGCAAGCCGCTGCTCTGGCTGTTTGCTGTCCTCGCGCTCTTCGCCGCACTTTTCCCGTTGCTGGGCCTGAGGCCGGCGGAAGGCAAATCCCCGGTCGCCAAAACAACGTCTGTCCAAGCGCAGACACCCCCGCCCCAGGAAACCGACTTGCGATACTGGAACTACGAACGTCCCGGAAGGCTTTTCCGCGACAGCGTGATGACATCCCTTGGCGTCGCAGCCTTCCAGCGTGATCTTGCCTACGAGCCCAGCTACCCCTGGGGTCGCCTGTCTGCGTTGTTCGAGCTACTGCTTACCTCTACCCTGATCGCGTTATTCCTTCTCGCCGTCCGGAGGCAGTTTCGCAGGTAGGGGCATTGTTTGCTCATATAAGAAAAGGGAATGGCTTCACACTTTCTGTAAAATGTAACTGATATTAGCCCGCGTAGCGGGCGGAAGATCGTAGCCCACAGCGCAAGCTGTGGGAACAGAGGCATCCTCCGCGTGTGGCCTGAGCCCCGGAGGGGCGAAAGAAATCGTCGGCACACTCTTTCGCCCCTCCGGGGCTGGAAGAACATCGCTCGTATTCGCCACCCACAGCTTGCGCTGTGGGCTACGATCTTGCGCGCCTGACGGCGCTGCACATCTCATCCTTTGATGTCTAATTGGTATTACTTCACCTCAAATCCCTCGATGCTTCCGCGAGGGCCGAACTTCACCGCTGTCACCTGTTTCACCGTTTTCTCTCCCGCGGCTTTGAGGTACATGGCATTAAGCTGATCGAGAGAAGGCAGTGGCCCGCCGAAAAAATCCAGGGAGTAGGAAATGGTCTCCTTCGACGAGTGATCGACCCTGCCTCCCACGGCGTTATGGACATCCACCCAGGCGTTGCAAATCGATAAGACTGATCGAGCTCCCGTAGAAGGCTGCCATTCGCCGCGACGGTAGAGAATGTTTCCCCTGCCGTGGCTGTCGCCAAGCAGCCACACAGTGCCGTCATCCTGATCCGGGGTCCTGCCTATCCCATTTTCACGAGGCCCGGTCTCGGAGTAATACCCAAGGTGGTCCGTTTCCTGGACCGTGTTGAATCTGCCGGACCAGCATCCGGTTCCCACCCGGTCGAACACGCCGCTTCTGTTGAGGAACACGATATCACGATAGTGAAAATTCCTACGGTATGTGTTATCAAAAGGGTAAAGATCGCAATACTCCACCGATGTCCACCGCTTGCCGTCGTCGAGCGGGGTGAATTCCGCCCGGAAATCGAAGGCGATGCGTCCCTGAATCAATTGCGCGGCCACCTTGTAAACCGAAAGCCCCGTCCCCTGAAGGTTCGTGCTGGTGTAAGAGAATTTCACCTCCCCGGGGTTACTCTCCAGCACACGGAATCCGCGGGTCTGATTCATGTAGGTATTTTGGTTCACCCCGTTCAGCATCATGTAGAGGGGAAGTCTGGACATGGCGAAATCACGCCTGCCCGGAAGCGTGACGGAATAGAGGTCGCCCGTCGCCACATGGAAACGGAAGAGGGGGCGATCGGTGCAGTCGGCGGTCCACGCCTCGTAGGTTTCCATATCCGAGTACATTTGGTAAGAGAACTGCGTGCCCCGCACCTGCGTCAGAGAAACCGTCGTCGAAGATGCCCTGCCGGCAGGAACCGCAACCCCTGCGAACCGCGCCGGACCGGTCGCCTGCTTGAGCATGGAAATGGTCTCATAGGGGTCCTCGACCAGGTCGCCGTCATTATAAAGACCAAACGGAACCCTTTCCCGATTTGCCTTCACGGCGTATCCGCCCTTGCCGGCAAGATTCCAGAAACGGACGAACATCTGCTGGTCGTAGGCACGCGATGTATTGTCGAAGGTTAATTCCACATCGCCGCCCTTGGAATTAATTTCGTAGACCCCTTCGATCTCGTTGAAGTACCGGAATTCCCCGCCCTTCACCACCGGTTTCACGGGATTCCGGTAGGCGTTCCAGGCCTCCTCCGCGCGGGCTGGTGTCGGCCCGAGGAATACTCCCATCACTCCCTTCAGCCCCTCGTGCCCGCCATCGGGGACTTTCAGGCTGTCGCCGTTCAGCCACAGGAAATCGAGCCTCTGCACCGAAGCACCGGTGAATCCCACCTGGAGCCCGGAATGCTCGCTCCGTTTCCATGAGAGCGGCCCGTCCCGCTGCATGATCCACAGGGGCCATTTTTCGTATATTTCGTCGGTCTCGGGGTTCTTATCGATCTCATTCATATAGAGCCAGGAAGGAAACGTGTTCCTCGGCCAGCCGATCTTCATCGAGGCACGGCCCGGGCTGTCCACCAGAACCCCGAACTCGGCGCGGTCCTCCCCAAACGGAACAGACTGGCTGCTTTCCCGCGCTATGATCTTCGAGCCACCTACGCTCACCTCCGCGCCTTTCCCCGGAACGGTTCCCCGGAATCCGGACGCCGAGATGGTCAGCCCACCGGATTCATAATCGATGTATAGGCTGGGAACGAAGAATACCCGGTCGCCGTAAACATACACATCGAGCGTGCCGCTCCCGTGCGGGAGGCCGTCCTTCGAGTTCATCATGAAGAACGCCCGTGCGGCAACTCGCCCCGGCCCCTGGTCGATGATCATGAGCCGCGCGGCGGGATCGAAGGCCTGGTCGAGACCCTCATCGCCGCCCGCGCCTCTCACGGTTGCGCGGAGACTCGCATGCGTGAGCACCGCTTCGGATGTATCGAGCGGCTTCGCACTATCATCGGAATACCCGATCATGGAGACTGACATTCCGCGCGCTCCGTCAAGGACAACCGACGTTCTTCCACAGGTGAGAACATGGTATCGTCCGAAGTGGACCACCGGTGCGGTAATCGTGGGATAGGGAATGGGGAGCTGTTCCGCGCTGGCTACCCATGCGCTCGCAAGCAATCCCAGCATCGCGGCAATAAACCGGCCATATCTCATTTCGTTCTCCCTTGTTCAGGTGTTTTCCGTTCCGCGCGCGATATCAACGAGCGAATCGCCGGGTTTTCCAACTGCATTCAAAACGGTTGTGACCTAAGGCATCCTCCCAAGGCTCCACTCGTACAGGTTTCGATTGAAATACTCGACTGCCTTCCGGTCATGCACGGGACGGAGCCGTCCTATCGAAGAGGCGCCCAAAGGAATATAGCGCGGCTTCGGCGACAGGGGCAAGCGCCAACATTGGAATCTTCCTTGTCCTTTCGCTGCGCTTGCATCTACCGTCCTTTTTGTTTTCGGGCGATTCTCCGGTCCCGAGCTCTTTGCCGGATTGCCGTGATTATTCTGCCCATCGGAGTGGCATTTGCCGGCCTGATTCGGTTCTGGCATAATGGCCCTTGGCAGCCAGTGTCACGCTCGTGAAGAGGGGCCGAATGAATATTACGACCTCCAAAAAGCGGCTAGACAATTTCTGTCGCAAGTGGAAGGTCGCGGAACTGTCCGCGTTCGGGTCGGTTGTCCGCGATGACTTCCGCCCCGATAGCGACGTGGATCTGCTGGTGAGCTTCACCTCGGACGCCCAATGGAGCCTCGACGACTGGACCGACATGATCGGCGATTGCGGGAGATCTTCGGTCGTAAAGTTGACTTTCTCTCCCTCCAAGCCCTGCGGAATCCTTTTCGTCGGCACGAAATCCTGAAGGCCCGCGAGATCCTGTATGCAGCCTGAAGCCAAGGATGCCGCGCACCTGTGGGACATGCTCGATGCTGCGCGCGCCGTTCAGGAATTCGTGACCTCCCGCTCTTTCTCAGATTACGTAGCCGACCGCATGCTACGGGGCGCCGTCGAGAGGCACCTGGAGATCATTGGTGAAGCGGCCAATAGAGTTTCACTCAGTTTCCGAGAGGCCCACCCCGAAATCCCTTGGCAACGGATCATCGCGTAGCGGAACGTACTGGCCCATGAGTACGGCGAGATCGAGCACGCGCTGGTCTGGAGGGTAGTAACGATTCGCATCCCTGAACTCATCCAGCAGCTCCAGAGGCTCCTCCCGCCCCTGCCTCTGCGGCCGAATGGCGGAGGGTGACGAACGGACCGTTCTGGTCGTAGTTCTCATCGAACCATTCAATCACCCACTCGAAAACATTTCCCAACCCATCGAACAACCCGAAGCCGTTGGCGAGGTTCGCCGCAAGGAAACGGAACCCGAAGTGATACGCCGTGAGGCGATCCCGAAACGGCATGGTTGAGGGATTACTGACGGGTTCATTTTTGCCTTGCAATTCGCTTTTTATTCGCCTATATTTCCAGCTAGGGTTGCGCCCTTGGCAAGGAAGCTGGGGGGAATAAGCAGGGAAGGTGCGGACATGGCTTTGACGCGTCGGCAGAAACAGGCCTTTGATTTCCTGGTGGGATTCATTAATCGCCATGGGTACTCGCCGAGTTTCGAAGAGATCGGCACAGGATTGGGGCTGTCGTCACTCGCGACGGTGCACAAGCATATGCAGACCCTGGAAAAGAAGGGTTTCATCCGCCGCAGCTACAACCAGAGCCGGTCCGTGGAGGTTGTTGCCGTGCCCGGCTCCGTGCCGTTTGCCAAGACCGCGGTTCGTCCCTTCGGGCGGAGGAAGCTAACGGTGGAGGCGAATGCCGGAGTGGAGCCGGTTGGAGCGGCCGGCATGCCCACACCCGCCACGTTCTTAGGCAACATGGAGTTCCCGCTCTTGGGGCGAATCGCTGCCGGCCAGCCGGTGGAAGCTGTGCCCAATGCCGAGACCTTCTCCTTTGGCGATTTCACTGCCGGCCGAGGAAGCCTCTTCGTGCTGCGAGTAAAGGGCGACTCGATGATTGAAGACCACATCTGCAATGGGGATTACATCCTCGTGGAAGGAACGCAGACGGCGGAGAACGGCGAGATCGTGGTGGCACTGATCGGGGGTACGGACGCCACACTCAAGCGGTTCTTCCGCGCCCCCAATGGGAAAGTCCGGTTGCAGCCCGCCAATGCCCAAATGGACCCCATCATCGTGTCGGCGCGAGAGGTGAAGATTCAGGGGAGGGTGGTTGGGGTGCTGCGCAAGTACTGAAGCGGGTGCTGAGGGCGACTGCTGTTGTAGCGGCGAGTTTACCTCGCCAACTTGCACCGTAAAGCCTGGCTGGCGCAGAGCGAAGCTCTGCGGTATTGAGGGATTAGGAATCCCCGGAGTTTCCACATTTATGCTGAGATCTTCTGGCTTGGCGCGACTTGCCCTTTCCCCCCTGGGGGAGAGGGGAGAATGTAGAAACTCGGGCGCCAGGCTTTAGCCCGGCACAGCCCCAAAACGCCTACCCCGCTTTGCGGGGCCGGCTCTGCACCAAACTGTGACAATACCAATCTTTGGGTAGTGGGTCTGTTTGAGGTAGAGGCGGCGGAACCTGTCCCGGTCTTATCGGGACGCCGCCATTTGGCGATCCCGCCTTGCGGGATCGCCGCTACAACACCAAACTGACCCGCTACCAATCTTCACCGAATGTTGACATTTCGTCCCTTCTCAGCGTAACATCGAGTTTAATTTCAGTTGCATGAAGATGGCGGCTTCTGGATTCCCGCCTCTCGCTGTTATGCTCCAGTCTCTGATCATCACACTTCGTGAAGGTGTCGAGGCCGCGCTCATTGTTGGCATCGTTGTGGGCTACCTCAAGAAGACCGGCCGCCAGAGGTGGAGCCGCATAGTTGCTTGGGGTGTATTTGCGGCGATACTGGCGAGTCTCGGAGCGGCGTATCTGGTCCATCGTCTCGAGGTGGGTGAGGACGCCTACGAAGGTTGGCTGATGCTCCTGGGCGCCGTTTTCGTGGCCTCCATGGTGGGTTGGATGTGGCGCGCCGGCAAGCGGATGAAACAGGAGATCGAGACCAAGCTTCGAAACCTCGCGGCTGAACCTTCCCGCACTGCCGCCGCGGGCCTCTTCCTCTTCGTATTCCTGATGGTATTTCGTGAGGGCGTTGAAACGGTCCTTTTTCTGGCTGCGGTTTCACTTCGCACCAGCGAGTTGCTGAACTTCATGGGCGGCTTGATCGGCCTTGGCTTGGCCACGGCGCTGGGGATTGCCTTTTTCGAGGGCAGTGTGAAGGTTGACCTGAGAAAGTTCTTCTCGGTCACCAGCCTGGTGCTCTTCGTGGTGGCAGCGCAGTTGCTCGTGTCCGGCGTGCATGAGCTCTCGGAGGCGCAAGTTCTCCCCTCGAGCCGGCGAGAGATGGCGCTGATTGGCCCCATCGTTAACAACGATGCGTTCTTTTTTGTGGCGATCGTGGCCTTGGCAATGTTTCTCATCATCGCGCAACAAATTCCATCCGCCGCTCCGCGCGGAATGGACTTTGACACTTGGCCTGCGCCGGAGCGGCGCAAGTTCCTGGCTCGACGGCAGCGCGAACGCTTTTGGAAGGTTTCGGGGGCTGGCGTAAGCCTGCTGGTTATGGTCCTAATCTGCTCCCAATTCATCTATTCGCTGACGGCTCATGCCATGACGCCTCCTGAGCGGGTTTCGGTGCTGAACGGCGAAGCGCAGATTCCCACCGCCGAACTCGGGGACCATAAACTCCATCGCTATTCGGTCGCGGTCGGCAGCACGGAAGTGCGGATCATTGCCATACTCGATGCCTCGGACACGCTTCGCGCCGCCTTGGATGCCTGCGCGATTTGCGGCAGCCAGGGGTACTACCAGGATGGCAAGAACGTGGTTTGCCGTAATTGTGCCGCAGCGGTCTATGTGCCCACCATCGGCTTGGCTGGCGGATGCAATCCCATCCACATCGATTACCGGGTGGAAGGCGACGAGATCCGCATCGCAGGGTCTGCGCTCACTGACGCCGAAAAGCACTTCCACTGAAAAATGCTGGTCAGAATTCTCCTCGAATCCCTGGCGCGCCGTCGGCGGCGCAAATTGCTGAGTGCCTTGGCGGTGGCGCTGGGCATCGCCGCTGCGGCGACGGTGGGAACCCTTTCGCTGGACATCGGTGACAAGGTCAGCCGCGAATTGCGCTCTTACGGAGCCAACCTTTCGATTACGCCGGCGGCGGATAGTCTCGCCATTACTGTGGGCGGCGTAGACTACCGACCCGCAGGGACCGGCGCGTATATTCCTGAAGACGAATTGGTAAAGCTCAAGAAGATTTTCTGGCGCAATAATATCGTGGCCTTCGCCCCCTTCCTCTATGTGCCTGCCGAGGTCGATGGCCGGCGCGCAGTACTGATCGGAACATGGTTTGAAAAGCTCCTGCCGGTGGACAAGTCTGAAGTATTCGCAACCGGGCTGAAGAAGCTGCACCCTGCCTGGAAGGTTGCAGGCGCGTGGCCCGATGATAAGGACGGCATGGGCGTTCTGGTTGGACGCCGGCTCGCGGCCAGGCTGGGTTTGGGCGCCGGCAGCGCCATCACGGTCACGCTGGCGGGGGACCCTTGTAGGGGCGCCCCTTGTGGGTGCCCTGACGGGGCGGGCACAAGGCCCGCCCCTACAAACTTATTTCAAGTGCGCGGTGTACTCGAGACAGGTGGAGGTGAAGACGACCAGGTGCTGGCCCCACTCGCCACGGTGCAAAGTCTGGCGGGACTTGAGGGGAAAGTGCGCCGGGTTGAAGTCAGCGTGTTAACCAAACCGGAGGATGCATTCGCGCGCTCCGACGTAAGCAAGCTCAGCCCGGAGGATTTGGACCGCTGGTATTGCACGCCTTATGTAAGTTCGATCGCGTATCAGATCCAGCAGGCCATTCCTGAAGCCCAAGTCAAACCCATCTATCAGGTCGCCGATACGGAAGGGGAAATTTTGAACCGGGTGGGTATCCTGATGGGTGTTCTGGCTATGGCTGCGCTGGTCACTGCCGGGCTGGCCGTGGCTTCCATGATGCTTGCTACGGTGCTGGAGAGGCGTGCAGAGATTGGACTGTTCAAGTCGTTGGGCGCCACGGATGCGCGGGTGGTGACACTTCTGCTCCTGGAAGCCGGAGTGTTGGGCTTAGCCGGTGGCAGTGCAGGTTACGTGCTAGGCAGCGTGTTGGCATGGCGATTGGCGCTGGCGGTTTTCGGGGTTCCCATTGGCATACATCTGGTAATGCTCCCGGTTTGCCTCGCTGTGGCTTTCGTGGTCACGCTCGCCGGTAGTGCGATCCCCTTGGGCAGGGCCTTGAAGGTGTCACCGGCGGTTGTGCTAAGAGATTGAGATCTGGAGGGGGCTGAGTGGATTTTCGCTTGCGCAATCTGGCCGTTTCAGGCCCGGAGGGCCGACAGATTTTAGCCCACGGCGTAAGCCGTGGGAACGACGGCCGACCGCACCAGGCCCTAGCCCCGGAGGGGCGGCAGAGGCTGTTCCCCCTGCTGCTCGTCGCACGGGATGCCGTGCCGTTTCCAGAAGGCCTGTCGCCCCTCTGGGGCTGGGAACACCTCAACCGGACTGCTGCTCCCACGGCTCACGCCGTGGGCTATTTTCTAATGCCGCTCCGCGGCTCGCGATTCCCATGAACCAATCGCCTGATTCAATTCAGGGGTCGTTATTCTTTCGTTTATGGTGGCGATCTGTATCTGTCAAGCGCCCTCAGGCCGCCCTGGGACTTCTCTCACTGCTGGTGGGCGCGGCGGTGATGTCAATGCTGCTGAATTTGTATGGGGGCGTGCGGCGCAAGATGACGCAAGAGTTTCGCGCTTACGGTTCGAACGTAGTACTGGCGCCGGGCTCGTCGCCGTCGTCCGGCAGCACCACCGGTTCGGGTGTGATGGATCAGGGCGTCATGAGCCTGGTGCAGGAGTTTGCCCGGCAAAGGGAAGGCGTGATGGCGTTGCCTGTGCTTTACGGGGTGGTCCGCCTTAAACGGACTTCCCCCGACCCCCGCCTGCCGGAATTTGAGAATGTCGTGGCGGTTGGAACAGACTTGGCTGGCTTAAGTAGGATGAACCCGGGTTGGCGCGAAAGCAAAGCTATGGATTACTCCGGCCCGCTGCTGTTGCCCGTGTGCGCCGTTGGCGCGCGCATCGCCTCGCGCCTCCGCGTCGGTTTAGGTGACACAATCGATCTCGAGGCATTGGCTTCATCCCCTGGAACAGGCGCGGACGACGGCGCAACTTGCCGCCTTGCTTCAGTTCTCACTACCGGATCATCTGAAGATGACCAGGTGTTTCTTCCGCTCCAGGAGTTGCAGAGGCTGATGGGCATGACCGGCAAGATCAGTTTGGTGCAACTGCGGCTTCCCGGAGAAACGGGTGAAGTCGATAGTTCGATTCACGACTTGTCGAAGGCTCTGCCCGGCGTGGATGTGCGTCCCATTCGCCAGATTGTCTACTCCGAAGGGAGGGTACTGGGCGTCATTCGATGGATTCTCCTATCCGTAACGGCCCTGATTCTCGTTATCATCGTAATTTGCCTCATGGCCACGATGACGGCCATCGTGCTCGAACGGCGCAAAGACATTGGGGTGATGAAGGCGCTCGGGGCGAGCGATCTCCAGGTGATGCAGTTGTTTCTGGCTGAGGGCGCCGCTCTCGGCGTGGTGGGAGGGTGCGCCGGGTTCTTCCTCGGGAACTTCTCGGCCTATGAACTGGCACATCATCTCTTCGGAGTTACCCTCAACGTGATTTGGTGGACTTTACCCCTGGTGTGTGGCCTTGCCGTGCTTCTGGCGCTTGGGGCGGCGGTGTTTCCGGTTCGTATGCTGCGGGCGATTCAGCCCGCGGTCGTTCTGAAGGGAGATTAGCCGGTTGGCTTTTGTCGAGGTACAAGACCTGACGAAGAAATATGGCGACTCCGTGGGAGCGCTTCGAGGCGTCACCTTCAGTGTGGAGAGGGGGGAGTGGATCGCCATGATGGGACCGTCGGGCTCCGGCAAAAGCACTCTGCTCAATGTCCTCGGCTGCCTCGATTTCCCCACCACCGGCCACGTTAGGGTGGACGATTGTGATCTGTCGAGTCTCCGCGCCCGTGAACTCGCCCGCTTCCGGGCGGAAAAAGTGGGATTCATTTTTCAGCAATTCCATCTCGTTCCTTACCTGACCGCGGTCGAGAACGTGATGCTGGCCCAATACTTCCACAGCCTCGCCGATGAGGAAGAAGCAGCGGAAGCACTGGGCCGCGTAGGTCTCAGCGATCGCCTTCAGCATCTCCCTTCCCAGCTTTCAGGGGGCGAACAGCAGCGCGTGTGCGTGGCCCGGGCGCTTATCAATCAACCCAACCTGATCCTGGCCGATGAGCCGACAGGAAACCTGGACGAGTTGAATGAGGCCATCGTCATGGGGTTATTCACAGAGTTACACCGCGAGGGACACACCATTGTCATGGTTACTCACGATGCGGAAATCGGCCGCATGGCGGAGCGCCGTATCGAGCTGCATCACGGCCGCTTGGCGGAGTCTTCAATTCTCCCGGCTGTGGAGGAGCAACTGATTGACAATCTACTGAAGGCGATCTGGCACGCCCGGGAAGACACAGGGAAGCGTGTGGCGAGTACCGAGGACGTGCCGGAATTCGCGCCTAACCGGGCCACCTTCTTCCGCATGGCGCAGGAGGGGCTTGTCCGTCTCGAAGCCGGCGAACTCCTTTTGACCGGCCTCGGGGAGCCACGCGCCAAGCAAGCTATCCGTCGCCACCGACTGGCCGAGCGGTTGCTTCATGACACCTTCGCCATCGACAATGATGTGGTGGACGAGCATGCATGCAAAATCGAGCACACTCTGAGTCCCCAGGTCACCGAGAAGATCTGCACCTTCCTCAAGCACCCTCGAACCTGCCCTCACGGTTCCCCCATCCCCCCGGGCGTCTGCTGCCCAAGGGAGTAGCTAGGCGGCGCGTGCCTTGGCCGCAACCAAAAGCGGAGTCTTCGCTCCGCCCCCTCACAATGACACGTCGTCCCAATCCCGGCCCGGCGGACGGACACGCTGCCCCGCCACGTCACCCCCGCGAAAGCGGGGGTCCATCTTCCCCGGCGTGGATTCCCGCTGGCGCGGGAATGACGCGTCGATGGGTAGCTCTAGAATTTTGCGATCGAATCCCGAGTCAGCCAGGCGAAATTTGCGTGAAATGGAGCGCCAGGAGCGCCTTGCAAGAGACACAGACGTATCCCGGACCTTGGCTATCGACGATGGCAAACACGCGAGCTTCCCCACAGCGCGCGCAAGGGGCGGTCGGGCTCGTGGGATCAGGGTCGGGCGGCGGCGCAAAGGCCTCCTGTAATTCACCCACCTTGGTGGTTTCGAGTTCGAAGGTCGTATAGCAGTGGTTGCAGACGTGGTTGAAGCAGCACATGGGCTGGCAGGAGTATAAGACATCCTGGGAGCCGCATTGGGGGCATGAGACGGAAATTGTGGAAAGAAGCATACGCAATTCTGAATTATGAATGGTGAATTATGAATTGTGAAGTGCCAACCACGTAGCGCAGCAACACAAGTTCCAGGTGCTAGGGCAATTCTGAATAGTGAATTATGAATTATGAATTGTGAATTGCCAACTGCGTAGCGGACATCTCTCGTGAACGCTGTCATGCTGAGCCCGTTCGCTCCGCTCAGGGTAAACTCCGCGAAGCATCGCTGCTGTTTGTCTCTATGTGCTGATCGCAAAAGACAACTGCAGACCCGCCGCGGCGGGTTCGCCCGCCGGAAAGCACGGCGGACTCAGGATGACAGAGGACAATAAGCGGAAAGCAGCCGGCATTGGGCCATTCATAATTCATAATTCACAATTCATCATTATCTACGTGTACTTCAGCCAGCGGAGCAATTCCACCAAGGAAGGTCTTTTGCCGTACATCAAGATGCCCACCCGGTAGATCTTGGCGGCGACATACACCACGCCGACGGTGGTAGCCATGCTGAGGGCCAGCGAGAGGACGATTTGCCAGAAGGGTGGAGTCTGCAACGCAATACGAAAGGTCATGAGAATGGGGGACAGGAAGGGGATCAACGACACGACAACCGAGAGCTGTGAGGACGGGTCGCGCATCACGGCGGGGTAAAGAAGGAAGGCGGCCACGATGGGCAGGGTGACGGGCATTTGCGCTTGCTGCGCCTCCTGCTCGCTGGAAGTCATTGCCCCGACGGCAGCGTAAAGAGACGCATAAAGAAAATAACCAGCCAGGAAGAACAGCAGGGCATAAATCAGAAGAGAAAGTGGAATATGAAACTGCGGCACGGACGCGCCCGGCCTGAAAGCGGCAGCGGCGGCTGCCCCGTAAGTTGATATGAGTACCCCGGCGATTGTCCAGATGAGATACTGCGTGAAGCCAACCCCTGCGACGCCCAGGATCTTTCCCGAGAGCAACTGAAATGGCCTGGCCGAGGAAGCGAGGATTTCAACAATGCGCGTGGTTTTTTCTTCCAGAACGGATCGCATGGTGGCCACGCCATAAACAATCAACGTGATGTAGAGGACCATGACGACGGCAAACGCCATGATGAAGGTTTGACCTTTCTCTTCCGACTCTCCCCCCTTACCGACTTTGACCAGGGTGAGATCCACCCCGCGAACCAGCTCGCTCAAATTATCGATTTGAATCCCGCGAGCGCTCAAACGCCGGGAAATCACCGCATGATCAATCGCACTCCGGATGGAGCTGACGGCTTGAAAATCACTGGTATTCCGGGTGTGAAACTCCACGGCTTTCCCTTCCAGGACTCCCTTGGGCACCACCAGGTAACCATCCAGCAGTCCGCGCCGAACCTGGCCGGCAAGCTCGTCCCGCGCCCCCTGCTCGGACTGGGGCTGCTCGAGCGTCCGAACCAACTGGAAGAGCGGCTGGCCATTCTTCAATTTCTCGGTGAATCCCGCCGCGATGTTTTTCCCGAAGCTGGCATCGCCAAGGAGGGCGATCTTGAGGGTGTGGTCGGACTGCCGCGTGGCCAGCATCATGGTGAAAATCAGTAAGCCCGCACTGAACAGAGGCAGGCCGATCGTGGTGAAGATAAATCCCTTGGTGCGAATGCGCGTCAGGTATTCGCGTTTGACCACCAGCCAGACTTTACGCATTGGCTCCTGCAACCTTTTCGATGAAGATGTCGTTCAAAGGCGGTTCGACCAGTTCGAAGCGGCTGATGCGCACGCCGCGCAGCAGAGCGGCTTTAAGGATTTCCTGGGGATCGGCGCCGGGCTTGAGGCGGGCTTCCACGACTGCCCCAAAGCGGTTCACTTTTTCGACCAGTCCCGTGCCTTCCAGAAAGTCCCCGTCCCCTGAATATTCCATGCGCAGGGTGTTCTTCCCGTAAGATTGCTTGATGGCGCGGAGGTCCCCGTTCAACACATTGCAACCTTTGTTGATCAGACAGATGGCGTCACACATCATCTCCACCTGCTCCATGCGGTGAGTGGAGAGAATGATCGTGGAACCCTGGTCGCGCAACTCCAGCATGATGTCTTTGATCAGGCCTGCATTCACCGGGTCAAGGCCGGCGAAAGGTTCATCAAGAATCAGCAGCGGGGGCTTGTGAATCACCGTGGCAATAAACTGAACCTTTTGCTGCATGCCTTTGGAAAGGTCCTGGATCTTCTTCTCTGACCAGGCTGCCAATTCCAGACGTTCCAGCCAGGATTGGGCGCGCTGCGCCGCTTCGGTCTCGGAGAGTCCTTTCAGGGCGCCCAAAAACCGCAGGACCTCCCTCACTTTCATTTTGGCGTAGAGGCCTCGTTCCTCGGGGAGATAGCCGACGAGGTCCTGGGTGCGTTCGCTGACGGGCTCCCCAAGAACCTGAATTGACCCTTCGTCAGGAATCAGCACACGCATGATCATGCGGAGCGATGTAGTCTTGCCGGCGCCGTTGGGGCCCAGCAGACCGAAGACGGCGCCTTCCCTGATCCCCAAGCTCAAATTGCTGACCGCGGTCAGCGTGTCAAACCGTTTGGTAACTCCCTCGAGAACCACTGCATCCATCGCTGAACCCGCCCGGCCTGCGGAACCTGGAGGAGCTTGCCAGCGATTATTCCCGCAGACTGCTCTCTCTTGAACCCGCTGACCTTCACGACGCTCACACGTTGTGCTGTGAAGCGGATTTACGTTTGTAGCATCAAAATGCATTGGGGGCAATCACAAACTTGGGCTCCGCTCAGGCTGTAGGCCTGGTGAGACGTCCCAGCTAATTCTCTACGACAAGCACCCCCTACCCCGTCTTACTATGGCTGATCATTACCCTTATCTTCGGCTGGATACGGGGCCAGAAGTCGGAAAGCAGCCCTCTCCCTTGGGGAGAGGGTGGCGAGCGTAGAGAGCCAGGTGAGGGGTTGCTTGGTGATGTGGGCCTATCTGGTCCCTCCACGCCGTGCAAGTGACCCCTCACCCGGCCCCCCCCCGGCTGAAGAGAACGCCAGCGGCGGTCCACCCTCTCCCCTGGGGAGAGGGCAAGGCCCAATTCCCGACTAGGCTGAGGCGCGCGGAACAGGCTGTACGAAGTTATTTCCCGGGAGTAAGATAGGCGACTGCGGGTAAGCCACCCCCAATTGGAGAAGCAAACGCCATGCGAAATGTAGTGATTATAGGTTCGGGGTGCGCGGGATTGACGGCAGCTATTTATGCCGCGCGCGCCAATTTGAAGCCACTGGTTATCCGGGGGCTGGAAGGCGGTGGACAACTGATCTTGACGACTTTGGTGGAAAATTTCCCCGGCTTTCCCAAAGGCGTGCAAGGGCCGGAGTTGATCGAACGGATGCAGAACCAGGCTGCCGAATTTGGCGCCGAGTTCATGGAAGGCCACGTTACTCGCGCTGACCTCTCCCGCCGCCCCCTGGTGATTGACGTAGAGAGCGAGGCGATCCAGACGCGCACGCTGATCATCGCTTCCGGCGCGTTGGCAAGAATGCTGGGCCTGGAATCGGAGCGCAAGCTGCTTGGCCACGGTGTCTCGACCTGCGCCACCTGCGACGGATACTTCTATCGTGGCAAAGAGGTTGCCGTGGTCGGCGGCGGCGATACTGCCGCGGAAGAGGCTCTCTTCCTCACGCGCTATGCCACGCAGGTCAGCATAATTCATCGCCGCGACCAGTTACGCGCCTCCAAGATCATGCAGGACCGGCTTTATCACAATCCAAAGATCAATTTCATCTGGGATTCGCAGGTGGTGGACGTCCTGGACGTGGACCGAGGCGAAGTTACGGGAGTCAAGCTCAAGGATACGAAGACCGGGGACGAAGCCATCAAGAGCTGTCACGGAGTGTTCATGGGAATCGGCCATTCGCCCAATACCTCTCTGTTCCGCGGGCAGCTCGATATGAACGAAGTGGGCTATCTGATTACACACGACGGAAGCAAGACCAACCTGCCTGGCGTCTTCGCCGCGGGTGACGTCCAGGACCACGTTTATCGCCAGGCCATCACGGCGGCTGGCTCCGGCTGCATGGCAGCCATTGATGCCGAGAGGTTCCTGGAAGCGGAACACTGAGGCGCAGGTGTCGGGTGCCAGGTGCCAGGTGAAAAGCAGGTGTCGGGTGTCAGGTTCCAGGTGTCAGGCGTAGAGGCTGGTCTTAGGTCCGAGGTTGCAGGAAAACGCGAACGGCCATCAAAAGCTACCGCGATCTTCGGGTTTGGCAGAAGTCGATGGACCTTGTCGTGGAGAGCTATAGGATTGTGAACCTCCTCTTTTAGATAACGCGGCCGAATTGGGCCGGATGCTGGCCGGGCTAATTAACAAACTGAAAGCCCGACGCGAGGAACCCTGACACTTGGCACCTGGCACTTGGCACCTGGCACCTGGCACCTGGAACCTGACACCTGGAACCTGCGCCCATGCTCCGCCCCATTCTCCTCTACCTTTCCCGGAAACAGACCCCCAAGAAGATTCTTACAGGCCACGCCTTGGGCCGCCCCATGACGGCGCGGTTCATTGCCGGTGAAGAGTTGGATGACGCGCTCCAAGTGATCCGGCGGTTGAACGCCGAAGGCTTTATAGTGACCCTCGACCTTTTGGGTGAGAGCGTGCAGGAAGCCGCGGAAGCTGAAGCGGCTTGCCAGGCTTACCTTCACCTCCTCGACCGACTGGCGGTGGAACATTTGAATTCCCACGTGTCCGTCAAGCTCACTCAACTGGGCTTGGCCATTGATGAAGGGTCGGCGTGCCGTCTTTTGAATTTGATCTGCGAGCGTGCCGCCAAGTATCACAACTTTGTGCGCGTGGATATGGAGGGTTCGGCCTTCACCGAAGCGACGCTGCGAGTTTTCCGCACTGTGAATGCGCCACGCGATGTGGCGGGCATCGTCATCCAATCATATCTTTACCGCAGCGACCAGGACGTGGAAGAGTTGTTGAAGTGCGGAGCCCGCATCCGGCTGGTCAAGGGCGCTTACGACGAGCCTCGCGAAATCGCCTATGCGCGCAAAAGCGACGTGGACCGCAGCTTCGTGAGGTTGATGGAGAGGATGCTTTCCAGCGGTATCTATCATGCCATCGCCACGCATGACGAACGCCTGATTGGCGTTACGCAGGAGTACGCGAGGGTGCACCACATTTTCCCCGAGTGTTATGAATTTCAATTTCTGTACGGGATCCGCCGCGACTTGCAGCGCCACCTGCTCCGCCAGGGCGCGCCAGTGCGCCTTTACGTTCCCTATGGGCGTCAGTGGTATGCTTACTTCATGCGGCGCCTGGCCGAAAGACCGGCGAACCTGTTATTCCTGCTTCGCAATCTTTTCCGCGCCTGAGTCCGGTTAGGGAACAGGGGACAGGGAATAGGGAAGGAGTAGGCAGTAGGGAATAGCTAAAATGGGAATATATAAAATGGGAATAGCTACAATTGAATAGGCGATAAGGAATAAATTGATGTAGGTTGCGAGGTTCTATTCCCTATTCCCTGTTCCCTGTTTTCCCTTCCCTACTTTATACCCAGTTGCTTTCTTGCCGCCTCGCTCAGGCGGCTGATGTCCCAGGGCGGCTCCCACACCACCTGCACGGTTGCGGATTTCACCTCTGGGATCTCTGCAACCTGCTGCCTCACCTGCTCGCTAATGAAGCTGTGAGCAGGGCAACCCCTGGCCGTCAGGGTCATCACTACCTTGACGTGATCGTCCTCAATCTGGACGTCGTAAATCAATCCCAAGTCCACGAGACTGACTGGAATTTCCGGGTCGTAACACTTGCGCAAAACTTCATAAACTTGCTCATTCGTTACCATTCACAGCCTCGTCGATTGATTTCTCCGTGGTTGACTCAACTGACCACTACCTTTTATTCTCGGCCAGTTTTCAAACTTGGCAACTGTCACGGCTCACCGGGAATGGATCTGGCTAACCGCATACCATTCGACCCAAGACGCCGGTTCGGGCGTTCGCTATGTCGTGCGCCTGGGTCGAGCCAAGCTGCCCATTCTGCATAGCCGCCCCCCCGTAACACGCGCATCCCGGGCGCATCTGCTTCCTCACGCCCATCCGCAGCAACATAGGGGTAGGGGCGGTAGAGGCTGTCGCACCACTCCCAAACATTGCCCGACATGTCGAACAGTCCCAACCGGTTCGGCTGTCCTTTTCCGACAGGTCTGGGCGCCGGCAACTGAACCGGCCCCCCTGTTCCGCCTCCCGCACGCGCGGCGTATTCCCATTCCGCCTCCGTGGGCAGCCGGAACGCGGCGCCGGCCACTCCTTCATTCAGCTTCCTGATCAGCGACTGACAGTCTTCCCAGGAGACTTGCTCCACCGGTATGCGGTCAGAGTCCGGATACTGTGCTCCCTGATGCGCACTCGGATTGGAGCCCATCAGAGATCTCCATTCTGCCTGCGTCAGTTCGTATTCACCCAGGTAGAACGGTCCCACGCGAACCGTGTGCACAGGCTTTGCAGCGGCAAAGAGCTCTGACCCCATCTCGAACTCGCCGCCCGGCACGAGCACCATCGGGATGCCCCAGCGGGCAACCCGCACCTGACGCGGCAGGCCGGTTTGGGGGTCGAACTCCTTCCCAACGATTTCAAACCCCGGCAGAGACGGGTTCATCCGGCGTTGGCACATCCTCATGCGCTCGGTCGCGTACCTGTCTCCAGGCCTTTGTTCGAGCGCCTGTCGAAATACCGCGTAAGCTGCGCGCCAATTCTCGGCCTTGACCAGTTCCTCGCTCTGCCGCACGAGATTTGAGAATTTCTCCCAGCGCGCGGAAATCTCCTCGAAGTGCGGGTCCCTGGCCACCGCAGGCTTGTTGGGGTTCACCAAAGCGTGGCTGTGGTGGCAATTCTGGCAGGAAACCGCCTGCTGCGTTTTTGGGCACCCGCTCTTGTGGCAGTCCGCGCACAGTCCCGCAACCGCCGCCCCGCGTGGAATGTGCTGGGGCTTGACGTTGTTGCGCTCGTCCTTGACGTGCCCCTGGCTCGCGCCGTGGCATGCCACGCAGTCGATGCCGGCTTTCGAGTGGCGGGACATGCCCCACTCGACAACCGAGATGACGTGACAGCGCGCACAGACGCCGGCCTCCTTGAATTGCTGGTCCGTCTGCGCCGCGCCGGAGAGTGCGAACAGAAAAAAGACAATTCCTGTCATCAGCCGAGCCATTGTTCCTCCAGCCAGCGATAGTCGGGCCGAAGCCAGTTCGCCCCGCACAAGTTTGCCAGTCGCTTGGCCGTGCCCAGCGCCGCTTGCTCTTCCGGCCGCATTTCCGAATAGCGCGTCAAGGCCTTGTAGTTGTCGTCCAGCAACCGATCCTCGAACATACCCGTGACCGCTGCGGAAAGGAATGGCCGCGAATAGACGAACCGCATGGCAGCCATGCAGAGCGTCTCGTCAGGCATGCGGCTGAGGCTCGCGGTCAATTCCGCGACCGCCGCAGGCAAAACCGGCTTATTCTCTCTCTGCCACAGTTGGAGATCATTGAACTCCGGCTTGGCTCCCGCACGAGCCCGCGGGTCGAGCTTCATGATCGACCCTGAAGCCAAAGGCTTCATGGCAATCAAACCCACGCCTTTGCGGAGAGCCAGGGGCAGAAACTGGCTGTAGTCTGCGCGCGCGTGAATGAAGTTGTAAGGAAAAATAATATAGTCGAGGCCTTCCAGTTCATCTAACGCCATGGTCATGGTTCGCTCGACGTGTGTCGAAATGCCGATGGCTCGGATCTTCCCGGCTTCTTTTGCCTTCCGCAGCAGGTCCCAGTTTTCGAGGGTCGGCTGGTCGATCTGTTGCGCGCAGAACCGGTAGAGATCGACATAGCCGAAGAACCTCGCCGCTTGATCGATGTCTTTGGGAGTGATTTCGTGGGCGAGCGAAATCAGGATCTTGTCGCGTTTTCCGCGGACAAGCCGCGCCGCGGGCTCCCACTGCCCCTCGCTGGCATAAACGTCAAGCAGGTTCACACCAAGATCGAACGCGTGCGCAATAATTCGGTCGCGCCGCGCCTGCCCTTCCGCGCTGAGGACCGTCTTCTCCGGGCCCGCCGGAAGACGGTCCGCCGGGTCCGTGTGAGAACCGAATGAGAGCAGCGAGACGTCCATATCGGTCTGCCCCAGCCGCCGGTAGATCATCCCACTCCGACGGAACTCGCCTAGGGCAGATTTCTGGAGATCTCCAGCCGCCGCGGCAAGACGCCCACTGGCGAGCAGCCCGGCCGAGCAGGCCGCGAGAAATTCACGGCGTGTCGAACTGCGTGTCTTCAACATGTGCACATCCCCTTCTCCTCTTGACTACTCATTGCCGTAATTTCCAACATTCGTCCAGCAGGCTTATCCGCTTGTTCCAGTTAACCACCAACGATAGCGTTGGACATATTGTCACAGTGTCGCGCTTAGAACTGCGATCACTCATTAAGGGCAAGCGACTGGTTACCGTAGCTGGCATCGTTTTCGATGTCAAGGCCCATATCAATTGACGCTTGTGGGTCTTGCACCGTGGGCTATATCCTTGTGCACCCCAGGCCTGAAAGCCCTGGCGCATTCTTACGCGGACTTCGGTCGCCGTCCACCCGTCCCTCCTTCCTTACGCCCTGCCACCTGCTGACTAACCATCTGTATTTTCAGCAACATTCCCGCCAACAACCTATAAGTTCCTTTTTTCATTGACATTCCCGCTTCGTTCCACAATTCTCCGCAGTGGTCCTTTGTTTTCAATGACATTCGCGCATCATTCCTTCACTTTCTAAAATTACTTCAGGTTCTTCGTTCGCTGCGGAAGATGACATCTTGTCCTGGGCTGTGGGGCGAACGAAGACTCCGCCAACTCGGACTCCCCTCAAATGCAGTAGGCAGTGGACAGACGGCAGCCGGAGGTGGCGCTGCATGGTCGGGTGGAATACAGGGCATTTCCGGTTCCTCAGACGGCGGAGGCATGGGGTCAATGGGGAAAGGACTTCCTCGGGGACAGGGCTGTTCACATGAGTAGGCTACCACTATGGCGGGGCGTTGTCAAGAGACAGGGTGCCGAGACAGGGTGCCCACATAACTAGCCAAGGACTTCTTCCATGGACTCATTGATTCAGTGGTCGGCTGACCAACGCACAACTCCCATCCGAAATGACGAACCTAAAAGGAGCGATGCGGATTATCTCACGGACGGCTTATAATGGCGGCGAAATCGCTCTAACCCACGGCTTGGGGCGCCCCGCCTGAATCCGGCCTTGAGCACGTTCGAAGTGAGTACGAGTCACGCCCACACGCCGCAGGGTAGTAACTCATTTTGGTTTTGTAGCGCCGGACTGTAGCCCGGCAGCCCGGCGCAGGCCCAAAATGCCCCGACGAGTCGGGGCGCTACACTAAACAGAGACACCACACGCCGCAGAAGGTATTGGACGCGCTAAAGCGGTTTGGTAAGATAGCAGGCATTTGGAGGCTATCATGAAGCTCATCAGAAATTCGGAAACCTCTCGACGCAACTTCCTCAAGATGCCGCTGGCCGCGGGCGCCGCCGCGCTGGTTCCCGGCCCGGCTCGGGCGTCCGCCGCCTCAGTTTCGGGACGGCGCGCATTGATGAAACTCGGATGCCAGAGCGGTCCGACTAATGAGGCACACCTGCAATACTTTGCGCGCTATGGGGTGCGCAATATCTGCGGATACCCTGAAATCGGCGAAGGCCGTCTTTACGCCACGGTGGACGAGCTGAAGCACTTGCGTGACCTGGCGGAGAAAAATAGCGTCTCCATTGACTGCATCGCGCCACCCTTTCTGTCGTCCACTCATGTCGATCAGACACCACATCTCGCGATCGTGCTGGCGAACAGTCCCGAACGCGATCGCGACATCGAAGCGTTCCAAACCCTCATCCGCAATTGCGCCGCCGCAGGTATCCCTTCCATCAAGTATAACTTGACCCTACTGGGGGTGCTGCGCACAGGACGCACTCCGGGGCGGGGCGACGCGACGTACAGCACGTGGCGGTTCGAGGACGCGCATCCCAATCCGCCTCTCACTCGCGCCGGCCGGGTGGACGCCGACATGTTCTGGGAACGGATCACCTATTTTCTGGAACACGTGATACCCGTCGCCGAAGAGTACAAGATCCGGTTGGCATGCCACCCCCACGATCCGGGCGTGCCGCCCGAGGGCTACCAGGGAGTGGTCCGCGTGCTGGGCACCGTGGACGGGCTGAAACGATTCATCACCATCAAGGAGAGCCCCTATCATGGGTTGAACTTTTGTCAGGGCACGGTCTCGGAAATGCTTAACGACCCGGGCAAGGAAATCTACGATGTGATCCGCTATTTCGGCACGCGGAAGAAGATCTTCAACGTGCACTTCCGCAACATCCGCGGCCACCGCGACGATTTTCAGGAGGTCTATCCCGACGAAGGCGATATCGACTTCGTCAAAGCCATCCGGGTCTATAAAGAGGTCGGATATCCCTACATGCTGATGCCCGACCACGTGCCCCTCGCGGCAAACGATCCCGGGGGATTGCAGTCATTTGCCTTCTGCTACGGTTACATCCGCGCGCTGATTCAGGCCGTGGATCAAATGGGATGAACATCTGTCGCTCCGCAGCGAACAGGCGCATAGGCGGGCTGGCGCCGGCCCTCCCGGCCTGCGATCCTCGTGCAACTTGAGCCTTGGGCGCACAGACCCGGGGGAGGTCCGCGCTTCCTGCTGCTCCGGGCACGCAAACGTTGTGCGCCAGTCTGGACAATAAAAGCGATTTCTCCTCAATGCGCAGATACGTTATAATTTGCCTAGGCGCAAAATGACGACCGCAACGGGACACCCGTACATCATGAATGACGATCAGATCCTCGGCGGCGAGCCGATCATCCTCGGCACTCGCACGCCGGTTCGGGCGATTGTCGAGACCTGGCGGTTGGGCGTGGCCGCGGAAGAGATCCCTAGCGCGTTGCCTCACCTGACTCTGGCACAGGTTTTCGATGCCCTAAGTTACTACAGCGACCACCAGGAAGAAATCAACGCCCACATCGAACGGAACCGGATTCCGGCCAGCCAAATTGACCCTCTGGTGTCGAATCGTTGAACCAGCTCTTCGTCGACTTATACCTGGACGAAGACGTGAATGTGCTTATCGCCGACTTGGTTCGCGCCAGAGGCTTTCGGGTAACGACAACGCAAGCGGCGGGACAAGTCGGGACGACGGATGCGAGTCAGTTGGCTTTCGCCACGAGTCAAGGGAAAGCGCTTCTGACCCACAACCGGGTGCACTTCGAAGCTCTGGCGCAAGCATATTTTGAGGAAAAGAAAACTCACTACGGAATTATCATCGCGGTTCGCCGGCCCCCCAAAGAATTATCGCGGCGCGTTCTAATTCTCCTCGACTCCGTGACTGCGGATGAAATCGAGAACCAAATACGGTACATCTGACCCCAGGCTGGCGCAGGCCCCTCGTGCCTGTGATTCGGCGCTCAGCGAGCACCGCTATAAATATTAGATCCGCCCAATGACGCTGCCAGGACTCCAGCGCGGCGGTGCGCGACATACAAGCAGTGTAGCGAGTAGCGGGTAGCCACGGACAGTGCCTTTCTGTCCGTGGGCTTTTCGGTGCAGGACGAACCCACGGTCAATCAAAGGCAGAATGACCGTGGCTACCACTCCATTCGCCTCTGAAATTCTGCTTGCCAAATCGCATCCATGACGTGATGCGTGGCGGGCAGCTAAGGACATGCCGCTCAGGCGCGCCGCGCTTTTGGCCGTCGCCCGCGGCGGCTCGTCAGGCGCGCTGCGCTTTGGTGCGCGTCGATGCTGCAACCGAAGCACGGGGGCGAGCGCGCGAGGCGTTCGATTCACCGTCGCTCCGTCCGGAAAGACATCCAAGACCTCCGGATCGATCACGACGATGTTGGCGCCTTGAGCGTATCTCGCCGCAGTAGCCCCTCGAACCGCCGCTGAGAAGTCGTACTCCGGCCGCATCGTGACGCGGTCGCTTTTACGGTTGTGACGACTAACCTTTTTCATCATAACGAATCCGCGCTACGGTTGTTTGACCTGCGCCGCCGCCCAGGTATTGGAGAGTCTTTTCCCGGTCGAGACGCATTCCCGGAGGTATAGATTGATCAGCGTTTGATAAGCGACGCCGGTTTCCTCTGCCAGGCGCTTGAAGTATTTGACCGTGTCCTGGTCAAGCCGAATGGTCACTTGCTGCTTCAATCGCCGGGCATAAGGATTGCGTTTGGCTTTTGAGAAATCGTAATGCTCCCTCATGGTGTCCACCTGTTCTCGTATTTTTCCCGCTCCTGCCGGTCAGCCCGGCGCGCGGAAATAAGCCGAATCACATCCCCCTCTTGCCGATAGCAATGGCACACCACCAAGGTTCGCAGCGCGCTACTCAGCCCGAGGAGGATAAATCGTTCTTGCTGCTTGGAATGGTCGGGGTCGGCGAGCAGAAGCGCCTGTTCATCAAAAGAGACCGCCTGCGCCTCCTCGAACGCTATCCCGTGCTTGCGTCTATTTTGCGCGTTCTTGCGGTCATCCCACTCAAAGGTAATGGTACAGTTTGATGTAGAGGCGGCTTTAGGCCGCCATTTGGCGAGGTAAACTCGCCGCTACAACATCAAACTGAACCACTACCCACTCAAAGCGAAGCACGACAATCCCCTACAATATCCTTAGCGAGACATGGGCGCTCGAAGCCGCAGTCATTCCCGCGAAAGCGGGAATCTAGTCGGGAAATTGTCGGAAATGCGCTGTCGAAGGGCTAGATTCCTCCCGCAGGGCGGGACGGGAATGACCGGCGTTTCGAGAGGGATCCGGTCCCAATTGACAGCACCACCCCACAGACCTCACCCTCGGAGGTCCGGGCTATGCTTGCTCCGACCTTTGAAATGGCATACATTCCAAAGCTTCGGATTTGGATTGAACCCAATCCGCTTGTTCTGGAGGTCTGCGGTTCGTCTCCCCCTTGTCAATGGGCGCATACATAAAAGACAATGTATGCGCCACCCACGGTCATTCCACCTGGACCGGGGCAATGGTGGCCAGAGCCCTGGGAGATGTTTCCGAGCGCCGGGGCGGTCAGTATTCTCCTATGATGCGGACGTACAAAATGAAGACCTATCTATTTGCTCTGCTCGCCTTGTTGCTGGCAGGCGGAGTGGCCGCGGCCCAAAGCATCGAATTCCCCGCCATGAAATATCATGACAACTACATGTTGGGTTACTATCTCTCGCGCGCTCCCACAACCACGCCTTGGGGGCCTTGCTGGTCGCCCGATGGCAAATGGGTTGCGTTCTCGATGTACGGGTCCATCTGGAAGGTGAATGTCGAGACGAATGAGGCCTTCGAGCTGACCCACGGGAGTAAGCTGCACTCCTCCCCGGCCTGGTCGCCGGACGGGAAGTGGATTGTATACACCGCCGAGGACCACTGGCGATCGATCCAACTGGAAATTTTGAATGTTGAAACAGGCGAATCGCGTCCGCTGACTCAAGACGATCAAGTTCATACCGACCCTGTCTTCTCCCCGGATGGAAAGTGGCTGGCGTTTGTAACGACAAAGCCGAATGGTTGTCTCAACGTTGCAGCGCGGCCGATTCAAGACGGAAGCTGGACCGGCAGCGAGGTCGCCGTCACACGCGATCATGATTTTGGGAGGTCCCGTTCTTACTTCGGCAACTGGGATCTCCACATCGAACCGGCTTGGCTCAAGAACGGACGCGAATTGCTATTGGTCTCGAACCGCGACGTGCTGCTAGGCTCCGGGAGTTTGTGGCGTGTGCCCTTTCAGCCGGATGCCATGGCCAGCGCCCACGTAATCCTGAATGAGCAGAGCCTTTATCGGACCCAGCCGGACGTCTCTCCGGATGGCAAGCGGGTGATTTACTCCTCGACCGGCGGAGCGGCAGACCAGTTCGACCACCTTTATGTGCTGCCGGTGGCGGGCGGCCAGCCCTATAAACTGACTTTCGGCGATCACGACGACTTCCATCCACGCTGGTCCCCGGATGCCGAGTCGATTGCATACATCTCTGACGAAGAGGGACTGCCGGAACTGTATTTGCTCGAGACTTATGGGGGCGCGAAAAGGAAACTGGTCACAGGGAAATTGCATTGGAAGCAACCCATGGGGACCGTCCGGGTTGCGGTCCGCGACCAAGCCACCGGAAAGCTGGTAGCGGCGCGCGTTTCGGGAAGCGCGTCGGATGGCAAACTGTATGCGCCGGCAAACACCGAGGTCGTGAACGGCCGGCTTCCCGCCGGTCTTAAGCGCGTTTTCTATACGGCAGGCTCCTACCAAGTGGAAGCGCCGGCCGGCCGCATGACCATCGAAGTGACTAAGGGGTTCGAATACTTGCCTGTCACGCAGGAAGTTACGGTCCGCCCGGGTGAAACGGTCGAGGTCCGAATTCCGATCAAGCGTTGGATCAACCCGGGGGCCCGGGGTTGGTTCAACGGCACCACCCATGCCCACATGAATTATGGCGGCAATTTTCGCAACACGCCGGAGCACTTGATGCTGATGGGGCGTGCCGAAGGACTGAACATTGTGGATGACCTGGTGGCCAGCAAGGACAATCGCGTCCTTGACTGGCAATATTTCCGCAAGGGTGGCGGCGCTTATCCCGGTTCAGACCTTCCCGGAAAATTGATGCTGATCTTCGGCGAGGAGTACCGTCCTCCCTTCTGGGGGCATGTGTCCTACACCGGCCTGAAAGACCACCTTATTTCGCCCTTCCTCACCGGGTACGAGGGGACGGGGCTCGATAGTCTTTACCCAAGCAACTCGGATATGTTCGAAAAGGCGCGCGCCCAAGGGGCTGTTACCGGATACGTTCACGCGTTCGGCACGGAAGGCGATCCCTTGTATCACGATCTGGGTGGCGCGAAAGCTTTCGCGGTGGACTTGGCGCTGGGGTTGATCGACTTTTTGGAGTGGCAGACGGTCACGCGGGGTTCCCTGATCCCGGCTTTTCACGCCTGGAACAACGATTTTCACGTCGCTCCGGTGGGCGGTGAGCACACGGTCGGCAATAGTCAAGATCGGCGGCTCGTGGGGCTCACCCGAACCTACGCATACCTCGGCTCGGACTTCACCATGCACGGCTGGTTGAATTCCCTCCGGCAGGGGCATACCTACATGACGAGTGGTCCGCTGATGGAATTCCATGTGGACGGTAAAATGCCGGGTGATGCCATCACCTTCCCCGGCAAGGGTCCGCACCAGGTTCGCTTGGAAGGAACGGTGCAATCGATCCGGCCGTTGCGCAAGGTTCTCATCTACCACAACGGCACAATTTGGAAAGAGCTCCACCCAACGGGAGATGGCCGCACCCTTTCCTTTACAGAAAACGCAACCGTTGACGCCAGCGGATGGTTTGCGCTCGTAGCAGAGGGCGAGGATTTATCTACGCCTTCGCCGGAAGTTTTCTCGCAGGCCGTCACCAACTGCATTCGCATTTACGAGGGAGACCAAAAAATCCGCAACGCCGAGTCTGCTGATTACTTTCTGAAGTGGATTGCAAAGCTCCGCACGATGACGGAGAATCCTGATTTATGGCGGAGTCCCGCGGAAGAACAGCACGTCTTCGCGCAATACCAGCGGGCGGAGGACGTGTACAAGGAACGTCAGCGAGAGGCCAAACCGTGAGATCATACACAAAAGGGAGGTCCAATAAGCATGGATTCCGGCAACGGTGACTTCACCCGACGGAGCTTTCTACTCGCGATGGGCGGTGGCGTGACGCTCGCGGCCACGGGGAGCGCCAGCCCTCCTCCGCAATATCCCCTGCTTCGTGCGGCAGGCTCGCACCGCGAGTTGGGCCGCCAGCACGGCGAGCAGGCCGCTGATAAGATCAAATCCCATCTGGAGATGATCGCCGCAGAGGGTCATCTGTCGCGGGACGAAGTGTGCCACCGGGCGCTGGCGTTCCAACCTCTCTTCGAAAAATACTGTCCGCACTTGTTGGAGGAAATACACGGGCTGGCGGAGGGCGCGCGGATTCTGCTGGCTGAGGCGCTGGCGGTCAACATTCGGGGCGAGCTGAGCCACGCGGCGAAAGAGGGATGCACCACCTACGCCATTGGTAGAGCAGGCACGTCGAACCGTCAGATTCTAGCCGGCCAGAACAGCGATATGGGCCCCCATATTCCATCTCTGGGATATGTGTTGCATTTGAAACCCATCAACAAACCCGAGGTGCTGATGTGGACCTTCGGCGGCATGATTGGTTATCACGGCATGAACAGCGTCGGGGTGGCGCATTTTGCAAACTCGCTTTTCGGTGACGGTCCTTCAGGCCAATGGGGAATGCCGCATTACCCTCTCAAGCGATTGATGCTCGAATGCGATCACGTGGACCAGATCGTCCGTCTGTTCAAGGCTATTCCTCTCGCCAGCAATGGCAACTACATGATTTGCGACGGGCACGGCAACATCCTTGACATGGAAGCGACGACGGCGGGGCCGGAAATTCTCAGAGACAACCACGCCGGGTTCCTGGCGCATTCGAACCACTTCGTCTGCGCCCGCTACGCTCAAAAAACGAATTTCCCCCAGAATTGGAAGGACTCCTTTGCACGTTTGGAGCGAATGAACTCATTGATCCGGACCCAGTACGGCTCTCTCGCAGTAGACGACATCAAGAAATTTCTTTCCGATCACTCCGGATATCCGACCAGCATCTGCCGCCACGAGGAGGTTAGCGCCACTGTAGCTTCATTGATCGCTGAGCCGGCGGAACGGCGGATGCTCGTCGCTTTTGGCAATCCGTGTGAGCACCGTTATGCAACCTATTCCATGTGAGGGAACTGTCCTGATTTCAGACGTAGCGCCGGCTTCCAGCCGGCATCGAGCCGCCAAGATGGCGGCGCTACGTTCAAATTAGGACAGCACCCATGTGAGGGACCTACGACATGACCACAGACCGCCGTGGATTCTTTACCAGCGTTGCCGCAGTCGCCGCTGTCGGTGCAGCAATGCCCCGGCCTGAGACCACACCGCGCCAGGACTTTCCCTGGGCCTCAAGCCAGACCTACCTGAATACGGCGACTGAACATCCCCTCGGCCTGCATTGCCAGCGCGCCATGGAGGAGTACCTGCACGCGTTGACCTACGGTCCGGACTCGGCCCGAGACAAATTCGAAAACGGGTTCCTGATGAGCGAAGTCAAGAGGATGTTCGCGCAACTGATCCGGGCGAAGCCTTCGGAGATCGGGTTCACCCCCAGCACGCAGACGGGCGAGAACCTGGTTCTGGAAGGACTCAGCATCCGCGAATCCGGCGGGAATGTGGTGACCAACGATCTCCACTATGAGGGCAGCTTAATCAACTACCGCGCACGCCAAAAGGCGGGAATGGATGTGCGCATCGTCCCGCACCGGGACTTTCAGATGGACTTCCGCGATATGGAGCGCGTAGTCGACAAGCAGACGAAGCTGATCGCCATCGCCTACGTGTCCAATGTGAATGGATATGTGCACGAAATCAAAAAGCTCAGCGACCTTGCGCACGCGCACGGCGCATTTCTCTATGCCGACGTGATTCAGGCCGCCGGCGCGGTCGATATCGATGTCAATGCGATGGGCATCGATTTCCTTGCGTGCTCGAGTTACAAGTGGCTGATGGGAGGGCGCTTCGGGTATTTGTATGTCAAAGAGGACCTGCAAGGCACGGTCCTTAAGCCCAGACTCATGGGGGGACGAACTACTCCTACAGGCGCCTCCCGTTATGAAATCAGCACCGTAAGCCATCTCGGCTGTGTATGCCAATATGCAGCGCTGCAATATCTTAATCGTCTTGGCGTCGACCGTATTCGTGAACATGCCCGCCCCTTGACGGATCGCTTGCAGAAAGAACTTCCCGCCCTGGGATATCCCTCCATCACCCCCAAAGGCACCGAAAGCCCCATTGTGACGTTCAGGGTTCATCACGGAGAAACCACACACGCCCGGCTGCTCAAGGCTAATGTAATCGTTACGATGCGGGTCGATCCCAGAGAGAGTAAGATGCGCGTGTCGCCGTCCATCTTCAATAACTCGGCGGATATCGACCGCCTCATCGAGGCGCTGGCTTGAGGTTCTTCAGGAACGAGAACCGCGCGCCCCTTGGGGCCAGCCGTCCGGATGCCTCGTAGTTCTCGCCTAGGACTCGCATTCGGCGCGGCGCGACGGACAAACCAAGCGCAACACCATGAGCTTGCCGGTCGAATGCTTTCCGGATTGGCTGAAGGGCTTGACGACGATTACCAAGAATCGTGTTCTGGAGGTCTGTAGTTCGTCCCCCATTGACAACAAAAAGCCGCGGACCTAGACATCAGGTCCGCGCTTGCTGCGGTGAGGGACCGTATCCGAAGACGTTCCTGCTTTTCGGTCAGCCCGCCATGTTATAATTTTGTTATACCAAGGGAGGCGACCGTGATAACGACGATTCGACGTTTGGGAAACTCGCGGGGAATCATTATTCCCAAGCCGATGCTGAAGGAGGCCGGGTTGGACGCGGAGGCCGAGATCGCGCTCGAACGAGGCGCCATCGTTCTCCGCAAGCCGCGCCGCAACCCCCGCCAAGGCTGGGCGGAAGCCAGCCGCAAATTGGCGGAAGCAGGGGACGACAAGCTGGTCTGGCCGGAGTTCGGGAACCGGGACGACGGAGACCTGCAATGGTAGCTCGCGGAGAAGTGTGGCTGGTCACGCTCGATCCTTCGGTCGGCAGCGAGATCCGCAAGACCAGGCCCTGCCTGATCGTCTCGCCGCCGGAAATGCACGACTACTTGCGCACGGTGATTGTGGCTCCTATGACTACCGGAGCCAAGCCAGCGCCTTATCGCATTGCTGTCACTTTTCAAGGAAAGCGCGGGCTAATTCTTCTGGACCAGCTCCGGACGCTGGACAAGATCCGGCTCGTCAAACGACTGGGAAACATTAGCGCGACAGTTTTGGCTTCGACGCTGAAAACCCTGCAACAAGTGTTTGCCTAAGGCCACTTCTGCGCGCCGTGCAGAATACGCGCAACGTGAATGACTTCGCCGGTGATCTGGTAGACCACAATATAGGGAAGCGGCGAAAGCACGAGTTCGCGAGTCCCCTCTTTTTTGCCTTCACGCCCGCGGTACGGGAATGTCAGCAAGGCGGCGGGGGCGTTGTAAATTCGGCGCACCAGTTCCGCTGCTCGCTCCGGCACGTTCTGAAATAGGTAATCCGTGATGCGCTCCAGATCGGCAGCAGCTTCCTCTGTCCAGCGAAGCTCCATTTTCATCGGTGGGATTGCTTTTGGGTCAGCGACTTTTCCAGGCGGGCACCCACTTCCTCATGAGTCAGCACTTCGCCCCGGGCGATTTGCGCCAAGCCTTTTTCTACCTCATTGACGAACCACTCGTCATAGTCTACGAAACGCTCGATGGCTTCTCTGGCCAGCGCTTCGGCATCACGTCCGCGTTCAGCGGCAAGGCGCGCGAGCTTGGACTGCACGTCATGATTAAGTGTCACTTCCATGCTTGAAGTCTAAGCTGTGCCTGACCGGTTGTCAATCACGCGTGTCCGGTCTCCCGGCTTGTCCCCATGCTTAGTATCGCGATGCTCTTTATCGGGAGACCCTCGGCAACCGGCGACATCGCGAATCGCGGAACTGCGCTTTGCACCAGCCCCGCAGACCCAGAGCTTCTTCCCCTCATCTAGCATCTGCAACCAGCCGCCTACATTACACTAACCATCTGTGTTTTCAACGACATTCCCGCATGTGACGGTTAAGTGTATTTTTTTCAAAGACATTCCCGCTTTATCGCCCTGTTTCCAAAACCGGTCCTTTGTTTTCATAGACATTCGCGCATTGTTCTTTCACTTTTAAAATCAATTCACAATTTGGCGGCGGTCGCGGGTACCGGATCGAGGCATTGGAATTCTTCCGGGTCTTTGCCCCGCGCCATCCCGCGAAGGCGGGCCAGGCGAAGATTTTCAGGCAGGGCGTATCGGCCGTGGGTCAGTGCATTGAGCTTCGAGTTCTGCTTGGCGGCGGCGGTGCGCGGTCCGGTGGAAAGCTGCGCATTCCGGCGGACGGCGGCAAGAAACTCGGGCGTAAGTCGGGGTGACTTGCGTAAGGACATGGTTCCTCCTGGGACGGGGTGTGGGGTCAACGGGGAAAGGACTTCCTTGCAGGCAAGGCTCGTCACATGAGTAGGCTACCAGAGTGGCGGGGCGTTGCCAAGAGACAATGTGTCCATCCGTCAGTTGACGGACCTAGCCCAGGACTTCTTCAATGGGCGCATTGAATCATTGATCCAATCATTCAAGGGGCAACTTCGTCAGTTTCCTTCGCAATGGGCTCGCTTGGCGCCTTGGTGTCTGCGTGGCTCATCTTCCTTTCCTTTTACCACCAAGTCACAAAGACACCAAGAAAGCTTTGGGTCTTGGTGCCTTGGTGGTTAGACTTCCAAATCTGCGGTGAGGGACCATATCCCAAGGCATGCCTGCTTTTCGGTCAGCGCGCTGTGTTATAAGTTTGTTATACCGAGGGAGGCGACCATGATTACGACGATTCGACGTTTGGGGAACTCGCGGGGAATCATTATTCCCAAGCCGATGCTGAAGGAGGCCGGGTTGGACGAGGAGGCCGAGATCGCGCTCGAACGAGGCGCCATCGTTCTCCGCAAGCCGCGCCGCAACCCCCGCCAAGGCTGGGCGGAAGCCAGCCGCAAATTGGCGGAAGCAGGGGACGACAAGCTAGTCTGGCCGGAGTTCGGGAACCGGAACGACGGAGACCTGCAATGGTAGCTCGCGGAGAAGTGTGGCTGGTCACGCTCGATCCCTCGGTCGGCAGCGAGATCCGCAAGACCAGGCGAGCCCCAAAGGGGCGGCCTATTCTAGCCCAGGCCATCGGCCCATAAGCGTTAACCTAATCGAAACCGTATCGGCGTCGCCCGCGGGGCGGCTCTGCCAACCCACGGGTGATGGCTCGCCATTGCCGCAGCACCGTGGCCAGACTTTG
>Ga0182027_10000757_pt1 | contig 54848 bp, 40 predicted proteins | sample 712E1DmetaG_FD_121300 | JGI IMG/M metagenome (GOLD analysis project Ga0182027, IMG submission 121300) | Permafrost microbial communities from Stordalen Mire, Sweden - 712E1D metaG (Illumina Assembly) | ecosystem: Environmental > Terrestrial > Soil > Wetlands > Permafrost | place: Sweden...
GGTCGCCCAGATAATGTTTTTTTATTGCTTCTAAAATTGCAGGATTGTGAGTTGCTTCATATTCTGCCATCCAGGCTCTGAAAAATACTACAAATACCCATCTGTCGCCTTCATAATTGGGTTTGAGAAATTTAGGACCTAAAAATCCAGTACTGTCTGGATGTGCCAATACATAATAGATACTTTTGCGCGCTTTTTTTAATAGAAAAGCATCGTTTAATAATAAACCGCAGCGGGTCATTCCATCTACCCAATAACCATTTTGCTCATATGGCCACCATTTTTCAATACTTTTATTGCCTGTAATACTATCAGCCATCCACCCTTCAGTATTAAAAGGGTAACCAGCATTCTCCAAATGACCTGTTAACCCATCCCGTTGATTTATTAAATACTGTTTTAACCACCCCTTGGGAGAAATATCATTTGCAGGTATGGATTTAAACTTGCCGTAATAAATATATGACTGGGCAAAAATATTCATACCAAACAAGAGGAAACATATTGCAATTATTGTTCTTTTCATTGCCCTTCATCCTTTCTGTAAAAAAAATATATCACAAGTTAACTGATTTTTATTAGTTAAAGTATATTTTAGAACAGACATAATTTGGTAAAGAACTATAACATATGCAGACTGCTAAATAAATTGAACTATAAAAGGACTAGATGTGTTTTGTTATTATCGAATTTTGCATCGACTTACTTACAAACTTTATATAAATTGTTTATACCGTACCTTTGAACTATATAAGTAATGCAATTGTAACAATTTACAGATTTATACAGCTGAATTTAAGAAATCTTTTTTTATAATTTTTAATTCACAAGAAGGTGCTTATGAAAACTAAATTAACATTTTTTATCGTTGTTTTCCTCATTTTAGCAGTTTATAACAATAATATAAATGCCCAATCAATTCCTCAAGAAAGTGCCCCATTGAACGGCTCAACATGGGAGTCAACAACCCCAACATTATCGTGGCTTTTATATAACGTTTATAGCACAGTTAATTTTAGTGTGCAGGTTAGTTTAAGTCAAAACAATTTCACCAATCCTTATTTAGTTGTAAACACTACTTCCTCCGGTTATGTTTCAGGATCTTACAACATTCCATCCGGAATATTAGCAGTTGGAGTAACATATTACTGGAGAATTGGATATAACGGAAATTATTCAGCGGTTTGGGGTTTTACTCCTTCAACGGGTAATTCAGGTGTAACACCTATTGTATTAATACCTCCAACTTTATCAACTCCTCAAGATTCCACAATTAATGTAACACTAAATCCAACTTTTTATTGGACAGGAGTTTCAGGCGCGACCAGTTATGAGATTGAAGTATCACAAAGCGGCAATTTTTTAACAACATTTGCGGATTTAAATAATATTGCCGGTACTTCAAGTGTAATAAATGGTTTAACTCCCGGTTTAACTTATTATTGGCGTGTAAGATCTGTCAATAATGTAGGTGTCAGCAATTGGTCAGATATTTTTATTTTTACAACTCGGCCACCAATTCCGTCAACACCTACACTTCTTTCTCCGGTCGATAATTCAAGCAATTTAATGCTTCAGGTAACTTTGAATTGGAGTCATTCCCAGTACGATTCAATTTATTCTGTGCAAGTTGCATTAGATCCGGATTTTAATACTACAATTTTGACAATTCCTACGAATTTAAATACAACACAAATATCACTACAGAATTATAATACTACATATTATTGGAGAGTAAGAGGAACGAATTTTACAGGAAACGGAAATTGGTCGTCAGCATTCAGGTTTATAACAAAACTTGCACCGCCATTTCCACCTATTTTAATGTATCCAACAACCAATTCAACAGTACCGGTAAATGTTTTACTTGTATGGACAAAAGGATTTTACTTAAACAATGTAAAATCATTTAAATTAGAAGTGTCAAAATATCAGAGTTTCAATTCAGATTTACAAATCTACAGCGGCATTTTAGATACAGTAAAACTGATTATAGGACTTAAACCGCAAACTCAATATTATTGGCGTGTTAGATCATACAGCATTTCTGATTCCAGCGATTGGTCATCTCCTTTTACATTTACAACACCTCTAAATGCAAAGAATATATATGTTGATGCAAATAACGGAGCGGATTTTGCGATAAATAATACTCCTGCAGGAGATGGATCTCTATTAAGGCCATACAAATCTATTAACAAGGCGCTTATGCAACTGGGACCATCGGGCGCCGATACGATACGTGTAGCAAATGGTGCATATCCCGAGGTGCTGAATATTTCTTATTCGGTTGTAATTATCGGTTCGCCCAATACTCAAATTGCAGCATTGAATATTTTAGGGCAGTTCTTCAATCCTACCTGGGCGATTGTTGTAAAAAATATAGAAGCTACTTTTTTCCCAAATCCTACTAATACCGGTCAGAGTGCGAATTCCGGTATACAAATATTGAATTTTAATAATGTTTTGTTTGACAACGTCAAGGTAACAAATTTTTCAAATGCACAACCTAGTTTTCCTTCATTTCTTATAGCAAATAGTCAGAATATAACCGTAACAAACTCCGACTTTTCAAATAATTTATACGGCATACTAATTTATGGTTCGAACAACATTGTTCTCTCAAATGTAAAAGCAAATAGTACTCCGCCTGCCATCCATGGGTCACTTAGTAATCCTGTTTATGGATTATATGTTGATAATACAAAAAACATCAACTTTACCGATTTGACATTCGATTCAGACGATATTGGTATGGGATTAAAAAATGTTTCGAATGGAACAATAACTAATTTGAAGATTACCAATGCCGGGTGGTATAATAGTGTTCTATTTGCCGGCGCTTTAAACATCGGTTCTTCAAGTTCGCTGACTTTTAAGAACGGACAGATTAACGAAAATAAAATCGAAGCGGTTATAATTGACCCAACCAATAATACTTTAGGTTCAATGGGTACAACACAATTAGTTCCCATTTATCCTAACCAGAATTCCATAAACAACTCTACGGATAATTTAGTATTTACTGGCAATTATGAATTTAAAAATAATGGAGGCGGAGTTTTCTTTACCTCTCCGGGATTTCTATCTACAAGTTCTGTAAACTCTCCGAATTTTACCGGTACTTTTATTTTCTCGGGTAATAATGGAAATTCGCAGACTCAATTATGGTTCGGTTATGATATTTATATTTCCAGCAAAGTAAATGATCTTATTGTAAACGGAGCTCAATTTATAAATTCAATTCCTTATCCAAGTACTTATTATCAAGGACCTCCTAATTTTTCACCAGCAACAAGTAAAGCGATATTTATTAGTAATTTTAATAGTAATGGTATAATCCCTGTAGGTTCGCAGCCAAACGGATTGGTTTTCAACAATAATGTTTTCGACCAGGTTTCTAGCAATACTCAAGGCAACGCGATTTTTAATTTAACACCGTTTAATGTGGATGCGCGAAATAATAGTTTTTCCTATGCTTCAAGTCAACTTGATATCGAAAATTTGATTTATGATTCGCTTGATACTGCTCAATCGCAATTACTTAATAAATCTGGCAGAGTGAATTATTCCGGATCCACCTTTGGAGGTAAATTACCGCCTACAATCAGTGTGGGATCATTACCAACATCTTTTAGAGGAGCTTCATATTATTTGCCGGTCAGCATAGTTACTAAAGGTAACAACTATAATGTTCTTCAAGGCAAATTTTCTTATGACGCTTCAAAACTTATTTATTTAGGTTATCTGTCAAATGCAAGCGGATTGATTAATCAGAATCAATGGACTACACTTTCGGTTAGAGATACAATAGTACACAATGTTACTCCACCCGATTCAGGGTTTATTCAATTTTATGCATTTGGGAATACGCCTATAAATACCGACGGAACTTTGTTTAAACTCAACATGCAGATACAGCACAATGCCGCGCCTTTAGGTAATCAGGGATTTACTACAATTGGAGCAGTGAATTCAAATTTCCTCGGAAATAATCAGCCGGTGTTTATTTATATTGGTAGTCAAATAACTTACTCCGATCCGAACGGTGTTATTCAATCTAAGGGTGATGTCAATCTTGACGGTGTTGTAAATATGGATGATTTTATGGCGCTGCTTTATCACTTATTGGGTATTCAACTTTTAACTAATCCGCAGGCTTTAGCAAATGCAGATTTTGATAATAATAATATTGTAAACCAAGCTGATTTGAATGAATTGTTCATATTTTTGAATCCGGGCGCCCATATCGTTTCTCCTTCTGTAGTAGCCGGGACTGTTTCATTTTCAAATATTTCTATATCACAAAGTTCTTCTGTAGTAGTTCCGGTTAGTTTAAATAATGCAAAAAATGTTAACAGTCTCGAATTAACTTTGAATTATGATCCGTCAAAATTCAAATTCCAAACATTCTCAAATACATTAAAGCTTGGAGATCAATATATTCATGGGATCGAAACTAATCCGGGTAAAGCAGTATTTGTTGTGGAAAGTCCTACTGCATTTAGTGGAACTGTTTCTCCAAGTAGTTTAAGATTTGGTTTTACAGGCAATTCTATTCCGAATGGATCTGTGGTTACTACACAATACAGTCTGAACGGTCAGGGATTAAAAGATGGTCCTTCGTTAACTTTCAGCAATAATATAGTAACTGCTGTTGAAAATATTTTAGAGATTCCGAAACAGTTTGAACTTATGCAAAATTATCCGAACCCGTTTAATCCTACAACTATGATCCGTTTTGCTATGCCCAAGAATGCTTTTGTAACTTTGAAAATATATGATATGCTTGGAAGGGAAGTGAAGACATTAATTTCAGGCGAACGAAATGCAGGTTCTTACAGCATAGAATGGAACGGCTCTAACAACTACGGATCCAGAGTTGCAAGCGGAGCATATATTTATAGAATTATTGCAGGGGATTTTTCATCTGTGAAGAAAATGATTTTACTTAAGTGACGTTTGGAGAAATATAGTATAAAAAAGTCACCAATAACGGTGACTTTTTTATTTTATGTCAAAACAATTGTTTTTTAGAAATATTATCTCAATTTTAAAATAATATGATAATTGAAAGTGTCGCAGATCTGATTAATTTTACATGCTATTAAATATTTAATAACCAATCACGGAGCTGAAAGTGAATATATTATTAACAGGAGGAACAGGTTTCATCGGATCACACATAGCCCTCGAGTTGATTAAATGCGGTCATCATGTTACAATTTTGGCGCGCAACCGGAACAAAATTCCCGGATTACATAAAATTAATCAGATAGAGATTGTTGAAGGAGAGATTGATAATAAAGTGCTATTAAAACAATTAGCTCAGGGCAAAGATGGAGCTATTCATGTAGCACTGATTTTAAAAGATAGTTGTGCTCGTGAAATGCTTCTGGCCGATACGTTGATTACAGTTACTTTCGCCGATATCTGCGCCGCAGCCGGTGTAAAACATTTCATCTATACTTCGTCGGCGGCAGCGAATGATTTTGTGTATAAGACAGAGATTGCCAGAATAGGAGGAGCTTCAATATACAATGTTTATGAGAATACAAAACAAAATCCAGCATCATATTACGGAGCTAGCAAGGCAGCAACTGAAAACTATTTAAATGCAATTTCGTTTCAAACCCCGATGAAAATTAATATCGTGAGACCCGGTTTTACATTCGGCAATCCGGTGATCGAAGGAGCTCCGATATATTCAGACAAACGATTTGGCGATATGTTCAAAAATATCAAAGCAGGAAAGGATGTAATAGTAACCAGGAACGACGGCACTCAGTTTATCTGGGCCGGGCATCTTGCGGAAATTTATTCCGCTATCCTTAAACAAGGTGTGAATAGGACAATGTATTTCGGCTTATCGAAAGATTATATTTCCTGGGAAACCATCGCTACTGAAGCAATTAAAATGTGCAATTCGGAAAGTAAGCTGATTGTCGAGGATAAAGGATGGGGCGAACCGATCATGTTCGACGTTACCGCAATCAAACGTGATTTTAATCTTGAATTTGATCCATGGGTTAAATTGATGGAGCACCTTGAGTATTATAAAATTCTGGAAACGAAATAACGATTGACTTAGCGGATAGCAGTTATATCTATGCTAAAGAAAATAAATATATTTATCGGAGTTGCGAAACGATGCAACGGGAAAATCCAACGAAGCAACTAAGAAGTATATTTGAAAGATTTGCACAGTAAAATAAAACCTCGATTACAGCAACTAAATGCTGTTTTCGAGGTTTTTATTTTGGTCTTTGATTTAAATAAATTAAGTGAGAATTATAGACTAGTGAGTTTTGAAATATTAATTTCAGAGTGAATTCAGTATTTTAACGCAAAAGATACTTTTGAAAAACGGATACTGTCAATATTTATTCCGATCTATTAAGGAAGGAGATAAAATGAGTTATAGATTTAATGTTATGGTATTATCGATTATTTGTATAATCAACATTTTCCTAACTATTAATTCATTTGCTCAAAATGATCTGAACGATTCCAAAATCAAATACCGTTGGAATAGTTCTGAATTCGGCGGCGGCGGGTATGTTACCGGGATTTTACAGCATCCCGATAATCCAAATATTTTGTATATCAGAACAGATGTTGCCGGAGTTTTTAAAAGCAATGACGGGGGCAAAAGTTGGAACGCAATCAATAACGGAATGACTGAAGGATATCATCATAATATTGAATCATTTGCTGTGAGCAAAATAAACCCAAATGTTTTATTCCGGGCTTCCGGAGAAGCCCGCGGTCATGAAATGGTATCTGCAATTCATAAAACTACAGATGGAGGAATTACTTGGAAATTAGTAACAACTAAACCGGATTTTTTTGGAAACGGCGCTACTAGATTTTATGCTGAAAAAATAGGAGTAGATCCTTTTAATAAAGATTTTGTTGCTGCAGCAAGCAACTCACAAGGACTCTGGATTAGCAATGATGAAGGCGAAACATGGAATTATTCTTCACTAAAAGGTGAACCATTCTGTTGTTTGGCTTTTAATCCCTATGTGAAAAATATGTTATATGTCGCGACTCTTGATTCTTTACCGTTCGCTGATTATTTATATCCGAACCATTCATATAAAAGAGAAAAAATAGGCAGACTGTACCTATCTAAGGATAATGGCAAAACATGGCAAACAATATTTGAGAAAAAAGGAATAAGTTTTACTAACCTGGTTTTCAATAAAAATAATCCAGAAGAAATCCTTGCCACATTCCGTAATGACGGAATTTATAAATCGACCGACAGAGGAAGAACTTTTATCAAAAAAACTACATCTCTGGGTATGTCTGATTTCTCAACTATTTATCCTGATCCAAATAACAGCTCGATTTATTATTCTTCTGTATGTCAATATCCAGCACTGAATTATGCAAGTGTTCCGATTTATATTTCGAAAGATAAAGGCGAAACATGGCAATTGATTAAAAAAGATTATAAATGGAGTGACTTTAAAAACTTTGCACCTCAATATAATAGGCCTGAACAAATCGGTTGGGCGCTTTCAAAATTTATTGTTGATAATAAAAATCCCAGGAAATTTTATTTGATGGATTGGTTCGGAATATGTACTAGTGAAGATTCATGTCAAACATGGGATGCTAATTACTTTAAAGGAATTGGAAATATATGTCTTGAAATGATCACTGCCGATCCTGTCGTACCCGGCAAAGTAATGTTTGCCGGTGCAGATGGTCAGCCTTGTATCAGCAGAGATTACGGAAAAACTTATATGACTCTTCCTTCCTTGGAAGCAAAGCAAAACTATTATTGCAGCACTGTAATTTGTCCTTCAAAATATAAAACCGGTCTTATTGTTTATGGTGTTACAAATAGTTCAGAGCGTCTCAGTGCCATTTGTCTTACGGAAGATGACGGTATTAATTGCAAGGTAATTGTTCATTTCACTAAAGGATTATTTGTACAGGCAATTAAAGAGGATCCATTCAATAAAGGCAATTTTTTTGCTTATATAGATGGAACAATTGAAAAAGGTGCCGGCTTATATAAATCTGCTGATTGGGGAAAAACCTGGAAAGAAATGGACATTCCTTTGCTCAACAAATTAAAAACATTGCCTGTAAGAAAGGAATTTATAGAAAGTGAATTATTGGCCGTGACAGCTTATCAGGTAAAAAACATTTGCGGTACAAATCAATTATTATGTATTGACCCCACTAAAAAGAATACAATTTATTTCGGAGAAGCCGATAACGGTATTTTTACAACATATGACGGTGGAAATACATGGCGTATTCTTGTTAATGGGTTGCCTTTTGGAAAAGATACTGCATCTGTTCTAAATGCCATTAAAGCAGATCCGAATAAACCCGGCTGGTTATATGCGGGTTTCATTCATGAAGGATTGTGGCGCAGTAAAGACTATGGCAAATCCTGGAAAAAGATCTTTCCACTGGATAAACGCATATTTAATGCTTCTTCAATCGCACTTGGCGGTAAATCCGGAAATGAAGTTTATGTAGCAAGCGAACCTCTCTATTGGTCAAGATCTAAATCTGCAGTGTATGCAAGTTATGACAACGGGAAATCCTGGATTGACATCTATGATAAAAAACTTGGTTCGCTCCGGTGGAAAGGAATTGATGTTGATAATAAGACAGGTATTCTTTATGGTGTTACTAATGGAAACTCAGCTTATTATGCAGAAAAGGTGAAATAAGAATTACAAATTTTTTTATTAATATATTTTGTTGAACCGCCGGAGGCGGTTTTAAGCCTGGTTGTTTGACTCGTGAAAGCCACGAATCGAGTAGGCAGTGTCAAATTGAAATAAAACTTAAATCAATAGTAGTGAAAATGATTCGGGAATTATGAGGTTTGTTATATTAATTTAAGAACTATAATAAGGTGTGATAAGATTAAAAACATTGTTTTGAAGAATGTCGGATTTTGGATCGATTTCCGGAATTTAACAATTAAGTTAACTTTTATTAAATGAGTTTAGAATTATGAAAATAGCTGTTACAAGAAAATATATTAAAATCGCTCCCGATCCCAGCAGGGTGATTGCCCGCTTTTTTGATATTGATGATGAAAGAAAAATAAATGTAATCAGAAAGGTTTTGGCGATGCCCGATGGCGAGGTTAATATCGCAGTAAACCAATTACTGAGAAGTTTTTCCAAACGTCACCGAAATATTTCAATGATTTTCGAAACACATTTTAATAAAATAAATCATTTGTTAAAAAAGATGGAAATTGTTCCGGACAATCTTGACAGGTCGCGAAAAGTGCTTATAGGATCTTATTTCACAATGGAATATTCCATTGAATCGGCAGCTTTTTTTAACCCTTCCCTCGTTGAAGATCCGGATCAATCGGGATTAGGACTGAATGAGAAAAGAGCAATTATTAGTTTCAGGGCAACCGGTGAAGGGCATATTTCATCCCTCGTTTTTCGTTCAGCTATTATTGATAAGAATATAGATCTGATAATTGAACCAGTTGGTAAAATGCTTGCAGAAGCAGAACGAATAAAAAAGAATATTTATGATAAAGAATTATTTGTCAACAAGCTGGTTGAAATGGGTAATTTCAAAAATAATATTTTTGCTGTTTTAGTTTTAGATAAATTGGATAACAGTTTTACTTATGGCGAATTGAAGAGAGCAGTTGAAGAAACAAGAAATATACATCAACTTTCGGCAGAGAAAGATTTGATAATTAATCAGATGATGTGGCTGGCGAAATCACACTACGAACTTGAATTTTCACTTGATTCGGCAATTTCCGAAAGAGTGATTTTTCCTATTTCCGAAACAGAAAAAAAAGGTATTGAAGATGCCCGTTTCGTTAAATTCACCGAGGATGACGGAGAAATAACTTATTATGCTACTTATACCGCGTATGACGGTATAACTATTTTACCAAAACTTCTTGAGACTAAAGATTTCTATAATTTTAAGGTTTTGCCGATTCATGGTGAAATTGCTCAAAGCAAAGGAATGGCATTATTTCCCAGAAAAATCAATGGGAGATATGCTATGTTATGTAGAATAGACGGAGTAAATAATTTTATTGCTTACTCGGATACAATGAATATCTGGCGCGAAGTAAATCTGATTCAGGAACCTAAATATTCATGGGAACTTGTTCAGGTAGGAAATTGCGGCTCACCTATTGAAACGGAAGAAGGTTGGCTTATAATTACTCATGGAGTCGGACCAATGAGAGAATACGCGTTGGGAGCGTCATTATATGATCTTGATAATCCAGAAATAGAAATCGGCAGACTTAAAACTCCATTGTTGACTCCAAATTCGGATGAAAGAGAAGGATATGTACCTAATGTTGTTTACTCCTGCGGTTCTATAATTCACAACGGTAGTCTGATTATTCCCTATGCAATGTCGGATTTCGCTTCTACTTATGCTACGATTAATCTAAATGAACTCCTTCATGAACTAAAAACCTCAAAATAGACATAATTAAAAAGATTGTTATATATTCTAATCTGGAGCAGATATGAAAAAAAAATTCGTTTTATATGCATTTATATTTTTTACAATATGTATTTCAAATGCAAAACCCTCTAAGGATATTAAATCAAAAGTGATTGTTTACCCTATTATTCAGGAACTAACCGTCAGTGATATTTATTCGGTAAAGGTAAACGATCAGGATATATGGACTGAAAAATTCAGGACAAACATGGATATCAGCAAATTGCCTGACTGGTTTATAGAACCATATACTAAAGTGCAGCAAGAGATTCATCAAGCAAGTTTTTCGTGTAGAGGAAAACTGCAAATTTCAATTCGTGTTCCAGACTTAATTAAAAAAGTTTCAATACATCCGTTAAGCCGTAAAATAGCAACTCAAATAAGCGGCAATGTTCTAACCTTTTCCCTTTCAGGACCGGAAAAGATAGATGTTGAAATTGACGATTATCCTCCTTTATTTGTTTTTGCTAATCCGATTGAGAATAAAAAAATATCCCCGGATAATCCGCTTGTCCATTATTTCGGTACCGGTGTTCACCGACCTGGATATATTACACTAAAAGACAACGAAACTGTTTACATAGCTGCAGGTGCAATTGTTTATGGCGGTATCCGCGCAAACGGAGTTAAGAATATCAGCGTAATTGGTCGCGGTATTCTAGACGGAGGGAATAAATTCGAACAAATGGTGAAGGTAGAAAACTGTAAAAATGTTCTTTTCGAAGGAGTAATGATCCGCAATGGAGACGGATGGACAAATACGCTTATTAATTGTGACGGACTAAAATATAATCATGTAAAGGTGATCAGCTTTGGTCCCGGCGGAGACGGAATCGATCCTCTCAATTCCAGAGAAATATTAATCTCCAATTGCTTTTTACGCTGTACAGATGATTGTATTGCTATAAAAGCTCCGGCATCCGGTCAAAATGTTAACGATATATTGATTAAAAATAATACTATGATAGGCTTTGCTTTCAGTGACGGAGTTACTATCGGGTTTGAAACAAATACTGATTCAATCAGCAATGTAACAGTAAGCGACTGTGATGTGATTCTTGCACGCGGAGGCAGCCGCGTTGAAGGTCATAGCGGTTTCAGTATTATTTGCGACGGGCCGTCTGTCATTAAAAATATTCTTTATGACAACATTCGCGTGGAAAAATCCGAAGTCAAACTCTTTGAACTGCAAATAACAGATGGTAAAAAATACGGCAACGGACCTCCGGGACACATAAAAAATATTAAACTGAATAATATTTCTTGGAACCACGAAGGCCCTATCGTTCTTAAAGGATTTGATGAGAATCATAGGATTCAAAGGGTAACTTTTGAAAATTGTACTATTGCGGCGAAACCGCTCAGTGATCTCCAAACTAAGCTGATCCAAACCGGAAGTTTTGTTAATAATGTGGTAGTGAAATAGTATTGGAATAATAAATAAAATTATGAAAAATATGTTTTTACTCTATTTAGTTTTATGCTGCATATTCACTGCATATAACGGAAATCTGTTTTGTGAACCGTCAGGCTCTTCGGGAATTGCGATTGTTAATCTGAAAATAGAATTAAAAACAAATCCTCTTGGCATCGATATTCCAAATCCGAGATTAAGCTGGGAATTGCAATCGGAAGAGCGAGGAACTTTTCAAACTGCTTATGAAATTCTTGTAAGTAGTAATCAAAAGGATTTGGAAAATAATAACGGGGCAATCTGGCAAAGCGGTAAGATATATTCTAACTCAACTTTTGGAATTCTATTCGCAGGTAAATCACTGAAGTCATTTAGTAGATATTTTTGGAAACTGAGAATATGGGATGGGAAAAATCAATCAAGTAAATGGAGTTCGGTTTATTGGTTCGAAACAGCAATGATGAAAAACTCAGATTGGGAAGCACAATGGATTAGCGATCCAAATCCTCTTCTTGTTAATGAAGAAGATTTTTATAAAGAAAATCCTGCCCCTCTTATTCGTAAAGAAATCGAACTTCAAAAGGAAATATTTTCTGCGCGTTTATATATAACAGGTCTCGGATATTATGAAGCCCGGCTCAATGGTGAAAAAATTGGCGATTCAATGCTCGATCCGGGCTGGACTCAGTATGGTAAACAAGTATTATATTCTACATACGATGTATCCAATCAATTGCAAAAAGGGAAAAATGTACTCGGAGTTATTCTTGGCAATGGTTGGTATAATCCATTGCCTTTGAATATATTCGGAATAAATCTTAGAAATAAACTAACGATTGGCAAACCATGTCTCAAAGCTCAGTTGAGAATAGTATTTAGTGATGGAAGTATAAAAACTATTGTAACAGATTCCACCTGGAAAACATTTGATGGACCGATCCTTAAAAACAATGTCTATATAGGAGAGATGTATGACGCTAGGAAAGAAATTAAGAATTGGGATAAAACCGGTTTCAATGATATCCAATGGAAAAATTGCATCAAGATAACCGGTCCTGCCGGAAAACTATCCGCCCAGATACAGCCTCCTATTAAAGTAACTCGCGTATTGAAAGCAAAAAATATTTATGAGTTAAAACCCGGAACATTTATTATTGACTTCGGACAGAATTTTGCCGGGACTCTAAAACTAAAAGTTATCGGATCATCAGGAACTGTCGTTAAAATTCGCTGCGGAGAAGATGTTCATGCCGACGGTTCTTTGAATTATTTTACAAATCTGGTTGCGCAGCTAAAAGATATTTGGAATGTGAATCCGGGTAAGGGAGCTCCAATACCTCCTGTAAGTACTATTACATATATTTTAAAAGGAAAAGGAGAGGAAGTTTATTCACCAAGATTTACTTTTCATTCTTTTAGATATGCTGAATTAACAGGATTTCCCGGAAAACCTGATTTAAATTCGGTTGAAGGGTTGAGAATGAATGCCGACTTGAATGAAAATGGAAGCTTTGAATGCTCTAATGAAATGTTAAATAAAGTTCAGGAAATAGTAAAATGGACTTTCTTAAGCAATGTATTCAGCATTCAAAGTGATTGTCCGGGACGGGAAAAATTTGGTTACGGTGCTGATATTGTAACAACCGCAGAAGCATTTTGCTGCAATTATGATATGAGTAATTTTTATAGAAAAGTGGTTCAAGATTTTGCAAATGATGTTCGGCCTAATGGAGGAATGACTGAAACTTCTCCTTCAATTGGACTTGCAATCGAAGGTATGGGAGGCGGAACAGGATCCCCCGGCTGGCAGCTTGCATTTCCTTTCGGTTTAAAAGTACTTTATTATTATTACGACGATTTGCAGATTGTTGAAAAGTATTATGATGTGTTAAAAAAACAAATTGAGTTTATGCATTCTGTGACTCCTAACAATATTGTTGAACAGGATATAAGTGACCATGAAAGTATTGATCCAAAACCAATTTCTCTTTCTGCAACTGCATTTTATTTTCACCATGTAAAAATACTTGCGGAATTTGCCGGCATTCTAAAGAAGAATGAAGATTATGATAGATACACTAAACTATCAGATCAGATAAAGGAAGCATTCGTAACTAAGTTTTTGAAAAAAGGTACGGGTATTTTTGATTCCGGTACGCAGACTGCACAATTAATCCCTCTATATTATGATTTAGTTCCGGAAATTGAAAAGCAAGCGGCAATGGATAATCTCATACTCGAAATTTATAACAAGCATAAAGGGCATCTTTCTACGGGAATATTCGGTACGAAATTTTTATTTGAAGTATTTAGGAAAGAAAACCGAAACGATGTATCTTACTCAATAGCTAATCAACGCGAATTTCCGGGATATGCTAATATGATTTCTCATGGCGCTACAACTTTGTACGAAAGCTGGAAATATCCCGATACCGTCAATTCCCAAAATCATCCAATGTTCGGTTCTGTTTCAGAATGGTTTTATAAGTCACTTCTTGGAATTAATGCTTTGTCACCCGGATTTTCTCAGTTTGAAATTAAACCGCAACCTGCAGGCGACCTAACCTGGGCCAAGGGATATTATGATGCTGTTGTTGGAAAAATAAATTGTGATTGGAAAATTGAAGGCACACATTTTTATTTACATGTAACGGTTCCTGCAAATTCGAATGCCTTGCTTTACGTTCCATCACTTTTTAATAATCAGGTTTTAGAATCCGGGAAGTCTGCATTCAAATCAGAAGGATTAAAATTCAGAGAATATAAAAACAATTATGCCGTCTTCGAAGCTAAATCGGGTAATTACTTCTTTGAATCAATTTATCAAAAATGAAAACGTTAATAGGCAAGGGGCGTAAAATGAAATATTTTTTTCTGGCTGTTTTGTTATTTGTGGCTTCCATTCAAATTATTGCTCAAGATGAAAAAGATATTTTTCTGATTGTGAGAGCTGATGATATGGCGTCATTTCATGATGCTAACGTGGCATGCATAAAAGCATGTAAAGAAGGCATTGCAAGAAGTGTTGAAATTATGGTTCCTTGCGCCTGGTTTCAGGAAGCTGTAAAAATGTTAAATGAGAATCCAACAATTGATGTCGGAATTCATCTAGTGCTAACCAGTGAATGGGAAGGAATAAAATGGCGGCCTCTGACATACGTGCCAAGTCTTGTTGATAAAGATGGATATTTTTTTCAATTCATTTGGGGCGGTAATAATCCTTCTGCTGATAATTATCTGCTTAAAGTTAATTGGAGAATTGAAGAAATTGAAAAAGAATTTCGAGCACAAATAGAATTGGCAAAGAAATACCTGCCTCAAATTTCACATCTAAGTGCTCATATGGGTTGCACACATATGGACCCAAAAGTAAATGAACTACTCGAAAAATTAGTCAAGGAGTATAAATTAGATACCGAAAATATCCCGGGAATTAAAGAACTGAAGGGCTGGGATAATAAAAATTCCCTAAATAAAAATATTGATCAGTTTATATCCAATATAAATAGTCTGGTACCTGGGGAATATGTATTTGTCGAGCATCCCGGATTAAATAATTCCGAAATGCATTCGGCAAGCTTTGACAAAAATAATACTTTGGCGTTTGATCGGCAGATGGTAACGGATATTTATACTAATGAAAAGGTCATCAAAGCTTTACATGACAAAGGAATAAAACTAATTAGTTACTCTGATTTATTCAAAAAGAAATGAAACTCTTTGCCACAAGCAGAGAATTATCTTAAAAACAACTTTATTCTGCTTTCAGCGGATCGGCCTTCGGCGGATTATAAAGGAAATGAGGGAGGAATAAATGTATGAAGTTACATGCCTCGGCATTATAGTGGCAGATGTAATCGCTAAGACTGTCGATAAATTACCAGAAAGAGGAAAACTCGATTTAATTGAACAAATCGAAATTCATCTTGGCGGCTGTGCATCAAACGCAGCAGTGGATCTTGAAAAAATAGGTATTGCTACAGCCGTAATCGGAAAAGTAGGAGATGACGGCTTTGGAAAATTTGTTATTGAAGAAATGAAAAGGAACAATGTAAATGTTGAAGGAATAAAAATTAGTAGCGAAAGTAAAACTTCAGCTTCAATTGTAACTGTACATTCAAACGGAGAGAGATCATTTTTGCATCATTTAGGGACTAATTCTGAATTTTCAAAAGACGATATTGATTTATCTATCATACTCAAATCTAAAATCCTGTTTATTGCCGGCGCTCTTTTAATGCCAAAATTTGACGGTATTCCGATGGCTGAGCTACTTAAAAAAACTAAGGAAGCCGGAAAATATACAGTGATGGATACAGCATGGGATTCCACCGGAAAATGGTTGGAACAGATTAAACCGTGTCTTCCTTACCTCGATTATTTTATTCCGAGTTTTGAAGAAGCAGAAATGATCAGCGGAAAAAGCGATCCCGAAGAAATAGCGGATATGCTGTTAAGAGAAGGAGTTGATACGGCAGTAATAAAACTTGGTTCAAAAGGGTGTTTCATAAAAAATCAGAGAGGAAAGAAATATTTACTAAATGCTTATAAAGGAATAAAAGCTATAGATACTACCGGGGCAGGTGACGCATTTGCTGCCGGTTTTATTACAGGTATATTGAAAGGCTGGGATTTAATTAAATGTGGAAAATTTGCAAATGCTTCAGGAGCTTTTTGTGTGAGATCCGTTGGCGCTATATCAGGAATAAAAAATGAAAATGAGATTTTGAAATTTATTAATGAAAATGATAATTACTGATATTGAAATCCATCTGTAACTTTTTGAATTATGAAGACTACAAAAATGTTTTTAGACTAAAATCGTTATTTTAATATCGTTAAGGAATTGTCTATTGCCACAATATTTAAAGTTCGTATTTTGCATTAAATCAGAGGATAATTTTATGATTACTTTATCAAAACAGTTTATATCAAAAAGTTATTTATTGTTCTTCTCTTTTCTTTTTTCCGCAATTGTTATAGGACAAAATCAAAAAAATTATGATATAACTTCCTATGGAGCGATTGGAGATGGAAAAACTCTTAATACTTCTTCAATTCAAAAAGCTATCGACGCTTGTACTGCCAACGGAGGAGGAAAAGTTTTTATACCCGTCGGTGAATTTATTTCCGGTGTAATTCAATTACGCAATAACGTTACTCTGTATCTCGAAAACGGTGCAATACTCAAAGGTTCATCCGATCTCAAAGATTATATGCTCGATAGTATACGTGTCGGTTTGCTTTTCACAAAGAATTGTGAAAATGTAATGATCAAAGGCGAAGGAATAATTGACGGCAACGGCGATGCTTTTCAATATATGGATAAAAGAAAAACATTTCAGCCGGAAGCCTATAAACTCATGACAAGGCAAGGAAAAGATTACGCTAATGAAGCAAATACGGTTTCAGACGGGCCGGTAGAACCGCACGAACTGCGTCCGAATCAGATGATAATATTTTCCAATTGTAATAATGTCCGGGTTGAAGGTGTTACAATAAAAAATGCGCCGTTTTGGACTCTTCATCTCGCTGATTGTAACGGCGTTGTTGTTACCAACACAAGAATTATAAACGATGTTCTTGTAGCCAACAGTGATGGAATTGATTGTACATGCTCAAGTAATGTTTTAATATCCGACTGCGAAATTGTCGGAGGGGACGATTCGATTGTTCTTAACAGCTATAGTGTTCATATGGGCTTACCCGGTTTTCAAAATTTGAAACGTCCCTCGGAAAACATCGTTGTAAGCAACTGTATTTTGATGTCCCGTTCAAGCGGAATACGTATTGGTGGAATTGATCATAATTATATGAAAAATTATTCGTTCAGTAACATCGTAATTTATAATTCAAATAGAGGAATTCTTCTTCACACAAGTATTGAAGGCGGAATTGAAAACTGTTCCTTCTCCGATATTACAATTGAAACACGTTTGCATACAGGCGATTGGTGGGGTAAAGCCGAGCCGATTCATATTCAGGCAATGGAAACACAAAAGGGAAGAAAAGTCGGACACATAAAAGATATCAGATTTAGAAATATTAAAGCTGTTGGTGAAAGCGGGATTGTTATCTATGGAAATGAACCGGGAAGTATTTCCAATATTTCTTTTGACGGATTGGAATTATTTCTGAAAAACGGAACACTTCAAAAAACTTATGGCGGTAATTTTGATTTACGTCCTACTATATTTACTGAATTAAATTTATTTAGTCACGATATACCCGCAATATTTATGAAGAATGTTGACGGTGTCAGCATTATCAATTCAAAAATTAGCTATGAAGAAAAGATGGAAGACTTTTTTAAATATGGTATCTGGGCAGAAGATTTTAAGGATATTAATATAAAAGGTCTTTCTGCCGCTCCGCCTCCTTCAACAAAAGAGACATTGATTCATCTTGAGAACGGAAAAGATTTTTCTATTTTAAACAGTTTTATAAAAGCGCCGGAAAAATCATTTCTCGAAAAGAAAAATGTAAGCGGTGATATTATTTTAAGAAACAATAATTTTAGTAATTAGAGGCTTGTATGAAAAGAGTTTATCATCGCCCTAACTATTTGATCTTTTGTTTCGCAAACGATTCCGGATAGGAAACAAAATACTTTTTTGCATCATTCAAAGTATGGATCCATGAATCAAATTTTCGCTCTCCTTCATATAGTTCTATCACACGGACGCCTTTGTCCAATTTACCGTTTGTTCTCAATTTTAAGATGAACATCAGTCGACTGAACTATTTTGAACATCCCGCTTTGATTGAATTTTAGTATAGGTGTTTTCTGAGCATTAACAGCTAAGATATATAGAAGAAAAAATATTACAAAAGCTAATATTTTTTTTGTGGAGCGGTTTTAAATTCCCGATACATAGAAAACTCCTTGCATAAAATTTCCCTGAAGGAAATCAAAAAAAATTAATATTATTCCCCAAAATGAATTTCCAAATCATTTTGGAAGTTTAGATTCCGGAATCTGAAGCACAAAAATAGAACGATATTACTAACGAATGAAGTTATGAATAGTTGCAGCTAACCTTAAATCTTTTTTAGAACAATAATCTTTTCTATATTTAAATTCAGTAAAGCTGATTTCCGACAAATTAATACAGCGATAAATTGAGGGAACTCAAAACATGGCAGTTAAACTGAATTATTATTCATTCGAAAAAATAGGCGCGGTAATTATGTTCTTAATATGCGGTTTAATCATTTCTTCCGATAAGCTTAATGCTCAAAGCAATTATGTTTACAAACCTTTCAATCCGAAAGTTAGTTTTGAAGCAGCCGACAAAAAAGCAGATCAGTTGTTATCCAAATTTTCAATCGATGAAAAAATACAATTATTGGGCGGACATAGATTTTTCTATATCAAAGGTTTTGATAAACTTGGTATTCCGGAATTATATCTTTCTGATGCTACGCAAGGCGTGCATATTCGTAAAGATTTAAATAACCAATTGCAAAAATCAACTGCGTTTCCTTGTCCCAGTGCATTGGCAGCCACATGGAATATTGAGTTAGCTAATGAATATGCAAAATCGGTTGGCGAAGAATGCCGAGCAGGTGGAATAGCAGTTCTGCTAGGGCCTGGAATGAACATTTACCGTATAGCACAAAACGGACGAAACTTTGAATACTTTGGCGAAGATCCGTTTCTTGCAGCAAGAATGATAGAGAACTATGTTTCCGGTTTGCAAAGCACAGGAACTATGGCAACGCTCAAACATTTTCTCTGCAACAATACAGAATACTATCGTCGAAAATCAAATTCAATTGTTGATGAACGTTCTATTCATGAAATATATACTCCTGCTTTCAAAGCAGGCATTAATGCCGGGGCAATGGCAGTAATGACTTCTTATAATCAAGTGAACGGAGAATGGTCGCCGCAAAGCAAATATGTTGTTACGGATCTTCTTAAAAATGATCTAGGATTCAAAGGACTTGTCATGTCCGACTGGTGGTCTACATGGGATCCGGCTAAAACGATGCTTTCCGGTCTTGATCTTGAAATGCCGGGTGAAACAGGCGACAGAATGGAAGTACTTAAAAAGATGGGAGATATTTTTGTTAAGGATGCAGCGGCAAATCTTTTGAAAGAGGGAAAAATTTCAGAAGAAGTTATTAACAGAATGGCTAAAGATATTCTCCGCACTGAAATCGCTATGGGATTAATGGATCATCCTGTTAAAGATGATTTATATCTTTCAAAATTTCCGGAGCATGAAAAAGTAGCTCTTCAGACTGCGCGTGAATCGGTAGTCCTTTTACGAAATGAAAAAAATCTTTTACCAGTATTGCCCGGCAGTAATAATAAAATTCTTCTTACAGGCGAATATGCAGGAAAGATTCCACGCGGAGGCGGATCGGCAGATGTTGAAGGTTATAACCACATAACAATGCTATATGCCTTAAAAAAAGTTTACGGAGAAAATCTTCAGTATGTTAAAGAACCAACAGCTGAACAAATCAAATCCGCGAATGTTGTACTTCTAAGTATAGGTACGCATGACAGCGAAGGATACGATAAACCGTTCGACTTGCCTGAATTCACAGAAAAGCAAATACTTAATGTTGCCGGTAAGAATCCAAATGTTGTTGTAATCGTAAATACCGGCGGCGGAATTAAAATGACTAATTGGAATAAAAATGTCGGAGCGATTTTGTACGCTTGGTATCCCGGTCAAAACGGAAATACCGCATTGGCTGAAATTATTTCCGGCAAAGTTAACCCTTCAGGTAAACTGCCTTTTACTATTGAGAAAAAATTTGAAGACTCGCCTGGTTATCCATATATACCGGCAGGTGAAAAACTTTATAATGATTGGGCAGATGATATGAGTCCGGAAATCCCAATAAGGAATGTCATTTATAAGGAAGGAATATTTGTTGGTTATCGGTGGTATGAGTCAAAAAAGATTGAACCACTATATCCATTCGGATATGGATTATCTTATTCTAAGTATGAATACAGTAAACTAATTCTTTCAAAGAAGACAATAAACAAGGGAGAAATTCTTAAAGCGACTTTTGAAGTTAAGAATGTCGGGCAAATTGCAGGAGCAGAAACTGCCCAGCTTTATGTTCATGATGTTGAGTCATCCGTTCCTCGTCCTGTAAAAGAACTCAAAGGATTCAATAAAGTGTTTTTGAATCCAGGTGAAAGTAAAACCGTTGAAATAGCTTTGCATGATAAAGATTTTTCTTTCTGGGATCCTGCAAAGAAAAACTGGTATGCCGAACCCGGAGAATTTACAATCATGATTGGAGCAGCATCAAACGATATACGACAGACGACGAATGTTGTGCTAAAATAATTTATCAATAACACATACTCTTTGTCTTAAAAGGAGAAATCTAAATGAAAGCAAAAGGAACATATACAGTAAATAAGTGGGAAGAAAATCCGTACGTACAAATATCTTCGGAAATGAAAATGACAAAAGCATCGGTTGAATATTTGATTAGTGGAGAGATCAATGGTAAAGCGCTGGTAGAATATTTGATGTTATATAAATATTTCGATGCAAATGACCCACATAAATCTTCCGCTATCTATATTGGATTTATGAGATTTGTCGGAAATGTACAAGGAAAAGAAGGAAGTTTTGTAATTGAAGACCACGGAACATTTGAGAATGGTACAGCAAGTTCAACTCTGCAAATAATCGCTGGTTCAGGCAGTGGAAAACTTAAAACTATACATGGAATTGGTAGATATAGCGCTAATCAGGATGGTGTTCAAATTGAATTGGATTATAATCTATAACTCAAGCACTTGTTACCCCCGATTCCTTATTTGAAAATTCTTTTTGTTTCAATTAAGGATTTCAAAATGAATTAGTCACATTTGATTATTGGGATTGAAATAATTGCCAAATTATACTAAGGCTTTTATCAATTTTTACATATCCCTGGTTGCAATCAGGTGACCTTTTTGAGGTCTGAGGTTTGAGTTTTGACTTTTATGAATAGAATATTGCAACAAATCTAAAAAATAGTTTATATTTGCAGTCCAATTTAGCATTTGCCGGGGTGGCGGAATTGGTAGACGCACAGGACTTAAAATCCTGTGGGTGTTTGCACCCGTGCCGGTTCGAGTCCGGCCCTCGGTACATCGCCGGAGGCGGCCCCGCTTTAGCGGGGTTATTTTTCAAATTCGGTATTGGTTAATAATTGGTTGTTTATAAATAAATAAAAGTTAGAAATGATTTTTTAATAGGATCGGGTTCTTAGCTCAGTTGGTTAGAGCGTCTGCTTGACGTGCAGAAGGTCATAGGTTCGAATCCTATAGAACCCACCAACTCGGAGCTAACTCCGATTTTTTTTATTAGGATTTATGGATAAAATAAAAATACAATTTCCCGACGGTTCAGTAAAAGAATTTGATAAAGGGATTACTATTCTTGAAATCGCAAAATCAATTTCCAACCGCCTGGCTGATGATGCTTTAATTGCTAAACTTAACGGAACCAAGAAAGATCTTTCTTGTCCGGTTAATGAAGATGGCACATTGCAGATCTTTACTTTTGATTCTCCGGAAGGAAAAGGAAGTTACTGGCATTCAACCTCTCATTTGATGGCTCATGCCATTCAATCAATCTACCCTGAAGCTAAATTCGGCGTTGGTCCCGCAATAGATACCGGTTTCTATTATGATATAGATATAAATACAGTCCTTGTTGAAGAAGACCTTGTTAAAATTGAAAAGAAAATGCTTGAAATTGCCTCTGAGAAAAATCCTTTCAAGAGAAGCGAATTAAGCAAGAAAGATGCATTGGATTTTTTTACTAAGAAGGCCGACAATTTTAAGATTGAGATTATCAGCGAACTTGATGAAGCTGAAGCAGCAATCAGTATTTATGATGAAGGTGATTTTACAGATCTTTGTTTGGGTCCGCATATTCCCGATACAAGTAAAATTAAATTTGTAAAATTGTTAAGCGTTTCAGGCTCTTACTGGAGAGGTGACGAAAAAAATAAACGCCTTCAAAGAATTTACGGAGTTTCTTACCCAAAGAAAAAAATGCTTGACGACTACCTCATTTTTCTTGAAGAAGCGAAAAAGAGAGATCATCGTAAACTCGGCAAACAACTTGATCTATTTAGCATTCATGAAGAAGCCGGCGCAGGTTTAATTTACTGGCATCCTAAAGGCGCACGTGTTAGAAATGCTATTGAAACATTCTGGCGAGCAGCTCATCTTAATAATGGTTATGAACTTGTTTATACCCCTCATATGGGCAAAAGCTGGCTTTGGGAAACCAGCGGTCATTTACAATCTTTTAAGGAGAATATGTATTCTCCTATGAAGGTCGATGATCAGGATTATATTATCAAACCGATGAATTGTCCTTTCCATATTTTAATTTATCAGACCGCATTACGTTCTTACAGGGATTTACCACTGCGCTGGGCTGAACTTGGTACTGTTTACCGCTACGAAAAAAGCGGGGTTCTTCACGGACTCCTGCGAGTACGCGGATTTACACAGGATGATGCGCATCTTTTCTGTACAGAAGAACAGATGGAAAGTGAAATAATAGAAGTAACAAGATTTTCCAAATATATGCTAGGGCAGTTCGGTTTTAATGATCTTAAATTTTATATTGCTACTAAACCTGAAAAATCCGTAGGGGAAGATATTTATTGGGAAAAAGCAACTCAATCTCTTATTCATTCTCTTGAAAAAGAAAATACACCTTATGAGATAGATGAAGGCGGCGGAGCATTCTATGGACCTAAGATTGACATTAAAATCAAAGACGCGTTAAACCGCGAATGGCAGTTAAGTACAATACAATTTGACTTTAATGAGCCTGAAAGATTCAAAATGACTTACATCGGCGAAGATGGTAAAGAACACCGCCCGTTTATGATTCACCGCGCTTTACTTGGTTCAATTGAAAGATTTATGGGTATATTGATTGAGCATTATGGCGGAGCTTTCCCGACCTGGCTCGCACCTGTTCAAACAGCAGTTTTACCTGTATCTCAAAATTCGGTCGAGTATGCTAAAAAAGTTACTGCTGAATTGAAATCAAAAGGTATTATTGCCGAAGTTGATGAAAGAAATGAAAAAATAGGTTATAAAATCCGCGATTGGGAAACTAAGAAAGTGCCCTATATGTTGATTGTTGGAGAGAAGGAACAGGAATCTAATAATGTTTCAGTCCGGCAGCATAAAGTTGGAGATAAAGGAAGTATTTCAACGGCTGAATTTACTGCACAGATTCTCGATGAAATAAATAATAGAATTAATCACATTTGAAAGAGGTAATATATCACACAAACTAAATTTCGCGTTAATCAGGAAATTAGAATTCCGGAAGTAAGACTTATCGGAGTTAATGGAGAAGCGCTTGGAGTTGTTTCTATAAAAGAAGCATTAAGACTATCGGAAGAATTGCAGGCAGATCTTGTTGAAATAGCTCCTCAGGCAACGCCTCCTGTATGCAAAATTATTGATTACGGAAAATTTGCTTATGAACAGCAAAAACGAGAAAAAATTCAAAAGAAAAAACAGCAGGTTAGTGTATTAAAAGAAATTCGGCTGCACCCGGGAACGGATACTCATGATTTTGACTTTAAAGCCCGGCACGCAGCTAATTTTGTTGAAGACGGCGATAAGGTTAAAGTTTCGGTTATATTTAAGGGTCGCGAATTAGCTTATACTGAAAAAGGTGAAGAACTTTTAAGAAGATTTATAGAACGACTTGAAGATGTCGCTAAAGTTGAGCAGGAACCAAAATTTGAAGGTAGAGCAATGCATATGATTCTAGCTCCCTCAAAAAGTAAAAAGAAAAAATAAACAGGTGACAAATGCCCAAGATGAAAAGTAACCGCGGAGCTGCAAAGACTTTCAGAAAGACTGCTTCGGGAAAAGTAAAAAGAAGTAAAGCGTACAAATCGCATATTCTAACTACTAAATCTACAAAGAGAAAAAGAGGATTGAGAAAATCTACTCTTGTCTCTGCATCACAAGAGAAAAAAATTAAAAGATTGATTCAATAAGGAGAAAAACAAGCCATGCCAAGATCAGTAAACCATGCGGCTTCCAAAAGAAGACGTAAAAAAATATTAAAAATGGCGAAGGGCTATTGGGGCGCCCGCAGTAAAGTCCTCACTGTTGCAAAACATCACGTTGAAAAAGGTCTGCAACATGCATATAGAGACCGAAAACTTAAAAAACGCGAATACCGTTCATTGTGGATCATTAGAATTAATGCCGCTGCTAGATTGAATGGAACTACTTACTCAAGATTAATTCACTCTTTGGAACAAAAAGGTGTATCAATTAACCGTAAATTACTCGCAAGTCTTGCTGTGGATAATGCCGCTGCATTCTCTGAAGTAGTTAAATTTTCAGTAAATTAATTTTTTCCCTCTCGAAATAGTTAAATATGTTTCGGGAGGGAATTTTTTTAAACTCTCGAGATGATTGAAATGTTAAGCAAAATTGAAGAAACCCGAAAAAGTTTCGACCTGGACTTTTCAAAGATAACTAACCTCAATGAACTTGAAGAACTCCGCATAAAATTTTTAGGCAGAAAAGGATTAGTCGCCCAACTCTTTGAATCACTCAAAGATGTTTCCAAAGAAAATAAACGTGAAATAGGACAGAAGTTAAATCAACTAAAAATCCATACCCAGTCAAAGTATGATGAAAAAAATACTTTACTCGGAAGTGAATTGAATAAAGAAAATGTGCCGGTTGATTTATCACTCCCGGGACGTAAAAGGGAAATCGGACGTAAACATATTCTCATTCAGACTCTTAATGAAATTAAGTCGATCTTTAAGGGACTTGGATTTTCTATTTATGAAGGACCAGAACTTGAATCGGATTACTTCAATTTTGAGGCGTTAAATTTTGCTGAGGATCATCCTGCCCGTGATATGCAGGATACTTTTTTTATAAATGAAAAATTTTTAATGCGCACACAAACTTCACCGGTTCAGGTTAGATTGATGCTTGATAAAAAACCCCCGCTAAGGGCAATAATGCCGGGTAAAGTTTTTCGCAACGAAGCAATCAGCGCAAAACATTATTGCCTTTTTCATCAGGTTGAAGGACTCTGCGTTGATACCGATATTACTTTTGCTGAACTTAAAGGAACACTTGTTGGATTTGTACGACAGTTTTTCGGACGTGATGTTAAGTATAGATTTAGAACAAGTTTCTTTCCATTTACTGAACCTAGTGCGGAAATGGATATCTGGTGGGAACCAAAAGGCAAAGAAGGAAGATGGATGGAAATTCTTGGAAGCGGTATGGTGCATCCAAAAGTATTGGAAAATGTTAACATCGATTCGGAAAAATATTTCGGCTATGCATTTGGTATGGGTATCGAAAGACTCGCCATGAAAAAATATGGAATCGATGACATAAGAATTTTATTTGACAGCGATAAAAGATTTTTGAATCAATTCTAAAAGTTGGTTAAACTGTTGAATCATTGAACCGTTGAATTGCTTAGATAAGATCTGTGATATTTTTCAACAATTCAACAATTCAACAATTCAACCTACAGTCATGAAAAGCAAAGTAGTAAATAGATAAATTTAGGTATTACGAACTACAATAGTAAAAAAGCAAGCGGGTGCGAAATTGAAAATATCTCTTAATTGGCTTAACAATTATATTGATCTAAAAGATGTTCCTCTTGATGTTATTCTATACAAACTTACTTATTCAGGATTGGAAGTTGAAGAAGTGGTTGATCAATCAAAAAAGTTTGAAAATATGTTCGTTGGTTTTGTTAAAGATAGAATTAAACATCCAAATGCCGATAAATTATCACTCTGCATAGTTACCGATGGAACTCAAGAGTATAATGTTGTATGTGGGGCACCTAATGTTGACAGGGGACAAAAAATCGCATTTGCTAAAATCGGCGCAATAATTCCTAACGGCGGATTCAAAATTCAAAAAGCAAAAATCCGTGGTGAAATATCTCAAGGTATGATCTGTTCTGAGAAAGAACTCGGCATTAGTGATAACCATGACGGTATTATGATTTTGAATCCTGATATTAGAGAAGGAACTTTATTAGCCGATGCTCTTGGATTTAATGATGTAATAATTGAAGTGGCAATCACTCCAAATCGCGCTGATGCTTTAAGTCATATTGGTGTTGCCCGTGATCTCTCGGCTTTATTAAACAAAGATTTAAAATATCCTGAAGTTACTTTTTCAGAATCCTTAAAAAGAACAACAGAATTTGCTTCTGTAGAAATTACAGATTCGATAAATTGTCCACGGTATGTTGGTAAAGTAGTTCTAAATGTGGAAATAAAAGAATCTCCGGAATGGCTTAAAACCAGATTGAAGAGTATCGGACTGCGTCCGATTAATAATGTTGTTGATGTTACGAATTATGTTTTATATGAAATTGGGCAGCCTCTACATGCATTTGATCTTGATAATCTTGCCGGTAAAAAAATAATTGTTCGTTGTGCTTCTCAGGATGAAAAATTTGTTACGCTCGATTCCAAAGAAAGAAAAATGAGATCAACAGACCTTATGATTTGCGATGCAAATAAACCTGTTGGTATTGCCGGTGTTATGGGGGGAGAGAATTCAGAGGTTACACCAAACACAAAAAATATATTAATTGAGAGCGCATATTTTAATCCTTCTTCTGTTAGAAGAACTGCTAAACATCTTGGAATACAAACTGATGCTTCATATCGGTTTGAAAGGGGTACGGATCTGCTAAATACAATTTGGGCCGCAAACCGAGCTGCACAATTAATTCAACAAACTGCCGGAGGCGAAATAGCTGTCGGTGAGATTGATGCTTATCCAAATATTATTATAGAGAAAAATTGCACACTTCGTTTTGCGCGAATAGAAAAGATTCTTGGATATAAAATCAGTAATGAAATTGTTGAAGAAATATTAACCCGGTTGGGATTTAAGATTACAGTAAAATCAGAATTTGGATTAAACGTTATTATTCCGTCTTACCGGCATGATATTGAAATAGAGGTTGATTTAATTGAGGAGATAGCAAGGATTTATGGATATGATAAAATCCCTGAAAATTCAAAAATCCCAATTACGCTTGAAGAAAAGGTTGATCAATCTGCTTTTAATGAAACAGTCCGTGAATCATTAAATGCTTTAGGGTCATATGAAATTATAACAAATACTTTTATTGATGAATCAACGTCAAATTTGTTCAATAATTCTATCCCTTTATTAAATCCTCAAAATAGCGAAATGTCACATCTTCGTCCTTCTTTGATACCCGGGATGTTAAGAGCCATTTCAACTAATATAAAAGTACATGAGTATAATCTGAATTTATTTGAAATTGGTAAAACATTTTGGAAGTTGAACAATCAACCGATTTCCGATTTCAAAGATTTCGAAGAATCGGAGCATGCAATCTTTTCTTTAACCGGCAGTCCGACCGGCGATGAATGGTACGAAAAGAAGCGTCTTTATAATTTATTTGATCTGAAAGGATGTGCCGAAGAACTATTTAACAAATTGGTTTATGGTTCTGAATTAAAGTATAATTATAAATTTACAAATTTTACCTTGATTCAAGGATTTGAAATATTAATTGATAAACAAATTGTAGGTTGGGGAGGGCAAATTGCTCCTGAATTATTAAAGAAATATGATATATCTCAAGATGTGTTTGTTATGCAACTAAACCTCAATGATATAAAGAAAATTGAACAATTTACACGCATTTTTAATGAATTACTTAAATTCCCAAAGGTTTTTCGTGATTTAGCCTTTATCCTTGACGATTCTGTTACTGTAGATTCAGTCGAAAGTATAATACGCAAAGCCAGTTCTAACTTATTGCATAATATAAAGTTATTTGATATCTTTCAAAGTGAAAGCTTAGGTAAGGGGAAAAAAAGCCTGGCTTTTCAGTTGGAATATTTCGATCAGAAAAGAACACTAACAGAAGAAGAAGTGAATAAAGATTTTAGAAACGCAATAAAAGCAGTTGAACAACAATTAAAAGCTCAATTGAGAGGAGCTTGATTGGCTGAAACTTCTAAATATGATCTCTTTATAGATGAACTCAGTACTCTTGAGAAACAGATTTATTATTTTATTCAAAAAGGCAGTGAACTAACTGATGACAACGAAGCTTTAAATAACAGAATAACTTTACTCGAAAGAGAAAATGATTTGCTTAAGAAAAAAGTAAATGAAATTGAAACAAAAGTAAGTAAGACTTTACTCAAAGAAGATAATATTTTTAGTAATGGTTCATTAAACTCGGAGGAGAAAGACGCTCTTAAGATTAAATTAGGCGAACTGATAGCAAAAATTGACTATCATTTACGTTCGTGATATAGTTTATTATTATTGAAGATGGATTTAACATAAAATGAATGATAAAAAGAAGCTCAAAGTTAAAATTTTTGATAAAGAATATTCACTGTTAGTAGAAAACCAGGAGATAGCTGCTGAATTGGCTGAGTATGTAAATAATATTATGGAAGAAACTAGAGATGAATTACCCGATCAGACGAAAGATACTATTGCCATAATTGCGGCACTTAATATTGCTTATGATCTTTTTGTTGAAAAAAATAAATATCGTGAATTCAGCATTCAAGCAACTGATAAAATCAAAAAAATAAAGCTTCTTTTGAACGATTCCAAGATTATGTCCAACCCATCATAACTTTTCCGCCCTGCCGTGTTATATTATAAAAGAACTAACATTAAACTATAGGGTTATTGACTTACGACGTGTATTACAGGCCTCATCCCGACTCGTCGGGATCCTGCTTACGCAGGACCAGTGGAAGTAAAAAGCGTTGGGCGATTTCCCACATTGTTATAGGAAAGAGAGTTCTTTGTTATAATAATACCGGCAGTTGCGGCTTAAATATATTCCTACTAATGGAGGACTAATGCAGATTGAATGGTATTATGTTTTATTAATAGTTGTATGTTCGGTTGCGCTCTCTTCTTATATGGGCTGGGTTATTAACTCAAAAATTGGGAAAACCAATGTTGTTTCTGCAAAGGAAAAAGCTCAAAGATTAATTGAAGAAGCAGAAAAAGAATCAAAACATCTTAAACGTGAAAAATTACTGGAAGTCAAAGATGAGTGGCTGAAGAAGAAACAGGAATTTGATATTGAGGTTAATCAGAAAAAGCAAAAATTATCGAACCATGAAAAGCAGCTTGAAACACGTGAAGAAAATCTTGAGAAGAAATATGAAATAGTAATTCAGAAAGAAAAGGTAACGAAGGAAGCTGAAAAGATTATTGCTTCTCAAAAAGAAGATCTGGAAAGAAAACATTTTGAATTGGATCGGTTGGTTGTAGAACAAAATATCAGATTGGAAAAAATTGCAGGTCTAACTTCCGATGAAGCTAAGAAAATGTTGATGGAAAATATGATCAACAGAGCTAAAACCGACGCTTCTCATTCAATTAAAGAAATTCGCGATCAGGCAAAAATCGATGCTAAAAAAGAAGCCCAAAAAATTGTTATTCAGGCAATTCAAAGAACGGCTGTCGATCACTCCGTAGAGTCAACTGTTTCAGTTGTGCAAATTCAAAATGACGAGATGAAAGGAAGAATTATTGGAAGAGAGGGTAGAAATATCCGGGCATTTGAAGCTGCCACCGGAGTTGATGTAATTGTTGATGATACTCCTGAAGCTGTCATTCTTTCTGCATTCGATCAATTCAGACGCGAAGTCGCGAGGATTTCTTTGGAACGGTTAATTGCCGATGGAAGAATCCACCCCGCCCGTATTGAAGAGGTAGTTGCTAAAGTTGAATTGGAACTTAATGAAGAAATTCAAAAAGAAGGTGAAAACACTTTAATACAACTTGGATTGCACGGTGTTCATCTTGAATTAATAAAACATATAGGGAAAATGAAATACCGATCTAGTTACGGACAAAATCTTCTTCAGCATAGTATTGAAGTGGCTTATCTGACAGGAATTATGGCGGCAGAATTTGGATTTGATACTAATCTCGCCCGCCGGGCAGGTCTGCTTCATGATATCGGTAAAACTATAGACCGTGATGTGGAAGGTCCGCACGCTTTATTAGGTTATGAACTTACTAAGAAATATAATGAACACCCGATTGTTGTTAATGCAGTTGGCAGTCATCATGAAGATATTGAAATGGAGCATCCGATTGCCGCATTGGTACAAGCTGCCGACGCAATAAGCGGCGCACGTCCGGGAGCAAGAAGAGAACCCCTTGAAAGCTATGTCAAAAGATTGGAGAATCTTGAAGAAATCGCAAAATCTTTTGAAGGAGTTGCTAAAACATATGCTATTCAGGCGGGACGTGAAATCCGTGTTGTTGTTGAACCGGATAAAGTTGATGATAATTTTTCAGATCGCCTGGCAAATGATATAGCTCAAAAAATCCAGGAAGAAATGGAATATCCGGGTCAGATTAAAGTGATGGTTATCCGCGAAGTGAGAAAAATTGCCTACGCTAAGTAGAAAAACCGTTACGCGTGACAAGTGACGAGCAAAAGAAGGGTTGAGTTGTTGAATTGTTGATATGTAGTACAAATTTCAACTAAACGATTCAACCATTTTTTTTAACAGGTAATATTCAGATGAAAAAAAAACTAAGAGTAGCTATCACAGGCGGAATCGGTTCCGGGAAATCATTAGTAAGCGGCTTTTTTGAAAAAGCAGGTTATCCTGTTATTAAAACAGATGTGATTGCAAAAGAATTGATGCAGACTAATGAACAGGTTAAAAAGAAACTTATAAAATCTTTCGGTTTGGAAGTCTTTTCTAACGAAATCCTTAATACAAAATTTCTCGCCGATGAAGTTTTTAGTAATCCGGAAAAATTAATTGTTATTAATGCAATTGTTCATCCACCAACAATCAAAATAATAGAATCTCTCTTTAGAAAATTTTTTGAAAATCATGATATTGTTTTTGTGGAATCTGCTCTTGTTTTTGAAGCTAAAATGTCAAGAATGTTTGACCATGTTATTCTTATTTATTCCGATGAGATAATCAGGATAAAACGTGTTGTTGATAGAGATAATACAACAGAGGAAAAAGTGAAAGATAGAATGCAGTTTCAAATAAATGATGAACAAAAAAAAGATATTGCTCATATTACAATAGAAAATAATAGCACAATTGAAGAACTTGAAAAACGGTGTAAATTTATTATTGATATTTTAAATGCATTGCTTGTCACAACACCTAAGAGTGAAATAGAGATAGATTAACAAGAAAGACTGTTGAATTGTTGAAAGGTTGAATCGTTTATTTGAAATTTGCTCTACTCTAAATCAAATCAACAACTCTCCAGTTCAACAATTTAACAGTTCAACAATTCAACCTTAACCTCATCCTAAACCTTAAAATGCTTTCTTGATTTATAACTAAGCATGACCTAATTTTCATCGGACTTTTTTCATATAATGGTGCAAAATTGAAACTGATTAATAATGCAATTGTAACTTTAGTTAAAATCCTTCCTAAATCTATAGTACATCTGTTTGCTAAAAAATATATCGCCGGTGAGACTTTAGAAGACGCAATAAGAGTAACTAAAGATCTTAACAAGAAAGGTATATATACTACAATAGATGTTTTAGGTGAAGATGTAAATACAAAGAAAGATTCCGAAGAAGCAAAAAAAAATTGTCTTTCCGTTCTTGATGCCATAAATAAAAACAGACTAAGAGCAAATCTGTCTTTGAAACCTACACAACTTGGAATTCTGATCGATAGATATTTATGTTTTCAGCAAGTAAGCGAAATTTTAGATAAAGCTTCGGATTTAGCTAATTTTGTCAGAATTGACATGGAAGATTCTTCTCTTACTGGAGATACTCTGGAATTATACACAAAGTTGAGAAGTAAGTACTCGAATGTCGGCGTTGTTGTACAGGCTTATCTGAAAAGAACCTATTCTGATGTTGTAAAACAAAACGGTTATGACGCAAACTTTCGTCTTTGTAAAGGTATTTATGTCGAACCTGAAGAAATTGCCTTTAAAGACCGTCAACAGATAAGAAATAATTATATTAAAATTCTTGAGTTTTTATTTCAAAATGGGAATCATGTCGGAATTGCCACTCATGATGAATACCTTATAAAACGTTCATGTGAATTAATCAAACAATATGGTGTTTCTAAAAACAAGTTTGAGTTTCAGATGCTTTATGGCGTGCGGGAGGATTTAAGAGATAAACTTAATGCACAAGGATTTCTGGTCAGAGTATATGTTCCATTCGGAGAACATTGGTACAATTATTCCGTACGAAGGCTACAGGAAAATCCACAACTTGCCTGGTATATAACTAAAAGTATTTTTTCTTTAAGCTGATGAATGTACTTGGAATAGAGAGTTCTTGCGACGAAACTTCGGTCGCTATTATTTCAGATGGAAGACTAATATCTAATCTTGTAGCATCACAATATATCCATAAAGCATTTGGGGGAGTAGTTCCTGAATTGTCAAGTCGGGCGCACCTTCAAATTATATTACCTCTTCTAAAACAATCGCTTAAAGAGTCCAACCTTGATAAAAACCAAATTGATTTAGTTTGTGTTACAGCAGGTCCCGGATTGATCGGCGCACTACTTGTCGGATTGACATTTGGAAAGGGACTATCTTATTCTCTTAAAATACCATTTGTTCCGGTGAACCATATTGAAGCACATTTATACTCCGGTTTCTTAATGGAAAATAAGCCCGAATTCCCGTTTCTTTGTCTTGTAGTATCAGGCGGACATACATTGCTTTTATTAGTTGAAAGTTTTATTGTAATAAATAAACTCGGTTCAACAATTGACGACGCAGCAGGGGAGGCCTTCGATAAAGTCTCTAAATTAATCGGTCTTGGATACCCGGGAGGTCCTAAAATACAAGAAGCCGCATTAGGACAAATGACAGATTTTACCGAATTCCCCATCGCAAAATGTAAAAAAGAATATGATTTTTCCTTTAGCGGATTAAAAACTTCGGTATTGAGATTCATACAAAAAGAATATGATGAACCGTCAAAGATTCCGGCTGAACATTTACCTTTAATTGCAGCATCATTCCAAATATCGGCTGTTAATGCTTTGATCAGAAATGTTGATAAAGCATTAAGAAATTATAAAGTGAATTCAATTTGCCTTGTTGGAGGAGTGGCCGCAAATCAATTACTTCGTGATGAATTTCAAAAACTGTCGGTTAAATTCAAGAAGAAACTTGTAATACCTTCATTGGATTTGTGCGGAGATAATGCCGCTATGATTGCCTACCGCGGTCAGTCTTTATTTGAATCGGGGATACGTTATGGATTTGACTTCAATGCATTCCCAAGTCTATATGATTATACATTCATTAAGTGAATTATTAAGTCAACCGGGAAATAATTGCCAATAAAATACTTGCTAAAAAATAATACGCGACTAGATATACTCACTCGAAAAGATCTATATATAATTGCTATCTTTTTCGGATTTATCCTCGGGATACTTCTTTTTACATTTTTTACACCGAATTATTATAAATATCAGTCGCCTATAAGAATCGATATTAACCGGGGTGAAACATTAAATGATCTTATTGATTCGTTGTATATTAAAAAAATTATTCCTTCTAAATTCAATATGAAAATCATTTCCCATTTATTTAATTATGATAGAAAGATAAGGGCAGGAAGATATTTTATACCCAATGGGTTATCTTATATAAAATTGCTCAATTTATTTACCGGCACTAATTCCAGGAATAGTCAGATTTTGATTACCCTGCCGGAAGGAATTTCTCAGTCTTATTTGGCATCGCTTATTCAAAAAAACATTAATATTGATTCGGCAAAGATTATTGAATTGTCGGGAAATAAATCATTTATCAATTCTCTTGGTCTTGATGTAAAAAATCTTGAAGGATACTTGCTGCCTGAAACTTATTATATTTATCAGGATAATAGCGCTGAAGAGATTCTCCGAAGATTAAAATTTCAGATGGACAAGATCTTTACGCCGGAAATTGAAGTTAGGATGAAATTGTTAAAAATGACAAAAAATGAAATTCTTACATTAGCATCTATTATTAACGGTGAGTCAACTTATGTCCCCGAGTTTAAAACAATCGCCGGGGTTTACTATAACAGACTAAGACAAGGAATGCTTCTTCAGGCTGATCCGACAATTGAATATTTAATTCGTGACAGGGAGAACAATAAAATTACTTTAAGGGATCTGCAAATTGATTCGAAATTCAATACATATAAATATGAAGGTTTACCTCCTTCCCCGATTAATAATCCCGGAAAAGACGCTATTATGGCTGCTTTGTTTCCTGAAAAGCATAAATATCTTTATTTTGTAGCAGATGGAAAAGAAGGACATATTTTTTCAGCAACTTATGAACAACATCAATTAAATGTAGCGAAATACAGAAAATGGTTAAGGAATCAAAACTGATTCATATTGCATCAATAATGATTTCGTCTTTGTTGTTTACAAAGTGCGCTAATCAATTACCTCCCGGCGGCGGGGATGTCGATAGAATCGGCCCGAATATTATAAATATTGTTCCATCAGAAGGAACAATCAATTATAAAGAGAATTATTTTGAGATAACATTCAGCAAATATGTCGAAAAGCGTTCTGCACAAAGCGCAATATTTGTTTCGCCTGCTGCCCAAAAAGGATTTAATTATGATTGGAGCGGAAAAACCTTAACTGTTACTTTTAAAGATACTCTCAAACCAAATACAACCTACACTGTTTCTATTGGTTCTTCAGTTGAAGACTTGACTAATAAAAATAAAATGAAAGAACCTGTTTCTTTTGCTTTCTCAACAGGCAGTAAAATAGATCATGGGAGAATTAGCGGAAAGATTTATGATGACAACCCTGAAGGAGTAATGATATTTGCATATCGGTATTCAGGTAAAGAAATTAATCCTGAAAAACAAAAACCTGATTATATATCTCAGGTCGGTAAAAACGGCAAATTTACTATGCTCGGTATCAATAGCGGAGACTTTCAGATTTATGGTGTTCGGAATAAATTTGGAGACCTTCTTTACCATAAAAATATTGATCAATACGGTGTTCAATATAGGGATATCTCTCTGAAGGATAGCATTAAGGATGTTGATTTATTTTTATCAATTGAAGATACTATTGCCCCGAAAGTATCAAAAGTGTTCATGAATAATAGAAATCATTTAACCATTGAATTCAATAAACCGATTGATAGTTCGAAAGTATCTCCGTCAAATTTCGTTTTTGCAGAAACAATTAATCATCTTAGTATTAGACCGAAGTATTTTTTCAAGGGAGATGCCAGAGCGAATCAGTTTTATATCGCTTTTAATGATACGTTAAGCAAAAATATTGAGTGGGTCCTGGAATCCAATGGCATTCCTGATCTATTTTCTAATCAGTCCACATTGGAAAAAAATTCATTTGCATTAAAAAACGACCGCGATACAATTGGTCTGAAGGTAACGAAAGTTTATGGCAGTCTGCCCGAAGATAAAATTGATTATGATAGTCCTGATATTTATATAACGTTTAACGATGCAGTTGACATTGAAACTTTGAAACAAAGAATTACTCTTTTAGATTCTAAGGGAACTAATCTGAATTATAAATTAAAGCGTATGGACGATGCTGAATACAAAATTACAGCCGAATCAAAATTGAAACAGAACTCGGAATATCTTGTTAAGACTGATCTTAAAAAGTTTACCGACTTTAAAGATATTAAAAGAGATACTATTTATCAGTCTAAACTCAGAACTGCAAATGAATTGGATTTCAGCGGTGTATCAGGAAGTATAGAAACAGTTAAAGACACGACCGGCACTTTTGTAGTTCTTCAAAATATCCCTAATAAGAAACTCAATTATTCACAAAAAGTTAATTCTAAAAAACAATATGACTTCAGAAAAGTAATTCCGGGAAAATATTTATTATGGGGTTTTAAAGACAGAAATACAAACGGTAAGTATGATAACGGTACAATAAAACCATTTAAAATGGCAGAGGAATTCAAATTTTATCCCGATACGTTGAATCTAAGAGCAAGATGGCCGGTGACGGATGTAATTCTGAATTTTGATCGTGACTAAAATATAGTTTAGTTGTTGAAAGGTTGAGTTGTTGAAATGAGATAATAAAGATTAATTAATTGCTATTCACAGATTATTTTGAGACTCAGCTGAACTTAGATAATATAAAACTCACGCATTTCCAAAGTTGGGAAATAATTTCTTTACCTGCCGATTGTTGTTAGAAAGGGTTATTCAATCTAATGGAGAACTCATAATGATTTCATATTTAAAAACACATCCATATCTTGTTCTGTTATCCTGTTTGATATTTTTAAGCTGTAGTAAAAATGACAATCCTGTAAGTTCAAAAACTTCTGTTTATTCTGCTAATTTTGATGCAATTTGGCAAAATTTTGATAGGGATTATGTGTTTTTTAATTACAAAAAGATTGATTGGAACCTATCATACAATAACTATCATTCTCAAGTAAATAACGCAACAAACTATGATGATTTTATTACCATTATAAAAAATATGCTTATTCCTTTAAAAGATGTTCACGTTTGGGTAAAGAAAAGCAATAATGAATTTGTTCAACCATTTTTCCCTTCATATACTGTAAACTGGAATCAAGGTATCTGGCAGAAATATATTTCTAATTACAAATGGCACCAAAATAATTCTGCATGGGGTTGGTTTATGCAGGATTCAATCGCATATATTGCAATTACTAATTGGAACAAAGACCAAATATTATTGCAAGATTTTGACGCCGTTATGGACAGTATTCGTGGATGTAAAGGAATTATAATTGATATACGAATGAATGGAGGGGGATATGGTCCACTGGCAGGTAGTATCGGCGGTCGATTTGTTTCTGATAAATTTAATTGCGGTTATATCCAAATGAGGAATGATAATAATCATAATGATTTTACCGATATGACATCACTTGAATATCCTAAAAGAGGAGATTGGCAATTTACTAAAACTATTATTTTACTAATAGGAAGGGGCTGTTTTAGCACTTCCGAGATTTTTGCGGCAGGGATGACAAAATTGCCTAATTGTATTACAATTGGTGATACTACAGGAGGAGGTTGCAGCAATAGCAGGCAATTTAATTTGTCGGATGGTACAATTTATACTGTATCAGACCAATTGATTTTTGACACGGATAAAAAAATTATTGAATCAAACGGCATTCCGCCTCAAGTAAAAGTGAATTGGGATTTGAATCTCGTATCCCAAAAAAAAGATCCTGTTCTTGACTATGCGTTTAATTTGTTGAAAAATAAATAGAAGAATTGAACTGAGTTAGTTATTAATACAATTAAAAGATTGATATAACAAATCATTTTTAATTTATATCATATGGGTAAATCAAATATTTTCTTGAAAGTTTTCTGAAACTGTCTACGTCTTTATTTAAGTAAACATGAATATCGTCTACACTGAATCTTTTTATAAATTTCTTCCTTATTTTATCAGTACCCAAAACATCATCAAACATTTTCATCCTTAATGTAGTTGCAAGAGCAAATACATTCTCTTTAGGATATAACACATGCTCAACTTGAAGAAAATAAAACTGCAGTTCCATCAGATTTACTTTATCATAATCGGTTATATGAATCTGAACGCCGTTAAGAATTTTATCTTCCCATGTCCCATATAATGGTTTATAAGAAATTGGTCTGAAAATGACTCCGGGCAAATTAAGTTTATTCATATATGCAGCAAGAGTATCGGCATTTATCCATTCTGCCGCAAAAGTTTGAAAGGGGAGTGTGTAAGTTATTCCAATACCTATAACAACTAATTCTCCAAGGATACCGGAACCAACTAAATAAAATGGAGTTTCAGAATAAGGAATATTTGGAGATGAGGGTACCCAAATTAATCCGGTATCTCCGTATTTCATATTTCGCATCCATCCATCCATCATTACAACATGAAGATCACATTTAAATCCGGTTCCAATCATCTTTTCTTCATTTAAAAGACTGGCAAGTTCTCCGCATGTTAAACCATACACATAAGGAATTTTGTACCTGCTTACAAAAGAAACAAAATCATCCTCAACTATATTTCCTTCAATTCTTAATCCGCCTAATGGATTGGGTCTATCAAGTATTACAAATTCAACATTATTTTCGGCAGCCGCTTCCATTGCCAGTCCAAGAGTACTTATATAAGTATATGATCTGCACCCGATATCCTGAATATCATAAACAAGAACATCAATTCCTTTCAGCATTTGCGGAGTTGGTTTTTGTGTCTTCCCATAAAGCGAATAATATTTTATACTGGAAGTTGTATCATTTTCATTCTCGTAGGTTTGTCCCGAACCAATCAAGCCTTTCAATCCATGTTCCGGGGAAAAGACTGCAGTCAATTTAAAATTCTTCGCTTTCTTAAAAATATCAAGTGTCAATACCAATTTACTGTTCACACCGCTTTGGTTAGTAATAAGTCCAACTTTTTTACCGGCAAGCAGCGCAAAATTTTCTCTTTGAATAACATCAATACCCAAGCTGACTTTTTGAGAATAAAGTAACGAAGCAAATAAGATCATATATAAAATCACAAAGTATTTTTTCATTGAATCTGTACCGATCGAATTACTTGCCTGATTAAAATTTCGCTGAAGGTGGTTATATCGTCAATTAAAACATCAGCCTGTTTCCTTATTTCTGCTGCAATTGTCTGATTTTTAAGTGAAGCGCAATTTATAAGAATATTTAAATAAGCGGATCGTGCGGATGAAGCCAATAGAGATGCTGAAACTCCGGCATCCGATAATGAATTTTTATTTCCCTTCTCAATGATGATCTTTATAAGAGGTAAAATATCGGCACAGGATTTCATAACATCCGCTGGAATTTCAATCGCTCCGTAAGTTGCTTTTTCAATATTCCTTAATCGCAGTTCTTTTTGTTCCTCAGTATCTTTCGGAAGTTTCATGGTATTCATTACTTGATTGAATGCATCATTATCTTTTAGAGATAATTCAATGAACTTTTTTTGATATTCCAAAAACTTTTGTTTCAGATTTATCATTTCATTTCCAACATCCGCATATTTCTTTTTCCCTATAGTCAGATTGCATACCATTGCAGCAAGACTTGCCCCAAGTGCGCCTGCTATTGCCGCTGCATTCCCGCCTCCGGGTGTAGGTGAATTTGATGATAAATCATCAAAATATTCCTGAAATGTTTTTGAAAGATTCATCTTTTTACCTCTATTTAGTAACGAGTAACGCGTAACGCGTGACAAGTGATTTCTCTTATTATTAATTATTACGCGATAATAATAGTTTTTTATTTGGAATAACCCTTGAAAAGAATTTAATAACCCTATATCTTTCATAACTCATAACTCATAACTCATAACTCGTCACTCGTCACTCGTCACTCGTCACTCGTCACTCGTCACGAGTTATATCATATACTCAATAATCTTTTCTTCCGGCTTGAAAGGATGTAGCGCTGACAAACCTAGATTATCAATCGCCGCTTCAACTAATTTCCTTTCATCTTTTTCTTTACCATTTGTATAAAACGTTCCTGCCTGAATCATTGATTCCAAAGGTACCAGACCGACAATTTCACTTCCGTTTACTTCTATGCCCAAGCGGGCGGATTCTTTCTTAACTTCCTCAAATGCTGTATGCAGGGGTGTAACATTGTAATTAGTTAAATTCATCGATACTTGAGTAATGTTATATCTTTCTAACATAACACCCATTGCTTTTAGTTCTTTTAATCTACCAGGGATGCGTTCAGTTCTGCCGTTGATTTTTATTATCTCTCCATTTAAGTCTCGTTTAGGATGACCGCTCTCTCTTAACACTTCTCCGATTTCTTTTGCATATTTAACGTCATCTGATTTGATATTTACATTATAAGCAATTAAAAAGAATCTGGCGCCTGTAATAATTGCCCCTAATTTAAGATTAAAAAATGGTTCTCCGAAATCCGGCTGCCAGGACGGATCTTTCAATTTTTCTTTCAGACCCTCATATTCTCCTTTCCTTATATTCGATAAACTTTTTCTATCGGTATTTCTAGCCGCGTTTTCATATAAATATACCGGAACATTTAAATCCTGAGAAATAATATTTCCATAAGTTTCTGCGATTCTAACACATTCTTCCATACTGCTTTCGGAAACCGGTATAAAGGGAACTACGTCAATTGCTCCAAGACGCGGATGTCCCCCTTTATGTTTACGCATATCAATAAGAGATGCTGCAGCACGACTTGCATTTAGTGCTCCGGATAAAATCCCATCTGCATCACCTGCCATTGTAACTACTACACGATTATAATCAGTATCGGGTTCGAGATTCAGTAACTTTACTTTCTTGGTTTTATTTATAGCCTCTTTTATTATATCAAATGTTACCAGGTTATTACCTTCGCTGAAATTGGGAACACATTCAATAATTTTCATTAGCTCTCCAATGTATTGTAAATGATTTTACCTTTTTTCATTGTTATTCTATTTAAGTTAGTTCCTATATTGTAAATAATCTCAGAATATTCTTTTGCTTTGAAAATAGCTAAGTCAGCTTGTTTCCCAATCTCAATACTTCCGGTTTTTTCACTTAGGCAAAGTGCTTTTGCAGAATTTATTGTTACAGCGGAAATTATTTCTTCGGCCGTCATTTTCATTTTAACTGCAGCAATCGACATAATCAAATGCAAGTTTGAAATATTGGAAGATCCCGGATTGTAATCCGTAGAAATAGCAACTATTGCATTATTGTCAATTAGTTTTCGTGCGGGTGCGTAGTTATAATCGAGGAAGAATGAAACACCCGGAAGTAATACTGCTACAATTTCACTTACAGCAAACTTCTTTATATCATTATCCTCTATTACCTCAAGATGGTCTGCTGAATTAACTTTGTATTTTCGGGCAATATTAAGACCGCCTATATTATTAAACTGATCAGTATGCAATTTAAGTTTATATCCGAGTTTTTTTGCTTTTAAAAAGATCCTGTCGACCTCTTCAGGAGTGAAAGCAGATTTTTCGCAAAATGCATCAATTGTAGAAGCAAGGTTATTCTTAATTATATATGGAAGAAGTTCATTTATCAGTATATCAATATACTGTTCATGATCATTTTTATATTCCGGAGGAAATGTATGAGCTCCAAGAAAAGTAGGAATAATTTCAATTGGAGAATGAATTTTAAAATAATTGATCACTTGAAGCAATTTGATTTCGTCATAAAAACTTAAGCCGTATCCGCTTTTTATCTCCAAGGAAGTTATTCCCTGAGAAATAAAATGATTTATTCTCGGTTTTAATAAATTAACTAATTCATCAAAAGATGAAGTGCGCACTGCATTTACCGTAGAAAGAATTCCGCCTCCTTGTCCGGCAATTTCTTCATAATAAGCACCGTTTAATCTCATCAGAAATTCATTAGCTCGTGAACCCGCAAACGCTGAATGAGTATGGCATTCAACTAATCCCGGAAGAATTGTCATATCTGCAACATTAATAGTTTGATCAACTGTTAATTTTTCAACTACAGATTCCGGAATGAAATCCTTAATCAGACCATCTTCAATAATTAGTGAATGTCCGATTATAGTACGGATATCCCGCATCTCTTTCCCGCGTTTATAATTTACATCATTTGTATCAACTGTCACAATTTGGGAGGGATTTTTAACTAGTATTCTCATAATTCTTCAATTTAGTATAAATAAGGAGTCAAACTAATAAGACTATCGCAATTTGCGAAGATTTTTGGCTAAACGTCAACATTTTCGTAATTTTACATATTCAAAATCCAAGGACTTGCAAAACATGCCTTCAGGTAAAAAATTAAAGATACTTTTTGCAACATCAGAAGTTGTTCCTTTCATAAAAACAGGAGGTCTTGCAGATGTATCTGCCACTTTAGCACAAAAATTACAAGAGATGGGGCATCAGGTCCGGATTATCGTACCTAAATATGGAGCTATTGATGAAAGAAAATTCAAGATTCATGAAGTTGTACGATTAAAAGATCTTAAAATTAATCTTGCTGAAAAAGAAGTAATATTTTCTTTGAGATCATCATTTTTAATCGGGCCAAAAACTCGTGTCCAGCTATATTTTCTGGATAATACCGAATATTTTGGCAGCAGACACAGTTTGTACAATGATCCGCTAACCAACGAAGAATATCCTGATAATGATGAAAGATTTATTATTCTGGCACGGTCTGTATTTGAATTAATTACCAAACTCGGTTGGATTCCTGATATAATACATTGCAATGATTGGCAATGCGGTTTAATTCCTGCCTACCTTAAAACCATGCATAAAAACGATCCAATATTTAGTTCAATCAAAACATTATTTACAATTCATAGTCTTGGATTCCAGGGAATTTTCCCGAAAACAACTTTTACGAAAACCGGACTCCCAAAGGAACTGGATAGTGAAAAGGGAATATTACATAAAGGAAAAGTTAACTATCTTAAAGCCGGACTGATTTATTCCGATATGATTAATACTGTTAGTGAAACCTATGCTAAGGAAATCATGGATAAAGAATTCGGGCTTGGGTTGGAGGATATTTTAAAGAAAAGAAAGAAAGATCTTTACGGAATATTAAATGGAATTGATGAAACCATCTGGAATCCTGAACTGGATACGAAAATCGCCAAAAGATATTCAACTAAGAGCCTTGATCAGAAGAGGGAGAATAAAAAGGCTCTAGCTGATAATTTCAATTTTACTTATAAAGAAGAAGTTCCGGTAATCAGCATGATTTCCAGATTATATGAAAATAAAGGATTTGATTTAATTGAAAAGGCGTTTACTGATTTAATGAAGATGAATATTCATTTAATTATTCTCGGAACCGGTGATAAGAAATATCATAAATTATTTATGAACGCAGCATCAAAATATTCCGGTAAGTTTTCATGTTATATTGGTTTTGATGAAGAATTAGCGCATTTAATTGAAGCCGGTTCGGATATGCTTCTTATGCCTTCTAAATTTGAGCCATGCGGATTGAATCAGCTTTATAGTCTTGCTTACGGCACTGTACCGATTGTTCGCAAAACAGGTGGACTTGCCGATACAGTTCAAGCTTTTAATCCTAAAAACAATACCGGAAGCGGATTTGTATTTGAAAAATATTCATCCAAAGAAATGCTTGATGAAATTAAAAGTGCCGTTAAAATTTTTACAACCAATAAGGAATTATGGCATACTATAATGTTGAACGGGATGAAATGTAATTTTTCATGGTTGAATTCATCAAAGAAATATGTAGATCTTTATAAAAAGCTCACCGATTAATCAATGATCCAACGTGCATTATTTTTAGATCGGGACGGAACAATTAATATTGATTCAGGGTATATTAAGGACCCGAAATCGATTGTAATTCTTGATGGAGTAATCGAAGGCATAAGAAAACTTAGAAATGAATATGGTTTTAAGATAATTGTTGTTTCCAATCAAGCAGGTGTTTCAAGAGGCTTGATCACTATTGAAGAAGTTGAATTAGTTAATGAAAAAGTAAAAAGCCTTCTTGCTGAAGAAGACGCAATTATAGATGCTTTTTATTATTGTCCTTTTCATCCGGATTTTGACCCTCCGGAAAAAACAATTTGTAGGAAACCTTCTCCATTTATGATTGTTCAAGCAGCAAAGGATCATAAATTAAATCTTTCAGAGTCATATATGATTGGAGATAGATGGGGTGATGTAATATGCGGGCTGGATGCCGGAGTGAAATCAATATTGCTTACCAGCGATATTTTGTATGATGAAATTTCGACCTTGCATTCTCGAGGGAAAAACCCCAATTTTATAGCCGCAAATTTCAAAGATGCGTGTGAGTATATAATTAAAGACTTATCCGGAGGAAATTAATTGTTTAAGAAAATGCGACTTTTAATTGTTTTTTTTGTATTTATAATATCTATCATTTCCTGCAGCAAGGATCCAACTTCTACCGGATCAAAACAAATTTCCGTTTCAGACATTATTTCAACTGCTATTTTTGACAGTGATCCGGCAAATATTAACCAGAAAACTTCAAATTATTCATTTATGTTAAAACCGGGGTCTGCTTCTCAAATAATTTTAGGAAAAAACAATTATGCCGAATCTGATGTTTTGATGAAGTTTGATTTGACTGTCGATACTTCCGTATCAAATCACTTTGCCAGTAGTTCCTTTGCCATAAAATCTGCCTGGGTTACTATGGATTCGACTTATTCTTTGGGAAATCAAACTGCTCCGTTTGATTTTTCTGCATTTAATATTACTCAATATAATTCCGGACAATACTGGAATCTTGGTTTTGACCGTGATAGCGCTTCTGTTTTATCTTATGATAATACAGACCAGAATACCAATTCTTTTCCTGCTGTTATTGATAGTACTGTTTTGCAGTTTAATGTTAATCCTAATATGGTTATGTCGTGGTTAAAAGCCCAGTATCAGCTTAATGGTACTACTGGAAAGAATTTAGGGATGATATTAAAACCTAAATCCGGGACAAATAAATTTTTTGGTTTTGATGCGATATCTACTCCTCCTCAATTACATGTTATATTTCAGTTGCCTGCAGCAAAATTAGATACAGTGACTTTTTCAACCAATTACACTTTACATTTTGTTACTCCGCTTTCAAATATAGTGACTAGACCCGATGAATTTTATTTGGAGGGCGGCTTATCTCTAAGAGGTACTTTATTTTTTGATTTACCAAGTTCTTTAAAAAATAGTCTTTTTAATAAAGCAACTCTTACCTTGACGATTGATACTTTAAATACATTTGACGGTTCACAGAGTTCAAATACAATAAAAGTACAATTATTTGCTGATAGTGCTGCAAGAAAATTAGCTGATAGTTTAACTATATGTACTTTAATACGCACCGGTAATCAATACTCAGGTGATATTAACGGGTTTGTGCAAAAATGGATTGATGGAAAAGTATTAAATCAAGGAATGTTACTTTCACTTACAGATGAAATAACTTCTGTAGCTCGTATAGCTATATATAACAGTACGGCTCAAAATAAAGATTTTAGACCGAGATTAAAACTATATTTTATTCAAAAAAAATAATACCAGATGAAAAAAATCAAATTACTTATTATTGCTGCATTGCTAATTACAACTGAAGTTTTTTCATCAGGGGGATCATTATATACCAGGTATGGTTTAGGCGATATATATGATGATTACTCGGCAAGAAGATTTGGAATGGGCGGATTGGGTATTGCCATGACAGATAAAGATTATCTGAATTATTTAAACCCTGCCGGATTAACCGATCTCAATCTTATCCGTTTCGAAACAGGAATGTTTTATACCGGCGAGAATATGCATGATAATTCCTCTTCAACTTATAATGCAAATACATTCTTTTCAGGATTTATGTTTGGAATCCCTATTAAACATGATTTAGGTATTACAGCCAATTTTGGAGTTGTACCAATTACAAATGTTCATTACGCGATAACACAAGCCGGAACAGATACAAACTTTTCTACTCACACTATGAATTATAGCGGAGACGGCGGAATTTCAAAAATATTTTTGTCGACTTCTTATAGACTGCCGCTGGATATTTCACTTGGAGTTTCGTTTGATTATTATACAGGAAAAATAGATTATAATTCAGCTATTACATTTGAATCAACTTCAGATTTTACCGATGCGTCTTATTCTAAACAATATAGCTATCATGGTCTCGGATATACTGCAGGATTAATCTCAACTGATTTTGCTAAAATTCTGGGTATTGGCGGTATTAAAAATTTAAGATTTGGTGTGACTTATACTTCTTCTGTTCCTCTCCGTTGCGATTCTGTTATCAGTTTATCAAGTTCTACCGGAACAACTGAAACCGCTCTTGGATCAAGCACTGTTAATTTACCTTACAAATTTGGCGTTGGACTTGCTTTTTTAGTAAAGGATCGCTACCAGTTTACACTTGATTATTTATACCAGCCATTTAGTCAATTGACTTTCAATGGAGTAAGTTTCCCCTATATGCAGGATTATAAAAAAATGAGTGTTGGATTTGAATACAGAAATCCGGATTTTCGAGTGTCTTCATTCTGGGATCAAATAATGTTGCGGGGCGGATTAAGCTATGAACAATCACAGTATATATTCAACGGTACTTCGATTAATCAGGTTTCCGTTTATACCGGATGTTCTATTCCGCTTGGATCTGATAATGCACTTGATCTTGGTTTTCAATATGGTAGAAGAGGAACAACGGATAATAACCTCCTTCAGGAAAATATATTTAAATTTGCCGTATCATTTTCACTCGGCGAATTATGGTTTCAGCATGGTGAAAGATAACTAATATAGAGAAACATTTTAAATACACTTCATTAATCGTTTTATTCCAGAGCAACTTTTAAAATCAGAAGATATTTACAACAACCATAAATTAAATATTTGGTATAATAGTTCTAATTTTTCTAATATTGCAGTAGATATAAATATTTCCACAATCTCTTTATCTAAATTTATTAATTTATAAAAAAACGATTTGATTATGACAGACTATCTAAAAAATGATGAAGAAGTTTTTAACATTTCTCAATTGGAATTAAAAAGACAAAAAACGAGTCTTGAATTGATTGCATCTGAGAATTTTGTATCCGCGGCAGTATTAAGCGCTGTAGGATCTGTTTTAACAAATAAATATGCAGAAGGTTACCCCGGTAAAAGATATTATTGCGGATGTGAATATGTCGATATGGCCGAAGAACTCGCCCGTGAACGATTGAAGAAATTATTCGGCGCTGAATATGCAAATGTTCAGCCTCATAGCGGTTCGCAGGCCAATATGGCTGTATTCATGACGCTGCTGAAACCCGGTGAAACTATTCTCGGATTAAGTCTGGATCACGGGGGACATTTAACACATGGGTCTCCTGTAAATTTCTCAGGACAGATTTACCATGCAGTAGGCTATCCTTTGAACAAAGTAACAAAAATGCTTGATTACAATATAATTGAGGACATTGCAAAAAAGGAAAAACCGAAATTAATTATAATGGGTGCAAGCGCTTATTCAAGAGAATGGGACTATGCCAAATTCCGTCAGATTGCGGATAAAGTCGGCGCTTTATTAATGTGCGATATGGCTCACCCTGCCGGATTAATAGCAAAAGGATTGTTGAATAACCCACTTCCTTATTGTGATGTTGTAACCTCTACTACTCATAAAACCTTACGCGGACCGAGAGGTGGAATCATTTTAATCGGGAAGGATAAAGAAAATACGCTTGGTATTAAAACTGTAAAAGGCGACAGATTGAAATTGATGTCGGAAATATTTGATAGTATGGTAATGCCTGGAATTCAGGGCGGTCCTTTAATGCACGTTATTTTGGGTAAAGCAGTTGCATTCGGAGAGGCACTTCAGGATTCTTTTACTATATATGCAAAACAAATAATTGCAAATGCAAGTGCACTTTCTGACGAACTGATATCTCTCGGTTATGATATTGTTTCAGGCGGAACCGATAACCACCTTATGTTGATTGATCTGACTAATAAAAACCTGAGTGGAAAGAAAGTTGTTGATGCCCTTGAAAAGGCGGCAGTTACCGTAAATAAAAATTTAATTCCGTTCGATACTAAAAGTCCGTTTGTTACCAGCGGTGTCAGAGTTGGAACTCCTGCTGTTACTACAAGAGGTATGAAAGAACCTGAAATGAAAATTATTGCTTCCTTTTTTGATAAAGCAGTTAATAATATTGAGAATGAACAGGAACTAGCAAAGATAAAAAATGAAGTTGCGGATCTTTGTTCAAAGTTCCCTTTATATCCTGAATTAGCCTAGAATAAATAGTGTCTGAAACAGAAGAAAAACTAAATGATGAAGAAAGTCCCGAAAATGAAGTAGAAATGACTTTCTTTGACCATCTTGAGGAATTACGCTGGAGATTAATTTATTCTATTATTGGCGTATTCGTTGGAATGATTATCGCCTGGATATTCATTGACTTTTTAATAGAAAAAATTTTTTTGTTTCCGGCAAGACACGCAGGTTTTAAACTACAGAATCTCAAACCGTTTGGACAGCTGATCTTATATTTTCAAGTTGCTATTATCCTCGGTGTAATAATTAGTTTCCCGAATATTATATATCAATTGTGGAAATTTATATCACCGGCTCTGAAGAAAACAGAAAAAAAATATATTAAGTGGATAGTACTTTTTACTACGTTTTGTTTTTTGACCGGAATGATATTTGCCTATTTTGTAATGCTCCCTTTAACATTGAAATTTGCGGCGGGATTTGGAGCCGTTGAGAATAACTTTGCCCTAGAAGAATATTTTTCACTTATTCTTAGCGTGCTTCTTGCAGCCGGGTTGGTCTTTGAACTTCCAATGCTTTCCTTTTTCCTTTCAAAAATCGGGATACTTAAACCGGATTTCATGCGGAAATATAGACGCCATGCAATTGTTATTATTATGATTCTTGCCGCAATTTTAACCCCCGGTACTGATCCTGTTTCTCAAATCCTTCTTGCTATTCCGTTGGTTTTCTTATATGAAATAAGTATTTTCGTTTCTAAAATATCCCAAAAGAAAACTTGACGAACATATCTCTCTCTAAAATTTCTTCGCCTATCGAAACCGAATTAAAGGTATTTGAAGATCTTTTTAAAAAATCGATGAATTCGAAAGTTTCATTGGTTGATTTGATTACTCGGTATATCTTAAAGCAAAAAGGGAAAAAAATAAGACCCCTTTTAGTGTTGCTTTCAAGCAGTATCTGCGGTGGAATTAATGAAAGAAGTTACAGAGGAGCAGCACTTGTTGAACTTTTGCATACGGCAACTTTAATTCATGATGATGTTGTTGACTCTTCCGAAACAAGACGCGGATTGCCCTCAATTAATGCTATATGGAAAAATAAAGTTGGAGTGTTGATGGGGGATTATCTCCTTTCTAGGGGATTGATGCTGGCTGTTGACGGAAATGATTTTGATTTTCTTCGTGTAATTACCAATACAGTCAAACGCATGTCCGAGGGGGAACTACTTCAAATTAGTCAAACTAGAAAACTCAATAATGATGAAGAAACATATTTTAGAATAATTTCAGATAAAACTGCTTCGCTTTTGGCAACTTGCTGCGAAGTTGGTGCCCGGGCAGTTACAGATGATGAATCAAAAATAAATGCTATGCGTGAATTCGGAGAAAATCTCGGAATTGCTTTTCAGATCCGCGATGATATTCTTGATTATATCGGAACAAAAAAAATAATAGGAAAACCGTTAGGCGGGGACATAAAAGAAAAAAAAATAACACTGCCTTTAATTCATGCACTTAAAACATCTGACAAAACAGAATCAAAAAGAATTATTGGTTTAATTAAGAACGGTTCAAAAAAAACCGAAGTTAATGAGATAATTAATTTTGCACAAAAGTATAATGGTATTAACTATGCTGATAATACAGCAAAAGTATATTCAAATAAGGCAATTGATAATTTGAAATTATTTGATGATTGTGATTCCCGTGCTTCTCTTGAGAATCTTGTTAAATTTGTTGTTGAAAGACAGAGCTGAATTGAATCCTCAAAGGCATTGTCCTGAACTATTTTACACCATTCGATGATATATCATTTTTATTCAATCTGTATCAATCGTTAATTTTTTGTTTTAATTCTTCATCCCTTTTTTTATGCATTGCTTTTATCATTTAAAGTATTTAAATTAATCATTGATTTAGTGTTCGGATTCCTAGTTTAATATTTAATTTACAGGTATAAAAATTAGTATATTATTTAAATTCAGTTTTATTTTATAAAACCGCCATTTCAGTCCCTTCCGCAAGTCACCAGTGATCTTTCATTCATTTATCTTGATACTATTTACCATACTTTTACCATATAGCCAGGTTAAGGTCACCTTAAGGATGCCTTAAGGTTGTCTTAAGTATGTATTGACTTAGGAGTTAATATATCTTTAAGGAATGCTTAATCAATAATTAATGCAGACTAAACGTCCAAATATCATTAAAGCTCGAAAGGAAGTCATCTAAAAGTGAGATTCAAGATTAGAGGCAGTAAGAAAGAAAAATCCAACACAGAGCGGAGGACCTTCATTAACGGTTAATCTGAAGAGAGCGAAAGCGATTGGGAATATCTGACTATCTCATTATATGGCGATTTTGCAGCGACAGCCAGAAAAATTATTTGCTTATTGTATTGCCCGGTTATACCAGCGGATTCAACATTTAGTTTCATTTCAAGATTAAAGGGCTCACTGAAATTAAAGTCGAGCAATTCATTTTTTCTTCGATATGCTTGGGGTTTTTATTTTCTTTGAAACTTGCAGAACGTGCTGAAAGAATGGTTTCTCCGTTAACCTTACCCAATCTGCCTCTGAAGTTTCCGATTGTTCCGCCTACTGCCCGTGCCATGATAACACCTCCTTTTATTTTGTAACCGATTAATTATGAATTCAGAAATTATCATTTCTGAATTTAATTATTACAATCATAAATAATATATTATCAGTAGTCAATACATAATAAATGCCCGTTAACAAAAGCTAATAAAGTCAATTATTAGTTTTCCTTTGTTAGCGGGTAAAATTTAATCCGCCTTGACTTCTCGCCTCGCTAAAGCCTGGATGCGAGGCAGGTTTCAGATACCTCGTTGCTCACTAAGATAAAGGATATCAAAACTTTGCAAATTCATTTGCAAAATATAATGTTGGGTTTATTATAACAATTTATTAAAACTTGCTATATTACAATTTACTTTCTTCCAATTTATTTTAGGAATAATAGCGAATGAATACGAAATACTTTTATCTTGTAACTATATTTTTAAGCTTCGCTTTTATTACTAAAAGTAGCTCACAGAGTTACAAAATCCAGGGAAATTCTATTTTCTTCCAAGACTTAAGAATTCAAATCCTGACACCAACCATGATTCGTATTCAAAGAGAAATGAATAATAATTATTCCGATAAGACTGACCTTGGTGTTGTCAATTTGGATTTTCCCCAAACGCCGTTTTATGTTTCGAATAACAACGGCATTTATGTAATTATCACTGATTCATTGTCAATGACTTATAATCCGTTAATAGATTTAACCAATGGCGGAATAAAAATACAATATCATTATTTCAAACTAAATAGCTTGAGTGAAAAAGATTCAACTAATCTAGGCGGTGTTATAGGATCGTTAGATAACTGTAAAGGGAACAAAAAGTATAAAGAACAAAATAATGTCGGTTCGCCAAGTGAGCTTCACCTTATTCCGGATGGAATATTAAGCAGACGGGGTTTTACAGTAATAAAACATTCAACTGATACGCTTTATTTCTACAAAGCGGGTGAATCATTTAATGATCTGTATGTGCTTGCTTACGGCAATAATTATAAACAAGCATTTAAAGATTTTTACTCTCTTGCAGGGAAAATACCAATGATGCCTAAGTGGTCTTTAGGATTTATCTATTCAAGATGGAAAGATTATACCGCCGGAGATTACAAAAAAATTGTTTCACGATTCCGAAAAGAAAAAATTCCACTCGATGCAATTATTCTCGATATGTGCTGGCACACAGATTATTGGTATGGGTTTCGTTACGATACTTCTAATTTCCCGGATATGAAAGCTTTTCATCTATGGACAGACAGTGTCCACCTGAAAACAGGATTCAATCATCACGCGGGTGCAATTTATTATAAAGATCCGCAGGTTCATGGATTTTGTCTCGCTGCTAATATTAACTATGATTCTGCACTTACTGCCGGACTTCCATGGGAACACGATGAAAAAATCATTCGTTATGATCCTTCTAACGAGAAACAATTCAGAACTTTTTATGAGTTATATCTTGCACGTTTGATGAAAGACGGTTTGGATTTTCATTGGGTTGACGGAGAAAGTTCAATATATTCTTCTGATTTATACCAAAAATATACGAGTGATTTTACCGGTAAAAGATCTGTTGTTATGAACAGATTGCATGATAATGTACTATGTAATCACAGATACCCATTTGGTTTTTCAGGCGATACTTTTATCAGCTGGGAAACGATGGCTTATTCATTAGAAGCAAATATTAAAGGCGGAAATAATGGAGTTTATTGGTCGCATGATATCGGCGGTTATATGCCCCAGGGTCAGTCAGGATACCCTCCAAATGCAGAAATATTTGCCAGGTGGCTGCAATTGGGAGTTGTTTCACCAATTTTTAGAGTACATTCAAAGAAAGATCTTTTCTGGACTCCGCCATTTAAATCAGGAGATTTTGATCAGGGTTCACGGCTGCCATGGGAATGGGGTGATTCTGTACTCAATTCTGCAAGGATTTCGATTCAGCTACGTTACAAATTACTTCCTTACATTTATACTATGACTAGAATTGCTTATGAGCAAGGCATTCCGTTATGCAGAGGTTTATACATTGATTATCCTGAATCCGATTCAGCATATCGGTATGACGAATTTATGTTTGGCAGTAAATTACTTTCAGCTCCAATTTTACATAGTTCAGAAACATCCGACGGAAAGATCACTAAAAGAACATTGTGGCTGCCAAAAGGTGAGTGGTATGATTATTTTACTCGACAATTATATCGAGGTGACAAAGAAATTACTATCGCCAAATCACTAAATGAATTTCCTTTATTTGTCAAGGCTGGTTCTATTCTTCCGATAGCTCCTTATCAGGATTACTCCGGATCACCTATGGATAGTTTGATTATTATTGCTTATTCACCGGTGGAAAGCGAGAAAAATATTTTCAGACTCTATGAAGATGATGGAGAATCCTTTTTATTTCAACAGACTCAATATAGGTGGACTGACTTAAAGTATGATTATGAAATAGATCATCTACATAAAATTGTTATTGATAAACCGGAAGGTTCATTTAAAAGTGAAGTTGAAAAACGCGCATACAAAATATTTATTATTAATACGGTAAGACCAAAACGTTTGACAATTAACGGAAAAGAGATCGAATACTCTACCGGGAAAAACTCAGGAAATAGCTGGAGTTGGGATCAGGAAAATAAAGTAATAGCAGTGTTTGTTGCAGCAAGAGATATTGATGCGATTGTAACAATTGAGGCTTATCTATAAATGATTAATAAACAATCGGTCGACATTGACTTAGAATAAAAATATCAAATAATTAGTTAAGTAGCCTTCCTTAAATAGTAGCTCTACAAACCATTTACCAAAGGTACTCTTTCAATTTTACCAATAACTTGGGCTCGTCTTATTTCTGCTGAAACTTTGTTCAACCCAGGATGAGTTTGCTGATTACATCAAGTTTACATATTCCATAGAACAGAATAGGACAATTTGCAATGCCGTGAATCATTCTTTGAAGAGCCGGGTTCGGGAAACTTGCAAACGTGAGGGTTGGGTTGATAATTGCAAAGTGCTTTTAATCCGTCATTTCTTCACAGAATTCAACATTTTCGTCATTTGGTACATTAGTTAAAATATTTGGAATAATAGTACAACAATCATTTTCAGCCGCATTATTATGTTTGTGCATTATTTTATTAGTTAAAATCTTCGCAAAAATTCGTTTTTAATTGAATATTGTAAGATCAATAAAACTTGGAATTATTCATTTTATAATATTGAACGAATATTTTAATGAACAATTAATTTTATAAAATCGGATAAAACGATTATTAGGTCAATATATAAATATTCAGTTTTAATATACCATTTCCTGTTACAGCAATATCTACAGGGGGTCGGATTAATACATTTTATGTTCTTATTAATGCAACTTTTTTATTCCTACATGATGGCCTCCGGGAATTTCATAGAAACCAACAAAATAATTAAACTCATGGAGGTGCGAGATTTAGTTTAATTCTACCGTTGTATAATTAATTGTTTATCCTGTTCTTTCGAAAAA
>Ga0182027_10000758_pt1 | contig 54817 bp, 46 predicted proteins | sample 712E1DmetaG_FD_121300 | JGI IMG/M metagenome (GOLD analysis project Ga0182027, IMG submission 121300) | Permafrost microbial communities from Stordalen Mire, Sweden - 712E1D metaG (Illumina Assembly) | ecosystem: Environmental > Terrestrial > Soil > Wetlands > Permafrost | place: Sweden...
GGCGATCTCCTTCTGGCGGGCCGCGCCGCGCGCCAGCAGGATGTTCGCGACGTTGGCGCAAGCGATCACAAGCAGCAGAGCAACCGCGCCCAGCAGGATCATCAGCGCCGGCCGCGCCGGGCCAATCAGGTCGTCATGCAGGGTGACTAGGGCCGCGCCGGAGGCTTCCTCGTCCCTGCCGTACTGTTGCTTCAGCCGGCGCGCGATCATGTCGGACTCCGCCCGGGCTTCGGCCAGCGAGACACCGGGGCGCAGCCGTCCGAGGGTGTCGAAGTAATGCGAGTCGCGGATGTTCGACTGATCGAGATCGGGTCGCAGGATGTGCTCGGGAACAGCGAAGCGCGCCGCGGTCCACAGCTCGCTTTCCGCGGGGTATTGGAAGAACCGCGGCATTACGCCGACCACGGTCCTGGGTTCGCCGTCGAGAAGGATCTGCTGCCCCAGGGCGTCCACGCTCCCGCCATAGCGGCGCTGCCACAGCGCATAGCTCAGCACCACGGTGCGGGGGGCGCCGGGTTTGTCCATCTCGGCCGTGAGGGTGCGGCCCAGTTGGGCCTGGACGCCGAGCACGCGGAAGAAATCGGGTGTGACCACGGCGCCGGCGATCCTCTCCGGCCTGTCCTGCCCCGTGAGACTGAACGGCGATTGGCGGTAGCCGGCCAGGTCGAGCGACCGGCTCTGCCGGCGAAAGTCCAGAAAGGTGGCGGGTGAGAGCTCGGAGTTATCGACGGTACCGCGTCCGTAAAGTATGACGATCCGGTCCGGCTGGGGATAGGGCAGGGGACGGAGCAGAGCGGCGTCGATGACGCTGAAGATGGCGGTATTCGCCCCGATGCCAAGCGCCAGCGTCAGCACTGCGGCGACGGTGAATGCAGGCGAGCGCCGCAGCATCCGCAAGGTGTAGTGCGCGTCTCGGGTCACCTGGTCCCACCACTGCCAGCGGCCGCTCTCGTAGAAACGCTCTTCGGCGGCGGTGGGATTGCCGAAAGCCCGGCGGGCGGCGGCGTCCGCGTCCGCCTGGCTGAGGCCCTCGGCCTGAAGCCGCTCGGCTTCGAGCGCGATGTGGGCCTGGATCTCGGCGCTGAAGTCGCTCTCGGGCCGGCGGCGGAACATACGCTACGACCCCGCTTCCGCGCTCAGAACGCAGCCAATCGCCGCGGCCAGGCGCTTCCACCGGCTGGTTTCTTCGGCCAGGCGGCCGCGACCGCTCCTGGTCAGGGTATAAAACCGCGCCTTGCGGTTATTCTGGGAGGCGCCCCACTCGGCCGCGATCCAGCCCTTGGCTTCGAGACGCTGCAGGGCGGGGTAGAGCGCGCCATGCTCAACCAGCAACTCGTCCTTCGAGCTGAGCTGAATGGAACGCGCGATCCCCTGCCCGTGCTGCGGCCCAAACGCCAGCGTCCGCAGGATGAGGAGGTCGAGGGTGCCCTGAAGCAGGGCCAGTTGGTCTTTCTCGTCTCGGGTAGGCATCTGACCCAAGTATGCATCGGCTCGGGTAAGATGTCAACCCATGGGGGATGAGGGACCGGGACTGCCCGGGTGAGCAGTCCCGGTGTGTCTCTACAGGCCCTTGGCGGCCAGGAACTTCACGAGGTCAACAACGCGGCAGGAATAGCCCCACTCGTTGTCGTACCAGGAAACGACCTTCGCCAGGTTGCCGCCCAGCACCTTCGTCAACTGCGCGTCGACGATCGAGCTGTTCGGATTCTGCAACATGTCGGTCGAGACCACGGGGTCTTCCGTGTAGGCCAGAATGCCCTTGAGCGGGCCTTCGGCGGCGGCCTTCAGGGCCGCGTTGATCGCCTCGGCCGTGGTGTCCTTCTCGAGCAGTGCCACCAGGTCCACCGCGGAAACGTTGGGCGTGGGAACGCGCATGGAGTAGCCGTCCAGCTTACCCTTGAGCTCCGGCATCACCAGGCCGATGGCCTTGGCGGCGCCGGTGGAGGTCGGGATCATGTTGATGGCGGCAGCACGGGCGCGGCGCAGGTCCTTGTGGGGGAAGTCGAGAACCGGCTGGTCGTTGGTGTAGCTGTGGATGGTGGTCATGGAGCCCTTCGAGATTCCGAAGGCCTCGTGCAGCACCTTGGCCACCGGTCCCAGACAATTGGTTGTGCAGGACGCGTTGGAGATGACGTGGTGCTTGGCCGGATCGTACACGTTGTCGTTGACGCCAATGACGACCGTCAGGTCCTCGTTCTTCGCCGGAGCGGAGATGATGACCTTTTTCACGGTTCCGCGCAGGTGCTTGGCGGCCAGCGTTGCGTCCGTGAACTTGCCGGTGGACTCGATCACCACCTGGGCGCCGAGCGAGCTCCAGTCGAGCTCCGCCGGGTCCTTGATCGCGAATACCTTCAGCGGCTTGCCGTTGATGAGGATGGAATCTGCCGTTGCCGTCACTTCGGCGTCGAGCCGGCCGAGAACGGAGTCGTACTTCAACAAGTGCGCCAGCGTCTTGGTGTCGGTCAGGTCATTACATGCTACGAATTCGATTGCGGGGTCATTCATTCCGGCCCGGACGACGTTGCGCCCGATGCGGCCGAAGCCATTGATCGCTACTTTGACTGCCATTAAGAACTCTCCTGTCAGTTAGGCGTTGTGGAATCCACAGAATCGGCTGGGAACCGTCCTGCTGGGAAATAACCTTAGATGATACCAGACCCGGACACCCAAAATTGGACCGGGCGGGGGCAGGCGCGGTGGTTGCCGCTGGTCGGACGTCACACAGGGGTAGTCCCGCAGGCGACTGGGAGTTCTCGACAAATACGACCGATACGCGCGCTCACCGGAGCTACGCGGGCTTCGGCACCCGCGGGCCCAGGGTGTCGCGCACCTTGGCCGCCAGGGAGTGGGGCGAGAACGGTTTCTGCAAATACGCCACGTTGCCGCCCAGGCCGCCCTCCGGGGCGATCAGCTTGTCCGCGTAACCCGACATGAAGAGCACTTTGATCCGCGGCCGCAGAGCGGTCAGCTTGGCGGCCAGTTCCGGCCCGGTCATGCCGGGCATGACCACGTCGGTCACCATCATCTGGATCGGCCCGGTGTAAATCTCGCAGAGCTGAAGAGCATCGGGGCCGCTGGCGGCTCCCAGAACCTTGTAACCGTGGCTCTCGAGAACCTCCATGGCCAGATGCCGGACTTCGGCCTGATCCTCCACCACCAACAGCGTCTCGTCACCGCTCAGGTCGGCGGCCGGCGCCTGGGAGACCTCCGCCAGGGCCACCTCGCCCTCTGCCCGAGGCAGACAGATATGGAACGTGGTGCCCGCGCCGGGCTCGCTGCGGACCCAGATGTGCCCGCCGGACTGCTTGACGATCCCGTACACCGTTGACAGTCCCAGGCCGGTGCCCTTCGCCTTCTCCTTGGTGGTGAAGAATGGCTCGAAAAGGTGGCTGCGGGTGTATTCATCCATGCCCGAGCCGGTGTCCCCGACCAGCAGTTCCACGTAGGACCCACCCGCGAATTCCGGGCGACTGTCGCCGGCCGCAAAGTCGCGGGTCTCGACGATCAGCTTGCCGCCCCGCGGCATGGCATCGCGCGCGTTGACGGCCAGGTTCATCAGGACCTGGTTGATCTGGTTGGGGTCGGCAACCACCTTTCCGGCGGCCTCCAGACGGACCATCAGCTCGATGTCCTCGCCGATGAGCCGGCCGATCATCTTCTCCACGTCCTGGATCACCAGGTTCAGATCCAGGATCTTGGGCTGGACCACCTGCCGCCTGCCAAAAGCCAGCAGTTGCTCGGTCAGAGCCGCCGCCCGCTGCGCCGCCTTACGGATCTCGCCCACGGAGGTGGCCAGGAAGCCATCCGGCGGCAACTCCTCGAGCACCAGTTCGCCGCAGCAGATGATCACGGTCAGCAGGTTGTTGAAGTCGTGGGCCACGCCTCCGGCCAGGCGGCCGATGCTTTCCAGGCGCTGCGCTTGCAGGAACTGGTCCTGCAAACGCCGGTACTCGGTGACGTCCTGGGCCGTGCCGATCAAGCGTGGCCTGCCGGAATCGTCGATTTCGAGTTCCCCGTGCTGGCGGACCCACCTCTGCGTGCCGTCGGGACGAGTGATGCGATAGTCCACGTGGAACGGCTTGCCGGTATCGAGACTGGCCCGAATGGCCTTGTAGACGGCATCCCGGTCCTCCGGGTGTAGGGTCGGGAAAATGGTCAGTAGGGTTGGGGTAAACGATCCCTTAGCGACGCCCCAGATGCGGTAGAGCTCGTCGGACCAGCCTATGGATTCGCTGGAGGATGGAGTTTCGAGACTGCGCGTGGACGCCTCCCAGCTACCCAGCTCCGCGATCCGCTGGGCCCGCTCCAGGCGCGCCTCGCTCTTCCGCAGGGCGTCTTCGGCATGCTTGCGCTCGGTGACATCCTGCGCCACGCCGAGGATCTTGCTGGGGATGCCGTCGGTGCGGGAGAATACCATGTCGCGGCAATGGACCCAGCACCAGTGGCCGTCGGCGTGCCGCATGCGGTATTCGATTTCGAGGGTCTCACCGTCGGCGGCGGAACGGCACTGGCGCAGATGCTGGGCCACCGCCGGCGCGTCGTCGGGGTGGAGAATCTCGCCCATCAGGTCCGCTCCCAACGCTGCCACGCGGTCGAAGCCGTATCCCAGGAACTCGGTCACATTCCGGTTCGCAAAGGTGTTGCGGCCTTCCGCCAGGTCGTAGATGTAGAGCAGGTCGGGAGTGGCGCCGAGGATGCGATGAACCAGGCGCCGGCTGGCGTCAAGTTCCTCTTCCATCGTCTTGCGCTCCGTGAAGTCCATGTGGGAACCGATCACGCGGCGCGGCTGTCCTTGGGTGTCGAACAGGAGCGCGCCCCGGGCGAGAATCCAGCGGTAGCTTCCGTCCTTGTGGCGCAACCGGAAGTCCGATTCAAACTCGGACGCGGCGGCGTTCAGCGACCTGATAACCGCCACTGCCCGCTCGCGATCCTCGGGATGGAGCCGGTTTTCCCACTCCTCGATGGTGTTGCCGATCTCGCCGGGCGCATACCCGAGCTGCGCCTTCCACTCCGGTGAGTAGTAGACCTGGTTGGACCGAAGATCGTAGTCCCACAGCCCGGTCTTCGAGACCTGAACCGCCAACTGCAAGCGCCGTTCGCTCTCGCGCAGGGCCTCCTCGGCGCGCTTCCTCTCCGTGACCTCGCGGAAAAACACCAGCGCGCCGTCCGCGTTCAGATAGCGGAAGGGCTCGGCCGAAACCTCGACATCGAAGACCGTGCCGTCCAGCTTGAGGAACTTCTCCTGGGCGGCCGGCGTGCGCCGCCGCTCTTCGCAGAGCTGACGGATCCTCTCGCGCACCAGCGGATGGTAATCCGGATGAACCCGTTCGAGCACTTGCTGGGACAGGAGCTGATCCGCGGACTCGGCGCCGAAGGCAGCCACGGCGGCCGGGTTGACGTACCGGATCGAGCCGCCCGTTTGCACGAAGATCGCCTCGGGCGCGGTTTCGACAGCCAGCCGAAACCGTTCCTCGCTCTCGATCAGGGATTCTTCCGTCTTCTTGCGCGCGGTAATGTCGGTGACGACCGCGAGCACACCGACCACGGATCCTCGGGCATCGAACAGCGGCGCGGAACTCATGCTGACCTCAACCGGGGAGCCGTCCTTGCGCCTGCGCGTCGCTTCAACCCCGCTCATTGGCTTTCCGGAGATCAACTGACTCCACAGGAGGCCCGCGCCGGCAAGGTCCTCTTCCATGTAGGTGGCTTGCGGTATGGATTTACCCAGAAGCTCCTGCGCCGTCCAGCCGTAGACGCGCTCCACGGCCTTGTTGCAGAGCTGGATGCGCCCCTGGACGTCCAGCACGATAATGCCTGCCGGCGCGGCCTCGATGACCGCCTCCAGTTTCTGCTTGGCTTGCAGCAGTTCCTCCTCCATCGCTTTGCGTTCGGAAATGTCGCGAACGATGGTCTGGAGGAATTTCGCGCCATCCACGTCGATCGTCCTGGTGCTGGCCTCGACCGGAAACACCGTCCCGTCCTGGCGGCGGTGCCAAGTCTCTATTCTTCGCCCGTCCGCCTCCTCCTGATGCGGGCCTCCGGGTTCGCCTTTGAGGTTCGGCCACAGGTCGTCTAGGCGCTTCGCCAGAAGTTCCTCCCGGCTATAGCCGTACGCGGCGGCTGCGCGCACGTTCGCCTCCAGGATGGCGCCGTCGGTGTTGGTGAGGAGGATGATGTCGTTGGTGTAGTGGCTGAGGTAGTCGAAGTGGCCCACCAGGGCGCGGCGCTCCACTTCGGCCTCATATGCCTGCTTGTAGAAACGCAACCGCTGGTGGCGCCACAATACGCCCAGTCCAAAACCGGCGGCTGCGATCAGCGCCGCCAACCTGAGCGCGAGGGCGGCGGACTGCTGGCGCAGCGGGAGTTCGGCATCCTCCAGGTCCATCTCGGCAATCACGGACCAGGTGGTGGCCGGGACCTTACGCATGGCGGCCAACACCGGAACCCCGCGATAGTCCAGTCCGCGCATCGTCCCGGCGCGTTCGAGTTCCGCCTGGGCGACCTCGCTAAGGGCCATCCCCGCCGGCATCTCGCTCAGCGGCAGCACGCTCGTCCCCTCCCGTCGCAGCAGAAGAATGTTGCCTTTTCCGCCCGTGGGCCAAACCGCGATGAGCGGGTATAGCGACTTGCCGACGTCGATCCCCAGGACCAAAGCCCCAGAAGCGGAGCCGGGCTCGGCGGCCAACGGAATCACCAGGCTCAGGTCAATACCCTGACTCGCGTTTCCAGGCAAGTCCATGAGCACAATCCCGTCCTGGCGGGCCTGCTCGGAAAGCCTGGCGTAGAGTTCCGGGGAGCCCGCCGCGCCGGCGGCGACCCGCATAGCCCCTCCGCGATCGACCAGGACGGCATTCGCGTACCCCCCCGCAAAGCCTTGCATGCACTGGCGTACCGCGGCGACCGCAGCCGCGTCATCTGTCCCCTCGAGGGCGCGAACGGCGGAAGGCAATGCGGCTCTGGCCATGATGGTTCGCGCCTCGCGGAAGCGCTCCTGCCGCCACTCCGTAACCTGGGTGACCTTCCCATCCGCGGTGGCGGAGAGTTGCCCCCCGATCTCTCGTAGCACCGCTTCGCGCTCATGCAGGAAATACCGGTAACTCGCCCCTGCCAGGCACGTTGCAACCAGCAGGAATACCCCCAGAGGGATGAAGAGACTGGAGCGCGGGGGATCGCCCGGCCGGCCCACGCTTGCGGGCTCGCCCACCGGATCTCGGTGCCTATGAAACAGGGTCTGCACGGTAAAGAGCGAAGAGCATTATAACCCGGTTTTGCCTGTTAACCATTCGTTACGAGCAGTTACGAGTGCTTTTTGGCATGGCAACGGTACCCCTCTTTCACGGTCGCTGGTCGGCGGAAGCCCCGCCGGCGGCGGCGGAAACAGGGTAGAATTCTCTAAGTACAGGGAGCACGCAAAGTGAACAAACAGGATTTCGGAAAGACCGCGGACGGCACGCCCGTCGAACTCTACACGCTGGCGAATTCCCGCGGCGTCAAAGCCACCATCATGACCTATGGCGGGACCGTCGTCTCGCTCCACACCCCGGACAAAACCGGCCGCTCCGGCGACATCGTCCTCGGCTTCGATAACGTCGACGCCTATTTCGGCGAGAATCCGTTCTTCGGAGCGCTGATTGGCCGCTACGGGAACCGGATCGCCAAGGGCCGGTTCACGGTCGACGGGGTCGAATACAAGCTCGCGCAGAACAACGGCGAGAACAACCTGCACGGCGGCCCGCTAGGATTCGACAAGGTCGTGTGGCGGGTCAAGGACGCCGGCCCGCAGGCGCTGGAGCTGGGCTACCTGAGCAAGGATGGCGATCAAGGATTCCCCGGCAACCTGGATGTGACGGTACGGTACACCCTGACCGACGACAACGAGCTGGGGATCGACTACTCCGCCACCACGGATCGGGAAACCATCGTCAACCTCACCAACCATTCCTATTTCAACCTCGCCTGCGAGGGCGATAACCTCGGTCATCTGATGAACCTCAACGCGGATCGGTTTACGCCCGTCGATGCCGGCCTGATCCCGACCGGCGAATTGCGCAGCGTGGCCGGCACGCCATTCGACTTCCGTCAGCCCGTTGCGATTGGCGCGCACATCGACCAGGCCGACGAACAGCTACAGCGCGGCGGCGGGTACGACCACAACTTCGTGCTCAACCGGACCGGCGAGGGCCTGTCCCTGGTTGCCCGGGTTGTGGAGCCCAAGACGGGCCGGGTCCTCGAAGTGTTCACCACCGAGCCTGGCGTCCAGTTCTATTCCGGCAATTTCATCGGCAACCTGAAGGGCAAGGGCGGCAGGGCCTATGGAAAGCGCTCGGGGTTCTGTCTCGAGACCCAGCACTATCCCGATTCGCCGAACCATCCGAGCTTCCCCAGCACCGCCCTGAAGCCGGGCCAACGCTACCACACCTCGACGGTACACAAGTTTTCGACCGTTTAAGGGCCTGTAGACCGCCCGCGCGCGTACCTGACACACTTCGGCGATAATGCAGAAATGATCTGCGCTACGAGCGAGTTGGCCCGCTACCAGACCCGGTTTTCGGACGGCGAACATCACGGAACCTCCGATGCGACGGTTGATAAAGGCGGGAGGCATTCGGGCTTCCGGCCACACGATTTGCTGGAGGCGGCGTTGGCAAGTTGCGTGAACATGGCTGTGCGAATGTTTGCGGATAACCATGCAATCCCTCTCGGTAGCGTAACGACCAAGGTGAGTGTCGATCGGACCCATCCAGATGAAGTTGTATTCCGCTATGAGGTCGGACTGGACGGTGAGCTAACGCTAGAGCAACGTGACAAGCTCATGCACGCCGCCGCTGCCTGCCCGGTCCGCCGCACGTTATCGAAGAGGATCAGATTCGAGTGTGGTCCGGGTGCGTCAAGTACATAGATGCCGTCCTATCGCATGCGCTAGCAAGGGGATGGGCGGCACTGTTGCCCGTCCTCTAATGTACCGAAGTACTATACGTACCTAGGGCAGTCCCCCCTACAAAATGTTACTAGGGCATGTAAATATGTGGGGCGTCTGTCTTATACTAAGGCCGTACACAAAGCGGGCATCCGGGTATTAAATTCATCGACCCGCGCTTGGAAGGACTCGCGATGAGACTGGCCACACTGTTCTGGCAGCCTCCAGAAGTCGAGCCCGACGGTACGGCAGCGCTGTTGCGCGCGCCGGAACCTTCCGCGGAAGCGCAGGAGGCGTCGTGGCAGTTTTACACGGATACCGCTGAAGGCTTGTTCAACCTGGGGCAGGACGAACAGGCGATGCGGTACCTGTCGCGGGCCGCTGAAGTCGCCGCCGAGCTTGGCCCCAACGACCCCCACCTTGCCGAGAGCCTGAACGCGCTAGCGGTGATGCACTCCAAGGCCGGCAATCACGCCACGGCGGAGAAACTGCTGCGCAGGGCAGCCTCGGTCTATGAGCACACCTACGGACCGACCCATCCCGATCTAGGCACCGTGCTCTACAACCTTGCGGGCGTCGCGAAACTGGAACACCGCTACGAGGCCGCTGAGGGTTGGTGCGAGCGGTCGCTGGCCATCCTCGAAAACACCCGGGGGCCGAACCGGCCCGAAGTCGCACTCGTGCTGGACCTGCTCGGAGAGATCTACCTGGCCCTGAACCGGCGTCCGGCCGCGCTCTTTGCGTTGCGGCGGGCTCTCGCCATCAAGGAAGGCGGGCTGGGCCCCGACGCCTGGAACACCGCCATCACGCTCGGCAAGCTGGGAGAGTTCTATCTGACCGGCGGGCGGTACAACGAAGCGGAGCCTCTGCTGCGGCGGGCGCTGGCGATCAAGGCGCGGATTCTGGGCGAGGAAAACCCGAGCCTGGTAAAGGATCTGAAGCGGCTGGCCTACGCCTACAGCGCCCAGCATAAGTTCTACGAGGCCGAGCCACTGTTCGCGAACGCGCTCAGGATGCTGAAGCGCGCGCTCGGCTCCAAGCATCCTGAAATCGTTCCCGGGCTCCGCGATCTGGCGAAGACCTACCGGGAACAAGCGCGCTTCAGCGAGACCAAGCGGCTGCTCGAAGTGTCGATCGCCATTCTGGAAAAGGCCTCGGGGCCTGACCACTCCGACACGGAAATCGCTCTCGAGTTCTATTCCGAGATCCTCCGTGTCATGAACCTGGGCGAAGGCCGGCGGACATAGCGGGTCCGCTCGCCTGCAGTCGCGGGATCGCGCGCGTCAGCGAGCGGACCAAACGGCTACTGCGCGGTCGCTACTTCTGAGGCCTTGGGAGCCCAAAAATCGGGCGCCGCGGCCACAACTTCCTTAGGCGGATTGCTCAGCTCCGGCAGATACCGCAGCAGTTCGCTCTGGGAATCGGTGACCATTTCGCTCAGAGCCTTGCGATAATTCTGGAACGCCTCATCGCCCAGAACCTCGCGCAGGGTCGGAAGCCCGTCGAAGGAACCCAGGCTCTTTCCGTATGTCGCAATGTAGTAAACCGGGCCTGAGGTCCCCTCCATGCCCTGCGACACGGCCACGGTGAGCTTCTGCGGGTTCTTTTCCCAGGCCTCTTTGATGGCCTTGATCTGCGCTTCGTAGTCCTGCGCGTGGCCCGCGCGCACGTGCACCGTGCTGATCCGTACCCAGCGCGACTGGCCAACGAACTTCGCCCACTCGGCTGGATCGGATGGGAAGTTGATGCTCAGATCCGGGCGCCGCTTGCGAAGCTCTCCGCGCGAGCTCAAAATCATGGTGTCCCAATCCTGCATCACTTTCTTGGCTTCGGCCGGCCCGAAGGCCTTGTTCACCGCGCCCATAAACGCCTCCGCGCCCTGATCGATGCCAGCATAGCCGTTGCGGGGCGACACGAACGTGACCGTGTTGTTCTCGCCGTACTCCGTGCTGAGCGCGAGCCAAAGATCGCCGTTAGTCCGGTTGGCCTCTACGAGCCGTTTGTTCAGAGCGTCGAAATCGGCGCGCCTTTCTGGCCTGACCTTCACGGCCAGGATGTCGAGGTATTGGTCTTTTTGTTGAGCCACGGCCGAACCGGCCAGCAGCAGTCCTGTAGCGAACAACGCTAGTGTGTTGCGCATGTGCTTCCTCCTCTGAGATTGACTCCGGGAGACGGAGCCACTGCCTCGGATGGTACACCAAAAGTATCCGGTGCCGCACCGAGGCCGCGCATTCCGGATAATAGTGATCTAATGCCCTTTATCCGCTGGCAGAGCGCCGCAGACTTCGTCGTGCTCGCCGCAGCCATCTATGTGCTGCTGCGGTGGGCGAAACGAGCGCGGGCGGTCCGGATCGCGCTGGCCATCCTGGGCCTGAACGCCGGCGCCCTAGCCGCGCGCAACTACGACCTCACCATCACCAGTTGGGTGCTCAGCACGGCGGGCCTGCTGGCGGTGGCCGTTCTCCTGGTCGTATTCCAGCCCGAGCTGCGGCACACCTTCATGCGCCTGGACGCGGTCGTCCGCTCCGGCTGGCGCGACCACGGCACGGCGGAGCCGGCGCGCCGGGCGATCACGGAGGCGGCATTCAGCCTGGCGGGGCAGCGCATCGGCGCACTCATCGTGCTGGTGCGGCGCGCCTCCATCGCCGAGCTCATCCAAGGCGGCACGCACTTGGGCGCCGAGGTGACGCGCGAACTGCTCGAGGCGATCTTTCAGAAGACTTCGCCGCTGCACGATGGCGCCGTGATCGTCGAGGCCGACACCATCACGCGCGCCGGCGCCGTGCTCCCGCTCACGCAGCGGTCCGACATTCCCGAATTCTACGGCACCCGCCACCGCGCCGCCCTGGGCTTGGCCGATCGCTCCGACGCGCTGGTGATCGCCGTCTCGGAAGAGCGCGGGACCGTCACGCTGATGCAGGATGGCCGGTCTCGCGGCATTTCCGGGGCCGAGCAGCTGAGCAAGCTGTTGAGGCACCTCGAGACCGGGTCGCGGGTGAGCTGGCCGGCGCGCGTGCGCCTCGCCATGGTCGGCGACCTGCGTCTCAAGCTGGCCGCGGCCGCGATCGCCGCCTGCCTCTGGGGCCTGGCTCTCTATAGCGCCGGCACCACGGTGCGCACGGTGAACGTCCCGGTGGTCTTCAGCAACGTCCCCGCGGGCATGAACGTTGGATCGCAATCCGCCCTGGAGGTGGCTGTCCAACTGCGCGGCAATCCGTTCAGCATGGAAGCGGCGTCCCTCGGCCGCGTGGTGGCGACTCTCAATTTGCGGGGCAGTCAGCCCGGAGTGCGCACGGTCAACATCCGGGCACGGGACCTCGCGCTCCCCCCCGGCATCCATTTCGAGCGCGCCTCGCCCGCCAGCGTCTCCGTGCGTCTGGCCCCCGGGCGGTAGGGTGGATTTCCGAACCGCGACCGTGAGGAAGCGGACCTGGCGGTCAGCAGCTATACTGGCACGAGTGAAGACCGTCAAAGAACTGCTCATCGAAATGATGTATCTCGTCGGCGCGGCGATTATGACTATCCTGACGCTCTTCTTTACGGCCACCTCCGTCACGTACATGGTGGAAACGGCCCAGGCCCGCGATCTGGTTGGATTTGGGATGGCGCTGGGCGGGTTGGTGATGACGGCCGGGCCGGCGGTGGCGGCCTACGTGATGGTTCTCTGCTTCAAAGACAGGCGCCGGCGTCGCCATGCGTAAGCCCCTCAAGCGGTTATAATCAAAGCACTGGTCTGGGGGGATGCCATGCCGCACCTGTTTGCCGGAACGTCCGGCTTCGCGTATCCGCAGTGGAAACCCGACTTCTATCCCAAAGACGTGCCGCAGAAGAAGTTCCTCGAGCACTACGCCACCCGGCTGAACGCGGTCGAGATCAACTACACCTTCCGGCGCCTGCCGGCGTCAGCTACTCTCGAGAACTGGGCGGCGTCAACACCCGCCGGCTTCCTGTTCGCCCTCAAGGCGCACCAGCGGATCACCCACATCCGCCGCCTCAAGGACGCCGGAGAGGCCACCGCGATCTTCCTGAAAGCGATCGACCCGCTTCGCTCCGCGCGCAGGCTTGGGCCTGTGCTGTTTCAATTGCCGCCGCAGTTGAAGGCGGATCCAGCGCTGCTCGCCGCATTCCTCGATCTGCTCCCGCGCGACCTGCGGTTCGCCTTCGAGTTCCGCCACGAGTCCTGGCTGAACGATGAGATCTACCAGCTTCTCGAAGCGCGGAACGCGGGCCTGTGCCTGGCGGAATCGGAGAAGCTCGAGGTGCCGCAGGTGATCACCGCGGACTTCGTCTATTTCCGGCTGCGCAAACCGGACTACACGCCGGAGGACCTCGCCGTTATCGGGGATAAGTGCCGCGAATTGCTGGGAGACGGCAAGGACCTGTTCGTCTTCTTCAAGCATGAAGACACGCCGGAGGGCGCGCTCTACGCCGAAGGGCTGCTGCGCGCGCTGGGACAGCCTTCCACGCAACGGGCGTCGCGGTAGGGTTTTTCGGGTCCCCGCGGTTCAAACTTTCTTTTTCGATTCGAAACAATAGGTTGGCGCGCGACGCGGCGAAGTCGCGCGGGTGGCGGGACTATGCTCGTGGCCGGAAGAGAGAGTGCGGTCCAGCCTTTTTTCCCACTGATAAAGCCTTCCAGAATCCCCGTGTGCCCTTCCAGAACCTGCAAACACTCCGGGCTCTCTCTTCCATAAATCTTACTTACTTGCGGGCGCCGCGCTGGGGATTTCTGACCCGGGACTGCCGCAGCTTGGCCTTCTTGCGCTTCGGTTTGGTGATGAGGAACGTGCCGCTGCCCACGTTGATGGACCTGTAGGTCTTGTCGTCTGCCAAAATCGGATCTCCTTACAAAACGTTGCCCAGCCGAAGAGCCCATTCTACCGCACCTCGGATTATCCTGAAGGTTGGACTCGCCGTTGCCTCCCTCGCCACCGGAATTCCAAGCGCTGCTGCAGGAAACGGAGCAAGCCCCTGCCGCCGGCGGTTGGCGGCTCGGATTCCGTGCGTTGCGCCACCGCAATTTCCGCCTCTTTATCGGCGGCCAGCTCGTTTCGCTCGTTGGCACCTTTATGCAGACCGTGGCGCAGAGCTGGCTGGTGTGGGGGTTGGCGCACTCGGAATGGCTGCTGGGCGCGGTCTGGTTCTGCGCCCAGATTCCGGTATTCGTTCTGGCGCCGATTGGCGGGTTGGTGGCGGACCGCTACTCGCGGCACCGCGTCGTCATCGCCACGCAAGCGCTGGCGATGCTCCAGGCGTTCGCCCTGGCCGCGCTGACGCTGAGCGGCCGAGTCCAGGTCTGGCACGTTTTCGTGCTGGCCACCTTTCTCGGAGTGGTGAACGCCTTCGACATGCCCGGCCGCCAGTCGTTGCTCATCCAGATGACCGGCAGGGAGGACCTGCTGAGCGCCATCTCTCTCAACTCGGCCATGTTCAACTCGGCGCGCATCGTGGGGCCGGCCGTGGCGGGCCTGGTGGTGGCCGCCGTGGGCGAAGGGCGCTGCTTTCTGATCAACGGGGTCAGTTTTCTGGCCGTGATCGCGGCGTTGGCGGCCATGCGCCTGCCCCGCTTCGTTCGCGGCGCGGTGGCTTCGCCCTGGCAGCACCTGGTGGACGGTTTCCGCTACGTGTATCGCGCCGCCGACATCCGGACCCTGCTCCTTATGGTCGGCGCGAGCGCCATCTGCACCATGCCCGCAATGGTGCTCATGCCCGTTTTCGCCGACACCGTATTCCACCGCGGATCGCGGGGCCTGGGCTTCCTCATGGGCGCCATGGGGATCGGAGCCGTCGTGGGGACGCTGGTGCTGGCCCGCCGCACTAAGACCGCCGGCCTCACGGACGTGATGTTCTGGGGCGGCCTGATCCTGGGAGCCGCGTTCATCGTGTTCGCATCCTCCTCGTCCTTCTATCTGGCGCTGGCGGTGATGACGGCCGCCGGCTTCAGCGTCATGCGGCAGAACGCGGCGGCGAACACCCTGATCCAGACGCTCATCCCGGACGATTACCGGGGACGGATCATGGCTCTCTATGCGATGACCGTGGTGGGCGTCGGTCCTTTCGGAAGCCTGGCGGCGGGCGCCCTGGCCCACCGCTTCGGGGCGCGGTGGACGCTGGCGCTGAGCGGCACGCTGATCATCGCCGCGGCGGCCGTGTTCCGGAGCCGGGTCCGGCGAATGGCGGGCGCGTTCAAATGAGACGGCTCCCGGTTGGGGCGCTCCTGGCGGCGCTGTGGATCTCCGGGCCGGCCGCGGCGCAGGCGCCGGCCAAAGACGAGCTCTTCGGCCAGATCGACGGCATCGTCGCGCAACTCGCAGACATCTCCGGCCTTCATCCGCTGGCCAGGGTCCGATCCGCCCACCTTTCGCGCGACCAGATGAAGCAGTTCCTCGAACAGCGCATCCGCGAATCCGTGAAGCCCCAGGAGATCCAGGCCGAAGAGGCCGTGCTCAAGAAGTTCGGCTTCGCGCCGCCCGAGTTCGACTTGAAGAAGACCACCGTCGACCTTCTCGCCGAGCAAGCGGCGGCGTTCTACGACTTCCACAAGAAGAAGCTGTTCGTGATCGATACGCAAGATGGACTGGATGAGCGCACCGCCCTGGTGCACGAGCTGGCGCACGCCCTGGCCGACCAGCATTTCCACCTGGCCCGCTTCATCGGCCGCGGCAGCCAGAACGACGACAGCGCCCTGGCGCGGCTGGCCGTCATGGAAGGGCAGGCGACCTGGCTGATGTCCGAATATGTGGCGCGGCAGAGCGGCCGGTCCCTCAAGGACTCGCCGGAACTGGTCAAGGCAATGAGCGACATGAATGGGGCCTCCTCCGGCCAGTTCCCGGTCTTTGACAAGTCGCCTCGCTACCTTCAGGAGACGCTGCTGTTCCCCTATAGCCAGGGGATGCTGTTCCAGCAGGCGGTGGTAGAGAAATTGGGTAAGGCGGCGTTCAGCGAAGTATTTCGCCGGCCGCCGGAGACCACCCAGGAGATCCTTCACCCCGCCCTCTACCTCGACAGGAAAGAGCACGGGAAAAGGGCCCGGCCGGCGCTCCCGGCGTTCCAAGCCCAACGGCACTACCGGGGCTTTACGGACGGCGAGATGGGCGAACTCGACAACTCCATCCTGCTGCGCCAGTATGCCGGAGACAAGCAGGCTGCCGCCATCGCACCGGAGTGGCGGGGCGGGTATTTCCGCCTTTTCGAACCCAAACACCACCAGCCGGACTGGCGGCAGATGGTCCTGGTATACGCCTCCGAATGGAGCAGTCCGACGCAGGCGCGAGCCTATTTCGAGGTCTACCAGAAGGTCCTGGCCGGAAAGTGGAAGACCTTTGAAGTGACGTCGCATTCCGCGGACGCCGTGGCGGGCCGCGGCGACGACGGCTACTTCCTGCTACGCCTGGACGGCGCGCGGGTCACCAGCCTCGAAGGGCTGCCGGAGGCGGAACTGCCTCACTCGCCCCTGAGCGCCCGCACGGGATCGATCGAGGCGGCGCGGCGCGCCGGAACGTATGCCGCCCCGAGCGCCACGGCAGTCAGCACCACCACGGCGGCGGCGATCAGCCACGGGTCGTTGGGCTTTACGCCGTAGAGCTGCGACTCGATCGCCTTTCCCAGCGCCAGCGCCACGGGCAGGCCCACGGCAGTTCCCACCAGCAGCAAAAGGCCGACTTCCTTCAGGACGATCCGGTAGATGTCGACTCGCTCGGCCCCGAGCGCCACCCGCACGCCGATCTCGACCGTGCGGCGCGCCACGGAATACGCCACCACGCCGTAGAGTCCCACCGCGGCGAGCAGCGTGGCCAGCAGCCCGAACCCGGCCGCCAGCGTGGCGATCGACCGCTCTATGGATACCGAGCGATCCACGCGCGACTGCATGGTGGCCATGTCCATCACCGGCAGGTTGGCGTCGATCTGGCGCAGGGCGGCGCGCACAGACGGCCCCAACTGCGGCCCGTAGCCGCGGACGTAGACTACGGTTCGATCCACCGGGTGCTGCTCGTACGGAAAATAGAGAAACGGGCTGACCGCTTCTCGAAGCGATCCGTGCGCCATGTCGCGGGCAACTCCGGCCACCTCGAACTCGATGTGCGATCGGGAGGTCCCCACTCGCAAGCCCAGCGGGTTCCGCCCCGGGAAGTACTTTTTGGCAAACGTCTGGTTGATGATCGCGACCTTCGCCCCCGCCGCATTGTCGCGCGCGTCGAACTCCCGGCCCGCCGCCAGCGGAATCCGCAAGGCGCGGAAGAAGCCGGGGCTCAGGCTGTCGGTGCTGGCTCCGTCGGAATTGGAGGGCGTGCGGCCCTCCACGTAGACCCCGGTGCCCATATCGCCATCGGCGAACGGCCCCAGCCCGGCATAGCCCACTGTCTCGACCCCGGGCAGCGCCGCCAGCCGTTCCCGCAGGGTCCGCATCAGCGCCATCGCGCGATCTTTGTCGTAGCCGTTCAGCCGCGGCTCGATGGCGAACCGGAGCACGTTGGCCGGCTGGAATCCAGGATCGGTGTGCTTCAGGTTGAATAGCGTCTGGGCGAACAGTGCGGCGCCCGCCAGCAGGACCAGAGCCAGGGCCACCTGGGCCGCCACCAGCGCCTTCCGCATACGCTGCCGCGAGGTCGATGGGGTGGTTCCGGCCTGGTTCTTCAGCGCGGTCACCAGATCCAGCTTCCAGGTTTGAAGGAGCGGCGCGCAGCCGAACACCAGGCCCGCCAGCACAGAAACCGCCAGCGTATAGGCGAACAGCCGTAGATCCAAGTGAGCCGCAAGCCAGGAATGGTCGTCGCCCTCGGAAATCAGCCAGAGCAGCCCCGTGACCGCCCAATTCGCCAGGAACAGACCCACAAACCCGGCGGCCACGGTCAGCGTCAGGCTCTCGGTAAGCAGTTGGCGCAGGATCGCGGCATGGCTCGCGCCAATCGCGGTCCGCACCGCCATTTCCCGCTCGCGTGCCGCCGCGCGTGCGACAAGCAGGTTGGCGAGGTTCGCGCAGGCAATCAGCAGCACCAGACCCACCATGCCCATCAGCACCTGGAGCGGCTTCCGCCAGAAAAAGCCCAGGAGGTTGATGCCGTCTGCGGCGGGGTGAAGATCGAGGCTGCGGGTTGAGTAGTCGGCCAGAGTGGCGGCGTCCATTTTCTCGACACGTGGCAGGTCCTCATTGCGTACCGCTTTGAACAGGACTCTGGTCGCGGCCTGCGCCTTGGCCAGCGAAACACCTGGCTTGATCCGCCCGAAGACGTTCAGCCAACGCCCGCTGATGTCGGCGAAAACCTTGGTGCCGGGGCTGATTTGCTCTTTCATCGCCAGTGGGACGTAGAGATCGGGGATCTGCCCGGTCTGCACGCCCAGGAACCGTTTGTCGAGGATGCCGATCACGGTCATGGGCTGACCGTTCACCAGAATGCGGCGGTTCAGCACCGTGGGATCGGAACCGAAGTGACTGCTCCAGTAGCCGCCGCTGAGCGCGACTACCGGGTTCGCGCCCGGCGCCGCATCGTCAGAGCGCGCGATGGTGCGCCCGATCGCTGCCTGGACTCCCAGGACTTCGAAGAAATTCCCGGAGACCAGCTCGACCTTGGTGTTCGCCGCACCGGCCGGCTCCATCACCGTTGCCGAGCCGCCGGCGCGTGCGATCACGCCGTCGAAGACCTGGCTGCGATCCCGGAAGTCCTTGTACATCGGGTAGGAGTAGACGGTCTCGAAGTTGTCGGCCATGGCCCAGCCCGGGTCGTCGCCCTCGCTATGGAACAGGACCAGCCGGCCTGGATCGGCGACCGGCAGCGACCGCAAGAGAACCTGGTCGAAGAGCGAGAAGATGGCAGTGTTGGCGCCGATTCCCAGGGCCAGCGATGCGATGGCGATGGTCACGAAACCGGGGCTGCGGCGGAAGGTCCTGAGTGCGAAGCGAAGGTCGTTCAGCATGGCGTTGTCCTCACAGCGCACGCCTGGGGCCATCCGTAACAGGCTGGAAACACGGGCCCTGCGCGATGACAGGCAGGCCCACGAGTGTCCGTTTGTGGGACGGGCCGTTCAGTTCCGCGCTGCTGAAGAGTCCGCTCCCTCACGGTCGCGGTTCGGTATTTCCGAACCGCGCGCGTTAGCAAGCGGACCGGGCGTTCAGTTCCAGAACTTGAATTCCGGCCAGGCTTCCGAAAGCGGCTTCTTGAGACCGTGGCAGGTCAGGACGTCGTAATACTCCCAACCCATGCCGTAGTAAGGGGCAATGGCGGGTCCGCGGTCTACGGTGCGGCACCAGCGCTCGGCCTTGGCGCGGCTCCACTCCAGCAGGATGACGCTCTCGCCGGTGTACTGCCGCGGTCCCCAGAAGTAGTAATTCTGGTGCGCGCTGATCGCCTTCGGGAGTCCGTACCGCCCGCCGAAGAAGTCGATCGCCCCGGCTTCGCCGTAATTGCCCGCCAAAATCGCCGTTTTGGCGCGTTCCTCGGGCGGCAGCGAGTTGTAGACGCCGGCCACGGCCTCCACCATTTCAGGCCAGCCGAACTCGTCGGCGAAGTGCTGCGGCAGCCGGCTGCTCATGCCGTTTTCCGTACGCGCGAGCTTGATGCCCAGCCGCTCCATGTAAGGCGCGATCCTCTCCGGCGGAAGAATGGGGAGAACCAGCGGCGCCACCACCATTCCCATGGCTGCCACCACGGCCGGGATCGCGACGCGCAGCCAGCGGAGCCGTGAGCGGGCCTCCGTCCATTTTTCCCACAGCACCCCGCCCGCGGCGTATAACATCGGGTAAATCGGAGCCAGGTAGTAATCCTTCCCCTTGAGCGCCATCATCATGGCCAGGAAAGCCAGGTAAGTCACGGCCAAAAAGCGGTATCGCTTCGCGTCGCGGTGGAACAGGAGGAAGCCGAGCCCGGCGATCCACACCAGGGCGCTCGCGGGCAGGAGCATCATCACCTGCTGCACCAGGAACGGCAGCGGCGGCAATTCGACGTTCTTGTGCATCGCCTTCACGTTTCGCAGGTCCTCGAGGGTGGGGAAGTGATGCACGACCTGCCATACGGCGTTCGGCAGCGCGATGGTGAAGGCGATCGCGGCGGCCATCCAGAACCAGCGGGTGGCGATGAGCCGGCGTTCCGAAGTCGCCAGCAGCCCCACCAGCAGCGCGCCGAGAAAGAACACCGTCGAGTGCTTGTTCTCCATTCCCAGGCCCAGCAGCACGCCGCACCACAGCAGCAGCTTCGGCCGGTCCCGGCTGATGGCCACGAGCAGCAGATAGACTGAGCCCATCCAGAACAGTGGCTCCAGGGGATTCATCGCCAGGCGCGCGCCATTGGCGAGGACAACCGGACACAGGAGCACCGAGACACAGGCCATCAGCACCGCCCAGCGCCTGCCCCCCAACTCGCGGGCGAGGGCGCCCGTCAGCACCACTTCGCCGCCGAAGGCCAGCGCGGGCATCAGCCGGATGGCGTGCAGCGAGTCGCCGAACAGCAGGCGGCTGGCGTGGGCGACCCAGGCGATCAGCGGCGCGAAATCGACATAGCCGAAGGCCAGGTGATCGCTCGCGGCCAGGTAATAGAGCTCGTCTCGGAAATAGCCGTAGCGCCCGTTGGTCAGCATCTGGATCAGGACGGCGAGTCCGCCCAGCGCCCAGGCGATCCGCATGTCGTTTCGACGGTCGTTCAGCATAAGTCGGTGTCTTAAGTACGCACGCGGCACGCCATCCGTAACGGCCGGATAATACAGAGGCGCCGGGTCGCGAAGCGCTACCTCGGTGTCCGCTTTTGGGACCGCCCGTTTCGGTTTCGCCGCGAGATCCGCTCCCTGACGGTCGCAATTCTGTACCACCCATACCGAACCGCGACCGTAGGGGAGCGGATTTGTGATAGGCTCACTTCCGAATGTTGGCTTACCACTTGAGGAACCTTGCGGGGCTGTTCTGGCGGCCCGGTCCGGCCATGAGCGAGATCCTCGATCGGGGCAGCCTGCTGTGGGCCAGCATCATCGTGCTCATGGTGTCGCTTCTTCTCCAGGCCAGCGTAGTGCCGGTGATGATGCGTGCGCAAACGCCCAGCATCGCCGCTTCCGAGGAATCGGAGGTTCCGCTGCCGCCCGTCCGCCATGCGCCATCCGCCTGGCGCTCGGTTCACTTCTACACCCCGCTGCTCCTTCTGGCGCTGATCTATGTGCCGGGCACGCTTCTGTTGAGTAACCTCCTGGCGGCCCAGGGATCGCTCCGGCGAGACTACGCGCCCCTGATGACGTGCGCATCGCTGGCATGGGCGGCCGCGAATACGCCGCTGATCGTGGCCGCGTGGCTGCTGCCGCTGCCCGCCCTCGCAGTCGTCGCGGCGCTGGCCTACGCCTACTTCGGCGTTCTGATGTTCTTCGCCGTACGAACGGTCTCCGGAGTCAGCAATCCGGTCGCGGCCGGCACGGCACTCCTGTCGGCGATTCCGGCCGCGGCGGCGGTTGTGGCCGTACAGCCGCTCGGGGCGGTGCTGGGCTACCTGGCGTCCCCATTTTTCCTTCTGTTCGCCTATTACTTTCTGGGCGGCGAACTTAGTAACTTGGGCGCCGGATTGCGCGCCCGGCAGAACTTCCGCCGCATGCTGGACGCCGCCACTCTGAACCCGCACGACGCCGACGCCCAGTACCAACTGGGGCTCATCTTCCAGCAGCGCCGCCAGTACACGGAGGCGATCCGGCGCTTTGAGAATGCCGTGAAGATTGACCCGCGCGAGACCGACGCGCATTTTCAGTTGGGCCGCATCGCGCGCGAGCAGGACCGGCTCAAGGACGCCCTGGCCAGCTTCCAGACCGTGCTCGATCAGGACGAGCGGCACAGTTCGAACGAGATCCTGCGCGAGATCGGCGAAGTCTACTGCGCCGCCGGCCAGTTTGCCGATGCGCGCCGGGAACTGGCGGAATACATCGAGCGCCGCCCGTATGATGCCGAAGGGCTCTACTACTACGGTCTCGCGATGGAGCGCAGAAGCGAGACGGCCGCCGCGCGCTCCCTATACGCTCGCGCTATCGAAGCCGCGAACACGGCGCCGCACTTCCGCCGGCACGCCACTGCCCACTGGGGCCGGCTGGCCAGCAAGCAACTTCGCCGCCTCCCTCGCCCGCAGAACTGAACCGCGCGCGTTAGCAAGCGGACATGTGAGGTTAGCGGCAGGTCCGCTCCCAGGTAACCCTCAGCCGCGCGGGGCCGTCTACAATAGTGACCTGGGAAGAACGTCCCGCATGCCGCAAACTTCCGCTGCCACGCACGCAACGCTTTACGAGAGCTACGTTAATCCGCAGTGGTTAAAGCTCCTGAACGTTCTGGATATGAACGTTCGCTATGATCGCTGCACCGGCGCGGAACTGCACACCACCGATGGACGGCGGATCGTCGATTTCCTTTCTGGCTATTGCGTTCACAACGCGGGCCACAACCACCCCGCCATCATCGCCGCGCTCAAAGATGAGCTCGATCGCTGCGGCCCCGCCATGCTCCAGAGCCATGTCCCGGAGCTTGCCGGAGAGCTGGCCCAGCGCCTCTGCCGCAGCGCCGGAGGCAGTCTCGGGAAGGTCTTCTTCTGCAGTTCGGGCAGCGAGGCCGTCGAGGCCGCCATCAAGTTCGCGCGCGCGCACACCGGCCGCCCCGGTCTGCTCTACGCCCACGGGGCGTTTCACGGTCTCACCTGCGGAGCGCTGTCCCTGATGGGTGACGATTTCTGGCGCAAGGGCTTCGGGCCGCTCCTGCCCGGTACTACCGCGGTTCCCTTCGGCGACCTGGCGGCGCTCGAGCGCGAGCTGGCCACCCGGCGCTATGCCGCGTTCTTTGTCGAGCCGATCCAGGCCGAAGCAGGCATACGGCTGCCGCCGCCGGGTTACCTCGAAGCCGCTCAGGCGCTGGCGCGAAAGCATGGCGCGCTGCTGGTTCTCGATGAAGTGCAGACCGGCATGTATCGCACGGGTCCGTTCCTGGCGGCGCACCATTTCCACGTCGAGCCCGACATGGTGCTGCTGGCCAAGGCGCTCAGCGGCGGCCTGGTGCCATCGGGCGCGGTGCTGATGTCCGACGCCGTCTACGCTTCGACGTTCGATTCGCTCAAACGCGCGATTGTCCACACTTCGACTTTCAGCGAGAATGGTCTGGCAATGCGCGCGGGCCTGGCAACGCTGGACGTGCTCGAGGGCGAATCGCTCGGTCCGCGCGCCACGGCCGCGGGCGAAGCTCTCCGCGCGCGGCTCACCTCCGCCCTGGCGCCCTACCCGATGGTGAAGGACGCCCGCGGCCTGGGCCTGCTCTCGGGAATCGAGTTCGTCCCGCCCAAGCAGCTGCAATTGCGAATCCCGTTCGAGGCCTTTCGCGCCATACACCCCGGAATGTTCGGCCAGGTGATGGTCATGCACCTGTTCCACGACAAGGGGTTTCTGACCCAGATTTGCGGAAACAACTTCATGGTGCTGAAGGCCGCGCCCCCGCTGGTCGCATCGGACAGCCACATGGACGAGTTCGTCACGGCCGTTCGCGAGGTGGTTGAACTCATGCACTCTTCGCCGGCATTCTGGTCCGAGGCCCTGGGCCTCGCGCGGAGGGCGGTAACGCTTTGACGTGGATGTTGCTCGCCGCCGCCTTGCTTGGCCCGCCGCCGGCCATTGTCTCCCCGGCCCCCGTGTTGCTCGAACAAGGGTACCGCCAGTTGTACGATCTGCAGTTCGACGACGCCCACCGCTCCTTTTGCGAATCCGAGCGGCTGCACCCCGAGGATCCCATGGGACCGGTGTCGGACGCGGCCGCCTATCTCTTTTCGGAGTTCGCGCGGCTGCACATCCTGCAGTCGGAGTTCTTCATGCACGACGATGGCTTTCGAACGGCGCGCAAGCTCAAGCCCGACCCGGACATCAAACGGAAATTCGAGGCCCGGCTCGACAAGAGCCGCCAGCTTGCGGAGCGCGCACTGGCTCGCAATCCTCAGGATCGGGACGCGACCTTCGCCAACGTGCTGTGCCTGGGGCTCCACTCGGACTACCTGGCGCTGGTTGAAGAACGCTACGTGGCGTCCTTCAGGGAGATGAAGAGCGCGCGCATCCTGGCCTCGAAGCTGCTCGCCGCGGAGCCGGGCTACTACGATGCGTACGTGGCTATCGGCGTGGAGAACTATCTTCTGAGCCTGAAGCCAGCCCCGGTGCGCTTGTTCCTGCGGCTCGGCGGCGCCCAGATCGACCGCGAAGAAGGACTCCGAAAGCTGCGCCTTGCAGCCGAGCGGGGCCATTACCTGCTCCCCTTCGCGCGCCTGCTTCTGGCTGTGGCAGCGCTGCGTGACGGCGACCGGTACCACGCGCGAGAGATCCTGCAGAGCCTCTCGGCGGAGTTTCCGCACAACGACCTCTACCGCCAGGAACTCGCCCGTCTGCGCTAGGACGGCTTCTCAAATCCTTAACACCGTCTCCCGAAACTGGAATCCCCCTCTACGCGTCTTGGGATACAAGACCCTTCAATCGGGTATGTTGTAAGTGGCTACCACCTTAACCAACATGAACATCGCAAGCGCCGCTACGGCATTCCCGAAACACTACTATTCCCAGAACGTTCTCAGCGCCGCATTCCGGCGCTATTGGGATGACAAACTCCCGGACGCGGATCTGTTCGAGCGCCTCCAGGCACACGTCGGCGTGGACGGACGCTACCTTGTCCGTCCCCACGAAGACTATGTAACGTTCGCCAACTTCGGAGAGACGAACGACGTCTGGATCGAGGCCGCAACGGACCTGGCGGAGGAAGCCGCCACCTGCGCTCTCGAGCGCGCCGGCATCGACAAGTCCGAACTCGGCGCCATATTCTTCGTCTCGGTCACCGGCATCGCCAGCCCTTCGATCGATGCTCGTCTGATCAATCGCATGGGCCTTCCGCCACGCATCCGGCGCACTCCCATCTTCGGCCTGGGGTGCGTCGCCGGAGCCGCCGGCATAGCGCGCGCGGCCGACTACGTCCGCGCCTACCCCGCGCAGACGGCCCTGCTGATCTCCGTCGAACTCTGCTCGCTCACCATTCAGCGCGACGATCTTTCCATCGCCAACCTGATTTCCTGCGGCCTGTTCGGGGATGGCGCCGCGGCCGTGATCGTGGCCGGAACCGAACGAGGAGCGGCCGGCCCGCGAATCGTCGCTACCCGATCCATCTTCTATCCCGGAACCGAAGACGTGATGGGTTGGAACATTTCCGAAAAGGGCTTTCGCATCGTCCTGTCGCCGGAGGTGCCGGAAATGGCGCGCAAGCACCTGGGCTTGGACACCGACGAGTTCCTCGCCGGCGAGGGGCTCACGCGCGCCGATATCGGCTGCTGGCTCCTGCACACCGGCGGCCCCAAGGTTCTCGAAGGCATGCAGGACGGGCTGGGCCTGCACAACGGCGAACTGGCGGTTTCCTGGGACTGCTTGCGGAAAGCCGGCAATCTCTCTTCCGCGTCCGTTCTTCAAGTGCTCGAGGAGACCATGGAGCGGCGCCGTCCGGCTCCCGGCACCTGGGCCGTTCTCGCTGCCATGGGCCCTGGCTTCTGCTCCGAGCTCATTCTTCTGAGGTGGTAATCCTGATACCTGAGATCGATGTTTTCGTGGCCGGCGGAGGACCCGCGGGTCTGGCTGCCGCCATCGCCGCCCGGCGAAAGGGCTTTCGCGTCCTGCTGGCCGACCCCGGCCGCCCGCCTATCGACAAGGCTTGCGGCGAGGGCCTGCTGCCGGACGGCGTTGCCGCTCTGGAGGAACTGGGAGTGTCCCTCAGCTCCACCGATGCCGTCCCCTTCCGCGGGATCCGGTTTGTGGAACACCCTCTCTCCGCCGAAGCGCGTTTCCCGTCTCAGAACGCCATCGGCATCCGGCGTACCGCGCTGCATCGGGCGCTGGTCGAGTGCGCGGAACGAGTGGGCGTTCAACTGAAATGGGGAATCCCCGTCACTGCCGTCGGCCCGCAGGGCGTGCAACTGGGCGGGGGGTCGCCGCTGCGGTGCCGCTGGATCATCGGCGCCGACGGCGAATCCTCGCGGGTGCGAAGCTGGGCCGGGATTGATTCTCCAGCCCCGCCGCTGCGCCGCTTCGGCTTCCGCCGTCATTACCGCCTCGAGCCCTGGACCGATTTCATGGAGCTTTACTGGGGCGACACCTTCCAGCTCTACGTCACCCCCATCGCGCCCGGTGAGATCTGCGTCGCCGCGCTCTCCGGCGATCCACATTTCCGACTGGAAGACGCCCTCGCCCGCATGCCCGATCTCGCCGCGCGCCTCGGCGGTGCGGTGCCCGTCACCACGGAACGCGGCGCCGTTTCCGCATCGCGCCGTCTGGCGGCCGTCTGGCACGGGCGGGTGGCGCTAGTCGGCGACGCCTCGGGCTCGGTCGACGCCATCACGGGCCAGGGCCTCCGTCTGGCATTCCGCCAGGCGCTGGCGCTGGCAGCCGCGCTCGAGGCCGGGGATCTGGCGCGCTATGCGGTGGAGCACCGCCGCCTGGCCCGGAGCGCCGAGCCGATGGCCGCGTTCCTGCTCCTGGCCGGCAGACGCCGTTCGATCCGCACGCGGGCCATGCGCGCCCTGGCCGCCCATCCGCGCGTGTTCGCCCGGCTTGTGGCGGCCCACGCCGGCGAGGCCTCCCATGCGGATTTCGCCGCCGTCGGAATCGCTCTGGGATGGAGGATGCTCACCGCATGATCAGAACCTTCGCCATCGCTCTGGCGCTGGCTGCCGCCGCGTGCGCTCAGCCCACCGTGATCGAGCTGGACCCCGCCCAAACGCGGGTCGAGTTCACACTCGGCACACTGCTGCACACGGTCCACGGATCCTTCCGCCTCAAGCAGGGGACCATCCATTTCGACCCGGCTACCGGCAAGGCGGGCGGGCAAATCGTCGTCGATGCCACCAGCGGCGACAGCGGGAATGGAAGCCGCGACAACCGCATGCACAAGAGCATCCTCGAGAGCGCGCGCTATCCCGAGATCGTCTTCGCGCCAGAGTCCGTAACGGGCGCGCTCACCGGTCCGGGCCCCTGGCACGTGCAGGTGCACGGATCGTTCCGCATCCACGGAGTGGAGCACGAGCTGGTGGTGCCGGTCGACGCGCAGGTGGGGCCGGAGCGCTTCACCGCGACTCTGGGGTTAGCGGTCCCCTACGTGAAGTGGGGCATGAAGAACCCCAGCACCTTCCTGCTGCGCGTGGACGAACAGGTCGGCATCGAGATCCACGCCGCCGGCCGCGTCCTCCCCAGGTAACTCCATGGAAACCCGGCCTCGCCGCCCCGCATCCTTCTATCCAGGCCGGAGGTGTCCTGGCAAATGAAGCATGCTCTGTTGTTTCTATTCCTGGCCGCGCAGGCCCCACTCGTTTCGCAGGTGCCCGGCAGCTATCCTCCGTCCTTGCCGTCCTCGCAGGGGCCGAACATCCCCTTGCCCAGCCGCCACAAAAAGGACACGGCCCCGCCCACCCAGCGCTTCGCGGGCAAGCTGAGGAAGGTGGACGACCAGTCGATCGTTGTTGAGGTCCCCGACGGGCGCATCCTCACGTTCAAGCGCACGGACAAGACAAAGTTCGCTCACGACGAGAAGGAAATCAAGCCCGCGGAACTGAAGGGCGGCAACCACGTGATCGTCGAGGCGACGGAGGACGCCGAGGGCTTCCTGTATGCCCAGAAGGTCAGCCTCGACTCGGCCCCGCCTGCCGAGGAGAGCGCCGCCGCTCCCGAGGCGGAGGAGACCGGCGGGAGGGGCGCCGGAAACACCCCTGCGCCCGTCGATACCGACACCAACGAACCCGGGCCGCCCAAGATCAAGCGAGGCATGCCGGCCGCCAAAGCCGACGCGGAGACGGAGGCGGAAGATTCCCCAGCCTCTTCGCCGGGTGCGCAGTCCGACGAGACGCCCGAGCCGCCGCCTGTAGACGATCCGGTGATCGTGAAGGCGAAGCAGGCGACGGTCACCTTCACCGAGAAGCTTCCCAATTACGTCTGCAAGGAGTTCATGGCGCGTTACGCGAGCTCGCGCCAGCCGCCCGAGTGGAGGGCGCTCGATGTCGTGTCTACCAACATCGTCTATGAGGGTGGACATGAGAGCTATCGGGATTTGGCGATCAACGACAAACCTGTCCACAAAGGGATGGAGGAGATGAGCGGGGCCTGGTCGACCGGCGAATTCGGCACCATGTTGCTGGACCTGTTCGCTCCCTGGACGGCCGCGGAATTCCGCTTGCGCCGGCGCGCCACCATCGCAGGCCTGGAAGCCCGGGTCTACGATTTCGAGGTGGAACACGCCCGCTCGCACTGGAAGGTCCAGGTGGCGTCGCAGTCCATGCTGCCCGCCTACAAGGGATCGGTCTGGATCGAGCCCGAAACCGGCCAGGTGCTGCGTCTGGAGATCGCGGCGCGCGCGCTTCCCAAGGAGTTCCCGGTCGACACGGTCGAATCGGCCGTCGACTATGAACGGGTCTTGATCGGCGGCAAGAAGTTCCTCCTGCCGGTGCATGCCGAGACCCTGGCCTGCGAGCGCGGCTCCAGCAACTGCACTCGCAACGCCATCGACTTCCGCAACTACCACAAGTTCGAAAGCAGCTCGGACGTCACCTTCGCGAGCGACAAGTAGTCCGCTTGCTGACGCGCGCGGTTCGGTATCGGTTTCCGAACCGCGACCGTGAGGGAGCGGACTTCTACTTCCCTCCCACCTGCGCCAGCGCCCGCGCCGTCGCTGCCAGCAGCGCCTCCGGTCCCACCGGAGCACCGGTGGCGCCCTGCATCCACAGGTCCGGCGCGATGCGGCCCTGGAGCGCCACACGCTCGATCTCAGGCCCGATCTTCCCCGCGCCGCGCATATGCTCCTCGAGCTGGTGCGCGATGAAGTGCCCGATGGGATAGTCGGGCAGGTACAGGAACGAGTCGATCATGTGCGAGTAGACGCCCAGCAGCACCACGTCGCGCTGGCCGAATACCGGCGCGTAGTACTTGTTCCAGGTGTCGGAGGCGATCCGCACGGTGGCGTTCTTCAAGTCGGCGGCGGAGGCGTCCGGATGCTCGTACATCCAGTGCCACACCGCCATGTCCACCAGTGCCACGCCGGCGATCTCGTACGCTCCCCAGAAATCATTCAGCGTCTTGAGCGACTCCTCCTCCGCCCCCGGACCCGGCAGTCCCAGCAGCTCCAGATCCTTGGCCTGGAACACGAACGCGATGGCCTCGGTAAACGCGGTGTTCGGCACGCCGTTGAGCAGCCAGTGGTCGATGCGATTCAGAGAAAAGGTCTGCTCCACGTTGTGGCCCATCTCATGGACGGCGATGTTGTATCCCTTGTAGTCCATCCCGCTCGGGCCCACGCGGGTGCGCAGGTGGGCCGGAGCCGAACGGAGTTGCGCGCCCCAGGCGTGCCCCGATCCACGCGCCGGATCCACCACGATGTTGCCGGCCACGTACCGCGCCGTTTCCGCGCTGAACCCCAGCGCCTGGAACATGCGCGGCATGTCCTGGTGATAGGCCTCGGGCGTGGGATACTTCTTGCGCGTCATCTCGTCGAGCTGCGCCTCGGTGTAGACTCCGCGCGGCTTGAAACCGCCGTACCAGATGTCGAATGGCTCGAGCGGCCGGCCCAGGCGCTTCTCAATCAGGGCCGCGACTTTGGGAACCAGCGGCGATGTAAGCACCTGCTCGAACATCAGCCGCACGCGCGCCTCCGGCAGTTCGCGGTCCTCGTCGAACTTGCGCGCCATGTGCGACGGCGCGGCAGGCGAGTACGGATCCACGCCCTTAATGGCGCGGAAGCCGGCAAGCAGCACTGCGTAGCGCGTATCCGGCTCCGGCGTGTTGGTGACGCTCGCGGCGGCAGGTCTCGCCTCGTCGTAATCCTTGATCGTGGACGGCTGCACCTGGTTCGTGACGGGATTCCAGTCCACCGCCGGGTTATCGACCACGGCTTGCGGAATGCTCTGGCGGACGATCGCCTCCATCACCCGCGCGATCATCCGCTGCCGCGCGAGGCCGTCCTTTTCGGAGTAGTCCGCCTTGATCTGGTCGCGCAGGTTCCAATGCGAGAGCAGCCGCATCCGCGCCGGAAACAGGCGCTGGCCCTGGTCGTCTACCAGGTGGTGCATCCAGATGTTGTACCCGGAGATGTACCGCTCCGAGCGCGAGACGGCCTCGGCAATCGCCAGGTTGACCGATGCGGGCACGCGCCGGGAGAACCGCTGCGCGAGCCGCGCCTCCGCCCACTGCCGCCGCGTCCAGCCACCGCCCGCGGCGAGCCGCTCATCGAGCGTGGTCAGCGGGAAATTCAGCAGCACCACGAACGCGAACTTGTTGGCAAACAGGTCGTCGCTGGTGTGCGCCGAGGGATCGTAGCCCGCCAGAACCTCGTCGTAGGGCAGAATCGGCCCGCGGTCCAGGTCCGTCTGGGTGCGGAACTCGCGAACCACCTCCAGCATGTGGCCGTCGAGCTGTTCGAGCAGCGTTTCACAACGCGTGAACAGGGTGTCCACCGCGGCCTGGTCGCCGGCGAAATTGCGCCGCGCGAATTCTTCGAACGCCGCCTGGTCGCCATCCTCGGCTCGCCAGAACTCTCCGGCCTGCTTGAGACCGCGCTGGATACGGCCGCGTTGCCCTTCGCCGTATTTCTCGGTGAGCTCCTTTTCGAGTTTCATGACCGAGTCCCCGCACCACGCCGGCGTCGCCGCCACCAACATCATCAGCACAGCCAGACCGCGCATCATCGTGCCACCTCCCGGATCATCCGGGAGTATAGCGCGGTCCGCACCGTGACAGCCCCCCTACCGAACCGCACCCTTACCGAACCGCGCGCGTCAGCAAGCGGACCACTAGAAGCTGAACTTGAGCGCGAGCTGGATGTTCCTCGGGCCGCCGCCGCCCAGATACGGATAGCCGGTCCCGACGTCGGCGGTCGCGGTAATCGGAATCGAGCCGGTGCCCCGCCCCTGCGCGTTCGGCTGCGAACCCTGCAGAAAGTCCAGCGAAAACGCCGGCATCATCGGGTTGGTGAAGTTGGGGTGGTTGAAGAGGTTGAAGAAATCGACGCGCGTCTGCATCTTGATCCGCTCGCCGATCCCCGTGGTCTTCGACAGCGAAAAGTCGAAGTTCTTCAAGCTCGGCCCCGTGAACGCGTTGCGGCCCAGATTGCCGAAATGCTGCGTGCCGGCCACGCAGGCGCCCGCCACCGGATCCCAGGTGCACGGCACGGCGAAGGCCGAGGCGTCCAGAAACGTGTTCGGGAAATGCCGCCCGGCGAAGGGATTGCCCACTAAGTCGGGCCGGCCGAAATACTCGTCGCTGCCGTTGAAATCCCCTTCGAAGAGGTAGTTGAGGTTCACCGGCTCTCCGGTCTGGATCGCCACCACGCCGTTGATGGCCCATCCCGCCAGCAGCTTCTTGTGGGTGGAAGAGGAGGGGAGCTCATAGAGGAAGTTCCAGGCCAGGCGCTGCCGCACGTCGAAGTTCGAGTTGGCCCACTCGTTGCCCACGTTGAAGCTGTTGTCCGGCTGCGTCGCGTTGGGAACGAAGTCCGTGCCGTCGCTCGCGTTGTCCAGCGAGTGCGACCACGTGTAGTTGACCGACGAGGTCAGCCCGTGGGTCTCGATTTTCAGGATGGTCTGCAGCCCGTTGTAGTTCGAGACCGCGCTGGTTTCGAGCTGGTTGACATACACGAAGTCCGGGTACGGCAGCGCTCCGCCGCCCACGCTCTGGTTCAGGTCCCGGTAGCGGAACAGCTTCCGCCCTGCCGAGCCGACGTACCCCACCTGCAAAGCCAGGCCCGGCGCCAGTTCCTGCTGCAGGTTGAAGTTGTAATTCTGCACGTACGGCGTGCGCAGGTTCTGCGCGACCGTGAAGACGTCCGAAGCGCCGAAGTTGCTGAACACCGGCGGCGCGCACAGCGCAGTGCCCGGCACTTTGATGGCAGAGCCGGTGCAGGGCCCCCCGGTGACTGTGATCGCCGCCGTGCCGCTGAACAGGATCGGCGACGCCCCGGTGCCGTTGTAAGCCGGCCCCGGGTTGAACGTGTTCCACGGCAACTGGCCCACGAAGAAATCCTGCGAGAACGCGTCGTAGAACAGGCCCCAACCCGTGCGCACCACGGTCTTGCCGGTCCCGAAAACGTCCCACGCCAGTCCCACCCTGGGGGCGAAATTCTTGTAGTCCTTGGGATAGAGCGTGCTCACCTGCTTCGCGCCGCCGGGAACCGTCGGATCGAAGATGCTCAACCGGCCCTGCTCTTCCCCGATCACGCCGTAATAGTCCCAGCGCACGCCAGCGTCGAGCATGAAATGCTTGGCCAGCCGGAAGCTGTTCTGGAGGTACATCCCGTGGTTGTTCTGAAATGTCCCGCGGTGGGAATCGCCCTGGGCGGCGTGAACCGAATCGGGGATCCCGGCCAGGAAACTGGGCAGGTCGGCAAACTGGAGCTTGCCGCGATAGCCGTTGTCGAAGAAGCCGTTCACGAACGTGCGGCGGAATTCGTAGCCCCACTTCCAGTTGCTCCGGCCGGTGTTATAGGACGCGTTGACGAAATCCTGCCAGTTGGTGTCGATGCGGCCGCGCGGGACCGAGGTGTTCGCTCCCAGCGTCGCGTATCCTCCCACCAGAATCTCGGGCAGGCCCGTGTCGCTCGCACTCTGGTTGGTGTTCAGCCCAATCGAGCGCGGATCGAAGCTCTTGTCCTCCGGAAAGAACGTCTCGGCGAAGCGGTTGTACCCGGAGCGCACTTCGACCAACAGGCGCGGCGAAATAATGTGGGTGAACGATGCCGAGGCCAACTGCACGCGGGTCGGGGTGACGGTGTTGAAGCCGGGCAGCACGCCTCCGCCGACAATGGCGAACGGAAAGCTCTGGTCGCTGTTGCCGAAGTAATAGCGCCCCGTCAGAACGTCGCCCTTTCCGAAGTGCTGATCGATCTTCCCGATCACGCTGTCGATCCGGTTCGTGAACAGCGTCGTCGCCAGCAGGTTGTTGCCGTTGCTGTCCGGAGCGATATTGGGCGACGGCCACGGATTGCGCGCCAGCAGGTTCTTGATCACCGGACTCTCGCCCCCTGCCTCCGCCACGGTCTGCGAGGCAAGCGCGGTCGCAATATCGGCCTGCGTGGGCACGTGGCCCAGGCTGGAGATTCCGCCGTCCTCGCGCTCCCCTTCGTAGGCGACGAAGAAGAAGGTGCGGTCCTTCACGATCGGGCCGCCCATCGACGCGCCGAAGCTGTTGTTGTGAAATGGATTCTGCGGCGTCCCGGCGGTATTGAAGAAATTGCGTGCGTCCATGGCGCTGTTGCGGAAGTCCTCGAACGCGGAACCGTGGAGTTCGTTGGTCCCGGACTTGGTGACGATGTTGACGATGGCGCCCGCGTTGCGTCCGAATTGCGCGTCCGCGCCCGAAATCACCGGAATCTCCGCCAGCGCATCGAGCGGCAGCAGGGTCGCCGGCGTCCCGAACACGCCCGCCTGGTTGATGGCCGGGTCGTTCCGGTATCCGTCGTTCATGTCCGTGCCATCGAGCAGGTAGTTGTTCGACCGCCCCCGGTTCCCGTTCATGCTGAAAGTTCCGAAAGACCCCGGAGAATCGGTGATGCCGGCCGGGTCGGCGCTGGCGCCGGGCACCAGCAGAATGGCTTTGTCGAAATCGCGCCCATTGGTGGGCAGATCCGCGAGTTGCCTGCTGTCCAGCGTCCCGCCTTGCGTGTCCCCAATGGTGTCCACCAGCGCCGCCGCCTCGCGGACCTCGACCAGTTCCTTGGCTTCTCCAGGCGACAGAGTCAGGTCTGCCCGCTGAATGGTAGCCGTCGCCACCTTGATTCCATCCACTACCGCCGTCTTGAACCCGGCCTTGGCGGCGGACACTTTGTAAGTCCCCAGCGGCAGCTCCCCGAACAGGTAGTCGCCGCCATCGCCGGCCTTCACCTCGCGGCTCAGGTTCGTGTCGGTGTTCGTAACCGTCACCTGGGCGCCCGCAACCGAAGCACCCGATGAATCGAGAACGGTGCCCTGGATGGCGCCGCGGAAGGTTTGAGCATCGGCGACAGCCACGAAAAGAAGAGCGGCTATCGCGAGACAGGGGACAAAACAAGCCATGGATCGCTGCACACACACCTCGCTTTCGCAGAAGTATAGCAGCTACAGCCATGGCAGGTCATTCGTTTTTTTTTGGGCGCCGATTACGAAAAGCGGGGTGTCGAGGAACCCGCCCCCACTTACTCCACGCGCAGGTTGTTGGTTACCGAAAACACGCCGGGCACGCCGTTCGCCTGAACGCCGGCGATGTTCTTGTCCCCTTGATTCGCCACCACGCCTTCCAGGGTCACGTGCCCGTTCTTGACGAGGATGTGGATGGGCGGCACGGCCTGTATGGCATAGCGGTTGAGCGACGGGAAGCCGAAGATGGTCCGGAACTCCTCCCGCCGTATGCGGTCGTCGTTCGGCGAGAGCGGCAGCGCCTCGATCCGGTTCACCACACGCTCGACGCCCTCGATGCTCTTGACCGCGCTCTCCGCGTCGCTCTTCAAAGTCGGCCGGGCCACCTGGCCCAGCAGAATGACGGTGTCGCCGTCCACCTGGTATGCCAGGTTGTCGAAAACGGAATAGTACGGCAACATCACCAACTGGTGCCGTACTTCGCGCTCGATCCGGGCGCGAGCCTTATCCGACATCCCGGTTTGCGCCCCCGCCGTCACGGGCATGCAGGCGCCAAGAACAACCGTCGCGACCAGTAGCTTGTGCATGAACAGCCCCCTACGGCCTTTATCATGCCACGCACGGCGACTTTCAGGGGAGCGGACTCTAAAGCCCGTAAATAGGGACGAGCGGCCCCTCCCCCGCTCAAGCTTATAATCGGAGTTGTGAACACCCGCTCCCTGCCTCTCCTCTTCGCCGCGCTCGCGCTCCTCGGATGCAGTAACCGGGGCGCGCAGAACGAGGCCGCCGTGCGCCAAGGGGTCATCGACTACCTCACGCAGCGCTCGGACCTCAACATGAAAATGATGCAGGTGGACGTGACCTCCGTGTCCTTCCGCCAGGATGAAGCGGACGCGACCGTCTCCTTCCGGCCCAAGGGCGCGGCAGGCGGCGGCATGCAGATGCGCTACACGCTCGAACGCCAGGGCAGCCAATGGGTTGTCAAGGGTAAGGGCCATTCCCCCGGCCAGTCCCCGCATGGCCAGATGCCCGCCGGCGGAATGCCGGGCGCCCAGTCTCCGCACGGCGCCATGCCCGGCTCCCCGGCCGGAGCGCAGCCCGCACCCGAGCTTCCCCCGGGTCATCCCTCCATGGGGAATCCGCCCGGAGCGAAATAGCGAATGAAGCGCGTCGCGGTACTCGGAGGTGGTCCGGCCGGCGCCTTTGCCGCCGAGCGCTTGGCGTCCGCGGGCCTCGACACGGTCGTCATCGACGAGAAGCTGGCCTGGGAGAAGCCCTGCGGCGGCGGGATCACATGTAAGGCGTACAAGCGCTACCCGTTTCTCCTCGACAACGACCTGCCCAAGCGCTTCGTCACCGCGACTACGCTGGCCGCTTCCGGCGCTGGCGCCGCGCGCCTCGCTCTGCGCGATCCGCTGGTCATTTACTCGCGGCTCGATCTGAACCGCCTGCTGCTCCAGCGCGCCGAGCGGGCTGGAGCGCGGATTGAAAAGACCCGCATTCTCGAGGTCTTTCCCAATAGCCGCTGCTGGCACGTGCGCACCACCGCGGGAACCATCGACGCCGATTTCTGCATCGTCGCCACCGGCGCCCGCAACCCCCTCCGCAACGTCGGCACCGAGTGGACCGCGGCCGATACCATGCTCGCCCTGGGCTACTACGTCGAGGCCCAGCAGGATCACATCGACATCCAGTTCCTGCCCCACCTCGAAGGCTATATCTGGATCTTCCCGCGCTGCGGGCATCTCTCCGTCGGCATCTGCGGAAAGGGCGTGCCGGCGCAGCAGTTGCGGGCGCGCCTTGAAGCGTTTATGCGCGAGCGCTCGCTCTCCCCGAAAGGCGCACGCTTCTACGCCCACCTTCTGCCCTCGCTCGGCGCCTCCGGCTGGCGCAACAACCGGGTGTCCGGCCAGGGCTGGCTGGCCGTGGGAGACGCAGGCGGCCTGGTAGATCCGATCACCGGCGAGGGCCTCTACTACGCCTTGCGGTCGGCGGACCTGGCCAGCCAGGTGATTCTCGACGACGCCCACGCGCCGTTCGACAAGCCCTGGGCCTACCGTACCCTGCTCACCCGCGACTTCGCCGCCGACCTGGCCTTCGGCGCCATGATCGCCCGCCGCGTCTTCCATGGCCGGTTCCTGCTCGGCACCGTGCCTGAGAGGATGGTGCAGTTCCTACGCCGCAGCCCGCGCTTCTACGACATGATGCAGGATCTGGTCGCCGGCAGCCAGACCTACCTCGGTCTCAAGAGCCGCCTGATGCGCAATCTCCAGGGTACTCTTCTCGACACCTTCTTCCACTTCGTCCTGGGACGGGAAACGGGCGGCCGCGAGGTCGCGGGCGAGAACCAGGTATGACCCGCTCGCGCGCCTTGTTCGAGAGAGCGCAGAAGTCCATCCCCGGTGGCGTCAACTCGCCCGTGCGCGCGTACCGTAGCGTGGGCGGGACGCCGCCCTTCATCGCCCGCGGCCAGGGCGCTTACATCTGGGACGCCGACGGCAACCGCTATATCGACTACGTCTGCTCCTGGGGACCGCTCATCCTGGGACACTGCCATCCGGTCATCATCGAGGCCATCGAGCGGGCGCTCGAGCGCGGCACCAGCTTCGGCATGCCCACCGAGGGCGAGATCGAGCTCGCGGAAGCCATCTGCCGCGCCGTTCCCTCCATCGAAATGGTCCGGCTGGTCAACTCGGGCACGGAAGCAACCATGAGCGCTCTGCGCCTGGCGCGAGCCTTCACCGGGCGCGACCTCACGGTGAAGTTCGAGGGCTGCTACCACGGCCACGTCGATTCGCTGCTGGTCAAGGCCGGCTCGGGCGTCGCCACTCTGGGCATTCCGGAGACGGTCGGGGTTCCCAAAGCGTTCGCCGATACCACCATCGCGCTGCCCTACAACGACCCCCAGGCCGTGGCGGAGTGCTTCGCGCGCCACGGCGACCAAATCGCTGCCGTGATCGTCGAGCCGGTGGTGGGTAATATGGGCTGCGTCCCGCCCGCGCCAGGGTTCCTCGAGGCTTTGCGCGAAATCACCGCGCGCCACGGCTCGCTGCTCATTTTCGACGAGGTCATGACCGGGTTCCGCGTGGCCTTCGGGGGCGCGCAACAGCTCTACGGCATCCATCCCGACCTCACCACGCTGGGCAAGGTGATCGGCGGCGGGCTGCCCGTGGGCGCCTACGGCGGGCGGCGCGAGGTGATGGCCATGGTCGCTCCGGCCGGCCCCGTCTATCAGGCCGGAACCCTTTCGGGAAACCCGCTGGCCGTGGCCGCCGGACTCGCCATGCTGCGCTTTCTCGAGGCACACCCCGAGGTCTACGCCGGCATGGAGCGCCACGCGCAACGCCTGGCCTCCGCCGCGCCCGAAGGCGTCACGGTCAACCACGTGGGTTCCATGTTCACGTTCTTCTTCACCCCCCGGCCGGTGACGGATTACGCCTCCGCCCAGTCTTCCGACCGGGCGCTCTTCGCGCAATTCTTCCGTTGGATGCTCGAACGGGGATGCTGCTTCCCCCCCTCACAATTCGAGGCAGCATTCCTCTCCGCCGTCCACTCGGAAGACGACATCGAACGCACCGTCACCGCCGTGGGTGAGTTTTTTACGCGGTAGGCTGCATCGCCGCTGTCTGCAGGCCAAGCTCGGGCGTTGGCTTCTCCAGGGTCAGGAAGTGCCTGGCGGCGAATGCCACCAGTTCCGCCGTGGAGTGCACCCCAACCTTGCGGCAGATCCGCTTGCGATGGTTGTTGACCGTATGAACGCTGATTGCCAGCGTCCCGGCGATTTGTTTGCTGGTCCGTCCCTGAGCTACGTGCTCGAAGACTTCGATCTCTCGTGGTGTGAGTTCATCCTGACGCATAGGCACCTGTAAAGCCGGCTCCTCTAAGTCTTTGCTGTGGAATGACTACCGCCGGTCTGTCTGGCTGTCCCTCCATTGGATGCAGTAGTCCCAACAAGGGAGCAGCCACGCTATATTAAAGATGATTTATCTTTGGCATCGGATGCACCCCTTTCTGCTACAGTTGCGAATTGACGCCCGCGTCCCTCACTATGCCAGCCGACAACACGCTCACGCGCCGGGAACTAGAAGTACTAGAGAAGATCGGTCAAGGAAAGACCAGCCGGCAGATCGCGGAGACGCTCAACCTGAGCGTGTTCACCGTAAACAACCATCGCAAGCACATTTGCAAAAAGATCGGCCTTCATTCGACTGCCCAGCTTGTTGCGTTTGCCGTCATGCAATCGCAGCCGCCGAGAGTCACCGCCTGAGGCGCCCGACCGCCGACAACTGACCGCCGCCTATGCGATCCTCCTTATGCGAGGAGGTGTTTATGCTTGCGATCGCCCTGGCCGGCACCGCGTCGGACATGTTCGCCCTCAAGATCGGCGTGCTCGAAAAGATCCTGCGGCCCGTCATCGTCTACGCGTTCGTCCTGATCTGTCTCCGCATCTTCGGTAAGCGGCAACTGGCCCAACTCAACCCGTTCGACCTGGTGGTCCTGCTGTCGATCTCAAACACCGTTCAGAACGCCATGATCGGAGACGACAACTCGGTCACCGGCGGCCTCATCGGCGCGCTTTCCCTGTTCGCCATCAACTACGTGGTGGTGCGCTTCGTGTTCCGGCACAAGACCCTCGACCAGCTTCTCGAAGGCACGCCCACCGTGCTGATCGAGAACGGCCATGTGCTCCGGCGCGCGCTCGGCAAGGAGATGCTCTCCGAGGCGGAGTTGCTGGCGGTGGCCCATCGTCAGGGCTTCGCCAGTCTGAAGGAGATCGAACACTGCGAGTTGCTGCCGGGCGGCATCTTCTACATCCGCGGCGTCTCTCCCCCGGAGCCGAAGGCCTCTCTCCTGATGGCGAAGATCGAACAACTCGGCCAGCAGCTCGATCGGGTCGAGCGGCGCCTCCCCGCGGCGTAGCTGCTGGTCTCGTGGGGCCGCCTACCGCCCCATGGTGTATCTGTTTACCGAACCGCGACCGTGAGGGAGCGGACCTGGCGGGCTTACCGCCCCATCCCGATATATTGGAATCCGGCGGCTTCCATGGTAGCCTGCTCCAGAAAGTTGCGGCCGTCGAGCAGCAAGGGCGTGCGCATCTTTCCGGCCAGCTTGGCCCATGGCAGATCGCGGTATTGCGGCCACTCGGTGACCAGCACCAGCGCGTCGGCGTCCGCCACCAGTTGCTCGACCGAATCCACTAGGCCCAGGCTCGAGTCGCACTCGCGACGGGCGCGCTCGAGGGCGATCGGGTCGTGCGCGCGCACCTTGGCGCCGCGTTCCGTCAGCCGGCGCGCGATGTCCAGGGCCGGCGCGTCGCGCAGGTCGTCCGTGTGCGGTTTGAAGGCCAGCCCGAGAAGGCCGATGGTGCGGCCCTTCAGGATCTTCAGCGTCCCCAGCAGCTTCTCCAGCACGCGGTCGCGCTGGCGGTAGTTGACCTCACGCGCCGCCGCGACAATGGGCATGGTCAGGTTGTATTCCCGCGCCGTGGCGATCAACGCCGCGGTGTCTTTTCCGAAACACGAGCCGCCCCAACCGATCCCCGCCTGCAGGAACCGCGTTCCAATCCTCGCATCCAGGCCGATGCCTTTGCTGATTTGCGTGGCGTCCGCGCCCACTTTCTCGGCCAGTTGTGCCACCTCATTGATGAAACTGATCTTGAGGGCCAGAAAGGCGTTGGCCGCATACTTGACCAGCTCCGCCGACGCCAGGTTGGTAGTGATCAGCGGCACGGCTCCGAGCGACTCGGGCCGAGCCAGGAAACTCGGCGCCGGGAAGGTCTGCTCCACCACCGGCCGGTATAGAGCGTACAGACACTCCAGGGCGCGCGGATCGTCCGAGCCCACCACCACGCGGTCGGGGTACAGCGAATCCCGCAACGCCGAGCCCTCGCGCAGGAATTCGGGATTCGAAGCCACCGAAAAACGCCCCTTCTGGCGCTCGCCGTTGCGGGCCTCGAAGGCCTCCCGCACCAGCGATTCGACCCAGTTGCCGCAGCCGATCGGCACCGTGGATTTGTTCACCACCACGGTGAATTGGTCGCCCAGCCGCTCGCCCACAGCCGTGGCCGCCGCCCGCAGATACGAAAGGTCGGGGTTGCCGTCGGCGAGCGGTGGCGTCCCCACCGCGATGAAAATCACGTCCGCTTCGGGATGCGCCTCGGCGGCGTCGGTGGTGTATCGCAGCCGCGACTGCGCCAGCGCGGCGAACTCTTCGAGGAAAGGTTCGTAGATCGGAAACTTGCCCTGGCGAAGCAGCGCGATCTTCGACTCGTCGGAATCGAGCAGCGTGACCGTGTGGCCCAGATAGGCCAGCGCAACGCCCGTGGTAATGCCGACATACCCGGCTCCAACGATGGAAACTTTCATGGACCCCACCCATCGATCTTATAGCAATGCGCGTGCGGCGGGGCGAGCCGCTAGCCTCCGCTACAATGGAATTTAGCCATGGACAAGCGCCGCATGTGCCCGCAGTGCCGGGCCTTTATCACTACCAATGACCGCGTCTGCCCTTATTGCGACGCCCAGGTGGGCCCGCGCGCCATCGACGCGCGGAGTCCCAGCGACATTCTCGGCGGGTTCATTCCCCACGCCCGCTTTGCCACCTCCATCATCCTGCTGATCAACTGCGGACTCTTCGCGGTCTCGTTGGCCCTGAGCATCGGGGCCGTGTCGATGAATGCGCTGACCGGGATCGATGGCAACACGCTGATCCGTTTGGGAGGGAAGTGGCAAATCTTCCAGACCGGCGAGTGGTGGCGGTTGGTTACGGCAGGCTTCCTGCACGGTGGCATAATGCACATCCTGATGAACTCCTGGGTCCTATTCGATGTAGGCGCTCAGGTCGAGGAGATCTACGGCGCGGCGCGCATGGTGGTCATTTACTTCGTCGGCTCCGTGGTCGGCTTCCTTCTGAGCGCCCTGTGGTCGAACAGCCTTTCCATCGGCGCTTCGGCCGGCATCATGGGGGTGATCGGAGCCATGATCGCCCTGGGCGTGCGCAATCGCTCCAATCCCGCTGCGGCGGCCATGCGTGGAATGTATGTCCGCTGGGTCATGTACATGCTGGTGCTGGGCTTTCTAGGTCCCCTCATAGGCCTGTATATCGATAACGCGGCGCACGTCGGTGGCCTCGCCGGCGGCTTCTGCGTCGCCTACGTAGCCGGAACCCCGAAACTGGCGGACGCCTTCGGCGAGCGCTTCTGGCGGCTTGCGGCGTACGCGGCGATCGCGCTCACCCTGGCGTCGTTCGCCATGATGCTCCGCTCGGCGGCCGGCGTTTGAGCTCTGCTACCCGAAGGTAATCTGAGCGATCACCAGCTCCGGAAGCACGTTGTTCCAGCTCTCGGGAATGGTATCGAACGGCAGGCGAAAATCCTTCGTCTCGCCCGGCTTGAGACCGCCCAGGCTCTCTTTGACGATGGAGACCCGGTCGCGTAACACTACCCGGCCCGAGGGATCGCGAAACACGCAGTTAAGGTCGATCTGCTTCAACATGCGATTCCCGGTGTTGGTAATCTTTCCCGTGACCTCCACCAGCGTCTGCTCCGCGAAGTTCTGCTTGGCGCTCATGTTGACGTCGGTCAGGTTGAGGTAGCCGGCGTGGACGTAGGCGCGCGCTTCCGGCGTCAGCACCGGGGCCGGCTCCTGCCGCGGTCCGCCGCGTGTCAGGAAAAACGCAGCCGCCACGCCGATCACGGCGATCACGAGCGTAATGACGAGAGGAGTCGGTAAGCCGCCCGAAGCCCGGCGCTCGGCATTGGCATTCACTCGAAGAGCCATACTGAAGTGGATTCTAGCAGGCCGCGAGGACGCTGTCTTACACTGGGGAATGACCCACCCCACCGACGCTGTCTGGAAATCCTCCAGCTTGGCGAAGACCTTCCTCGAAGGCATTCGCGGAGCCATTCCGTTCGCGCAGGCGCAGATCGACGTGATGCTGCGGCTGATCGCCGCCTGCGAGCGGCCCGTTGAAAGAATCCTCGATCTGGGCTGCGGCGATGGAGTGCTCGCGGCGTCCATTCTGGACCGCTATCCCCAGGCGCGCGCCGTGCTGCTCGATTTCTCGGAGCCGATGCTCGAAGCCGCGCACAAGCGCTTCGCGAACCGGGCCGCGAGCGTGGACATTCTGAGCGTGGACTATGGCCAGCCGTCCTGGACGCGCACCGTAGTTCAGCTCGGCCCCTTCGATGCCCTGGTGTCCGGGTTCTCGATTCACCATCAACCCGATGCGCGCAAGCGGGAGATCTACGGCGAGATCCACGAGCTGCTCGCGCCTGGCGCGATCTTCGTCAATGTGGAACACGTGGCGTCGGCTTCGCCGTGGGGCAACTGCGTGAACGACGACGCGTTTCTCGACAGCCTGCAACGCTGGCAGCCGACGGTCTCGCGCGCAGAGATCGCGGCCACCTATGTCAACCGCCCCGACAAGGACGCCAACATCCTGGCGCCGGTCGAGACGCAATGCGAGTGGCTGCGCGCGCTCGGTTTCACCGATGTGGATTGCTATTTCAAGGCGTTCGAACTGGCGGTCTTCGGCGGACGGCGAGCTACATCCGGTACAGCATCCAGTACACCACCACGCCCGTGACGCTGACGTAAAGCCAGATGGGCAGCGTCCAGCGCGCGATGGCACGGTGGCGGTCGAAGCGGCCGCGCAAACCGCGCGAGAGCGTGATGATGGCGAGCGGCGGAACGGTGGCCGCGAGCAGCGTGTGGGTGATCAGGATCGCGAAATAGACGGTGCGGATGGGACCGGTCCCTGCAAATCGCACCACGCCCGCCTGCGCGTGATAGATCAAGTAGCACACCAGGAAAATCGTCGAGACCGTGAACGCCGCCAGCATCACGTTGCGATGCGCGCGCTTCTGTCCCCGCCGGATGAGCGTGTAGCCCCACGTCAGCAGCACCGCCGCAGTGCCGTTCAGCACGGCGTTCACCGCGGGCAGGTCATGGACGCTCATCTAGCTCGATCTTCGCATACGCCTTCTGCCCTTGTTTGGCCTGATCGAGCGACGCGGCCAGACGGACATCGGTACAAGCCAATTGTGTTGCACGCCTCCAAGCGAATGCGGCTATTCGCCCTACTGCTCCCGGCCCAACCTTCGGATGGCGGCGATCAGCGCGTCCAGGCTTTCGCCCTCTTCCGTATGGTAGTAGCCGCGGATGAAGCCGCGCCGGTCCACCAGCGCGAATAGGGTGGAGTGAGCGAAACTGCCGTCCACGTTGCCCATCTTGAAAGCGTTGCGATCCAGCGCGTCGAGCGTAGCCGTCGAGCCGGTGAGGAGCGCCCAGCGGCCGGGTTCGGCGCGGAAGCGTTGCGCATAGGCGGCCAGCACCGGCGGCGTGTCATGTTGCGGATCGACCGTGAACGACACCAGCTTCACGTCCGGCAGGTCCGCGATCTGCTTCTGCACCCAGTGCATTTGCGCCGACATGCGCGGGCATGGCCCCATGCACGTGGTGAAAAAGAAATCGGCCACCCAGATCTTGCCGTCGAGGCTCTTGCTGTCGAAGGCCGCGCCGGTCTGCGAGGTCAGGACGAAAGCGGGCACGCGGCCATAGACCGGCATTGCCTCGTGCCGCGCGCAGCCGGCCAGCGCCAGCAGGAGCACGGCCGCCAGAAGCGGTTTCACGCGAAAGCCCTTACCGTCTTGCGGGTCGCGGAGGCCGTGGCCACCGCAAACAGCACCGCCGCGAAGCACGCGGTCACCACCACGCTGGCCGCCGGAGCGGGCACGCCGGCGTGTCCTTCGAGTGGCGCTCGCAACGCCGAAACCGCGTACGTCACCGGGTTGGCGCGCATCAGCCACTGCACCCAGCCGTGCGCCTTGGCCATCGGGAATAACGAGCCCGACACCAGCCACAAGGGCAGCAGGACCAGGTTCATCACCGCGTGGAAGCCCTGCGTCGATTCCATCTGCCAGGCGATCACGAATCCGGCCACCGTGAAGGTGAACGCGACGAGCAGGATCACGGCCGCGGCTTCGACCAGCGCCGCGGCGCCCGGGGTGTGCCCGGTGGCGGGTACGAAGCACAGGAACACCAGCCCCTGGATCCAGGCCAGCGTCGAAGAGCCCAGAATCTTGCCCAGCACCATGGAGCTGCGCGGCGCCGGCGAAACCAGCATCGAGAGCAGAAACCCCTCGCGCCGGTCCTCGATCAGCGACATGGTCGAAAACACCGCCGAGAACATCACCGTGAGCACCAAGGCGCCGGGAAAGAAGAAGGCCAGGTCCCCGAAGCCGGAGCCGATCAGCAGCCAGAACACCAGCGGCGAGCCGACGTAGCCCACCACGCGCGCCTTCTCGCGCCAGAAGCGCACCAGGTCGCGTTGCCACAGGGTCCAGACGGGCAGCCAGAAACTCATGTCAATCGCGCTCCGGTTTCATCCAGGAAGACGTCTTCAAGCGTCGGTTTGTGCAGCGCCACCGAGTGGATCTCGCCGGGAAAGGCCTCCACCGCCTCGGCGATGAACCGATGCCCGTTGCCGATCTCGACGCGCAGCGAGCCGTTCTCGGCGACGGCTTCGACGCCGAAGCGGGCGCGCAGTTCCGGCAGCAGCCGCGCGGGCTCGTCCACATCCAGGATCACCACATCGCCGCCGATGCGGGACTTCAACTCGGCGGGCGCGCCTTCGGCGACCACCTTGCCCTGGTGCAGCAGGAGGATCCGGTCCGCGCGATCGGCTTCGTCCAGAATGTGCGTGGTCACCAGCACGGTGATGCCCTGGCGGTCGCGCAGCTCTTCGATGTACTGCCAGAGCTCGCGGCGGGCGCCGGGGTCAAGGCCCGTCGAGGGCTCGTCCATGAGCAGCACTTCGGGGCGGTGCAGCAGCCCCTTGGCGATCTCGACGCGGCGGCGCAGGCCGCCCGAAAGCGTGTCGACGAGGTCGTTGCGGCGGTCCGCCAGGCCCAGGCGCTGCGCGACTTCGTCGATCCGCTCGGCGAGCACGTGGCCGTGCATGGCGAACAAATGTCCCTGGGCGCGCAGGTTCTCAAAGACGGTGAGCTTCTTGTCCAGGCTCTGCGATTGGAAGACCACCCCGATGCGGCGGCGCACCTGGGCCGGCTGGCGCTCCACGTCGTAACCCGCCACGCTGGCCGCCCCGCTCGAGGGCGCGAGCAGCGTGGCGAGAATGCGGAACAGCGTCGATTTCCCCCCGCCGTTCGGGCCGAGCACGCCGAAGATCTCGCGCTCGCGCACCTGGAACGATACGCCCCCAAGCGCACTCCGTGTGCCATACCGGCGCGTCAGATTCTCTACGGAAACGATCACAGTGGCCTGTCTAACAACATCAGACCATAAAGCAGAGGCAGGTAGACCACCGACGCCAGCAGCACCTGCCGCGCCCGCGGCCGGGTGCGTTCGAGAGCCGCCCTCAGCCCGGCGTAAAGGAACAGGATGCCTAGCGCCAGCGCGCCAAACAAGTAGAGCGTGCCCGTCATGTGCACGAGCGCCGGCAGGAGGCTGGCGGGAACGAGCAGCAGCGATGCGATGACGATTTGGCGCGCGGTCGATTTGCCGTCCGGTTCGACCACGGGAAGCATCAGGATCCCCGCGCGGCCGTAGTCCTCGCGATACATCCAGGCGATCGCCAGGAAGTGCGGAAACTGCCACAGAAAGAGGATCGCGAACAGCACCCAGGCTGGCGCGGAGAGGCCGCCCGCCGCGGCCGCGAAACCGATCAGCGGCGGCATCGCACCTGGAAACGCGCCGACGGTGGTGGCGTGCGGGGTGCGCTGCTTGAGCGGCGTGTAGAGCAGCAGGTACGTCGCGAGCGTGGCCAATCCCCACAGGGCTGCCACCCGATTGACCGCCAGGGCGAGGTCGGCAAAGCCGAGCGCCGAAAGAACGATCCCGAAGACCAGCGCGCGGCCGGGGCTGACGCGTCCCGAAGGGATGGGCCGCTTCTCCGTGCGGCGCATCTTGGCATCGGCGTCGCGCTCGTACCACTCGTTGAGCGTGGCCGTGCCGGAGGCGAGCAGGCCCGTTCCCAGAAGGGTGTGGAACAGCACCAGCCAGCGCGCGTCGCCACCACCGAGGCCGAAATAGTAGCCCACCGCCGTGCTCCCGAGGATCAGCCACGTGATCGTGGGCTTGGTCAACTCGAGGTAGTCGCGCATCATAGTCCAGCTTGCACCTCTTATGATGCTTGCGGCATGGATTCCGATTCTACCGGAATTTTTACGCATCCCCAGGAATCGCCCTGGCTCTATTGTAGCGGAATTCCGCCCATCCGCAGCTCGGCCCGCAACCCCGTGCCGGAGTATTCAAACGCTGCGCGATACGCCAAAAAAACGCGGCGAGGTCCCGTGAAGACCGCGATCTCGTCCAGAAGCAGTGGCAGCAACACCTCCCCGTCATCGAGCTCCACGCGGGCGTGCATCCGAAAATCCGGCAGCGCGAAGCGCAGGGCGCCCTCCGGCGTCGCGTGCGTGATTTCGACGATCGTGCCGGGGTTGGGCGCGCGCTCCTGGTCGATGATCAGGTTCGACCGGCCGCCGCGTTGCGCGCAGGGACCTGTCCCGACCGGGTCCGGGCGGTCCGCGAAGGAACGTATGCGCCAGTCCGGATTCTCGAGATTCGGGAGCGGCTGCCCGAGCGCCTTAGCGTCGCCGGCGTAGAAGCCCTTGCCCAACGGGTTGGCGGCTCCGCGCCCGCCGTACGCGTTCTCGTAGATCAGCGGCATCGAAACGAACTGCCGCGGCTCGCCGGGGACCAGCGCGCCATCCCGCCGCACCCAGACGCGATCGCCGATAACGGCGATGCGGCATTCGAGCGACGCCCCCACGTGAATCGCCATCGTCATCTCGGTTGCCGGTAAACCGCCAGTCTGCCACGCGCTGCCCAGCACGAACACGTCGATGCCCTGCTTGGGAAGCGGGCTGTCGGGCGGGAAGGCGCCCCAGGGCGTCTCGACCGCCTCAGGCCCCGCCGGCCAGGGCCGCTCGGGAGTGAAGACCAGCCGCTCCTGATCGATATCGAATGTGGCCCGCGCGACCACGGCCACCAGGTTCTGCCCCCCGACCGGCGTTGCTCCGACCAGTCTGGCCCCGACCTCGGTCGCGTTGAGGAGTTGCACGGGTTGCTCCCCATTTCCATCGGCGGAAGACCTTGGAGGCACCATCCCCCCACCCGTGGGGTACTGCTCTAAGGTGTAGAATGGTTGCCCAGCGCCGTACAATATAGAAGTCGGGTCCTTCCATCGGACGCCCATGATTGCACTTTTCACCCCGGCGTTGTTGACCGCTACTGCTTTCCAGCAGCTCAAGCACGCGCTGGCGGACGAGACCTTCGCCGGTATCTACAAGCTCGCCTGGTTCGACTGGATGATCCTCATCCCTTACTTCGTGCTGCTGGCGATCCTTTCTTTGTACGGGTTGCACCGCTACGAAGTGATCCGGACTTATTTCAAGTACCGCCGCAAGCTCCCCAAGCAGGCGCCCGCCCGCTTTGAGCAGCTTCCGCGGGTGACCGTTCAACTCCCTCTGTTCAACGAGCGCTATGTGGTCGAGCGGTTGCTCGAAGAGACTCTCAAAATCGAGTATCCGCGCGAGCTGCTGCAGATCCAGGTGCTCGACGATTCCACCGACGAAACGCACGCCTTCGCGGAGCGGCTGGTGGCGCGCTACAGGGCCCTGGGCCATCCCATCGAATACCACCACCGGACCAACCGCGTCGGCTTCAAGGCGGGCGCGCTTCAGGAGGGTCTGGAGACTGCCACCGGAGAATTCGTCGCCGTCTTCGACGCCGATTTCATCCCGCCCGCCGACTTCCTGATGCGAACCGTGCACTTCTTCGCCGATCCCAAGGTCGGCGTGGTGCAGACGCGCTGGAGCTACGTCAACCGGAATTTCAACGTGCTCACCGAAGTCCAGGCGATCCTTCTGGACGGCCATTTCGTGCTCGAGCACGGCGCGCGCTATGGACGCGGCCTGTTCTTCAATTTCAACGGAACCGCGGGCATCCTGCGGCGCCACATGATCGACGATGCGGGCGGTTGGCAGCACGACACCCTCACCGAGGATTCGGACCTCAGCTACCGCGCGCAGCTCAAGGGCTGGAAGTTCGTCTACCTCCCGGCGCTCGACTGCCCGTCGGAGCTGCCCGTGGAAATGCACGCCTTCCAGGTGCAGCAATCCCGCTGGGCCAAGGGCCTGACCCAGGTAGCCAAGAAGCTGCTGCCCACCATTCTGCGGGCCGATATTCCCTGGCGGCTGAAGGTGGAGGCGTTCATGCACCTCACGCCGAACATCAGCTACCCCTTGATGATGATGGTCTCGGCGCTCATGCTCCCGGTGATGATCGTGCGGTTCTACATGGGCTGGTTTCAGATGCTGTTCCTGGACCTGCCGCTCATCGTCGCCTCGTTCTGGTCCATCTCGGCGTTCTATGTGCTGGCGCAGCGCGAGTTGTTTCCCCGCAGCGTTCTGCGCACGGTGCTGATGCTTCCGGCGCTGCTGGCGGTGGGCGTGGCGCTCACGGTCATCAACACGCGGGCCGTCATTGAGGCGTTGCTGGGGATCGAAACCGGCTTCGTGCGCACGCCGAAATACGCGGCCGAAGGGGGCGCGGCCCGCCGCGTGGCAGCCAAGTACCGGCGCCGGAGCGGCTGGCTGCCCTTCATCGAAATCGCCATCGGCACCTACTTCGTCGCCATGTGCGTGTTCGCCATCGACGTCTACAACTTCTTCTGCCTGCCCTTCCTGCTGCTGTTCGTCGGCGGCTACTACTGGGCCGGCTTCACCACGCTGATCCAGGAATACCGCGACCGTCTACGCACGGCCCGCAGCCAGGTGGCCCTGGAATCCGCGCAGTAGCACCTCCGCCGCCCCCTTTGCAAGCGGACAGCCGATGCAGTCTCCCCCGCCCGCAAGCGGGTTACGATGGGGATGACCCATGCCCGACCGCAAACCCGCCCTCTCGCGCGAACTCGGCCTGCGCGACCTGGTCCTGTTCAACATCGCGGCCGTCGTGGGCATCCGCTGGCTCGCCGCCGCCGCCCACACCGGCCCCGACTCCATCGGCCTGTGGCTCGCCGCCGCCATATTCTTCTTCGTCCCCTCCGCCCTCGCCGTCTCGCACCTGACCTCCGACGTTCCCGAAGAAGGCGGCCTCTATGCCTGGACCCGAGACAGCTTCGGCGACTGGCACGGCTTTCTGTGCGGCTGGTGCTATTGGCTGAGCAACCTGTTCTACATCCCCAACCTGCTCCTGGCCGGGATCGCCATGGCGGTCTACGGCCTGGGCTCGAGTCACGCCTGGCTGGGCGACACCCGCCTGTTCGTCATCCCCGTGTCGCTGGCCGTTCTGTGGATCGGCACCATCACCAACCTGGTGGGCATGCGAGTGGGCAAGTGGACCCAAAACGCGGGAGGCCTGGCGACCTACACCGCCGGCCTGCTGGTGGTGGGGCTCGGCATCGCCGTCTGGGTGACCCACGGCCCGGCTACCCCGCTCGCCGCCGCACCCCGCTGGGACTGGAACCGGCTCAACTTCTGGTCCCAGATCGCCTTCGCCTTCGGTGGCCTCGAACTCGGAGCCGTAATGGGCGGCGAGATTCGCGATCCGCGGCGCACCGTCCCGCGCGCGGCCTGGATCAGCGGGCTCGCCATCGCGGCTTTCTACATCGCCGGGACCCTGGCCGTCCTGGCCGTGCTCACCCCCGGTCAGGTCAACATCATCTCCGGCCTGGCGCAGGCGGCTGCCGCAGCCGGGGATCGCCTCCACGTTCCGCTGGTTGCCCCGCTGGTGGCCTTGCTCATCGCCTTCGGCATCACCGGCCAGCTCGGCGCCTGGATCGCCGGCTGCGCGCGTGTACCCTTCGCCATTGGTCTCGATCACTACCTGCCCGCCGCCTTCGCCCGCCTGCACCCGCGCTGGAAGACCCCCTACGTCGCCATCCTGAGCCAGGCCGCCGCCTGCACCGTCTTCCTTCTCGCCATGCTCCTCGGCGAAGACCTTCGAACCGGCTACCAGTTGCTGGTGGATATGACCGTGGTCACGTACTTCATTCCCTTCCTTTACCTGTTCTTCACCGCCATCCGGCACGGACTGCGCTTCAGCGCCACCGCCGGACTGGTGGTGACCATCGCCGGCATCGTCTTCTCGCTTGTGCCGCCCGACGGCGTGCCGTCGGTCTGGCGTTTCGAGGCCAAGCTGGCCGCCGGCTGCCTGCTGCTCGTCGCTACCGGTAGAATGGCTTTCTTGAGGGGCAAGCGCGCGCAATCATGAATTACGAAGAGGCAGTCCGCTTCCTGTACTCACTCGGCAACGAGGTGAACGCCGCCAAACTCGGGCTCGATCGGATGTCGGCGCTGCTTCAAGCGCTGGGCGATCCCCATCGCGCCGGCGACTTCATTCACGTCGCCGGTACCAACGGCAAGGGCTCCACCTGCGCCATGATCGAGTCCGCCCTCCGGGTGGCCGGAATCCGCACCGGCCTCTACACCTCGCCGCATCTGGCCGAGCCCACCGAGCGCATCTCCATCTCCGGCCGTCCCGTGAGCCGCGAGGTCTTCGCCGAGGCGTTCAATCAGGTGCATGCCGCCGCCGAGCGCCTCATCGCCTCGGGCGCCCTCGACCTGCATCCCACCTATTTCGAGACCGTCACCGCCATGGCTTTCCTGATCTTCCGGGATGCCGGGGTGCGGACCACCGTGCTTGAGGTCGGCCTGGGCGGCCGGTTGGATGCCACCAACGTGGTCCTCCCGCGCCTGTCGGTGATTACGCCCATCGACTTCGACCACGAGGTGTTCCTGGGCCGTGGGCTCAGCGCCATCGCCGAGGAAAAGGCCGGCATCCTCAAGCCCGGCGTGCCGGCCGTCTTCACGCCGCAGCGTCCCGAGGCCGCTCAAACGCTCGGCGCCGCCGCGGCCGCCCTGGGCATCGAACCCGTCTGGACCTCCGATTGGCCCGTTTCGGACCTGGCCCTCTATCCCGGCGGCAGCTGCTTTCATGTGGGGCAGGCGGTTCCGCCTGCCACTGACTACCGCATCGAGTGCCCGCTCGCCGGAGAGCACCAGGTGACCAACGCGGTCGCGGCCGTGGCGGCCCTCGATCGGCTCGGATTCCCGGCCGAGACGATTCGCGAGGGCATCCGCCAGGCGCGCTGGCCCGGCCGCCTGGAGCGCGTTTCCGCCGCGCCAGAGATCATCCTCGACGGCGCGCACAATCCCGCCGGGGCCCGCGCCCTGGCCGCCTACATCAACCGCTTCTTCGACGGCCGGCGCGTCTGGCTCATCTACGGCGCCATGCGCGACAAGGCGGTCGAGGAAATGGCCGCGATCCTCTTCCCACTCGCCGACCAGGTCCTGGCCACCGCGCCGCGGATGGCGCGAGCCCTCCGCCCCGAGACCATCCGCGATCTGACCGACCATCCGCGCCTTCGAATCACCTCCGATATCGCCGCGGCGCTGGTGATCGTTCGCCGCGAAGCCGCCCCCGACGACGCCATCTTCATCGCCGGTTCGTTGTTCCTGGTCGCCGAAGCGCGCCGGCTGCTGCTCTGATACGGTGTAGTCGTGTCGATTGCGCCTTGGCTCTCGGTTCGGAAGAGTGCGCAAGCCTTGGAGTTCTACAAGTCGGCATTCGGGGCGACGGAAGCCTTTCGTCTGGATGGTCCCGACGGCGGCGGCGTGGCCAGGCTTTCCGTCGATGGCGCCGAGTTCTGGTTGAGCGATGAATCCGCCGTGTCGATGTAGCTGGCTGCTTCCACCTCCCCTTGCGGGACGGGGCTCCACTGGTAGAGCGAGGGATCGGCCGCCGCAGCCGTCACCAGGCCCCCCAGGAATCGGGGACTCAGCGGTTCCAGACGAACCAGCCTGCCCGACAGCACGAGATCCTCTTGCGTCCCCATTTGCTTCCAGTGTGTGATGGCGCCGCTCGAGGCGCAAGACCGGCGAAAGCCCCCTTGACCGTATATACGATATCTGTATATACTCATTCATGTGGTCACAGAAGTTCGAGGCTTCGACTGGGACGCCGCCAACGTGGGCCACATCATGCTCCACGGGGTTACGCCCTTCGAAGTCGAGGAAGCCGCGGGGCGCCCGCACGTGACCATCCGCGCGCGGGCGGTCATGGGCGAAGAACGGTGGAAGCTGTTCGGCAGAACGGTATCCAAGCGCTACTTGGTCGTGGTGTTCACGATTCGCCGGAAGTCGTTCCGAACCGTGACCGCCTACGCGATGAATGTCGCGGAGAGGAGGAAGTATGGCCCGGAAATCGACTGACGCAGCCGACTGGTACGCGACGCCGGAGGGCCGCCGCGAGACCGAGCGCGAATTCGCTCGCGCGGTCAGGGCAGGAACGCTCGACCGCTCCAAGGGACTGAAGATGAAGAAGACCGATCCAAAGATGCTTGAGGAGCTGATGGAACGGGCCAAGCAGACCGCAACACAAGCCATCTCCATTCGCATTCCGGTTGCCGATCTCGAGCATGCCAGGAGGATTGCGGAAAAGACGGGCGCGGGATACCAGACCGTGCTCAAGCAGGCGATCCGCGAGGGCTTGAAGAAAGCCGGGTGACCGCCCGCGCCTTCGTCTATGCTCTTTCGTGTCTCGCGAAGGTCCTAAACCCCCACCCCCGCCGGCCAGGCCCGCTGCCACTGCTTCCGCTGCTGATAATTCCGCGCCAACTCCAGATACACGCCCAGATCCCGGTCCAGGTCGTTCTGCGTCCCATCAAAGTAGAAATTGCGAATCGGGATGCCGCCCAGGTCGCGCGAAACCCGTGGGTAAACCGCCTCGCACACAATCCCGTTCATGCACGTGAACGGGCTGATGTCGATGATCCCGTCCGCGCCCTTTTTCGCCAGGCAGATGGCCTTCCCCACGTTCAGCACCATCTCGCCCATCGCCCCGTCGGCGGGCAGATACGGCCGCGCCGCCTCAAGCACTTCCTCGACCGGCGGCTCTTCGTACCCCACGAAATCGTCCCGGAATGGCTCCAGCAGCACGTGCTCGTCGTGCTTCTGCACCTTCTTGCGAATCCACGCCTTGAAGGCATCAAGCGAGTACTGCCGCCCTACCAAATGCAGCTTGCGGAACTGTTCGGCGATCGTATACCACACCCACTCGGTGATGTCCGAGATCCAGGCCTCGGCTTCGTATTCCTCCAGCCGCCGCACCAGGTCCTCGTTTGAGAAGCAGTGCAGACGGCAGAAGATTTCGCCCACGATCCCGATCAGCGGCGTGGTCCGGTTGCGCAGCATGGGCAGGACGCGGAAGCGGTCCCGCGAGCGCACCAGCGCGTCGCGTATGGTTTTCAATTGCGTTCCCGGCTCGAGCGGCGCGCGCTCGATGGTCTGGCACACGTCCACCAGGCACTCTTCGTAAAGCGCCTCGGTGCTGCCCCTCTCCGCCTCATAGGGCCGGTGCTGCAGCAGCACTTTCTGAAGGATATCGGCCGCGATCAACGCTCGCCACGCGGTGCGCACGAACTGCCGCGCCAGGTCGCCGAAATCCGCGTACCCGTCATGGCTCGAAGGCGAGATCACGCTGGTGTGCGGATAGCCGTTCTCTTCCAGGATGCGCCGCAGATACGGGGCGTATTGGCCGAAGCGACAAGGTCCGTCCGCAGTGGGCATGAACAGCACCGTCTTCGCAGGGTCCGTGCCCGGCTGCTCCAGCACCTTCATGAAATCGCCCACGGTCACTTTGGCGGGATAGCATTCGTCGCCCGAAGTGTAGCGCGCCCCCAACTCGCGGGTGCGGTTGTCGGAGGGTGGCGTGATGTCGGCATCGAGCCCCAGCGCGTGGAACGCGGCGGCAAACGTCCGCCCGCTGCCGTAAGCCATCGGGGGGATGAATACGCGCTTGCCTTCTAGTGGATTGCGGCGGCCGCCGGATCCGTTTCCGTCCCCGACTTGTAACATCGCAGAATTCCTTTGCTATCGAGATACGCTTCGCAGCGGGTCATGTAGCCGGCGTCGTTGCCGTGCCCGTCAAATTGCAGCACCAGCAGGGGCGCGCCCGCCGCCTCGCGCGTGAAATGCTTGATGTAGGAATCGGGCCCGCATTTGAAGTTCGAGATGTAGACCACGTGCAGGTTGGGGCGTGTGGACGCCAGCCGCGCCGCGCTCAGGATCTTGCGGCCCGAGGCCCAGTACATGTTCGGATGCAGGTCGTCCACCGGCTCGCGCCCCGTCACCACGAAGTCGATCGGAATGACGTTGGCCCCGTACCGGTGCCGCAGCTTGCGCGGGATGTCGCAGTTCACCGCCCGGTCGTAGATGTTATAGGGCCGGCCCACCAGCAGCAGGCCGGGTTCGCCCGTGTGGTCCAGCACTTCGAGCGCCTTCCGCCCGGCTTCGAGCAGTTGGCTCTGGAACTCCCGTTGCGCGGCGTAGGCCGCATCCGTAGCGCGGTCGCTCGCGCGCCGGCTCACGCCCAGCCGCCGCATGGCCTCGTACAAACCGCTCTTCACCTGGTCGCGGCCGAGTTGGAAGTGCAGCCGCGGAACCAGGAACATGTGCCGGTGCGGTTCCAGGCGCGGCGACGATTCAAGCACGAACGGCAGCGTCTGGTTCCACGGGCAGAAGTGCGCCGTCCCCGTTCCTTCCGGCCCCATATCGGCATTGAGCAGGTTCGGAACCAGCACGTAATCCACGCCCATCTCGATCAACGCGGCCACGTGCCCATGCGCCACCTGGATCGGGTAGCAGGGTTGCGCCAGCGCCATTTCCAGACCCGCGGCGGCGATCTTCGGATCGGTCACCGGCGAGAGCGCCACCTGTATGTCGAGCTCCGTGAAATAGCGATGCCAGAACGGCAGGTGCTCATAGGTCGACATCGCGCGCGGCAAGCCC
>Ga0182027_10000759_pt1 | contig 54805 bp, 41 predicted proteins | sample 712E1DmetaG_FD_121300 | JGI IMG/M metagenome (GOLD analysis project Ga0182027, IMG submission 121300) | Permafrost microbial communities from Stordalen Mire, Sweden - 712E1D metaG (Illumina Assembly) | ecosystem: Environmental > Terrestrial > Soil > Wetlands > Permafrost | place: Sweden...
ACGTCGGTCTGAAACTGCAGAAGCTGGAGCTTGATCTTCAGATAATCGCCCTCACCAATGTACCCCGCTTTGAGTTGCGCCTCGCTGATATCGACCGTCTGCTGAAAACCTTTTAAATCCTCGAGCGCAAACTGGAGCGTCGATTCCGCCAGCAAGACGCTGACGAACTGCTGGCCGACATTGAACGCCAGCGTGCGCTCGGCGTCGGCAACCTGGGCGCGCGTGACGGCCGTCTGATCGCGGGCAGCCTGCAACCGCCGCTGGCGCTTGTGACCGCGCTCGAAGAGGTATCCGATCCCGATGTCGAACTGCTGAGTTTCGTTCAAATTCTCGCCAGAGAAGTCTTGCGGACTGAAAAAGGGAACGAACTGTGTATCTGCATCCAGGGTCGGATTGGGGCGCAGGTTCGCGGTGATCTCCTGCGCCTGATTCTGAAGAATCAGGGTTCGCGTGGCCTGGAGCGAATGGTTGTGCGCCAGAGCCAGATCAATGGCCTGATCGAGAGTGATCCGCGTCGTATTCTGCCCACTACCCACCCCTACCAGCAGGAAAAACATCGCTGCGGCGGCGAGCATTCGAGAATGCATGGAACACATAAAGGTTGAGATCAAAGAGCACTGACCGTGGCGCAACAGATCTCGCAGGGATGCTCGAACCTAACGAGCACTGCGCCAAGCTCCGTCGTCCGTATCGTCCTCCCGTGTCTAAGACTGCGACTCGGGGCACAATGGATGTATTGTAATTCACCGTATTCACAATCGTGCCATATGGGCGATGCTCTCCCAGAGGTGCCTTCAGGCTGTTTCCGGCCGCTTGCGAAACTCTTTTCGCACTTTTCTCCTTTATGGAAAACCAAACCACGCGGGATCGGCGCGCCGAGCGAGCGGCGTTTAGATAGGCGTCTGGCTCTACTGGTCCTCGGTCAAAGGAGGCTTCTACCGGCGGCCAATCTGATTCCGTTGGATGCCCGTCCCCCGAGTCAATGAAACGGAAGCGGTTAGAAGGGGCACGTTGGTTACCTTGCCGACCACTTCCTCCTCAGGCATGCTCTGGGTAGATGTGGGAACTCGAACAGTTTAAGGGCCTGGACTCTCTGGACAGCACTCCGGAGTCGATTTGCACCTGCGTGGCCAAGATTTTCCGGGTCAGAGAGACGGAAGTCGCGCTGCTGGAGCTTGGCGGAAAGCTGCTGAACTTTCTGTACCCCGCTGAGTTGAAAACGGCGGGGGCGATCCCTCTTTCCAGTTCGTCGGTCGCGGCCCGCACCGCAAGGACGAAGCAGTCGGAGCTTTTCAATAGCTTTACGCAAGTAAAGCATTTCAGCATTTTTGAACTCGTCAAGCTAGGCGACAGTGGGCTGGACGAGCAGGTAATTCAGAAACTCATGTCTGTGCCCGTTCTAGCCAGCAACGGAGAAGTAATTGGCGTGATTCAAATCTCCCGCAAGGCCCCCCGCCCAGCCGCGGCGGGGCCGGACTTCACTCCAGAAGATCTGCGAAGACTGGAATCGGTCGCTCGCTTCGTGGGGAAGCTGATGGCGAAGGGCAGAGGCTCTGCACAAGCAAGCTCAGGCTAGATGGGCTCCCCTATCAGCGCCAGTGCCGCTTCTTGACTGTGATGTTACTTGGAACGAACTCTTAGCCTCTGTCCCACTCGCCACGAGCGCGTAACTGCGCAATCTCCTGGCGAGCTATTTCCCGGGCGCGAAGGTAGTCCGGCTTGACCACACGGTTCAGCGGCATCTGGCCGGGTTCGAGGATGATCCAATGGCGCGGCCGCATATAGGAGGGCAAGGAACGCGCGTGCCGATCCAACTCCTGGCAGTTCAGTTCAACCTCGGGTCTTTTTTCCACCATTGCCACCACTGCCTCGGAAACTACGGCATGGGCCACGCCGACCACGACGCAGTTGGCTACCTTCCCCGCCAGGGTGCAGATATGCCTCTCCACATCGCCGGGGAATATTTGGTAACCAAACGACTTGATTACCCACTTGTCCCGGCCGGTCAGATGCAAGCCCGCGGCATCCTTGAACCCAAGATCGCCGGTATACAAGAAGCCGTCGCGTGAAATCGCTTGGGCGGTGGCGGCAGGATCGTTGACATATCCAAGAAAAGTCTGTGGACCGCGAAAGCACACTTGGCCGGTTTCGCCGGTCGGCAACTCATCGCCGGCGCTGCCATCGGCGCGCATGGGTTGGCGAATGGAGCAGGCATAAATCGGCATGTCCTGTCCCAGTCCGGCCAGAATCGCCTCCCGGTCGGCCGCACTCGCCTGAATATAGGTGCAGAAACCGGCGGCTTCGGTGAGTCCCAGCCCGGTGCCGATCACGGGCGCCATGGTGGCAAACTGGTCCACGAACGGTCGCGATACCGCATGTCCGCCATAGGCGGCAAACTTCAGGCTGGAAAGATCATGGCGATCGTAGTCTTTCAGCATCCATTCGAGGTTGAACATGGCTGGGATCTGGCCCATGATCTCCACCCGATGCTGCGTCACGGCCCGCAACGAACGGGCGGCGTCGAAGATCTCGATGAGGACGGCCGTGCCTCCGCCAAAGAAGGTGCTCATCAACAGCTCGGTCTGGCCGCCTACGTGAGATGGCGGCAAATTGACCAGAGTGCGGGCGCCGCTGTCTCCGCCAAAAAAGGCGCCGCACAGGCACATGTTCTGCACCGTGATGTTGCGGTGCGAAAGCAGGGCCGGCTTGGGCGAACCGGTCGAGCCGGTGGTAAAAATGACCAGCGCGCCATCGTTCTCGGTTGCGGCGGAGGCGATCGCAGCCAGGGCATCGGAGTCTGCAGGCGTGTCGCGGTTTGCGTTCGTCAGACTACGCCACGCTGGTGCGGCAATCGACGTAAATGATTGCGTGCCTGGAATCGGCTCGTCCGAGTCCACCGCGATGGAATTCTGAATCCACGGACAATACGTCTGTACGGCGCGCCACAGTTCTCGAAAATCGAACGGCGCTTTCAGACCCAGTCCAACAAATCCGCGCGGGCGGAGGATCTCCAGCGCTCGAATCACCTCGGCTGAGGACAGACGCAGATCCAGCGGGGCGACGATCACGCCGATTTTGAAACAGCTATATTCCAGCAAGACGTGATCCACGGACAGCGGCAGCATCGTCACCAGGAAATCGCCCTTAGCGAAGCGCAAGCGTAACAATTCTCTCGCCAACGCCGTGGTGATACGGTCGAACTCGCTCCAATTGACGGTGCGATTGCCATCTGCACTGAGAATGGCAGGAGCCTCCGGCTTGGTCTTCGCCCACTTCGCCACGACGTGGTGCAGAAGGTGGCGATCGGCAAAAACTGTTTCGTAATCGTCGAGGGTAAATTCAGGCAGGGGCATAGATTCACTCAGTCATCTGCAACGGCACTCCCAGCTTGGAGGTTTCGAACCCGAAGTCCGCAAAGATCTCTCGCAGTTCCTCGGGCGGCCCTTGCATCGATGTCGTCACTACGTCGTAGCCCAGCTTGCGATAGCTTTCAAATTGCGATTCGGAAAACCACTGATCGATCGTCGATTCGTGCGGGAACTCGGGGTGGGTCTTCTGATAGTTCTTTACGTCGGTTGACTCGTCCCCCGTCAGCGACGCCTTGAAATAGACGATCGTCCCAGTGGGCGCGTTCAGGTCCGCCTTTTCATAGTGGATCGTACCTAGAGCGTAGTGCTTCTTGCTCGGGTTGCCTATCTCTTGCGGCGTGATATCGGTCACATCCAGATCGATATCGATCCCCATGTCGATACGGCACTTTCGAATCGCGTTTCCCAATCCGCCACACTCATACTTGCCATCCGCCTCCGCGTCGCATAGGATGACCAGTCCGCAGCGTCGTTTCACCATTTCATACAGGCCCATATTCTCGAAATGGCCGCCATCGGACAGATACACGAATGCCGCGTCGTCGTCCGTCCCTCCGAGCAACTCATTCACCAGGCAGAACAGACCCACGGCCGGCGTGGCTTGCCTCCAGGTGGTGGGGTGCCGCGGATTCCCCAACCACTGCCCCAACCGCACGTTGAACACCGTCATCAAGAAGGCTACCGGCGCCGAGGTGTAAAACCCCATGTTCGGGCTTGCGGCCGCCCCCGATATTCCCATCGCCAGCCCCAAGGTCGGCCCCGAATAGGGCGGCGGAAAGGCATATTGATCGGTCGGCCGGTATCCGTCCCATGCGGGTCTTTGCAGCCATCTCCGCAGCCATCGACCAAGCCATCTCCGTAGTCTGCTTTGTCTTTCGTCATCTTCGCGTTTGTTCATTTCTGCGGTCGTGAGCGGCCTTTCCTCCCGCCGTTCCGCCCTTGTCATCGGGCTGTCCTGCTCTTCCAGCCAGACGTCGTAACCGCAAAACAGCGGCGTCATCACAAACGATTCCGCCTTCCGTTCCTGCCACGCCAGATCCTGCCCTTTCACCAGATTCAAGGATGCGTTCAGAACGGGGTAGGGGCCGTCGTACCCTTTTTCGGCGCGAAGATCTTTCAGTGGCATATCGTCGGTTCGGTCGAAACCGGTAAATCGGTTCGGTGATCGTTTCCCGTTCGACGCTCCCAAGTAGCACCTCACCAGCCGGTTCCGGTAGAACAAGTGCATCGAGAACTGGTTGATGTCCACGCGCCACGCCATAATGGCCAACACCAGCACACATCCAATCAACGCTGCATACAATCGATGATCGGCGATCCACACCGGCGCACAGGCCAAAAAACCTGCACACTTCGGCGCCCACTGCTTCGTCGCATAGTCCGTTGGCAGCGACTGACACTGCTGGATGCCCCAGGAAATCCAGCACACCAAGCCGACTACAAAGATGTAGGGCGCCATCTTGGCCAGCACGTCCTTCCATGTCTGTGTTCCCGGTTTTCCCGTGGCCTGGCCATTGCCCGCCAGCAGGCCGCCAACCGTCGTCACAATCCATGCCGGCGTCAGATACCTCTGCGCGATGTGCAGCAGCCATCCATTCCGGATGAAGCCCGGAAAGTACAAAGCAATACAGAAAACCGCCAACCATGTCAGCGCCCACAGCAGCAAAGATCCGCCAAGCCGGCCCCACCACTCGCGCCGTCGGTCGCGAAACACGATTCCCATCAGGCCGATGTGCAGCGTTCCCGCCAGCAGGAAGATCCCCAGCACCAGAGGCGCGCCGAACGTCAGCGCGGCTCGTTCGCGCCAGCCCAACGTCTGTTCGGAAAGCAGCGCGTAGAGCCATCCCGCCAGCGCTCCTGCGATAGTCGCTCCAATCAGACTGATCAAAAACTCATTGAACTGCTGCAGTGGCCCTTTGATCACCTGCTCTTTCTCCACGGACACGGCGGACGTTTTCGGTCCGGTGTCTTCCCTTCGCTTCGCCATGCCTCTCCACTCATCGACCGCCTCCGAGAGTTTGGACAGGTTCGGAGCCATCCATTTCCTGTAGGCGAGCCCTAGTATTGTCGTCCCTAGCCAAATCACGCCGTAGCCGATCGAGCCCATGATCGCCGCCCGGCCGTAGGGAATGTGGCACTTGCCTCCCCCTTGGTGAAACCTCGCCACTTGCCACAGCGCTCCCAGGATCGCAACAAAGAACAGGGGCGCTCCGGTCAGCGCGAGAACCCACTTCTGCTCCGTCAGTTGCCGCGCCCCTCCAGCGTCGCGGCAATCCATGTACGCCATGTTGTTGAGGATGGTCAGAAACGCGATGACGAGCAAGACGATTCCCGTCCACATCCAGTCAACCCCGATTCCGGGGATGGCATCAGTTTCGATCGCCCACTTCTCCACGAGGCGTGGCACGAGCAGCAGGGTTGCCAGTAGCGATAGCACCACACTCAGGTTCAGTATCAGATTCCGCAAGTAAATCCCTACCATTGCCGACGTGTCACCGCTGAAGATCCCCGCCTTCGGCGTCAGATAGTTGCTGAAAACGCGCAGGAATCGGATGGGCCTGGGCTCATTGTCATCTTCCTGGTGGACACGATTTGTTGCTAGCTGCTTCTGTGCTTCCGCAAAGCCCTTTTCTTTGAGCCGGCTCGTCCATGCTGCCAGCCATCCTCCAATGTACCCTCCTCCCGAAACGGTCGAGAGATAGTCAATGCGGTAGAGTAGTTTTAACTCTGCAAGCGCCTGTAACACGCCCAAATTAAACGTCGCACTCCGAATTCCCCCGCCCGAAAATGCCAGACCCACAAAATTTGCTTTGTGTGCCGCCTCGATTACCTCCCTCCACTTTTGGCTGGTTTCGTTCCGGTGCCATCTCGGTTCATCCTTGTTGGCTGCCGTCTTTCCGGGAATGGGCGCGTCTGGCGCCTTCGCGGCAGTTCGTTCCTTACCTTTGGAGAACACATGGTCTGGTGTCTTGCGGTTTTCCCGGACGATTTCGATTTCTACACGCTCCTGTTCGAGGACATGCTCAAGCGGGAATGGCCCAGTCTGCGTATCAACCATGGTCCTGCTCCATTCTGGGAACTTTGTCTGCGAATTCCTGAGTTACTTGCAGGGAGATCCCACTTATCGATGCTCTTTTCAGACCAGCCTTGGTTCCTTGCCTCTTCTTTAGGCAGCCAATATACCGCAAATGGCCCGTTTCCAATTACTTCTTGGGCGGATTAGGCGGTGCGGCAACGACCGGGCGGGAGAGTCGGTCTGCGGTTTGGTCTCCGGCGCGGAACCGCCAGCACCTCCACTTAGTTGAATTGGCCGGTGATGTGGTTTGGATCGTGTAATCGTGAATTGAGCTTGTGAGCGTGGAACTATCAGAGTTTTTCAACCCATTGTCAGCAATCACCCGGACAGTTGTCGGGCCCCGGCCCGATAGACAGCCGTGATTGGAAACGGTAGGCTACCCGACATTCGTACAATGTTGAGTAGTGTGTGGCGCGGGGCTTCCTGGTGTGGTATATTCCCTCCCCCATCATGGCTCCGCGCCATGTTGCTCGACCGAACTGAGTACAACGCTCGTTTCTCGGCAAGGCTCGAGATCTGCCGTTAAACGGAAAGAGGTTTAGAGGAAGCGATACGGACGGCGAGCGACTACCTGAATTGGAGGACCGAGCAGGATCTCGATCGTTAGCTGTGGTTCCACGCAACTCTTCGTCTCGCCGCGGACTCCGCGCCCGGTAAAGCAGCGAGCAAGTCATGCAACAGGGAAGATGTTTGTGAGAGGAGGGTTCCGTAAGTGGTTGGAAAGTGCGCGAACCCGTTGTGCTCGGTACCTTTCCGGCGATTGGGACACGGCAAACTGTTCCGGTTTGAGGCGAGATCGCCCTCGGTGTCCTGCCGTGACTTGCCGGACAGCATTCGCGGTGCAATGCCGAGCAACGCTTCAGTGTTCTTCTGGTTGTGCGACGAATGCAGTCTGACCAACACCTTGAGCTTTGACTCCACAAAAGGACTAATCGTGCGGGCCCTTCCTGAATTTTTGTGCCGCAAGCCTCCGCGAACAGCGCCTGGCGCAATCCAACTGTTGCCGCTCGCGCCTCCCGGCAGCCTAATACGGCGCGCATCCTGACACACCCCCACGTGCTCGCTGCCTTAACAACGGCAATCGACAGGCTCTGCTTCGAAGTTCCCATGCCGCAGTAACGCGTTGGCGGCGAGTGCGGACTGCAGTTGCAACGCTATAGGGGTCTTTTGCGATAGCGTCCTGTAGCCATCGATACGAGAGCAGCCGATTTGCCGCATGCATCGTCGTCGAGGTTTAATGTTCCATGCACTCGAATGACGCAGTGGTTCTTTTTCCAGTTCTGCTGGCGATGATAGCGCTCTTGCTCTTGCTGCTTCGTCGCACTCGCCTGGGTTCACTTCTCCGCGAGCATATCGCGGACCGTCCGCGCCGCCGGCTGTTTCTCGCATCCGTCAGCTTCTTTCTGACGTTTGCCATGGTGCGGGGAATGGTGTATGCCATCCAGCATCAAATCCCGCCTTTTCACTACATCATCATGGGCGGACGCCACATCCACCACCTGGTGCTCGGAATTCTGATTCTGCTCGCCGTCGGTTATGGTTGGCTGTGTGAAGTGGGCACCGGCAGCGACTCGTCGTCGATTCTCGCCAGCGCCTTGATGTCTCTGCTTTACGGGGTGGGCGCGGCGCTGACCCTCGATGAGTTTGCCCTCTGGCTCAATCTCAAGGACGTTTACTTTGTGCGCGAGGGACGTTCCAGCATCGACGCCGTCGTTCTCTTCGGTTCTCTGCTCGCCATCGGGGGATGGGGCGCGCCGCTGTTTGCCGCCGTGGCAAAACGCACGACCAAGCAGAATCGATAGACGCAATTGCAGCGCCGCCGAAGCCGTCGCTTCCTGTGTGATTGCGGTCACGGCAAGCGGGCGCGGGTCTGAGTAAATTCATAAGCATGAACGAAACTATCAAGAACGATCGTGCAGCGTGGTTGCAAGGACCTCCAGCGGAGTGTTCAGCCGTTCCACCCGAACGCAAGAACCCTTGGCGGTTGGTTCTACTGGGAGCGCCGGGCGTGGGCAAAGGCACGCAGGCCGAACTTCTGACCGAGCGTCTGGGGGCCTGCCATCTCTCCACCGGAGACGTCTTTCGAGCCGCGGGCAAGCGGCGCGACTGCGATCAATCCCCGGCGATGAAGGCGGCAATGGAGTATATGCGTCGTGGCGACTTGGTGCCGGACTCCACCGTCTGGGAGATGGTGCGCGAGCGCAGCCACTGCATCCTCCATTGCGGCGGCTTCATCCTCGACGGCTTTCCGCGCACGCTGGGCCAGGCTGAGTCGCTCAAAGAGCTGATGGAAAAAGACAAGATTGCGCTCAGTGCCGTGGTGAACTACGAATTGCCCGTGGACGAGATTGTCCAGCGCCTGAGCGGCCGCCGCACCTGCGAAAAATGTAAGTCGGTTTTCAATGTTAAAGAACGTCCGCCGAAGGTCGAGGCCGTGTGCGATCATTGCGGCGGACGCCTTCTGCAACGCGAAGACGACCGCCCCGAGTCCGTCGCCGTGCGTTTGGAAGCCTACGAACGAAGCACCGCGCCACTCATCAAGTTCTATAAAAATCTCGGCCTGCTCATGCCGATTGTTGCTCAGGGATCTCCCGACGAGATCTTAGTGCGAACCATGGATAAGATGGATCAGCTGGAGAACCTCTGATTAAGTCGTTTAACGGAGAGCTTCGAAAGGGCATGGCTTCAGCCATGCCGCTAGAACCCGCTACACAAGCGGCTTTACAGGCTGCGGAAAAACTCGATTTCGCATTTGGTTCTGGGTGGCGCAGCGGTTCACCCCTGCGACAAATGCCTTGTTTTCCAGAGTCGGCTCTAGCCGCTGCGGTGAGACTGCAGCATGGAGAATTCTTTTTCCGCAGTCTGTGGGGGGCGGAAGTTAGTCGTGGAGAACGATATTGAGCAGCGAACTATGAACGTGCAGGCCCCCTCCGCCATAATCGACGAAGCCCAATTTTCTGAACCGGTTCATGAAAAAACTGACGCGCGATCGGGTTGTGCCTACCATCTCGGCGAGGGTCTCCTGACTGACCTTGGGGATGACCGCCTCGGGCACGCCTTCCTTGCCAAAATGAGCCAGCAAGAGCAGGATCCGAGCCAGTCGCTTTTCGCTGGAATTGAAGAGCTGGTCAACCAGATCTTCTTCGTACCGGATGTTCCGCGCCAATAGATATGCTACGAACAGGTCGGAGAAGGTGTGTTCCCGGTGAAGCGCCAGCATCATTGCTTTCTTATCGATGCGCAGGAGTTCGCAGTCCGTCACGGCGGTTGCCGACCCCATGCGTAAAGGCTGTCCGGCCAGGCCACCTTCTCCGAAAAACTCTCCCTCACCCAATATGCCCAGGGTTGCTTCCTTGCCAATCTTGGATACGACCGTGAGCCGGACCTTCCCTTGCTGAACGTAGAACACGGCATCGGCTGGATCGCCCTGCGCGAAAACTTTCTCTTTCCTACGAAAAGGCACGACTTTCCGGCCCTCGCCGATGGTGGCCAGGAATTCCTTCGGGTCGAAGGCGCGCGATTTGTCGGTCAAAGCGATTTGCGCAACCATTGGTCTTCTCCCCGGGTCGAGCTACACTCATTCAACATTATGGCAAAATCGTAATCACCAAAGATGTTCAATTTTGCTCACATTTGTGGCTGGCGGCAAAATCCGTGAAAACCTGAAAACCGCCCTCTTTTCGCGAATATGTTCGATATGGAACAGACTCTCTATTCCAGCAGACTTATGATCTTGGCGTGAAAAGCAAGGAACTGACCCCAGAGCAAATCTTATCCGTGCCTTGTAATACCTGTGGTGCAGCAATCGGGGAAGCCTGTGAACTGCATTCGGGCGCCTTGCGCACGGAGCCCCACCGAGATCGGAAACTTTCCGCAGCCGACGCCGTGGAAACGAAGCCAACCAACCATAAAGGCGGCTGATGCCAACCGGCCTTCGCTTGCGCAGGCAGATGATCCCGCTTTCTGATTTATCCCGCCTTATGAATGGATGCTGCGGAAACTGGGATCGCAAAGCACCCGCCATCAGCTTGTGGCAGCCGGTCCTGTAAGCCGACAGGAAATTCGATGTGCTGGTGGCGTGGGCTCTGGATCGACTGGCTCGATCACTGCGACAGCTGCTGACCAATGCTGAGGAGTGCAAAGCACTGGGAGTCGACTTAGTTCTTTTGCGGCAAAACCTCGACACCACCTTTGCCAGCCGGTCGGCAAAAAAATGGTTGCGGTCAGGCCGACTTCTTTTGTGGTGAGTCGAACTGGATCACTTTCCCATGTTGTCCCGGCGGGATCCACTTGGTTGCTTTTTTCCGGAAGCTGCTGGGCACGTAGAACTCAATGATTTTCGCCATAAATCACCCCGTTGTTTGCGACTGTTAAGAGTGACCAGCAACGGGAACGACTTTAGAAATCGTCGCCATCCGTAGCCCCTCACTCTCTATAGTGCAAACCGGGTTCGAAAAGTCTCATTCAAGCTAATTTCTTCAGATCAATTCAGACGGTTCTCAGATTGGCGCAATAAGTATTATCGCCAGGCTAAACGCTCACTCCATGAAACCCGCTTCTAGGTGACCGTGAAAGTCAATGCCGCGCTGTCACCGCCGCTGTCGCATCCGAGGTCTCCGGAGAGGTTGGCAGGAGTGTGTACGGTAATCTGGGCGATGCCGGGAGACGAGATCTGGGCCGTGGTAATCGGGGCCTGTAGCTCGGTACTACCCACGACGGTGGTGGGCAATACCGCTCCGTTCCATACGATGATGGAAGAAGAATAAAAGTTGCTGCCATTGACGGTGAGCAGTAGGCCCTGCTGTATCTGTGCCAGGCTCGCGGGGTTCGGTGCGAGCGAAGTCAGCACGGGTTTCGGCCGGGCACTCCCGCAGAAGGGGTTGTGCACACCACAACCGGTGAGCAACATGCTTCCGAGAAACAATGCAAACAGCGATTTCTGGATTTGGTTCTGGGGCATCATTAAAGTCTACGCCAGAAGGATGACTGCAACTGGTCTCCCCGCAGTCAAAACGTTACCGAAGTGTTTTGGCGACGATGGATGCCCGCCTGACTGGGGACGGTGGGACGCATAGGAAACAAAATACTTTGTGGCAGCCGGACCTGTAAGCCGAATTCTGTCCGCAACATGAATGCTGCGGGACGGCCATTCCTCTGGGCCACGCATTACTGCGCGGCTCAAGCGACCTACCCGGAGGTTGTGGCGCGCCGAGCCGGCACGCGTCCCCGGCGCAGCCCGAAGGCTCTACCGGGAATTCCCTCCCTATTTGGTCTTGCTCCGTGTGGGGTTTGCCCTGCCCGCCGCATTACTGCGACGGCGGTGCGCTCTTACCGCACCTTTTCACCCTTACCTGGGCCTTGCGGCCCGGGCGGTATGTTTTCTGTGGCACTTTCCGTCGAACGATCCCGCCCCTAAAAGCGCGGGGGCCCTCCCGGACGTTATCCGGCACACTGCTCTGCGGAGTTCGGACTTTCCTCTGTCTTGCGACAGCGACCGTCCGGTCCGGCTGCCAACCACTTCATTATAGTGCACGGCATCGCAGTGCAAGCGGAGGGGCCTGTTCCCTTACTCCTGCTCCTTGGGAGGGAGAGCAAACACGTACACCAGCAGGGCCAAGCCGATCAACAATGGAATCAGTCCGACAAGATAAGCCGGCTCCTCATGCTCTACCCCGTGCAGAAACACCATGAGACCGATGCCGACGGCGGCCGTGATCAAGCCCCCCAGCTTGATGCCCTCGAGGCGGCGTTTTGCAAAGTTTTTCTCTTTCTCGTGCAGCAGTTCCAGCGCGCTTTTGGCGCCCTCTCCTGAGCTCTCTGCGATTTTCTTCAGGGTTTCGCTCGTGTAGTAAGCCTCTCTCTCTTTGCGGCGTGCCTCGGACCACGACGCCACGGCGAGGAAAGAGAACAGGGCGATACTTCCTACAATGGGCACCATAATGCCGGCGACCGGGATGAGATTGCCATCTAATTCGAATGCCATAGTCAGCTCCTTGAACTTCTTCTGCTTTCATTCGGTACGACCGGACCAGCGCCGTTCCGGTTGCACTTTTTTCTTTGCGGTGCCATTTTTAAAATAATGCAACCGTCCGCAGCGGCGTCGTGTCGTACCTTAGGAGGCGGAGTCCAGAGTGGGAATGAGCGCGATCGACGATCAAGCCGATGTCGAACGAGTCCTGGCTGGCGACATTTCCGCCTTTGAAGGGATCGTCCGGCGCTGGCAGGGTCCGCTTATAAACCTGGCTTACCGCTTCTTTCGCGATCGCGGCCGCGCTGAAGAGATGGCGCAAGAAGCCTTTCTGCGCGCCTACCGCGCCCTCGGCCAGTGGCGCAAGGATGCGGTCTTTTCCACCTGGCTCTTCGCGCTGGCGACGAACCTCTATCGTTCGGAGCTGCGTCGCATTCCGGCGCGAACTGTGCCGCTCGAAGATATTGCCGAGCCCGTGGATGCGCGCGCCTCCGACGGAGGTCTCGAAGACCACGACCGGGATTTGGCGGTGCGGCGAGCGGTTGGCGTTCTGCCGGCGAAGTATCGCGAGGCCTTGATTCTTTTCTATTTCCACGACATGGACGTCGCCACCGCTGCGCGGAGCCTCGGCCTGCCTGAGGGCACGCTCAAGGCGAGATTGTCTCGCGGACGGGAAATGTTGCGCGGCAAACTTCCGCAGCTGTTCACGGTGCCGCGCCTGAAGGAGGCCTGATGAGACGCTTGACTGAACACGACCAGATTGGACACGACGAGGACGAGATTGACCGCATTCTTTCCCGTCAGGACGAAATCGTCCCGTCGTCGGGCTTCGCCGCCTCCGTCATGGAGGCGGTGCGGCGCGAGGCTGCCGTACCGCCGCCGATCCCGTTCCCATGGAAGCGCGCTATGGCCGGCCTGCTGGTTGGCGGCTTGGCATTAGCTCTGGTTTTGGTGGCGGGCATTGTCGCCCTGGTGCAGTCGGGGAGAGCGGCAACGACCGCACATTTTTCCATGCCCGTGCCGTCCACGTTGCCGCCCATGTTCAATGGTGGTGTAGAGTCCGCGGCGATTTGGACCGTTCTGGCGCTGCTGCTGGCTTTTGTCTCGGTGAAACTTTCAATGCGGCTGGCTTTCGGCAAAGCATAAGGCTTCCTGCGGTCGATCCGATTTTGCGGGTGGAGAGCCGGGCGTCCCCGCCCGGCCGCCCGACTGCACAGGCGAGACCTCCGTCGCTCCCTCGTGTGACTCAAGTCGTAGGAGTCCAGCCCCGGACTGTTAAACTGATAACGAATCAGGCGCGGGGCAAGAGGCCAACACCGTGAAACCTGAGACCTGAGACCTGACACCTTGATCCATGAACATTTCCGAGGCCATCAAGATCGCGTTTCTGTCATTGTGGGCGAACAAGCTGCGCTCCGCGCTCACCTTGCTCGGCGTGGTCATCGGAGTGGCCGCCGTGATTGCCGTGGTCACGTTCGTCAACGGCATCAATGGCTATGTGGCGACAAAGATTTTCAATCTTGGCGCCGACGTTTTCATCGTTTTCAAGAATTCACCCGCTGTCACCAACATCGATAAGTTTCTTGAAGGCGAAAAACGCAAGAACCTCACCATGGAGGACTACCAAGCCGTCCTCGAAGCCTGCAATCGCTGCGAATGGGTGGGCGCGTCGCTCTACAACGCCAGCGGACACGTTAAGTACGGTGAGCAATCCATCAGCGATACGATTGTCCGCGGCCTGACGCCGTCGATGGTGCCGATTCTCGATATCGACCTTACCGCCGGTCGCATGATCAACGATATCGATGTGCGCAACAATTCCGCCGTCGTCGTGGTCGGAACCGACATCGTGGATAACCTGATGCCCGGCGTGGATCCCATTAACAAGGAACTTCGTATCGATGGCTGGGTCTATCGCGTGGTCGGCGTCGGCAAACGCAAGGGCAAGACGCTAGGCCAGAGCATGGATAACTACGCACTCATGCCGATCACCGCGTTTGAGAAACAGAATGGTTCGCACCTGGATATCCACATCTCCGGCAAAGCGGCTTCCAGCGGCGCCGGCTTCGACGAAGCGATGGACGAGACGCGCGCTGTTCTGCGCGCCCGCCGCCACGTCCACCCCGGCGACGAAGATAATTTCGACATCGAGACCAACGACAGCCTGCTCAGCATCTGGTCGAACTTCAGCGGCACGTTTTTTTACGCCATGATCGGAATCGCCGCCATTTCGCTGGTGGTGGGCGGCATCGTGATCATGAACATCATGCTGGTTTCGGTGACGGAACGAACGCGGGAGATCGGCATCCGCAAGGCCATGGGCGCGCGCAGCAATGACATCCTGCTGCAGTTTCTGATCGAGTCCCTCGCATTGGCGCTGCTCGGTGGTGCGATTGGAGTGCTTTTCGGAATTTCCTTCGCCAAAGTCGTTACGCTCGCCATCGGCATGCCCTCAGAGATCAAACTCTGGGCGGTGGCGGCGGGAGTGCTCGTAGCGGCAAGCGTCGGTATCTTCTTCGGAGTGTACCCAGCGCGCCGCGCCGCCCTGCTGGATCCAATCGCTGCGCTGCGCTTTGAGATGTAACATTTTAGAATTGTCATCCCGAGCGGAGCAAGGGATCTGCAGTTTCTCGGCGAGCTCTGCACCTCGGCGGTGAAAAGGGTTGTGAAGCAATGCTAGTCAAGGGCGAACTCGGCGAAGGCCTGAAGATGGCGGTCGATACGATCCGCAGCAACAAAATGCGCTCGTCGCTCACCGTGCTGGGCATCGTGATTGGAGTGGCCGTCGTCATCGGGATTTCGTCGATCGTGCGCGGCCTGAACGACAACGTGAGTCAGGTCATCAGCAGCCTGGGTTCCAATATTATTTTCGCGTTTCACATAGAGCCCTTCACCTTCGGCCGTCCCACGGAAGAGATGCGCACCCGCAAAGAACTGACCTACGACGACGCCATGGCGATGCGGGATCTGCCCCACGTGAAAGCGGTCACCACCGGCGTGCGCTATGCCCGCCCGGAACTCGGCACCGGCTCCTACACCGTCAAATACAAAGATCGCAAGGCCAAGCGGAGCATTCTCGAAGGCGACACGGCTTCCTACAAGGATGTCATCGACGTCGCTCTGGACTCCGGCCGCTGGTTCAGCGATATCGATGAAGAGCGCCGCGCCTCGGTGATTATTATCGGCCACGATACCGCGGAGGAGCTCTTTCCGAATGAACAGCCGCTGGGCAAAGAGCTGGACATCGAGGGCCAGCTGTTCACCGTGATCGGCGTCGCGAAGCTCCGCAAGAGCGTGTTCGGTGGCGGAAAGAATCCGGACGACAACATCGTCTTCTTCCCGCTCACGACGTTCCGCAAGCTGCACCCAGAACTGAAGCAGTACTGGATCAGCGTCAAGGCCACTTCGCACGATGACATGCCCAAGGCGATCGACGAAATGCGCGAGTTGCTGCGCCGGCGACGGAGGGTCCCGACGGAGAAGCCGGACAATTTCGCCGTCTTCACTCAAGACTCGCTTTCCGACGTGTGGAATCAGATCACGGGGATGATCTTCGTCTTCATGTTTGCGGTGTCGAGCGTGGGCTTGATCGTGGGCGGCGTGGGCGTAATGAACATCATGCTGGTTTCGGTGACCGAGCGCACCCGCGAAATCGGAGTGCGCAAAGCCATGGGCGCCCGCAAGCGCGACATTCTGGTGCAATTCACGCTCGAAGCCATCATGCTCACGGCCGTGGGCGGAGTGATTGGGCTCTTATTGGGCGCACTGATCACGGCGATCATCCCGCTTGTCTTCCCCTCGCTTCCGGCGACTATGTCGGTGGACTGGTCGGTATTCGCTTTCACTGCCTCGGCCGCGGTGGGACTGGTCTTCGGAATTTATCCCGCGTGGAAGGCGGCCAATCTCGATCCCATCGAGTCGCTGCGCTACGAGTAAGATGGGGGTTCTGCTAGGGGCGTAAGAATCCAGCCCCGGAGGGGCGACCGAGCTTAGCCCAGCGCTTCAGCGCTGGGACAGCGGAATAATCGAGTCAAGTCCCAGAGGGACGACCCAGCCTCAGGCTCTCTCTCGAGTCACAAGAAGATAGCTCCATGCCACTGACATCAAGAGTCTTGCTCGAAGCGGTCGCGGCACTCGGAACCCTCGGCAGTCTCTTTTTTTATCTCCTGTCCACGCTTTCGTTGGTCAGTTTCCTCCGCGACCGGCGCAAGAAGCTAAACCAACCTCCGCTGCCAGAAAGCCAACTCCCTCCAGTTTCCATCCTCAAGCCGCTGAAAGGCGTCGATCCCGAAATGTGGGAGAGTTTCTGCAGCCACTGCGAACAGACGTATCCGCAGTATCAATTGCTCTTCGGGGTCAGCGATCCCGCCGATCCCGCTATCGAGGTTGTGCGCAAGCTGCAGGCAAAATATCCCAACCTGCCGATTAAGCTGCTGGTGTGCGATCGCGTTCTGGGAGCAAACATCAAGGTCAGCAATCTAGTGCAGATGTTGCCTGCGGCACGCCACGAACTCCTGCTGGTGAATGACAGCGACATCCGTGTTCCTTCGGATTATTTGCGGAAGGTGGTGTCGCCGCTCGCCGACTCCTCTGTCGGACTGGTGACTTGCCTCTATCGCGCTGTCGCCAGCCCGACCCTCGGGTCGCGCCTCGAAGCCTTGGGCATCGGCACCGACTTTGTGTCCGGCGTTCTGAGTGCAAGGTTCCTCGAGAAAGGATTGCACTTCGGATTGGGCTCTACGCTGGCCTTTCGCCGCCGTGACCTCGAAGCTATCGGCGGCTTTGAAGCGTTACTGGATTATCTGGCCGACGACTATGAACTCGGCCGGCGCATCGCTGCCAGCGGAAAGCGAATCGAACTCAGCGCCGCAACTGTCACCACATTTCTGCCCGCCTACACGCTGCGGCAGTTCTTCCGTCATCAACTGCGCTGGTCGCGAACCATCCGAGACGCCCGCCGCCGGGGATACGTCGGCCTGCTCTTTACCTTCGGCCTGCCCTGGGCGCTGCTGACACTGCTAGCGGCCCACGGCGCTGCGTGGGCGTGGATACTATTCGCCCTGACGGTCGCTATGCGACTGGCGGTAGGGCTGGTGACCGCGGTGAGCGTGCTCGACGATCGTCAAATATTCCGCAACGTTCTCTTGCTGTCGCTGCGAGACCTGATCGCGCCCATAGTCTGGGCCGCAAGTTTCACGGGCGACCGCATCCACTGGCGAGGCGATGATTTCGATCTGAAAGATGGTCGTCTGACTATTGCGAAGCCGTCGTCGGCTGATTGGAAAAAATAATCTTGCCGCCGCGCCGCGCGACAACATATCTCGTCAATCCGCGCAACGCCGGGGGTTCATCCTCTTCGGCCCACAAAAAGACGCGCTGTGGGCCGTGCCACATCTCGACAAACGACGCCTGCGTCTCGAAGACTCGCGGCGCTCCCGGAAACTGCGTGCCATACCACATGTTTCCGCCCGGCGTGCGCAAACTGTGCAACGGAATCCCGGTGTAGAAATTCAGCGAAGACGCATTTTCGTAGAGCCCTATCACTACGATCTGATCGCCCGGCCGGTATTGCTCGCGAATCGCCATCGCCAGGTCCTTCGACGAAAGAATTGGAGAGAAGATGCCGAACGCAATCCGCACGCACGCCAGCACCACGACCATCATCGCCACCAGCGCGACGTTGCCCGCTCCCGCCCGCCCGCGACGGCGCAGAATAAAGTTGGCGAGCGTGCCCAGCAGAAACGCGAGTGAAAAGCCGAACAACGGCAAGCGGAATGCCCCCATTGCCTGCGGGGTTAAGTCCAGAAAGTGCCCGAACGAGAGCGCGTAGTCTTGCGGATTTTTCCGCAGCAGGTCTGACAGATCCGTGCCCGCAGGCGGCGCCTTTGAAAAGAAGAACAAGGCAAAGCCAACCACCGCGATGATCACGCCGACCGCCAGCAACACCGCCGACGAAATCCTACCGTGGTGCCACTCCCGGCTATCCGCAGCGGAGTCTCGCTCCCGTTGCAGCCATCCCCCGACCAGCAAGGCCATCCCCGGAATCGCCGGGATGGTGTAGTATTCCTGGCGCGTCGAGAGGCTGAAGAAGCCTACGATTACAATGTTCCACAAGAAAAACATCAGATACGCACCCTGGCGCCGCGTCATCCGCGCCCGGAACTCGCGCCACCGCCGCGGCACTTCCTGCAACGACTGCGGAAGAAACACAGTCCAGGGAATCAGCCACAAAACCAGCAACGCCCAGAACAGCAGTAGCGGAACCTTGTCGTAGTCGCGCGGAACGCGCCGGTTCAGGAAGCGCAGGATGTGCTCATTGACGAAGTAGAACCAGAGAAATCCGCGGACGTTTCCCTGCGCGGGATTTCGCAACTGTGCCAGAATGTGCCACGGCGCGGCGACCACAAGAAACACCAACGTGCTCGACAGCAGGCGCAGCTTTAGCAAGTGCCGCAAATTTCCCGTCAGCAACAGATAAAGCCCGATCGCGCCGATGGGAAACACCAGCCCGATCAGTCCCTTGGTAAGCACGTTGAGCGCGCACATTGCGGCGAGTCCCCAGCAGGTCCAGCGCGCCGGCTTCTGTTGTTCCAACGACACCAGAAACAACCAGAACGTCAGCGTCAGCCAAAGGCCCACAGCTGCGTCCGGAATCAGAAAACGTGTAAACAGAAACGGTCCGAGCGCGGTCGCCAGCACCAGCCCGGAATCGAATCCGCCCTCGCTGCCCAAAGCCCAGCGTCCCAAACCATAAGTGGCGAGAATCATCGCCAGTACGCCCAGCATCAGCGGAAGGCGCGTGCTCCACTCGCTAACGCCGAATAGCGTGTAACTCGTCGCCACGCCCCAGTACATCAGCGGAGCCTTTTCCAGATAGCGGATGCCGTTGGCGTACAGCGTCACCCAATCGTGCCGCAGCACCATCTCGCGCGCCGCCTCGGCGTGCACCGTGTCGGCGTCGTCAAGCAAGGCGGGACGCGAAAGGCCGGTCATGTAGATCACCGCCCACAACACGATCAACACCACGACGGAAATCCGCCAGTCCGAAATAAACCGGTTCGGACGAGTTAGCGTCGGAGGAATTATTGTCGAGGGGATCGTTGCCGGATGGATCGCGCTACCAACTGTCGACGGTTCAAGATTGGACGTGGCGCTAGGATTCATCGTCAAAATGTCCATTATACGGGAGCAAGAACCACCTCAGTCCGCCGCGGCTCCACGGGAAACACGGCCGTCGGCCACTTCGCGGTAAATCTCAAGAATTCTCGATACCGAACTGGTCCAGGAAAATCGCTGCGCCTGCTCATAGCCGCGTTGCTTCATCCGCTCGCGCAGCACCGGATCGAGCAGCGCGCGCTGCAAGCCTCGCCGTATCTCAAACACGTTTTCCGGATTCACCAGCAACGCCGCGTTCCCCACCACTTCCGGCAGGCTCGAAGTGTTCGAAGCGACCACCGGAGTTCCGTGGGCCATGGCTTCGAGTGGCGGCAGTCCAAATCCCTCGTAGAGCGACGGAAACACAAAAATCTTGGCGACATCATAAAAAATGCGCAGCACTTCGATGGGTACGAAACCAAGGAAGCGCACGTCGTTCTGCACCCCGCTGCGCACCACGGTGCGCCGCAGCCGGGGATGGCTGGAAAGATCGTCGCCGATGATGATCAGCTTCAGATCGGGGAACTGCTGCTCCTTCTGAAGTTCGCTCTTCAACGACGAAAACGCTTCAATAATGCGCACCACATTCTTGTGCGGCCGAATCGCGCCCGCATACAAAATAAAGGGGTGGTTCACCTGATAACGCCGGGCGATCAACTCGCGATCCGCTTCGGTGGCATGGCCGTGCAGAAAACGCTCGTCAATCGCGTTGTAAACCACCTCGATGCGCGCATCCGGAACCGCCAGCAGCTTCTCGATTTCGTTCTTGGTGAACTGTGACACGGCGATCACGCGCGCCGCCTTCCGCAGCACGCGCCGCGTCAGGTAAAAGTGCAGGCTGCGCCGCAAACTGGAAGCGTCGCGCGATCCATACATGTGCTCCAACAGGTCGTGCACCGTCAGAATGTAAGGACAACCGAGGCCGCGCGGGATCCAGTACAGATGCGGAATGTGGACCACGTCGCAGTCCAGGCGGCGCACGATGGCCCGGAAATCGAGAGTCCCCTTCAGCGTGTTATCGCGGCCGTCCAGCGCCACCGCGTGGAAGTTCGGCGGCAGCGTGCCACACTCCGCCACCCTCTCCGGCGATCCGATGAGGAAGTACTCGCCGTCGCGATCCAGACGCGCCAGCGTGCGCACCACGTTGCGGATGTAGGTGCCAACCCCGAACTCCGTCATGCGACGGATGTCGATCGCTACTTTCACGACTGGAATTTAAACACAGAGGACACAGCGAGGCACAGCGAATTCGCCACACGTATTGTCATCCACACGTATTGTCATCCTGAGCGAAGCGAAGGACCTATGCATTTGCTCCGGCTCCGGATGACAGGCCATAGAATATTTACGCCCTGACTTCGGCCCGTGTCCGCCGCTCGGCGTACAGCGGGAACTCCTCCGCCATCCCCAGCACCTGCTTGCGGATTTTCGCCAGCACCGCGGCGTCCGTCCGATGATCGAGCACCTCTGCAATCCAGTGCGAAATCTGCCGCATCTCCGCTTCTTTCATGCCGCGCGTAGTCACCGCCGGAGTGCCAATGCGAATGCCGCTCGGCTTCATCGGTGGGTTCGCATCGAACGGAATCGCATTCTTGTTCACAGTGATGCCGGCCTCCCCGAGAGCTTTCTCCGCATCGCTGCCAAACATGCCCTTGGCGAACACGTCCACCAGCATGAGGTGCGTGTCCGTTCCACCGGAGACAATGCGATAGCCGTCGGCCGCAAGCGTCTCCGCCATCACCTTCGCATTAGCCACGATCTGCCGCGCGTAATCGCGGAAGCTCGGTTGCGATGCCTCAAGGAAGCACACCGCCTTGGCGGCAATGATATGCACCAGCGGCCCTCCCTGCATTCCGGGAAAGACCGTCTTATCGATTTCCTTGGCAAATTCCTGCTTGCTCAGGATCATGCCCGAGCGCGGCCCCCGCAGCGTCTTGTGCGTGGTCGAAGTCACGATATGCACGTGCGGCACCGGCGATGGATGCGCTCCGCCCGCTACCAGTCCCGCGAAGTGCGCCATGTCGACAAGAAAGAGTGCTCCAACTTTGTCGGCAATCTGGCGCATGCGCGCGAAATCGATAATCCGCGGATAAGCGCTGCCGCCGCCAATAATCAGCTTCGGATGCTCCGCCGTGGCGATCTTTTCCAGTTCGTCGTAATCGATCGTCTCGGTTTCCCTGGTCACGCCGTAAGGAACGATCTTGTAAGTCTTGCCCGAAAAATTCAGAGGATGGCCATGCGTGAGGTGGCCGCCGTGAGCCAGATTCAATCCAAGAATCGTGTCGCCGGGCTGCAGCACCGCCGCGTAAGCGGCTTGATTGGCCTGCGATCCCGAATGCGGCTGCACATTGGCGTGCTCCGCGCCAAACAGTTTCTTGACCCGCTCGCGCGCCAGATTCTCGACCACATCGGTAAACTCGCATCCGCCGTAATAGCGTTTGCCGGGATAGCCTTCCGCATACTTGTTGGTAAACACGGAGCCGGCAGCCTCAAGCACGGCTTCGCTGACAAAGTTTTCCGAAGCGATCAGCTCCAGCCCTTCATGCTGGCGTCGAACTTCGTTATCAATAGCGTTGGCGATCTCGGGATCAACCTCATAGAGCGGGCGGGACATCGAGGAATTTTTCATAGTTGGATACCGAAAACTATTTTACTGTGGCGCGGACACTCCTGTCCCGAAAGGGGTAGCTTGCCTGGTCCTGGAGCACAAGGCCAATCAAGTCGATCGCCTATCCAAAAGATCTATCCGTTTCATTCACACATTTCATAGGAATTCCTTACGGCTTTCTTATGGACTTCGTTCTACATTCCAATTCCAGCGCGATTGCGGACTATCAAAATTGCAAAACGAGCTAGCGAGCCTGTTGTACTCGCCGGAGGTATTACATGCCCAGACTATATCTGCCTGTTACATGGTTGCTTGCGTGCATAGTTTTTCTCGCCGCCGCCCAGGCCCAATCCACCTTCGGCAGCATTCGCGGCACCGTGCAGGATGCTTCGGGCGCTGTAATTCCTGGCGCATTGGTGACCGTGCATTCGCTGGACGAGAATTTTGACCGGCAGGTCATGACGATCGACTCCGGTGATTTCGTCGTCGAAAATCTGAAAGCCGGTCACTACCAGTTGACGGTGCATCATGAAGGACTCTCTGACGCTGTCGTCAGTTCAGCCACGCTCGAGGCGCGCCAGGACCTCCGCATTCCGATCACGCTCAAGATTGCCGCGGCATCCACGGTCGTGGAGGTGAATGACGCGGCTGTCCAGATCAACACCGAAAACGGCACGCTCAGCGATTCCATCGACAATCAGCAGATCACCGGACTTCCGCTGAATAATCGCGCCACCACGACGAGTCCTCTGGGAGCGCTGGCGCTTTCACCAAACGTGCAACAAGACAGCTCTGGAAACATCGCGCTCGGGGGCGCCAGTTCCGCGATGGTGAACTTCTCCGTCGACGGCATCTCGACCGCGAACGTGCGGCAGAATGGCGCGCTGCAGGACGCTTATCCGTCGCAGGAGGGAATCTCCGCGGTGAAGGTAACATCCTTCAACAACAGCGCGGAATTCTCCCAGGTAGGGGACGTCACCTTCACCACCAAAAGCGGCACGAGTCAATATCACGGCAGCCTGTTTGAGTATCTGCAGAACGACGCGCTCGATGCGGCCCCGTATGGCTTCAACGGTAAAGCGCCAAAACATTTCAACACCTTTGGCGGATCGCTCGGCGGCGCTTTGAGAATTCCACATCTCTACAACGGCAAAGACAGGACTTTCTTCTTCCTCGACTACGAAGGAAACCGCCGCTCGACTGCGGTGGCCGAACAGTTCCTTGTTCCTACACAGGGAGAGCGTAACGGTAACCTGACCGCGCTTGGAGTCACCACGCCGATTTCGAATATCAATCCCACCGCGACGGCGCTGTTGAATTACTATCCGCTCCCCAATGTCGCCGGCCAAGCCAACTATAACTACGAGAATTTTCAATCCACCCCTGCGCGTACCGACGGAGCCGATCTCCGTATCGACCAGACCATTACTACAAAGCAATCGGTCTACGCGCGCTTCAGCCGTAAAAACATCATCGAAGACTATGCCAATCCCCTTCTGCCGGACGACTCCGACAGCTTACACAATCGCAGCCTGCTGGTCTCGCACACGTGGGTACTCACGCCGCGACTCGTGAACGAGTTTCGGTTTGGTTTTACTAATGTGACGACCAGCGTAGGCTTCCCCATCGAAGGCGCAGACGCCCTCGCGCAACTCGACCTGTCCGGAGTGAACATTAGCCAGCACCCCACCACGCACGCCTTTCCCACCTTTAGTTTCAGTGCCGGAACCGGGTTCACCCCCATTGGCCGCGATAAGACTGGAGTTACCCAGTCGAAGACGACCCAGTTCACGGACAATCTCAGTTGGACTCGAGGCAAGCACACCTTCAAGACTGGCATTGATGCGCGCCGGGTACGCTATGCCGACATCGAGACCTTTCTGCCTTCCGATGATTTTGGGCAGTTCACCTTCCAACCTACATTCACCGGCAACGCCTTCGGCGACTTCCTCGAAGGGGAGCCCACAACCATCTTCTTCGCGGTTTCCAGCCCCGACGTAGCCGGAACGGCGTGGCAGTACAGCCTCTTCGGACAGGATGAGTACCAGCTTACCAGCAGACTTACTCTGAGTTATGGACTGCGCTGGCAGATTCTTCCGGGCTTCAAGGAAGACGGTGGCAATCTCGCCAACTTCGATCAGAGTAGTAACTCCATCGTCGTACCGGACAATCTCGCCGCCTATCTGTCGTCGCAGAGCCTACAGGCCTCGAATCTAGGCTTCCAGCAGTCGTTCAATGCCTGTAACCTCGGCTCTACCGCTTTACCTTGCACTAACTACGTCACCGCCAGCCAGGATCACCTGCCGCAGTCGTTGCGCAACACTTATAAGCGCAACTTCCAGCCGCGCTTCGCCCTCGCCTACCGTCCCTTCAACGATACGAAGACGGTCATTCGCGCCGGTTTTGGGATCTTCACTGTAACTAATCTTGGTCCGCTGTCCTTCAATAACAGCGGCAATCCGACATCCGTGCTGCATATTTATACCAACAGCGGCACAGTAGCAGCGCCTCTCATTCAGTTCCCCAACACCGCGCCACCTGCGGTTGGTGTGCAATACGGCGGCGGCGGCCTCGATCAGGGTGTCGATCCCAATTATCGCGACCCGCAAGCCAATCAGTGGAATCTCACCGTGGAGCGCCAACTCACTAATAACGATAGCATTCGGGTCAGCTACGTCGGTATGCACACTTACCGCCTGAGTATCACCGAAGACCTTAACCAGATTCCCGCCAGCACCACGCCCTATCAGACCACGGCCGCCAGTCCATATGTCGATCCGCGCGCGCCCTATCACAACTGGTTTGAGCTCTACAGCACTTTCAATGCCGGCGAAGCCAACTACAACGCGCTTGAGATCGGCGAGAGCCATAAGATGTCCCACGGCCTCCATTTCGACGCGAATTACACGCTGGCCAAGAACCTCGCCGACAATCAGGGCGATACACCCGCGGTTTACGCCGGTGAAGTCAACTATGGCATTCCCATTGCCGACCGATTCCATGTCCGCAATGATTACGGCAATGTCGAGGGAACACGCCGTCACCGCTTTCTTCTCACCGGCGTCTACCAGTTACCCTTCGGGCAGGGCCGCGCTTTCCTGAATACCAGCGGCTGGAGGAACGCCATGCTCGGCGGCTGGGAGCTGACCAACGTGACTCTGGTTGAAACCGGCCCGTGGCTGACGCCGAGCATCAGCGCTGGTGGCTGCCAGGTGTCACTCTTGTCCAACGGCACCTGCCCTTCCCTGGACGGTCAGCCGGAAACCAACGACCAGTCCAACACCAACGTCGTCAATCGGGGAGCTTTTCTGCGTCCCGATCAGATCTCGACCAATCTCTATCAGGGGCAGTCGCGAGTGCATTACTTCAATCTGGGGTCGTTTTCGCCAACTCCAGTCGGTGCCGGCCGCTTCGGCAACGCCGGAGTCGGCGTCCTCCAAGGACCGGGTACAACCACGGCCAGCCTCGGTCTTGCCAAAGTCTTTCTTGTTACGGAACGAATGAGAGTGCGCTTCGAGTCCACATTTACCAATGTGCTCAACCACACGAACTTCGCTCCTCCCGCGACGTATATCGATGTTCCGGCAACCTTCGGCGTCCTCAGCGCTCCACAAACGGCTGAGAATGCTGGAAACCGTACGGGCCAACTCGCCCTGCGCGTTGAGTTCTAGCGAGGCAAAGGACGAGTACCACGAGCAAATCGGGGTATCGCTGAGAGTAACTGCAGGCTGAAGGTACGGAGCAAGCCCGCAAGCAGCCATCTATTCGAATGCCGTCCGCAGAAAGCTAACCAGTTGCCAGCCGTCCATGTATTTGTACGGCGTTTCGCCCAGAGTGTAGTGGCCGCAGGGGAGCACGACGACTTTGTGGTCCAGGTTGTGCTTCTCGAATTCCTCGACCACCTGCTCCGAAAATTCCGGCAGGAACGTCATGTCGTACTTTGCATAAATAATGAGCGAGCGCCGCGGCCAGCGCGAAAATTTGTCGAAGTACACCATCGGACTGACGGCGCGCCACACCTGCCGCAGATCCTCCAGATCGATGGCCGTTTCGAGTCCTTCGCGGATGTGGCGCGTGGACTGCCCGTGCCACACCACGTCGGCAAAGTAAGTCGAGGCGTGATTGAAGGCAGCCACCTGAATCCGCGGATCGTGCGCGGTGGCGATAAACGCATAGCACGATCCGAGGCTGGTGCCGACGATGCCGAGCCGGTTGTAACCCTGCGCTTCCAGCCAGTCGAGGCAACAGCGAGCATCGATCACGCCCTGGCGTACCGAATCGAGCGTGCGGCCGATGTTGGCGGAAACGGCATAGTCGGCGCGGTCGATCTCCGCCGGACGCCGAATGTCGTGATAGGGCATGGACAGCCGCAACACGGCAATTCCCATGTAGTTCAGCATGCGACAGAGGCTGGTGTAGGAAATCGCATCGGAATTCCAATGCGGCAGCAACACAACCGCCCGGCGCCCGCGGGCCGGAAACCAGCGCGCGTTCACCAGATTGTTCTCGGGGAAAGGCGTCGCCACCGGCGAAGTGAAGCGCAGAAACTCGGCATGAGTGCCGCGAACTTTTTCTTCGAGGCGCGGGTCGGGAACTTCGCGCGTGCTGAAGACCTGAACTTCGCGGCGTTCCAAGCGGAAATCGGTGGGCTTCCGGTAGGAATAGAAATTGTCGCTGTCGCGAATGATGCGCTCGTTGAAGCGCGAGAAATACTCCAGCAGATCGCGTGAGGCCTGACTTGAAAGACCACCGTTGCAGCCGGGCCAAGTGTGGGTCCAATCGAGGCCCCACTCCAGCGGACGCACCACGCGGTTATTGTCCACCGACGTGAGCCGGGTCTCCCAGTCGTACATCCATTGCGCGTAGCGCGAGGGCATCTCTAATCTAGAAATACAACAGTGGAGCTCATATTGGCGACCCCCGACAGTTCAACTGCAGGATTTCAGCACCCAGCAGTGAGCACACAGCATTCAGCAGTGGAGAGCCGGGCGTCGCCGCCCGGCCGGACGGGCGACCAACCGCTAATCGCTGCTGTAAACTCGCGGCACTCGCTGCGACAAGCCGCAGAGAATTTCGTAGGGGACGCTTTCGCACAGCCGCGCGAGTTCTACCGCGTCGACGCTCTTGGCACCACTCTTGCCAATCAAGATGACTTCATCTCCCACCGTTACGCCGCGAATGTGGCTGGCGTCGACGATGGTCAGGTCCATCGAGACGCGTCCCACCACTGGCGCGTATTCGCCGCCTACGATCACACGCGCGCGATTCGAGAGCAGACGCGGATACCCGTCCGCGTAGCCTACGGGAAGCACGGCAATGCGGCTGCGCTCTTTTGTCACGAACGTGCCCATGTAGCCGACCGCTTGTCCGGCGGCGACTTCCTTCACCGTCAGCACTCGTGTCTTCCACGAAAGCACCGGACGCAGCGGCAGTTCCGCTATCGCCGCGGGCTCGCCGCCGCGGGTGAAGGCCAGCGAATACCCGTAGAGCGCGATTCCCGGACGCACCATCGTCATCCAGGTGTCGGGCCGCGCGCTCATGGCGGCAGAATTTCCCATGTGCACCAGCGGAGGCTGGAGCCCGTAATTCCGCAGGACGGCAAGTCCCTCTTCGAAGCGCTTTATCTGGCGAACCGCGTCTTCGGCATCAAGCACTTCCGCCGACGCGAGGTGCGTGCTCACTCCCTCCACACTCAGGTGCTTGCACGCGGATAACATCTCGCACAAATGCGGCAACGCTTCCTTCGATGCGCCGAGGCGGCTCATGCCCGTGTCGAGCTTCAAATGCACGGGCAAACGATGGGTCGGAAGATCGCCCTGCCGTTTGCGCGCCGCTCGCTCCAGCAACTCAATGTGCCATGGTTCCCAGATCGTGGGAGTGAGATTCTGGGCGACGATTCCATCTTCTTCGCCCTTCCAGATTCCGGTCATGAGCAGGATGCGGGCCTTGATACCGGCGCCACGCAGCGCCAGGCCTTCCGCGGCATCGGTCACTCCCAGCCACCGAGCGCCTTCGGATTCGAGCGCGCGCGCGCACTCCACCGCGCCGTGGCCGTAACCGTCGGCTTTGACCACCGCGCAAATGGTGACTCCGGCGCCGACGTGCTTCTGTACCGCATGAAAATTTTCTCCCAGCGCTCCGAGAGAAACTTCCGCCCAGGTGCGGCCGTCGAGAATCAGCGAGCGGCGGTCGGGCAGTTTCGACAAATCAGGACGCGGTGCGTTCACATAGCCGATTATAGCGAGCGCAGGCACCACCGTCGTTCGCTGTTCGTCGTTCGCTATTCGCTTGTCCTTTCCTCATCGCCGGTCTTAGCGAAAAGCGAACAGCGAACGACGCAGATCCGTTAATTACCTGCCAACACGAAGTTCACCGTGATTTCGGTTTCCACTTCGATGGGCTCGTTATTGAGCAGGTAAGGGCGGTAGCGCCATTGCCGGACCGCTTCAATCGCGGACGCGACCAGCAACGGGTGTCCGCGGACTACCACCAGATTTTCGATTGTCCCCGCCTTGCTGATGATCGCCCGCAACTCGACCGGTCCCTGAATGCGAGCCGCGCGCGCGACTGCCGGATAGAGCGGCTGCACTTTGTGGAGCAGGTTGGCCTCCGCCAAATGCGATACCAGCAGCGGCTTGACCACAGTTGGGTGCACCGGAATCACTGCAGGGATGCCGTCTTCGATGCCATGGGCAACGCCATCGCCTGATCCGCGACCCGGTCCAGTGCCGATGATGGATTGAAAATCCTGCGCGGCCGGAACAGAGCCGCGGTCGTCGATGACCGCGATATGGCCAGGGATCGATGGCGGCGCGACGATCACTCCCCGGCTCATATTACTGGCAACAGCGGCGGGCGCATTGTGCGCGGGCGCAGGCTGCTCGGGTGCGGGTGGCGTGAACTCCGGGGGAGCCGTCAACTGCAGCCAACGCACCTGCGGTGGCTGCCCAATCCAGATCAACGAAATTGCGAACAGCAAACTCAGGGCAAGGGCTTGCATGGTGAAGGATGCGAGTGTGGTCCATCCGCGGCGAGCGGAGTGATCCCACGTGCTTTCGAGCGTGCTGAACATCGGTGTGCTGATCATGGTGTCCTCCGTACCAGGCTGCTACCGGTACAGACACCTGCGGTTGGCGATTTGATCCTGAGTGTTGCGGGAAGCGAAAAAGTGAGTTGGTGACGAAAAAAAAGACCGCGTCTGCACGCGGTCTTTGGAGATAACGTCTCGAGAATTCTGGAACTAAAACCGCCCCAGCGGTGTCGCTACTGCTTCGGCGGAGTGGTTGCCGGCGGCTTGGTCGCTGGCGCAGCCGGTTTGCTGGCAGGGGTCGACGACGCTGGCTTCACCGGCTTGGCAGCCGTGCTGCCCGCAGCGGGTGCCGGTACGCCGGATTGAACGTTGTAGGCGTCGACGACTGGTTGCGTGATGTCCACGGCCGGTCCGTACCAGATCACCGGGCCGCGCGGCCACTGTTGGGACGTGTCCAGGATCATGCCATAGCCGTTATCGCTGGCGTACTTCACTATGAGCGGCGCCATCTTGGTGAGAACTTTATTCCCGATCTCGCCCTGCTGATTTTGGAAATCTTCCTGCGCGTCCTGGGTGGCGCGATCGTAACTTTTCTTCTTGGCCTCGATCTGCTTCACCAGTTTGTCGCGCGATTCGTCATTCAACTTGTCCTGCTGGGCAGTGAGCTGCTTCTGCATGCTGTCGAGTTCGTCGGCCGAAGCCTTCAGTTCATTCTGTTTGGGTTCAAACTTCTTGCTGAGCGCTTCGGCGTCGCGCCGTCCTTCGTTGCAGGTGAAGATTGCCAGTTCGATGTTGATGGTGCCGACTTTGGTGCCAGTAGCCTGGGCTGCCGCCGCAGCAGCAGCGGAGGGAGCATTCGGCGGGGCAGCTGCCGGAGTGCCAGCAGCCGGGCCTTGGGCCAGAGCGAAGAGAGAGAGGCCGAATACCACGGCCACGGTGACGCGCGCAAACTTGCTAATCGTTAACATGCCAATCATTTGGATCCTTTGAACTCCTTCGGATTTTTAGGAATGCTGGAAGCTTCCAGCTCGCCGGGCTCAACGAGTCTGATCGCAACCCGAGCCTGTCAGTCATCAGACCTGAGACGCCGCAACCGCAAGCGTGGTGGTCAGGGTGTGGACGCTTTGGATTATACGGACCGCACCGGAACAGCGTCAAACCGTCCTATCACGATGGGGACGCGAGCCTCTCGGCCCGGTGTCCACCGAAGGCATGGATGGTCCTGGTGCCGGCGATGACCTCGCCACCATGCCAGAGCCCCTGGGGAATGAAATACTCCTCTCCCGCTTTGATGGGGATCCGTCTGCCGCCAATGATCAGGGTATAGCAGCCCTGGGCAACCATCATGTATTCGTCATACTCATGCACATGCGGCGCGGAAACCGCGGTCTCAGGGCAAGTCCAGAACGCCATTTGGCTCCCGTCCGCTCCATCAAAGACGTAGCCCTCGACGCCAGGAGTCGCCTGACTGCTGGTTGCAATCTTATTTGCCGGGCATTTCATGAACTCCGGAAAATCGTCCATCGTCTCTCCTTACCGAAACAATCGAACCCGGCCTGGACCGCCGGCCGTATCGACATTTCGCTGCTCGCGGGTAATTCTCGTACTCGGAGTGAGAGTGTCAAGGCCGGAACCTAACCGATTCGTGCCACGCCAGGTCGCTCGATGCAGCCAGGCGGCTGATCGCCTGCTCTCGGACAGCCAACTTTCAGGGCTCGGGGCTAAAGGGCTCACACGTTGCCTCATTTCAGTTGGTGAAGGTACTTGACGAGATCGCCGACGTCCTCTTCCCGCAAACGTCGATCGAAAGCGGGCATCGTACCGCGGCCCCCGACGATCGTCTTGCGGACTTGCGCATCGGTTGCCGGAGCGCCACTCGGAAGCGATTTTCGAAGAAACAGCCCGTGCAGATTTGGAGGCTGCTTGTGCAAATCCGGCTGCGGATTCTCGTGGCACTCGGCGCAGTCATTCTCGTAGCGCCATTGACCTTCAATCTCGGCCTTACTCAGTTGTTCGCTCCGCTGCTGTTTTTCCCCGCACCCCAGCAGCAGCAACGCCGCCAGCAAACCGGCCACCGGCAGGACTCCACGAGCCATCACTTTCCTTCACCCTTCCCGGTGGCGCGGGCGGCCTGCTGCAGGCTCTCCATCAACTCCGCCCAGGTCCAATCCGTAAACCAGAACTTCGCCACCGTACTATCGGGCGCAATCAATACGATGCTCATGGTGTGGGATATCTGGTTGCCTTCTTCCTGGTACGCAAGACCGAATGCCTGGGCAAGACGGCGTAGATCGGTTGGATTCGTGGAAGCGAAGTCCCAGTGAGAAAAGCCGCCCGCATCACCGTCCAGATAGGCAAGGCCGTACTTGCGCAGGACGGCGGGAGTGTCATATTTCGGGTCAAAGCTGATGGTTAGCAGATGGCTTTTGCCGTAGTCCTCCGGATTTTTCTTGAGTTCATTCTGAATTCGCGCGAATTGGCTGCTCAGGCGCGGACAGAAATTCGGCATGGGACAGCGCGTGTAGATGAAGGTGACGAGCAGTGCTTTCCCAGCGAAATCTGAAAGACGAATCTTGCGGCCATCCTGGTTGATGAGAGCGAAGTCGGGAACTCGTGCTCCGGGCATGAGCATCTGCGGCGCAGCCGGCGGCTTTGCCTGGACCCGCCCAGATTCATCGGTGATGCGGACGTCCTCCAGCCAGTAGTCGCTCGGATCCTTGCCAACCACCACTTCCGCTGCGATTTTATCGCCGGGTTGAACTTCCTGAGCAACCGCAGGATCTTTGACGCGGTAAGGCATTGCCATGGCCGGCATGAATCCTGGAATGTCGCCATGATTCACCGTAATTTCGCCAGTTGCGAGGTTCTTGCCGACCACTTCGCCTTGCAGTGGATACTTCCTGGTGCGATTGCAGCCTATGGATACGGTTAGCAACAGCATGGCCGATATGAGTATGAATTGGGATTTTGGAAGTCGCATCGTTTCTTCTCAGCTGTTCCGTGCTTTGCTCAGTTTGCTTTGTGGCGATCAATAGTGGAACCGCCAGCGCACTTGCACATAGATCTCGCGCGGCAGGTTCCAGTGATATCCGCCGAAGGTGAGGCTGTCGTCGTAGATCACGCGGTGGTTCGCGACGTTGAGGGCTGTGACGGAGGCGGTGAAGCGTTCTCCGAAATCTTTGCCCAAGGAGAGATCGAAAGTGGTGTGGCCGGGGAGATAGTCGCCCTGGTAAGGCCAGTCGGGGACACCGTTTTCTCCGTTGCTGAATCCGGAGCCGTAATAAATATTGATCGAGGCATAGGAACGCCACGGGAGATTAACGTCGCCGCCCACGTTGAGCGTGTTCCGCTGGTCGTGGTCGAGCGGGCTGAGTCCAGGGGCGAGCGTGAAATCGGTGAGACCGCCCGTGATGGTGCCGCTGCCCTCGGCGATCTGGTTGGAGTAGGCGAGGTGAACCTGGGCACGATGCGCGATGCGGGGAGAGCGCAGCGTGAGTTCCCATCCGCGAATCAAGGCTTGCGAGACAGTGATGGGGAAGAAGATATTGGACGCTCCGATGTTGTTGTGGTCGAGAAAATTCGCGACGTTGGTTTGGAAGTTATCGGCGTCGAGAACCCATCCGCGGTAGGGGATCGTGACGCCAAACTGATGTTCCTCGTCGCGCTCACCAGGCAGTGGGATGAATCCCAGTTGCTGCCCTTGGACATAGTTGATCAGGGCCGGCCCCGAGACGGTCTCAATCGGCGGCGCTTGATAGTAGTGCCCATAGAAGGCGCGGAATGTCCAATTCAACTTAGGAACGGTAACGGCAGCGCCAAAGCGCGGGCTGATGGCGGACTCAGAAATTGGCGCCACGGAATCAGCACCGAAGTTTCCCTCCGAAAACCATGTGGGACGCATCCCGGCCGAGAGTGTCAGCCAGGAAAAGGGTTTGAACTTGTCGTCAATGTAAAACGTCTCGAGATTGGCCGTCGGTTGTTCGGGATCGGCGATGGGTGAGTTTCCGCTGCCGTCGTTGAAAATGGCGCCGAAGAACTGGTTGTCGCTCTGGTAAAAGCTGAGGAATCCAACCTGCAGATCGTTCTTCTTGTAGTTGGCGGCGAAGGTGGCTTGGCCCCCGGCGTAGGTGGAGGCGCGGTCTTCCGTGGTGACGACGGGTGTGTCATTGGGATTGCTGGCGTAGTCTCCGCTGTTGTAGTGGTAAAAGGGAGAAACAGTGGTCATGAAATGGGAATTGAATGTGTGCAGCCATGTGAAGAGGACTCCGGCATCGGTCTCGTGTTGGCCGTCGCGAAGGCCGATGCTGGCATAGCCCTTGGTGTTTTCAAAGTCATTGGCGAACGGATCGTAAGGAATCTGAAAGTAGTCGCGGCGGACAGAGGTCATCAGGCGGAGCTGGTCGGAGGGGTTGACGTTGAAGATGAACGACCCGAAGCCGCCGTAGCCGTTAACCGCATCGTGCACAACTTGGGGAACCGGCGGCTGCAGTCCGAGGTCGCTGCGATTGCCATTGACGCTGGCGTAATACGCGAAGCGATCGGTGTGGCTGCCGAAGCTGAGGGCGTCGTCGCTCTGGTAGAAGTTGCCGGCGGTAGCGGTTAGTTCGGCCTGGTTGTTGCGCTCGAAACCGGTGCGGGGCACGACGTTGAAGACGCCATAGGTGCGGTCTCCGAACTCGGCGCTATAGCTGCCGCGATTGACTTCGACGTAATCCAAGTCTTTGGGATCGAACTGAGGGCCGAGATTTTGCGCGATGGCGGTGTTGATAACCGGAATGCCGTCGAGGAGCCAGGTAGTCTGGTGGCCGCCGCGCATGTGGAGCATGTCGTGAGTGACATAGGCGCCGGGGACGTAGTCGGTGATCATGGCCATGCTGTTGGTGCCGTCGGCGCCGGGAGTGCGCTCGATGTCGAGGCGGCTGACGAGGGTTGTCGGCGTGAAGCTGTCGGTGGCGACGACGGCAGGCGTACCGGAGACGAGAACTTTTTCATTGGCCGCGGCGACTTGCAATTGAAAGTGAACGACCGGCACCGATCCCGAGATGACGACCACATCCTGCGAAATCTGTTCGAAGTCCTTACTGGCGACGCTGACCGAGTATTCGCCGAGCACGACGGCGTTGAACTGGAATTCACCATTGACGTCAGTGGTGACGCTCTTCGCCCAGTCCGATGACTTCGCCTTGAGCATTACCATGGCGTCCTGAATAGGGCGATGCTGCGGGTCGTGCACCACGCCGCGAATGGCGCCATAGTCGTTGCCGAAGGCGGCGGGAGCGATCGACAGCAAGACGGCGAGTGTCAGAAGTTTGAGACGAGTCATGTTTGTTTCCTTAAAAATCTGCCGATCCTTTTGGACTCCTGACGAGCCTGGTAAAGAGAATCGACTGCCGCATGCCTTCAACGGCAGCGCAGCAACTCCGGCTTCGAGAATCCAGCCCCGGAGGGGCGACCGAGCTTAGCCCAGCGCTTCAGCGCTGGGAAACGTTGAACAAATGATTCAAGTCCCGGAGGGACGGCCGAGCTCTCACGAACTCTAGGGCCTGAGACGCGCGCAGCCGTGCTGCGTTCCCTGGGATTGCTAATTTTCAGAATTCACGAAGGGTTAGCTGCGAGGAGGGGCGCGGGCGGAATCGAGTCCGGAAAGATCGGTCGAGTGAGGCGTTGCGCTTGGTGACGCCTGCGCCGGTTCGATAATGAGATTTAAGAAGGCAAGCAGATTGGAAGCAGGCTGTGCCCACTCCGAAGCGGTAGCGCCGCAGCAGCAATGGCGACCGCAGCAGTCATCGTCATTGGCGGCGTGAAACGAGGCTTCGGAGGATTCGACTGGCGATGATTCAGGCTGGGGCGGCTTCGACTGTGCCATCGTATGATGGCACTGCATCGCAGTCTGCGCCGCAGGCGCGGACACCGGCTGACGCATGCAGTGCGTGGCTTGCGGCAGGGCAGCACAAGGCATCGCCATCGGCGCGAAGGCCGGGACGAGCATCACCACCAACAGAAACCGAGCAGCCCAGCGAGAAACTCCCCACATTTGTCGGACAGCATAGCAGTAATCAGTACTAAGTATCCAGTGCACAGTACCCAGCAATCCGACTGCGCTCGTACGCAGTAGCCGTACCCAGCATTCGGTAGCCAGCAAAGCGCCTGCGACTGGCAACTGGGTACTGGCAACTGGGTACCGGGTACTGATTCCTGTACCATTTCTCCGTGCGCGTGCTGGCGGAGCGGCTGTTGCAGACAATTCGGAAACAGGCGACGATTCGGGCGGGCGACCGCGTGGCGGCGGCGGTTTCTGGTGGGGCGGACTCTGTGGCGTTGCTTTGCCTGCTGCTGGAGTTGCGGGCCGAGTTGGGGATTGTGTTGTCGGTCGCGCATGTCAATCACAAGTTGCGCGGAGAAGAATCGGACGAGGATGCGCGCTTTGTCGCGCAGCTGGCGCAGCAGCACAGGCTCGAACTGCACGTTTGCGAAGCGCCGGTTGACGGGAGGCAGAGTCCCGCCGATCACGCAGCCAAGAGTTCCGGCATCGAGGCGGCGGCGCGTGAACTGCGCTACAGTTTTTTCCGCCAGTTGGCGCAGGAAGGCCGCGTTACCAGGATTGCCACGGCGCACACTCTCGACGATCAGGCGGAGACGGTGCTGTTGCGCATCTTTCGCGGTACGGGCATTCGGGGACTTTCGGGCATTCATCCGCGGATTACTTTCGAAGAGCAGGGACGCGCGTTTGGCGAGTTGGTCCGACCACTGCTAGGTTTTCGGCGCGCTGCATTGCAGGAATTTCTCCGCGAGCAGGGCCAGAGCTGGCGGGAAGATTCGTCGAATCGGGATATTGCCTTCCTGCGCAATCGCGTGCGGCATCGTCTGCTGTCCATCATCGTAGAAGAATTTGGCGAGGCCGCAATCGAACACATGGGTGAGCTGGCGGAAATCGCGCGGGCGGAAGAAGAGCAGTGGTCAGTGGCCGGTGGTCAGTGGCCGGCCAGTACCCACTCAGTATCCAGTACCCAGTACTCAGTACCCAGTATCCAGCAAACCGCTGCTGGGATCGCGGCACAGTTGCCCGCACCGGCTAAAGAGGTTACGGGAAGAGTCGGCGTCGTATCAGGGTATCGCTTTGGCGATACCGCAAGCTCCTCCAAATCAGATGCCCCTTTAGGGGCTATGACACGGCCAGCCGCGTCTCTACAACTAAGGCCTTTGCTGGCGCTTCCGCTGGCGGCTCAGCGCCGGCTGGTGCGGGGATGGCTGGAAACGAACGCGCCCGATCTGAGTATCTCGTTTCGGCTGATTGAGGAGACGCTGGAGCTGGCGCAAGGAGCAGCAGGCAGGAGACTGGAGTTGCCGGGCGACCTGAATCGTGCGCTCTGTCTTCGTCGAGCACGGCAGGAACTCCGGTTGGAAGCGAACCCTCCCGGTACTCGGAATGAAGCGCGCCATCGACAAGCGGCGGATTATGACTACGCCTTAGCGGTGCCGGGCGCGGTGAAGGTCCCCGAACTGAGCGCTCGTGTCGAAGCTCGTGTAGTGGATGCCGACGGCGTTCCAGAAGATGAGCGCGGGCAGTTGCTGGACGCCGAACGTGTGCCGAAGCACCTGCTGATCCGCAACTGGCGGGCGGGAGATCGTTACTGGCCGGCGCATACGTCGGTGGCAAGAAAAGTGAAGGAGCTGCTAAGTGACCGTCATGCCACCGGCGCCGAGAAAAAGCTTTGGCCGGTCGCGGTCGCGGAAGGATGCGGGCTCATCTGGATGCGAGGGTTTGCGGTTCCGGCGGCATTTCGAGCGCCTGCCGGAGCTTCGAAAGCGATTTGGATTCGCGAGATTGCAGGATGATGTAACATTGCCGTCAGCTATCAGCTATCAGCCGTCGGCGATGTAAGATTCTACTGACAGCTGATGGCTGAGAGCTACTACGCCGGAGGCGCCACTTCCGCTATGAATGTTCCTCCGAAATCCGGATTGCGCCAAGTGATCTCGGCCGACCAGATTCAGAAAAGAGTCCACGAACTGGGACGTCAGATTTCCGACGACTATCGCGGCCAGACCGTGATCGCGCTGGGAATTCTCGAAAACAGCTTCCTGTTCATGGCCGACCTGGTGCGGGCCATCGATGTTCCCATCGTCTGTGCTTTCATAAAGCCCAGCTACAAGCAGAGCAAACAGGGTGAATCCCCGCTGTTGGAGATTCTCTTCAGCCACGAGCTGGCGATTGTCGGCAAGCATGTGCTGCTGGTCGAAGGACTGGTGCACTCTGGCGTCACTAGCGAATTCCTGATGAACGACCTGCGCGGCCGGGGCGCGGCTTCGGTGAAGCTGGCGACGCTGCTCGATCGGCAGGCAGCGCGCCGCGTGCCGCTGCAGCCTGACTATTTCGGATTTCTGGTGGATGACGCCTTTCTTTGCGGCTATGGCTTGGGCAGTCCGGAGCAGACGGGAAGGAACCTGCCGTACGTGGCTGCGGCGACGTAGAGCGGTGTCGATATGAATGCAGGGAAAACAGCTTTGTTCTGGCTGGTAATCGGTGTGTCCGCGCTCCTGCTCTGGCAGGTGGTGAAAACAGGCAATACTGCTCAGGCAGTCCCTGAGATCAGCTATTCCGATTTTTCAGCTAGAGTTGCGAGCGGTCAGGTGAGTAAAGTCACGATTGCCGGTAGTGTGGTTCGTGGGTACGACGCCAAAGGCGGCAGTTTTCGCGTCATTGTGCCATCAAACCAGTCCGCGGTGCTCGAAGCTCTTCAGCAACACGGAGTAGAAATCTGGTTCAGGGAAACAACCGAACAAGGCTGGCCAAGCTGGATCCTCAATCTGGCTCCTCTAGTTCTTCTTGGAGCGCTGTGGTTTTTCATGATCCGCCAGATGCAGAGGAGGCGTTCGGCTGGAGACGGGCCTTCGAGTTACACGCCGCCGCAGGAACCGAAGCCCCACTTCGGCCCGTGATTTCTGCTACGCCCATCTGATCCCCCGTTTTCTTGGGAAAGGGTCTAGAATTGAGCAGCGGTCTTTCCCCAGTCGATTTCCCGTCTCCGGCATCTAATAAATGCGGCAGAGGCGGCGTCTTTCTTTGGTAGGGATGGGCTGCCCTTCTTCGAGGAGTTTTAGGTGAATTCTACGATTAAAACGGTGCTCTTCTGGGCGGTCATTGTGGTCTCGGCCTTCCTGCTCTGGCAGGTGGTGAAAACCGGGAGCAATGCCCAGAAAGAAAAAGAAATCGGCTTTTCCGAATTCATGACGTATGTGGACCAGGGCAGCGTCCACGACGTGATGTTCACCGGCCAGGAAGCGAAAGGGACGCTGAAGAATCCCGACGGCCCGTTTCGCACCACTGTGCCGCCGGGGAGCTATCCGGAGATGTATAAGAAGCTGACGGAGAAGGGCGTTCCGTATGGCTTCAAGGACATCAGCAACGGCACCTGGCCAAGCTGGCTTCTGAATCTGGCGCCGCTGGTTCTGCTGGGCGCGCTCTGGTTTTTCATGATCCGGCAGATGCAGACCGGTGGCAACAAGGCGCTGTCGTTCGGCAAGAGCCGGGCGCGTCTGCTCTCCATGCAGCAGAAGAAGATCACGTTCAAAGACGTGGCGGGAGTGGATGAGGCGAAGGAAGAACTTCGCGAAATTATCGAGTTCCTGCGCGAGGCGCAGAAGTTCCAGAAACTTGGCGGACGCATTCCGAAAGGGGTGCTGCTGGTTGGACCTCCGGGAACGGGCAAGACTTTGCTGGCACGCGCGGTCGCGGGCGAAGCCAATGTTCCGTTCTTCTCCATCTCCGGCTCCGACTTCGTGGAAATGTTCGTGGGCGTGGGCGCGAGCCGCGTGCGCGATCTGTTCGAACAGGGCAAGAAGAACGCTCCCTGCATCATTTTCATCGACGAAATCGATGCGGTTGGACGTCACCGCGGCGCGGGCCTCGGCGGCGGACACGACGAGCGCGAGCAGACTTTGAACCAGTTGCTGGTCGAAATGGACGGCTTCGAATCGAACGAAGGCGTCATCCTGATGGCGGCGACCAACCGTCCCGATGTGCTTGATCCGGCGTTGTTGCGCCCGGGCCGTTTCGACCGGCGCGTGGTGGTGAATCGTCCCGATGTTCGCGGACGCGAAGAAATTCTGCGTGTGCACACCCGCAAGATTCCTCTCGCCGACGATGTCGATTTGTCGGTGCTCGCTCGCGGCACTCCGGGATTCTCCGGCGCGGACTTGGCCAACATGGTGAACGAAGCGGCACTGGCGGCGGCGCGGCAAAACCGCAAGGCCGTCCTGATGTACGACTTCGAAGTGGCGAAAGATAAAGTGCTGATGGGCGTGGAACGCAAGTCGCTTCTGCTCTCCGATGAGGAGAAAAAGAACACCGCGTACCACGAGGCCGGACACGCGCTGGTCGCCGCCATGCTGCCGCACTCCGACCCGGTGCACAAAGTCACGATCATTCCGCGCGGCATGGCTCTCGGCTTGACCATGCAGTTGCCGACCGACGATCGCCACAACTACTACAAGAACTATCTCGAAACGCAGGTCGCCATCCTGATGGGCGGGCGCATTGCGGAAGAGATTTTCCTGAACCAGATGTCGACCGGCGCGGGCAACGATATTGAGCGGGCCACGGAACTGGCGCGCAAGATGGTTTGCGAGTGGGGCATGAGCGACTTGGGACCGGTGACCTTCGGCAAGAAAGAAGAGCAGATTTTCCTGGGACGCGAGATCTCGCAACACCGCGACTACAGCGAAGCCACCGCCATCCAGATCGACGAAGAAGTCCGGAAGATGGTGAGCCGAGGGTACGCGACGGCGAAGGGAATCCTCTCGGAGAATCGCGAAACCCTGATTCGGATCGCCAAGGCGCTGATCGAGCGCGAAGTGCTGGACGCCTCCGAGATCAAGATGCTGGTCGAGGGTGTGGATCTTCCGCCGATCAAGCCGCTGCCGGCCAAGACCGACGACGGCGTGCAGCAGGTGATCAAGCCGGACCGGGTTCCAGCGAAAAGCGGCGAGCGTCCGGCAACCGCGTAAGACAATAAGATAAGTGGAGCGACGGGCGTCTCGCCCGTCCAAGTTGCACAGCCGCCGGGCGGGGACGCCCGGCTCTCCACGAGTAAGGGCCACATCCTTCACTGGGCGGCCAATTGGCCGCCTATAGTTTTTGCTGGGTTTGGCGTCAACGCCATTACGTCCAAGATCCTCCCACCGACCCCTGCCGTGCGATACTTGTACGCATTGTGAACCTGACTCTCAATTCCAAAGTTGCTCTTATCACCGGCGGCTCGCGCGGAATCGGCGCGGCGACAGTGCGGTTGTTTGTGGCCGCCGGCGCGAAAGTTGTCTTCAATTATCAAGCGGCGAAGGCGCAAGCCGAGGACCTGGTGCGCGAATGTGGCGCGGAAAACTGCCGCGCCGTCGAGAGCGATCTTTCCACTACGGCGGGGGCGCAACAACTCGTATCGTCCGCCATCGCGGCCTTCGGACGCCTCGACATTCTGGTCGCGAATCATGGCATCTGGCCGCCTGACGATGCTCCCGTAGATCGCATGTCCGACGCACAATGGCATCGCACGATCGCGGTGAATCTCGACAGCGTGTTCTCGCTCGTCAAGCATTCGGTCGCGCAGATGAAAAAGCAAGGCAGCGGCCACATCGTGCTGGTCAGTTCGACCGCCGGCCAGCGTGGCGAAGCCTTTCACTGCGATTATGCGGCCAGCAAAGGCGCGCTGATCAGCATGGTGAAAGGGCTCTCGACGGAACTGGCGCGCGACGGCATTCATGTCAATTGCGTGGCGCCGGGCTGGGTGGCAACGGATATGTCGGCGGCGGCGCTGAGCCATCCGCCAACGCGCGAAAAAGTCTTTCGATCCATCCCGCTGGGCCGCGTGGGAACGCCGGACGAAATCGCGGGGCCGATTCTTTTCCTGTGCACACCCTACGCCGGATTTATCACCGGCGAAGTTTTCAACGTCAACGGCGGCGCCGTGCTGGTGGGGTAGAGGAGTCGCGCTCCGCGTGACTGGAGGGCGATCGTCCCCACGTGCTCTCCGGTACAGCTAAAATCATTCAGGGTGCTTCTAACCCAACAGAATCATGAATCGTCTTTTCCTTGTTTTGCTGCTGTGCGCGCTGGGCGGTGCCCAGACCGCTCCCACGCCCGCTCCCCCGCAACCCGGCGCTCAGCCCGCCGTCAACATGAACGACTCCGACAACGCGCGCCAGGCGCGAGCGCTTCTGGAGAAGACGATCGAGGCGCTGGGCGGGCAGCCCTACCTCACCTATGAAAACCGGGTTGAGGAAGGCCGCTATTATCCCCTCTATCACGGGCGCACCAACAGCACCGGGATTCCCTACCGATACTACGTCGAGTATCCCGACAAGGACCGTTTCGAAGTCCTCCGCATGAAAGACATTCATATCATCCCAGGGGAGATTGACATCGGCGGCGTCAAGTCCAAGAAGGTCGACCTTGCCCTGATTCACAACGGCGACAAAGGATACGAGGTTACCTACAAGGGAACGGCGGCGCAGGAGCCGCTGGATTTGGAGAATTATCTCCGCCGTCGTCAGCATTCGCTGGAATGGATCTTCCGCAAGTGGATACGCGATCCAAACGTCGCTTTCTTCTATGATGGGATTGCGGTGGTGGATGGGAAGGCAACCGAAGGAGTCACGCTGCTCAACGGCCAGAACGACTCGGTGAGCGTCTTTCTGGACCAGAATACGCACTATCCGATCAAGATCAGTTATTCCTGGCGCGATCCGAAAGACAAGCAGAAAAATGTCGAAGAAGAGATTTACGATAGTTACAAACTGGTGCAGGGAATCTGGACCCCTCACTCCATTACCCGCTATTTCAACGGAGAGACTTCACAACAGCGCTTCATCAACACGGCCAGCTACAACCTGAAGTTGCCGGATTCGATGTTCGAAGCGGCGGTGACCTATGACCCCAAAGTGCCGCTGAAGAAACGGTAGAATTGCCGGCAAAATGGGCCCAAAAGTTACTTAAGTACCGGAAAACACAGCAAGTTCTTCCCCGGTTAACCTCTAACATCTGCAACTGCCTGAACAAGTTAGCCCACGCACCGGTTCCCAAGCCACGGAGTGTGGCTCTTTTGCCACATACACAAGTGGGCACATCCCTGTAAGCTGATACATAGCAAAAGACTTACATCTTCCCCGTTGACACACGAGCAGACAATTCGTGCTGCAGTGACCTGCACAGGAGTGGGGCTGCACAGTGGCGCTCCGGTCAGTTTGCGGATTCTGCCTGCGCCCGCGGGAACAGGAATCGTATTTCACCGCACCGACCTGGACGGCTTCGCGATCGAAGCCAGCGGACGCAACGTGGCCCGCGTCAGTTACGCCACCAGTTTGATGAAGAAGGGCGTGCTCATCTCCACCACCGAGCACCTGCTCTCGGCGTTTACCGGAGTCGGCATCGACAACGCCATCGTCGAACTGGACAATCTTGAACTGCCCATGCTCGATGGCAGCGCCCGTCCCTTTGTCGAAATGATTCAGAAGGCCGGGATTCGGCGGCAGCGCAAAGCGCGCACTTATCTCCGGATCGTGCGCGAGATCGAGTTGCGCGAGGGCGATAAATTCATTGCCGTGTATCCGGCGGACATTTATTCCGTTGCGTATTCCATTAACTTTCCTCATCCACTCATTGGCAAACAGAGCTTCTGCGTACGGCTGACCAATGGCAGCTATCTGAAAGAGATCGCGCCGGCGCGCACTTTCGGATTTCTGCACGAAGCCGACGCCATGCGCCAGCAGGGATTGATTCGCGGCGCGTCGACTGAGAACGCCATCGTGCTGAACCGCGACGAAGTGCTGAACCCGCCGTTGCGGTTCCCCGACGAGTTCGTGCGCCACAAAGTTCTGGATCTGATCGGCGACCTGGCGCTGATCGGCAAGCACATACTGGGTTCGGTGGTGGCCGACCGCGCCGGCCACGCCATGCACACCGCGCTGGTATCGCGCATTTTACGCGACCGCTCGTATTGGGAAGAAACAACGCTGGAAGATGAACCTGCACACCCGGTGCCCGCGTCCCCGGTTAGTCTTAGCGTCTAGTAAAGGTGTTAGGTTTCGGAGCTTGTTCTCCTGAGACCTGAGACCTAACACCTGAGACCTTTCATTCAATCGGCGGGTTGTGGCACATTCCACTCGTAAGGCAATCCTTGTTCTGACAGCAGGCGCTGCAGTTCGGCTTCCGCTTCGGCGCGGACGCGGCCGGCAAAGGCGTTCGCGCTCTGGCGGTGCTCGGCGCCGAGCGCGGAGAAGCGCGCATCCCGGTAAGGCTGGTCCTCTTCCAAATGGCGCAACCAGCGCTCGGTTCTGGCGATTCTTTCTTCCAGGGTAATCATGGCAATGCGATCCTGCGTGGGAGATGAGTCGCGGCAAGCCGCGTCTCTACAGTGCCACAGCAGTGGCGGGATGCAAGTTGCAAGCTGGATGCCGGTGGGTGGGAGCGAATCTCGATTTGCTATAGAGGGAGCCAGGGACGGGAAGGGCACGGCTTCAGCCGTGCCGCCATGGCCTGCAACGGTGTCCGGCTTTAGCCGCTGAGGGTGCGCACTCTACGCTATTACGAGAAATTCATTAGTGAAGCGCCGCGTAGCCTTTTAGCCCCGCAGGCATCTCTTCTTGCAAGCGGTCGGTCAGCCATTTTTCAAGCTGATATTGTGCGCTCTGCGGAACCTCGATGAAGCGGATGCCGGCGTGGCTGGTTCCGTCGGCCCAGGCGATTTCGCCTTTCAGTTCGAGCGAGATGTTAGCCTTGGGAAGCGTGAAGCGAAACTGCACCTGCGCCTCCTTGGGTAACTTGCCGACGATGCGTATCGCCATGCCTCCCTCGCTCAAATTAGTGGTTGTAGCGGTCAGTTCCTGGTCGGGCGCAAGGCTGAGATGCACCGGCATCTCCACTGGATAGCGGAAGTACCGACGTCGTTCCCGCATCATGAAACCGAGCGCCGCATTAATGCAGCGCGCAGCATGCAGCGGGGTGAGCGGTTTCTGCAGAACGAAGTTCGCTCCCGACCCGAAGGCCGCCTGAGTGGTCGTCTTCCCATTCACCACGGCAAAGGCTACGGACTTGGCATTGCTTTGAGTATGGCGCAAAACATGCAACAGGCCAAAGCCGTTCGGCAGATCGTCGCAGTCGATGATAACCGCATCGAACTTGCGCTTCGCCAGCATATCGTTGCCCGACTGGGACTCGGTGCAAACCTCAATATTGACCGAGATCTTCTCCAGTGTCGGACGCAGCACGCCGAGCAAACCGGCGTCATGGCTGACGAGAAGAGAATCCAGATTCATCGCTCCTGCAATCCTACTGGGGCGCGAGCAGCGAAGAAAGTAACGTAGGTATCGGGCGAAAGTACAAGGCATCGGGGTTCCTCCGTCACCGCGGGAAAATCGCGGCTTTAGTCAGTTTTTTCTGGATTCTTGCGCCTTTCACCGCGAAACTAGCACTGGTGGGCGAAACCGCTTATCTGTCGCTGGGATCGAACCTGGGAGATCGCGCGGCCAACCTGCGTGCGGCGGTCGCGCAATTGGCCCTAGCCGGCCGCTTGCTGGCGGTCTCCGCATTCTATGAAACCCAGCCGGTGGACGTTCCCGACCAGCCCTGGTTTCTAAACTGCGTGGTGGCGATTGAAACCGATAAGACGCCGAGAGAATTGCTCCAGCTTGCATTGCAAGTCGAAGCGGCGATGGGACGTCTCCGTATGCGCAAGAAGGGCGCGCGCAACATTGATATCGATGTGGTGCTGTTTGGGGATCGCGTGGTGGACGAGCCGAGTTTGAAGATTCCGCATCCGACAATGCATCAGCGGCGGTTCGTACTGGAACCGCTGGTCGAGATCGCTCCCGAGGCGAGCCATCCTGAACTCGGGAAAACAGCGCGCCAACTGCTGGCGGAGCTGACGGGCGGGCAAACGGTCCGCCGGCTCTGAATTCCTATACAGCTCACGTAGCGACGGCCGCCCCCGGCCGTCCGGCGTTATTGGAACGGGGAAGCGGATTCTACGGAATCACGATTCGGCTCCCTGCATCTTCCGGACCAGCGATAGCAGAGTTTTTTTGGGGGAATTGCGCAAACAGGAAATCGACGAACGCCCGCGACTTCGGTCTGCCCGAGGTGCGCCCCAAGCCCATCCGCAGGATGAATACCAGCGCCTTCAGTACGTCGGAATCCCGCAGCCGCGCGTGGCCTGGTATTTCGCCAATGTGTCGCTGCTCCCCCTCCCGAAATTCCTTGACCATGGTCTCGACTTCGCGAGCGATGCTCTGGTGCGCCAGGTTCGCGGTCGCGGGCTCGTAGATCAGGCTGGAGTTCACCAGCGTTCGATAGCTCTTCGCGAGCGAACTCAAAGCCGCGACCAGATCGCGGTCCACCAGTGAGCGATCAGCGCGCGCGCTCTTGGCCAGCGCGAAGCTGAGTCCGAGAATCAGTTCCTCGCGTTCGTAGAGAAACTGCTCGGTGACCTCAACCTCGGGAAATAGAGCCGCACGATCCCCTTCGCCCGCGAGGCGGGGTTTTTCGTGCTCACGCGCCTGTTGTCGTGCCTGCAAAAGATACGGACAGTCGCTGGGGCAGTCCAGCGTCACTTCGCGCTGCTCGCCGCAGCACTGTGGACAGATTCTGCCGTGCATGGCCGGGCAAAACCGCTTTTCTTTTCGCTCTTCGCAGATCGCGCAACTCAAGTGCAGTTCCTCGGATTTGATTATTTCACGAAGAACGAAGTTCCACCGCCGAGACATCTGGTGTGTTACGTATGCGACTGGGAGACGCCCGCAAGTTCCGCCAACGCCCTTGGCTAGCAGCTAAGCTGATCTCTTCGTCTGTGGGCAAAACTCGATGATTTTTCCGAGTTGCGGCTGAGCCACCGTCCGCGACGGTTTCCGAAAGTTCTTCGGCATGTAAAACTCAATCACTCTTGCCATGACAATCTCCTAGGTCCCAGTGAATCTCGATGCGCGCGGCTGCGCCAAATCGTTCGCTCGCCTGTGTCGCTCGCAATCAGTGCGTTCTGAGAGGTTCATCGCAGCCACGATTAGAACGTCCTGTAGCGTGAAACCGCGAGTTGTGATCTTCCACATAAGCGCCTCCAACTCAACTGAGGCTTGTTTATGCGGTGAGTGTGGATTACCCTGCGCCTGCTCACAAGGTCAGATCTGGTGATTGTGGCCTGGGAATATGGTGGCTGCTCACGGTTGTGCTTCCTGGAGAGGGAACTTGCCTGCTTTCGGGGGATTGAATGTTATCCTTTTGCGGGATTGAGAGTTGTCTAGTGTAGTGGTGGCCACCCACACATCCCCCTCACGATCCTCAAAAAGACTGCATATCATGTCGCCCGAGAGGCCATCGGATTTCGTAAATACATCTGTGCGGCCCTGATGTACATGGACGAGCCCCCGATCCCCGCCGCTCCTGAATGTACGTACAGATTCGCCATGTTCCACGTGGAACATTGTACGTACAATTATTGGCGGGCGGAGCGCATGCACTGATGGCTGAAAGCTGAAAGCTGGTCTACTTGCCCGCCAGCTTCCGCGCAATTTCTTCCACGATCTTCGGGCGAAGATCGGCCATAACGCTGTCAACGATGCTGGCTATGGTGCTGGCATCGGTTGCCGACGCCGAGGTTGGTCCCTGGGCCGCCGCTGCTGCCGCCATGGCCTTCGGAGGGGCCTCCGGCACGTGCTCGGCCTGTTGTTTCGCCGTTTCTACGTCAGTGCTCGCGGCAGCGCTGGCCGACGCCGTGTGGATCTGATGCCAATTCGATTTTCCCGATTTCGCTTTCACGTCGCCCATGGATTCCTGCCCCCCAGAGTCCAAACTCGAATCCTGATTCTCTTCTGCCGCCGCAGCTTCGACCTCGTCCTTGCCGACCGCATCCGCGAACGTCGCGGCCGCAGCCTCTTCCGCAGGTGCTTCCTCCGCGACTTTCGCCGCAGAATCTTTCTGCTCCGCTTCGTGCTCTTCTGGCGCGAGTTTTTCTGGTTCAACTTGCGCTGATTCAACCTGCGCTGGTTCAATCTGCTCCGGCGCGATCGCGTCCACCGCCGGCGTCGCTGCGTTCGAAACCTCCGCCATCACTTCCGCGGGCGCCTCCATGACCGATGCTGCATCGGCTGTGGCCTCTGGGCCATGCTCCGATGACTGCTGGCCGGACAAACCATTCTCATCCCCTGGCTCCGATTCACCGTTCGTCCTGGCGTCCAACCCCGCAGCTGCCAGTCTGTTCTCGACCACGGCCGCAACCGCTGAAACTCCGGTGAGCTGCGTGAGTTCAATTTCGCTGCCGGGAGTTGTCGTGGATGTCGCCGTCGACGTTGCCGCAGGCTCTGCCGCGAACGTGCGGAACATTTCCGCTTCCAGCGAAACCGCCGCTTCCTCCGGACTCAACGCCACTGCCTCCGCCATCCACCGCGGACCGGCCGCCGCATTGCGTGCCGCCTCTTCCGCGAGCAACTGGCCAGCCGCCACCAGGGTTCCGTGCGACGGAGCCACCGAGACATCCGCGTGGCTGGTAGAGGGTGTCAGCAAGCGTAGTGCTTCCGCCAGTTCCTCATCGGTCGGCGCCGGCTCTTCCGGCTCCGCCGTCTCGGGCACGCTCTCCGCAACCGGGACCGCAGCCTGCTCCGTCTGCAAGTCTTGGGCCTGGAAATTGTCGGCTCTTAACTCTTGAGTTTTCGGTTCTTCCGGCTTCGGTTCTTCACCCTTTGATTCTTCCTGCGCAGCGACTGCTTCCGCTGGAACGACCGCCTCGGCCGCCTCGTTGGTGGCGACGGGCTTCGCTGCAATCTTCTCTTCGATCTCGGGTTCGGCCTTGTCTTCCGCCGCCTGCTCAACCGCGCTCGGTGCCGAAGCAAATATCGGCTCGTCGTTCCCGTCCACGGGGGCGGGTTCTTGCGCCAGGGGGGCAGGATTCTCCGCGACGGCGGCGACCGCAGCCGGAGTTTCCGGCTCAGTTTCGTGCCGATTTATTTCGGCCGCGGCAACTTCGCTCGCCGGCTCCGTGTGTTCAACCGGAATCTCGATTTCGCTCTTGGTTTCGACGGCTGATGCCGGGACGTCGACGGCTAATGCCGCTGGGGCAATGGCTGGCGCAGCGGGCTCAACGACCGGCGCTGAAGATTCAACTTCTGTTTTCGTTTCCGCCGCCGCGGGAACTTCCGGTTCAGTCTTTGCTATTTCAGTTCTTGCCACTTCCGTCTTTGCCGCCGCGTGTGTCACCGGAACTGCCGGGCCCATTCTTTCCGCCAGCGGCGCAATATCCTCAGCCGCCGGAATCGGTCCATCAAGCCTCGCGGCCAAGGCGCTGAGTGCGTCCAACTCGTCGGGCGTAATGTCGCGCGGAATATCCGGAACCAGCCCAGGCTCCTGTCCCGGCGGCGCCGGCGCCTTTACCGCGAATACTCCGCTCGCGCCCGTCTTGCCTTTTGTTTTGCGGAAATCCCGGAAGGTCGCACCGGCCGCGGCATCCTCTGCTTCCGGCTCCGTTTCTTCCTTTTTCTTCTTCGATGGAAAGCGCAGTCGGCTCTTCCATCCGGTATCGGGATCCGTGTTGTTTTCGCCGCCAAATCGTTCCACGCCCGGAACCGAAGCACTGAAACGCGTGCCGTCGTGCTGCGGCACCATGCGGTCTTCGAGTCGCGTGATCGCCGTCAGCAACTCGCTGGCTTCAAACGGCTTCACAATGTGAGCGTCAGCCCTGACCCGGCGCGCTTCTTCCGGTTTGAACGGTTCCAGCTTGCCCACCGTCAGCAGCACGGGAATGTGCTCGGTCTCGGCCGAATCCTTCAAGCGCTGGCACACTTCCAGCCCGCTGTAGCCGGGCATATACACGTCCAGCACGATGAGATCCGGTTTGATTTCGGCGATCCGCTTCAATGCGGCAGATCCGTTATTGACCGTGACGACGTCATACCCGGCATCGGCCAGGATTTTTCGCCCCATGTTCTGGGCCGTCACACTATCATCGGCAAGAAGTATTTTCCGCGACAAGCTTCATCCTTCGACAAAATAAGGAGAGATAACGCGAAACTAACTCGTCCCTCAGTCGAAGTCAACGGTTCCCGGAGCGGTAACAGGTTACTTCCGTTCCTAGCCTGTTGGGGAGAAGGAAGGACAAGGGGCGGAGGTCAGAGGTCAGATTGCGGAGGTAGAAGAGCAGAAAGCGAGAAAGACACGATCTCGCAGCCAAGAGACACCCAAATGCCATGCCTCTAACCTCTGCAATCTGACCTCTAACCTCTGCCTTCCCTAGAACGGTTTTAGCTTCCCCAGACCTTTTTTCTTTTTCTTCTTGGTCGAAGAAATATCCGCCATCTCCTCGGATTTCACCGAGGCAGTCGAAGAGAGCGCACCTGATGACACGCCGTTGTTGTCCAGTTGATTGCTCTGCTGCAGCGGGGGAAGCGCGTTCGGATCGGTCTCGACATTCGGCTTCAGTTCATTCGGATCCGCCACCGTTGGCTTCAACTCAGCCGACGCCGGGTCTGCCGCCGCTGTGGGAGCATCCGAACGCGGCGCTTCCTGGTTCGGCGTTACCGTGCCATTCGTCGTTTCCACGGTGACCTTGTTGTCACCGCTGCTCACCGAATTGCTTATCTTTCTTACCACTTCCGTTGCCGTCATCGGCTCCGGATCGACCATGGTCGGCTCGCCCACGCGCGCGGCCTTGGCCACGTCGGGATGCTTCTCCAAGTTGCCCAGCAGGCTCGACACCATGCTCGCTTCATGCCGGCTGGCCACTTCCTTCTTGTTCTGTTCGAGCATTGCCCGCGTCGGCCGCGGCACCGTCTGATGCAGCGCCTCCAGCCGCGCCTTGGCATCCACCGCCCGATCCATCGCCGGATAACGCTTGATGATCCTTCCGTACGCGTCGGCCGCATCCTTGGTCAAGTCCTCGATCATCTTGCCCTTGACCACTTCGCCCATGCGCGGGTTCTTGCGCACCACTTCGATCTCGGCTTCGTAAGATTGCCCCATCAGATACAGGGCCTGGTCCGCGCCGCTATATAACGGATAGCGGTCGACCAGCGTCTTCAAGCGCGCAATCGCCGCCGGATACGCCATCCGCAGATAATAGAAACGGCCGATGCCGAACTCCCGTTCCGCCAGCACTTCCTGCACTTCCCGCAACCGCTGTTTCGCCTGCGGCACCAGTTTGCTGTCGGGATACTCCTGAATCAGCGCCCGGTATTCCTCCTCCGCCCGCATGGCGTGGGTGTAGTCGCGGTCCGGCTTTTCCATTTCCTGATAGTGGATGTTCGCCACCTTCAACTGCGCCTCGGCTGCCTCCGGCATATTGGGAAAGAAGGTGCGGAAATCCTTGTATTCGATTTCGGCCTGTTGCATCGCGGTCGAACCACCCTCGGCGTACCATGAATCGGCCACCGCCAGCTTGGCCCGCGCGACAAACTCGGAATCGGGATAGGTGTTGATTAGCGTCTGCAGCGTCATTCGCGCCACGTCGAAGCGGTTGTGCTTCAGGGCATCCATGGACCGGTCAAACAGCACCTTGTCGGGCTGTTTCGACCCGACGTTGGCCAGCGGATTCACCGATTTCTTGTTGGTGCATCCGACCGTCAACGCCAGCATTAAGCCGAGAAGTACGAAAATAGAATTCCGACGCATAAGGACCTCAAAACCCGCTGTTCGCTATTCGCTGTTGGCGATTCGCAAAGAGCGAACAGCGATCAGCGAACAGCGTTTTTTCACCTCGAACCTCTGCAACCCTATACTCGCTGCAAACTTGCGCTCCGCGCCGCTTCCAGCAGCGCCTGCGCATTTACCTTGGCATCGCCTTTGCCGAACACCGCAGTCCCCGACACCAGAATCTCGGCCCCGGCGCGCACGACTTCCGCGACCGTATCCAGCCCGACGCCGCCATCTACTTCGATGCGGTACTCGTATCCCCGCGCGCCGCGAATCTCTGCCAATTTCGCTATTTTGTGCAGCGTCCCTGGGATGAACTTCTGCGCCCCGAATCCCGGATTCACGCTCATCACCAGCACATAATCCACAATGTCGAGCACTTCGCTGAGTGTTTCCACCGGCGTCGCCGGATTAATCACCACACCCGCCCGGCATTCATGCTGCTTAATCAGGTTCAGCGTGCGGTTCAGATTCCGGCACGCTTCCTGATGCACCGAAATCCAGTTCGCGCCCGCTTCGGCAAATTCCGGGATGAACTGGTCGGGATTCTCTATCATCAGATGGCAATCCAGCGGCAGCCGGGTTGCCCGGCGCAAGGATTTCACCACCGGAGGCCCCAGCGTCAGATTGGGGACAAAATGCCCATCCATGATGTCCACATGGAGTACGCCAGCGCCGCCCGCAGTCGCCCGCTCCACCTGGTCCGCCAAGTGGGCGAAATCCGCCGCGAGTATCGAGGATGCGAGTTCGATCAAGACTAGGGTCCAGAACGTTAAGGAGAAGCTGTGGAAATTCTAGCACGAGGGCGCGGCGGGGCAAGGCGACGGCACAATCGAAGTTCGGCTAGAGACCGCTCCTGAGTGTAATCGCTGTTAGCGCCAACTGTCTTGTAGAATTCATTCGTTGCCTAATCCTTCAGCACATAACGAATTTCGGAGTGCATCGGCGAGGTTGGAGGGACGCACACTCTCAAAGATCGAGAAGCGATCCGACTATCGGGTGTTTCAATTCGGAAATGGCGTCGTGTTGAGCACCCAGTCGCCATGGCGCGTTCTATCCCAAGAAGCCATTCTCCTGACTAGCCAAGATGATGGTCAGCAGTATGGCTTGCCGAAACCCGTAGATGCACAAGCAGAAGTCCGCAAACTGCTTCAAAATCGCATCGTCTCCGAGCTTGACGTGGACCAAGCATCCGCAGACTTTACTATTCGTTTCGACAACGGAACGGCCCTTCAGATCTTAAACGTGTCGTCGGGTTATGAAGCATGCACGCTGGACTCGGAAGGTGATTACCGCATAGTCGGCCGAAACGGGTGCTCCTGAACCTTCCAACTGTTGAAAAATCTATATATCACTCGTTGACCGGGGCCGCTCGACGGATCAAGCAGGCGGGAATAGGAAGTGTCAAGCTGGCCGTCCTGTCGGTAGACCGCAGAAACTCTCACTCCGCAAGGGCGAATTGTGGCAATATATTTGCTCATCAAGAGGTGATCCCCCATGTTCTCTGTTCGCGTAATTCTTTGGACGGTAGCCATGGCATATACCGGATTCCTTCTGGCCGGCCAGGGGCTGCGAACTTTCAACAGCCTCTCAATTACAGAAGCATTCCTCGGAGCTTTAACAGGATTTTTCCTTGCTATCATGTTCACTCTCCGAGAGAGGCGGCGACAAAGGCCTGCCTTAGTTGCATATTCCATTGCACAAATCTTCCCGAACTGGGGCATATCCCGCGAACACCGCGGCTCACGTCCGAAGCCAAAGCGTTGATCCAAACAGGCGGGCTGAGTCCGAGCTGATCGTCGTTGATTCAGTCCGCGTGGACCAAATTCTCAGTTGACGTTATATCCCATAACGCTCATTGCGGGGTTCTGAGTGCCTGTTAACGTGCCAACGGCAGTTGACAAGAGCGTGGAGTCGAATTTGGCTATACAGGCTCCGAGATTGCGGGCTGCGCCACGGAGGCAGGCGTCCGAATCGATCGCCACAAAAGTATCAGCATCGCCAATGCCCAGATGTTTATGCCGGAGTCTCCTGCGGTCGTAGGGCCATTAACACTCAGAACAGGTTCAAGGCTCGCAAAAAAACCTGTAAGCAATAACGCGTGAAGAAATCCCCGGAAACCTCACCGTTCGGGCGCAGCGTTGCTCGCGGTGGTCGCAATTTCGAACTAGCGACCACCTTGAAGACAGTACGGTAGACGGAGCTAGTGTAGACCTACAGAAAGGCTGAAGATCGTGCCACACCCCTCGCTGCACGCGCTGCTGGCCCCATATTTCGTAGTCCCGTAAAGATCACCGTTGCTGCCCTCGACCAGCGTCGAGTAGGGCAATTCACCGTCCGCTCCGTCGAAGGTGTGCAGCGTAGTCAGCGTGCCGCTTGGGGTGATCTTGAAAACCGTGCCCGTGTTGCTGACCCCGAACCCGCTTGTTGTCCCGTAGAAGTTTCCGTCCGTGGCCTGGATCAGCCCAGCGCTGGCTCCGGTGCTGTCCCCACTGCCGAAGCTGTGCAGCGTGGTCAGCGTGCCCGTTGGAGTGATCTTGAAGACCGTGCCACCGAAGTTGGGGTTGCCCCCGCCAAAGCTCGTTGTCCCGTAAAAGTTCCCATCGGTGCCCTGGACCAGCGCCGCGTAGGACTTTTCACCGTCTGTGGCGTCGAAGCTATGCAGCACGGTGAGCGTGCCGGTTGGGGTGACTTCGAAGACCGTGCCAAATCCCGGATAGTTGGCCCCGCCCATAGGCGTTGTCCCGTAGAAGTTCCCGTCCGTGGCTTGGACCAGTGGCGAAGAGGGCGAGAAGCCATGCGCCTGGTCGAAGACGGCTAGCGTCGTCAGCGTACCACTTGTAGTGATTTTGAAGATCGTCCCGCAATGTACGTTATAGGTTGGCCGTATAGTGCATATATTGGCACTGCCGCGGGAGGTTGTTCCGTAAAGGCTCCCATCCTTGCCTTGGATCAACCCTGCCAAGGGGTATTGGCCACCTGTACCAGTGCTGCTGAAGCTGTGCAGCGTGGTCAACGTGCCGCTTAGGGTGATCTTGAAAACCGAGCCGCGGTTGCTGAACCCGAACCCGTATGTTGTCCCGTACAAGTTTCCATCGCTGGCCTGGAGCAAGGCCCCCATTGGGCTGGCGCCGTCCGGGCAACCGACCTGTGAGCAAAAGCTATAAATCGTGGTCAGTGCGCCGCTCGGGCTGATCCTGAAGACCGTGCCAGCGCTGTTGGCCCCGCCCGCGCTCGTTGTCCCGTAGAAGTTCCCGTCCGTGGCCCGAATCAGACCTGCGGTGGAGCTGCCCCCGTCCGTCCCGTCGAAGTTCACCAGCGTGGTGAAGGTTTGTGCCGCAATTGGAGACGCTGACCCACACAACCAGATTGTTGCTAACATCATAGAAATTGCAAATCTTCCTGTGGCGCGCATCTGTTCGCTCCTGGGACAAATCTAGTTGTCACCCATGAGCGTAGCTAAACTCAACGGCCCAGTTGTCAGGAGTTTGTCATCACATTGTGAAAGTATTGTCCGCTCTTCCTTAAGCCGACCGGCTGGATCGAGTGACTCTGGGCGGCCAGGCGCCCGCGAAGTCCAGTCTGTTCCCTCTAGAGCGCTGGTTTCTGGACCGGAACGCTGTTGCGAATGAGTGGGCCAGCATCATGACCTCGATTTTGTGAATTCTTGTCAAGCCCCCGTTTTCACGATTTTCCCCGTAAGTCCCTGCATCGGATGGGAGAATAAAGTTGGAAAACTTGGCGGTCTAGGTAGGTCGAAATTGCTATAATAGAATTAGAGATAAGCAAAGGGTGCGGATTCACTCCCGCACCCTTTTCCTTGTGTGCCGAACATGTTCGACAGCTTGAGGGTGGAAGTCCCTTTGACAACCTGATGGAGGTGAAGTCATAGCGAAGCGCAAGGGCGTCGTCGCGAGGCGAGGTCTGAAAGAAGCGTGGAGC
>Ga0182027_10000760_pt1 | contig 54732 bp, 42 predicted proteins | sample 712E1DmetaG_FD_121300 | JGI IMG/M metagenome (GOLD analysis project Ga0182027, IMG submission 121300) | Permafrost microbial communities from Stordalen Mire, Sweden - 712E1D metaG (Illumina Assembly) | ecosystem: Environmental > Terrestrial > Soil > Wetlands > Permafrost | place: Sweden...
TTGGCATCAGTAAAATAAACTGCATACAAAGGATTGCTTGTGACGGCAGCCGATACGGCCCAGGTAGTGCCTCCGTCGGTGGTCTTTATGATGGTCCCTACATCACCCACGGCAAAACCCGTGTTGGCATCCGTGAAGAAAACCGAATATAATGCATTCTGTGTCCCGCTGGATAAAACAGACCAGGTTGTGCCGAGGTTAACCGTTTTTAAAATAGTCCCGGTATCGCCTACGGCATATCCCGTGTTCATATCGGTGAAGAAAACCGACCAGAGATCATTGGCAGTTGCACCCGACTGATCGGTCCAGGTCACACCACTGTCCTTGGTTTTTAAAATGGTCCCCCCGCTGCCCACCGCATAACCCCTGGCGGAGCCGGTAAAATATACGGCATACAAGTCGGCATCAGTACCGGGGGATTCATCAGTCCAGGTTGTTCCCCCATCCGAAGTTGTTAAAATAGTCCCATAGCCTCCGACAATGCAGCCCGTATCGGCGCTGGGAAAGAAAACCGACCACAGATCGTTCGTTGATGCAACAGGCAGGACATGCCAGGTTGCCCCCGCGTCAGTCGTTTTGAAAATATTCCCGAAACCCCCTACAGTATATCCTGTACCGGCGCTGGTAAAGTAAACGGAAATTAACTCATTCCCTGTTGGTAACGGGTTTTGCCATATCCATTGGGAAAATGACGTCACCGACATCATAAGGAAACCGATAAAAAAGAATATTTTTTTCATATTGTCATAGGTTAAAAGAATTCAATCATTAATCTGGACCATAAAAATACAATAAAAACAACTTTACCTGTTCTAATCTTTTCCGTTTCCTGCATCCTGTTACCAGGGCAGATCTTTTATTATTCATTAAAAGGTGCCAGGAATGAAACACTGGCAAGCAGGCAGAATAATTAAAATATTGAATCTGAGATATTATTCGTATATTTGTATGCTTTTTTGAAGATCTTCGTTCTTCTGGCCCATACTCATATAATCCTATTGCTCAGGAAAACCCACCCTATTCATTAAAGTTGAGAATGTGACCCTGCCTTAAGCAGTTGTCTTAGGGTACACATTACACTTAATACATAATATTCTTAATTAATTACAATGACTTTTGAAAATTTAAATTTAATGAAACCCCTTCTCGATTCGGTTAAACGGGAAGGTTACTTAACTCCGACCACAATTCAATATCAATCCATTCCGCACATCCTGAGCGGCAAAGACCTTTTAGGCTGTGCACAAACAGGAACCGGGAAGACCGCGGCTTTTGCCCTGCCTTTACTGCAGCTTATCAACCGCGATAAGGCAGCCGGAATCAGGCCGGGTATCAAGGCTCTTGTTCTTGCCCCGACCCGCGAACTGGCATTTCAGATCAATGAATGTTTCAGGGATTACGGGAAGGATACAGGAGTGACCAGTACATGCATTTATGGCGGTGTCCCGCAGAACTCACAGGTAAGTATTCTGAAACAGGGCGTTGACGTCCTGATTGCCACGCCGGGCAGGCTGCTCGACCTTATTCAGCAACAGTTTGTGCATCTTGACTGCATACGTTATTTTGTCCTGGATGAAGCCGACCGCATGCTTGACATGGGTTTTATCGATGATATCCGGAAGATTATCAGCAGGTTGCCTGCAAAGAAACAGACCATGTTATTCTCTGCTACTATAACTGCCGATATCAGGAAACTTGCAGGTAAGATCATGAACCAACCGGTAAACATATCTGTTACGCCGGAGATTTTAGCTGCCGGGCTCGTGGCACAATCGGTTTATTATGTTAAAAAAGAACATAAGCGCCAATTGTTGAATCATGTTATTCTAAACGATGCCGTTGACAATGCGTTGGTATTTACCCGTACCAAGCACGGAGCGGATAAAGTAGCCAGGGACCTGAATAAAAATGGGATCAGGGCTGAATCCATGCATGGCGACAAGTCCCAGAACAAAAGGGAAAAGACCCTGAACGGGTTCAAAAACGGTATAATCAAAGTGCTTGTTGCCACCGACGTTGCTTCCAGGGGCATCGATATCGACAAACTCAGTCATGTCATCAACTTCGAGATCCCAGAGACACCGGCCACTTATGTTCATCGTATCGGCCGCACAGGCCGTGCAGGGACGAAGGGTATTGCATTGTCGTTTTGTTCTTCGGATGAAAAACCCTATCTGGTCAATATCAGCAAATTAATCCGGAAGGAAATAAATGTAGTCAGGATCCACCCCTTTTCCTGAGAACAATTATATGCAGTTAACAAAGGGGAGCAATCAAAATAATAAAACAATGAAAAAAGGAACAGTTAAATTTTTTAACGAAATGAGAGGCTTCGGCTTTATAAAAGTTGAAGACACAAATGAAGAGTTATTCGTACACAAATCAGAGATCAGTGGAACAATCCACGAGAATGATACCGTTGAATTTGAGATCCAGAATGGAACAAAAGGATTGAATGCGGTCAATGTCAGGGTTATCTGATCAGAATAAACATAATCAAGGAAGCCCTGTAACGGGGCTTCCTTTTACACTAGGAAAATGGATGCATTAAAGTTAGGCGATATCACCATTTCCGTTCCGATCATACAGGGAGGAATGGGAGTGGGAGTGTCACTTTCAGGTCTGGCCGTTGCCGTGGCGAACGAAGGCGGCGTAGGTGTTATCTCCAGTGCGGGACTGGGCTTGCTATACCGTAATCTCTCGAAGGATTACCAGGAAGCCAACATTCTCGGGCTGAGCGAGGAGATAAAGAAGGCCCGTAAAGCGACAAAAGGGGTCATTGGGGTCAACATCATGGTGGCCATGTCGAACTTTGCCGACTTGGTGATGACGTCAATAAAGGAGAAGGCGGACATCATTTTTGCCGGGGCAGGTTTACCACTGAACCTTCCTTCTTTCCTGACAAAAGGCAGTAAGACCAAGCTGGTTCCGATCGTATCTTCGGGGCGTGCAGCAAGGATAATTCTTGAAAAATGGGAAACCAATTATTCTTTTGTTCCGGATGCAATTGTCGTGGAGGGACCAAAAGCAGGAGGGCATCTAGGGTTCAAGAATTCAGAGATCTTCAATGATGATTTCAGGCTTGACAGGCTGGTCATGGACGTGTGCAATGAGGTCCGCCCGTTCGAGAAAAAACACGGGAAGAAAATCGCGGTTATTGCAGCAGGAGGGATCTACACGGGAAGTGATATTTATGATATAATGCAGAGGGGTGCCGATGGCGTGCAGATGGGCACCCGGTTTGTTACTACCAATGAATGTGATGCGGCGGAAGAATTCAAGCAGTCCTATATCAATGCACAGGCGCGTGATATCGAGATCATCGACAGCCCGGTAGGCATGCCCGGCCGTGCCATAATGAACACGTTCATCAGCAAGATCCGCGAGGGGAAGAAGCATCCCCTGAAATGCCCCTTCAAATGCATCAAAACCTGCGATGTAACATCCAGCCCGTACTGCATAATCTCTGCGTTATTCAGCGCCGTCAAGGGAAATCTTGAAGCAGGTTTTGCCTTTGCAGGAAGCAATGCATTCAGGGCAACCAGGATACAGACAGTAAAGGAAGTTTTCATGGAGCTCATCTATGAATTCGATCTGGCAATGAACAATGTCAAGTGAGGACGGTTGTTAAACCGGGCCCTGGTTATTTCTTTGAATCACTGTTTACCTGTGCAGAAGTTAAATTCCTTTTTTAGCAGGATAGTGGAAATAAGGTATATGGGATTCATCCCATTTGATTTAACTGCTGGCATGCTCAATCCATGATTGCCGGGAAACGGAAATGCTTATTGGCTGCAGATTTCCGTTCCATCTTCCCTGATGATTACACGCTTGCGGACAGTATTTTGGCTTAGGAATGTAAAATATTCAACCGTGTAATTGTCGGCAAGGAGATATTTTTCCGATTTTTCAGTAAGGGAATAGTTTGGATAATGGCTTGCAAGGGTCGTTTTGACGGCCCCGGGCAACGTACTGCTGAGTATCCTGGTTCCCTGCATCAGGTAAGCCTCGTTTTCGCTGAAGTACAGCTTCAGGGGATTGGTCTCGCTGTTAAAGATCATTAGTTCGGTTACCAGTCCTTCAGAGCAGATCGAATCCATTTCGGCATGTTTGATCTTATAACCCGGAAAATTTATGGAAACATAGCCGGTAATTGAAGCAGCAAGGGAATCGATGGGTATGCCGAAATGAATATGACCGACCCCATGATGATGTTTATTATGGTGGCCGCAATTGGCATACTGTTCTCCCTCCCCTATAAAACTCCCGTTATTGTCGAACACCAGATCTTCGTCACTGGTAAGGATCACAAGATATTTCTCATGTTTCCCGCTGACCGAATAAGCCTGGTAAACAGATTCAGCAGGATAGTTATTTGTAATAAAAGCATCCGCCGGTTTAGGAAGATCCTGGGAATTGATCAGTGTTTCTTCCCCTGACTCATGTTTCGAGCATGAGAATAGCGCAATTACAATGAGCAGTATAGGAACAATCGATTTTTTCATATATATGAATTTAAATATTTGTTCCAAAACGCCCTTTTTAACGTCAAAGTATTGCCGGGGTATAAATTTTTTATAAGGAAGGACCAGGGTGACCTTAAAAACTGCACACTTTGAAAACAAAACTATACCAGGGAATCCCCGGTAAGTTAACTTACGGGATTCCGCTTCGGAGCCGGGTAGCAGACTGTTTACTTGGCCAGTGCCCCCAGTGCCGATTCCCAGACCGGTTTGGCCTTAGCCCAATCGCCTTTAAAAAAGGAGGGTGAGATATGTGATTCGAGGGTCTGTGTCAAGCCTGCAACCGATTTTACGGTATTGGAGGTTTTGGCATCCTTGACCCATTTCCCTTTAACTGCGCCCCAGCCTGCATCCATTGCTGACGGCGCCAAACCGCTTTCAAGGGTTTTGAGGGAACTGCTTAACCCGGCAGCATCCTTGGTATTGGAGACGGATTTGGAAAAACTGTCTTTTTTCTTTTTAAATTCATCCGTGAAGGCTTTATCCGATAAATTGTTCGTGAGCTGGCTCACAAGCCCACCGAGGTCGGCCTGCGAAGTAACCTGCTTTGAAGCGTCATTTGCGGTCTTCTGCACATCCTTGGATGCAGGAAGTTTGATGTCCTGGGCGCTAACGAAAGCAGCAGCCAGGAAAAGGGCGATGATTAAACCAAATCTTGTTTTCATAACATTTTTATTTTGTCAGAACAAATATAAGATGAATCAATAAAAATCCAACAAACAATGCTGCCTTATTTAGGTATAGTAATTTCCTAAAAGTGTACCCCCAGTTGGATTGAATACCTGAATCCAACCAACAATGTAGCCCGGGACCCTGTGAAGGTCAGGGACTCGTTACTGAAAATCGTGCCAAGGAAAGGGAAGCGGGCAATAAGCTTGTCCACCATGTCTTTGTCGAGATTTTTAATCTGGTCGGGATCAAGATCTCCGGTTATTTCGAGGTTTCCTGAATACCAGCTCAGCGAGGGACCGAACAACAGGAGATCCAGTGAAAACCTTTTCCAGAAGATGAACTGGTACCCCAGTGTAAGCCCCAGGTTTACAATATTAATTTTCCCTTTAAGGGCGCCATTCTGATCTGCCGTTGCGTGCAGTATATCAATATTGTTACTGAACCGGAAGCCGTAATAGGACAGGTATGTTCCTATATAAAGTCCGTCGGGGGCAGGGCGACGGTTTCTTGAGAAGGGATAATAACGGTAATCAAATGCAAGGTTAACTCCGTATTTGCTCCTGCCTGTAATACTGACGATATTGCCAATAGTGTCATTGAACAAAGTGGGAAAAAGAAAATATCCTGCCTGGATCGAAACCGACATGTCCTTTGTGACCAGGCGTTCATATGAAAGGGTGATATTCCGTAAGTTTGCCCAGATCAGCATGGGAGTCGGATTGAATTTGATCACATTCCAATGGTATGGAGTAAGGATCATTGGCTTTTCCCTTATAACAGTCCCTGTAATGCTGTCGTCCTTTTCCTGGGCGTGAAGGCCCGTAAACAGAAAAATCATGGAAGCAATCAGTGCAACAATAATTTTTTCTCTCCTGAACATTTTGCTTTCTTTCTTATCGTGTGCAAAGATAGCCTGATAATGGTAAAAACATATAGGCGCTTCATTTTCCGCCGGGGGCTTCCGATAATTCCATGATATTCCATGGCATAAAAAAGGCTGCCCGGTTCACCGGGCAGCCTTCCAGTCCTGAAAACTATATCTTATTTTTTCTTGGTCATGACGGCATGTTTTTGTTCCATATCGCCGACAAACGGAATATTTTCCTGGATGTTGAGGTTGATGACGTTGTTAATGTAATTCTCAAACTGGTAAAATTGAGCGGCTTTTACAGGGCCGATCTTTTTAGCAAGCTCTGTAAAATACTTTTTCTGGAGGTTTTTGAATTTAATTTCCAGATCCACTCCCTTGTTGACCATATCCGTGGCCTGGGCTTCGGTTATGTCTTTGATTATCTTCATGTATGCGTCAATATAGGCAAGACGCTGTGCACCTAAAGCAAGGCGTTCGTTTTCGTATTTGTTATAAATTGGCCAGAAAGCTGAGTCCTGCTGAGGTGTAAAAGCCATGTATTGTTTGAGGAGGGTGGCTTTTTCAACGCCGAAATATTTTTGTACGATCTGGATGTCACCCTTGGAAACCTGGGCAAACATTGTTACCGAGGCGAATAATAACATTGTTAGAAAAAGGATCTGTTTTTTCATGATTTTCATAGTTTGAATTGATAAAATTAGTGATTGTTTTATTTAATTGACATGTCCAATCCTGAAGATGATGCCCCCGGTAAAACCGAAATCCACCAAGGGCGCCGAGAAAGTAACTCCGCTTCCTCCCCCGCTTGTACCATAATAAAAATAGAACCCCTGACCCTGCAATGGCATCATCAACTGGGCCTGAAGTCGGAGGCCGACATACTTGCTGAAATAAATCTTGGCGCCGCCGTTAATCCCGACCGCAAAGAACCAGTATGAATAGTAGTCGGAGGATTTGGGATACAGCAGACATGCCCCCATGTTCAACCCAAGAAAAGGGGAAACCACGGGGTTTACCCTGAAATTCTTGGTAAAGCCGACCATCATGTAATTCAGGCTCACCGGAATTTCATTGGTTGGATAACCCATAATGCTGGGATTGGCTTTTGTGTCAATACGGTTGTAAATCAGGTCTACGTCGATCACCCTGCTCACACCGATATTGATCATTCCACCGTACTGGGCATTGCCCTGGAAGTAAATGTTCCCGTTGGACGCATTCCAGGTTACCGGGAATACATATCCGCCGAAAGGAGTAATCTCAAGATGCTGAGCCTGGATCATAACCGGGCCCAAAAACAGCGCCATAAAGAAGAGTACTGATTTTCTCATATTTCACAATGATTTTAGTGTAGTATTTTATGCAAATGTAATGGAATTAAACAACTCCCATCAGGTCAAAAGTACCAATTTTTTCCTGAATACCGAATAATAAGTGTTCTATTATTTTCGATACAATTTTAAAAATAATTATATTTGCTTTAGTAATGAGAAAAAAAATAAAAATATGAAAAGAGCTTTACTTGTTTCAGTGATGTCACTCTTCCTTCTTCCCCTGGTCCATGCGCAGTCTTTTTATGCCCGCATCGGTATGGGAGTTTCAGGAGGCATTGCAGCGGATTATTCCATGCTGTACAGTTATACCAACGATGGCTCAACCCAGTCGATCAGTGCCGTCCCGCTCAGGCTTGGCAGGGGGTTTAACGCCATTGCTGCATTCGGGTACAAACCTTCGAAATACATAGGTCTTGAAATCGGCATCAGTGAATTCATAGGGTTTCCGAATGTGGCGGATTCGGTAATTAAAATGCCCGGAGGCACATCAGCGCAGGCAAAAGTGCAGGGGAACATGTTTTCCCTGATTCCTGCCATTGTGATCAGTCCCGGATTAAAGCATGTGGACCCTTATGCCCGGATCGGTCTTATTATCGGCATCCATCCCACTGTGAACGCCACCGCCGAATATAACAATGCAAGCATTAACCCTCCGAATGAATATAAAATGATCAGGCAGTATTACGGGGGAGTTGCGTTTGGGCTGAATGCAGCTATGGGGGTTTCCTGGATCGTGAACCGGCTGATCTCCCTGTATGCTGAATTTTCTTTCAACAGCATCAATTATTCACCTAACTACAGTGAAGTGATTCACTTTGACAAGAACGGTGTGGATCAGCTTCCCACACTGACTGTCAAGCAAACGAAGACCGAATACTACCACAGTATTGACCCGACTGTGCAGATCCCCGACACTAACCCCGACCAGGCCTTGAAGAAATCAGTTCCGTTCAGCAATGCGGGGATTAATTTTGGGGTTGCATTCCATTTTTAAAAAATTTCAAAACAAATAAATAACAAAAAATCAGCAAAATGAAGACAAAGACCAAATTATTAGTTATGGGCCTGGGGCTATTATTCACCCTTTCCTGCACCAAGTATCCTCCTGCAACGGACAGACTGCTGGAAGATCTTGTGGTGCTCACACAATATGATACTAAAGCCGATTTTAATTCATACAAGACATATTCGATATCAGGCACCATCAAGAAAATTACCAATAAGGATACTACCGATATAACCGGCCCACAGGTGACTGCTGTCCTGAATGAGATTGACATTAACATGAAAGCAAGAGGCTATACACCGGCGGCTTCATCACAAAAAGCCGACCTGGGGCTTGATGTGGTTTACTACGAGAATACTTACGTCTACACCTATTATTATAACTGGTGGGGCTATTATTATCCTTACTATCCGTATTATCCTTATTATCCAACCTATTATTCTTCCTATACGACAGGAATGGGTTGTATCGAGATGATGGACCTGAAAAATTACGACCCCAACACCCAGAAGATCTATATCAGATGGGATGCGTTTATCAGAGGGCTTCTCACAGGTTCACATACGACATCCGACATTACATGGAGTATCGACCAGGCCTTCATCCAGACTCCCCAGATCAAGACATCATTATAGTAAGGAATAATCTTAAAAAAAATTATCATGAAAAAAGCAGTATTATTAATCGTCATGCTGGTCCTGTCCTGGGGTTTTCTAAGGGCGCAGGAAAACACGGCTTCTGCCGGATATATGCCCCATTCCTATTATACATTTTCCTGGAACAGCATCTTTCCACTTGGGGATTTCGATAAATGGGTCAGCCAGCCGAGCCCAGCCGGTTTTGATATTGGCGGCCGCTACTTGATCCATAAAGGACTTACAGCCGGTTTTAACATTGGCTGGGAAAGGGTTGCAGAAATTTACGGACGTCAAACCTATACCATTCCCGATCTGGGGATAGCTATTACGGCTGAGAATTACCGTTTCACCTGGATGACTCCCTTCCAGGCAGTAATCGCCTATCATTTCATACCCAATAAAATAATTTCCCCTTATATTAGCCTTGGAATCGGAGGGGATTACATGGAACACCATCTGCTTGTGCAGGAATATGATATCTACAAAACCTACTGGGATTTCTCTCTCACGCCTGAAATAGGAGCTCTGATCAGATTCGGGGTCTTTTCGCAGTGGGGAGCCCTGGTGGCCTTTAATTACAAATGGACGACCAATAAGATCGACTTTTACCAGACAACTTCAAAGGATCTTCAGATGCTGAATCTCAAGATAGGACTGGCATTCATACTGAGGTAAGATATTTACTTTAAACATAATTAAACCCGGGAGGCTGATTCGTTCCCGGGTTTTTTTTCGTCCGGTGATTTTTAGCAAAGAAACATGAAAGTACTCATCCACGAACATACAAAGAAATAATGCCGGATTATCTGGGAAATAGATACATTTGTAAAAACAAATGAACATGAGAAAGACAGTAAATTTTATAATCCTTATTGCAGCAGCTGCATTACTTCTCAGCCGTTGCAGCACACCCTTGACCCTGACCACCTGGAAAAATCCCGATGTCAAAGCGCAGGTTTCAAAGGTTGCAGTGATGCCGCTCTTTGAGAAGCTTGAATACCTGAAACCATTTGAACAGGCAGTTGTCGGCAGATTCAACAGCCATGGGCTGAAAGCAATAGGTTCTCTTGATTTCCTCAACCCGGCGAAAAAATATGAGATCAATGATATTAAAAAGAAATGTGACAGTTTAGGCGTCGATGCCATGCTTTTGTTTATATATGAAGGGGTGGATAAATCGGAAAATTACGTAGCGCCAACCACTTATTATAACGGGTATTATGGCGGATACGGCGGATACTGGGCAGGCGGATACTGGGGCGGCGGATATTACGGTGCAACAGTGACTACGGGAGGCTACTGGGAAACAAGTGCAGTGTTCAACCTCACGGCAAAATTATATGTAAAAGGTTCCAAGGATCCCCTGTGGACAGGCGCCGTGCGCATCACGGATCCAAGGCACATTGACGAGGCCGGGTATATGGTTGGGGGAACGATCTATGCTGACTGGAAAAAGGAGAACCTCATCAAAGCCACGGGCGGTAAATAATGCCTTTCACTTGATCCGTCCTTGACATTTTCCCTTACTAAAGGACAATCTGTCCCATGCTTGTTTTAAGACCCGCCGGAAGCTGTATCGGTGAGCCACAATTTAAACAGATCATACCCCAGTGAAAGTACGACTGCACCGGCAAACAGCCCGATGATGCCGAAACTGATGAACCCGCCGATCGCTCCGAGGAAGACCACCAGCATGGGCGCAGGTGCTTTATGCCCAAGCAGCAAAGGTTTCAGCACATTGTCAATCGTGAGGGGGATGATGCTCCAGATAAGCAATAAAACGGCCGTAAGGGTACTGAGCTTGATGAAGGCATAGATAAGGACGCCGATAATAACAGGGCCGACGCCGATCTGGACAATAGCGAGGACGAAACCAATCAATGCCCATAATCCGGCACCCGGGATACCTGCTACGAGGAATCCAAGCCCTGCAAGGAAGGCCTGTATGAATGCAACACCGAGTATGCCGCGGGCTACGTTACGAATGGTGATTTCTGCATTTGCAACAGTTTCCGCGCCTCTTTCACCCATCAGGCGGACAGCGATCCGCCGGGCTGCATCCCCTCCTTTTTCAGTATATACAAGGAGTACACCGGATATGATAATGGAGCCAATGATGATCAGCAAACCCAAGCCCGCATTTGTCAGGGCCGAGAGGAACCATGAAAGACCTATCAGCAATTGAGCTTTATACTCGATTGCAACATTGGCCATGTTCTCCGATGCACGGTACCACAAGTCATAAAGCTGGACCCCGATCACCGGCCAGGCTTTTACTGATTCCTGGGGCGGGGGGACAAGGCTCTTACCGGATGTAAAAACATCCTTCATATTTGTTATGGCCTGGCCTAATGATCCTCCAAGAAGGATCACAGGAAGCAGGATCAGCAATAAAAGGAAAACTGTGACAAGGACGGAAGCCAGGATACGTTTGTTTCCAAGTTTGGTTTTCAACCACCTGAAAAGAGGATAGATCGCAACCGCCAGGATAATACTCCAGAGCCCTATCATTAAAAAGGGTTTCAGGAGAATAAAACACCAAAGAACAAGGCCGACAACAAGGCCGACCTTGATGGTCACTTCGAGGCTTCTGCTCACATAATCCCGACCGGGGGATGGCTGACTGTTTTGTTCCATAATTTATGTTTTTGCTAAGATAACCGGATTTTAATTACTATTCAAATCATATGGAATACGGATTATTGCAGCACTTAATATTTTGGAATGAAGCCGAATCTTATTAGCTTTGACGGGCCTTGTTGCATCCTAAAAATTGCTGATGTCAGTCAGATTCTTTATACTGTGCATTTTTATTATTATAATTCCTGCCGCTCCGATACGGGCGCAGCAGAATGATTCAGTGGTTGCGAAAAAAAAGGACTGCCAGCCTACGGATGTCTTTGAGATGCTTTTCAAAAAAACCATAAAGCCGGTCAATACCACGAGAAAAGTTGATCTATTCCTTCTCCCTTATATCGCATATTCCATCACGAAAGGATTTCAGATCGGAGTTGGAGGGACCGTAACATGGTACACAGGTAAATCGATGATCACGAATCAGTCGGCAGCCTCAGCCACGGTTGAATTAACAACAAAGCATCAACGATTATTCCAGGTTAAAAGCAATGTCTATACCGCCCGGAACAAGTTATTTCTCCAGGGCGACTGGAGGTTTTATTTTTACAGTCTGCCTACCTATGGACTTGGCACCGGGAGCAATGATCCGGTGCCTCCTGTGCCAGGTATAAATGACACATCCGCCGCTGACTGGAACGATTCGTTCGACGTGAAATACCGGTGGCTGAAGATCCATGAAGTTTTTTCATACAGGGTAGCCAAGGATTTTTATGCAGGTATTGGTTATCATCTCGATTATCATTATGATATTGACGACGAAAACCTCAGGCTTGATTCGGGTAAACAGGTAATCACTCCGCATTACGCTTATTGCAGGCTGCATGGGTTCAACCCCAATAACTACATGACTGCCGGACTGAGCCTGAATTTCGTATGGGACACGAGGGACAACCTGATCAACCCATACAAAGGTTATTATGTAAATGTAAATTACAAAGTGAACCAGACCTGGCTGGGAAGCACAAAGGCCGGATCACAGTTATGGGTGGAATTCAGGACCTATGTCGGGCTTGAAAAGAAGCTTCCCCGCCACCTGCTTGCTTTCTGGTTTTACGGTGGATTCCAGGTCTCTGGGCAGATCCCTTACTTCGATCTCTGGGCTGTAGGATTCGACCAGATGAATTCTTCGGGCAGGGGTTATGTGCAGGGCCGCTGGAGAGGAGAGAACCTGGTTTATGGTGAAGTGGAATACCGTTTTCCGATAAGCCGCTGTTCCCAGGTCCTTGGGGGAGTCGTTTTTGCAAATGCATCTACAGCCTCCAGCCGGGACCAGGGTGTGAATTTATTCAGTTTTATAAGGCCGGCAGGTGGTTTCGGCCTTCGGATCATGGCTTCAAAGGCAAGCCGGACGAATATCCTTATCGACTTTGTCATCGGTGAAAAGTCGAATGGCTTAAATTTTTCAGCCCAGGAAGCTTTCTGAACAAACAGTCGATGGTTAAAGTATGCAGGTCCGGCAGACCTGAAAATATTTTTTTCAACCAAACACATACATAACAAATATTTTTATTATTTTTGTTTGTTATTGGTTTAACAAGAAGGGGCAGTTCTGTTTTTCTCCCTGATCACGTCCTTTACATTTACTCCGATTTAGGATCTTCCTCACCTGCCCGGATTGATGATTCAAATTGCAATTTAATCATACTGAATTCATTCAGCATAATCCAACTTAGAATAATAACCGTGGAAGCTCCTGGAATTCATAAAGAATGGGTTGACGGCACAGAACAATTTAAAATGCTTGCCGGGTATTCCCCCAATATGATCCTTGTCGTGAAGGACAACAGGATCATATACGCCAGCAGGCTTTGTGAGGAACTTACAGGTTATACCAGGGAAGAATTTTACAACAATAGTTTCCCCTCATCACGGGATTTTCTGAATATTGCGAGGCAGCAGTATATCTGCCAGGCAACAGGTCAGGAGAGCGGGCAGTATGAATGTACGGTGTCAACAAGAAAATCAGGGGATCTTAGTACACTCGTTAATACACGGATCATCTTCCCCGGCGGTAAACCGGCAGTACTTTGTGTCATTACAGATATCAGCAGGGTTAAGGATTCAGAAAACCGGCTCAGGAAACAAACCGAAGAGTTAAAAGAACTTAATGCAGCAAAGGACAAGTTCCTTTCGCTCATCGCCCACGATCTGAAAAGTCCGTACTGGGCTCTCCTGGGGCTGAGCAAGATCATTGCAGACCCGAAGGAAAATCATTCCCTGGAAGAAACTATAAAGCTGGCAGGCAGGATCCACCTTCTGCTGAACAACCAGTACAGCCTAATCCAGAACCTCCTGGCCTGGTCAAGGCTCCAGATCGGGAATTATGCATTTTCTCCGGAGAACCTGAGGATTGACCTGATTTTAGCTTATGTAATAGATCTTTTATCAGCCAGCATTGACGAAAAGAACATAAGGGTGATGAGCAATATCGAAGAGACAGACCTTATTTTTGCAGATCATAGCATGCTCAGTTCGATTTTGATGAACATCATCTCGAATGCTGTGAAATTCACACCCAAAGACGGGAAAATAGAAATTTGTCTTAAACGGAACCATGAAGGGGCAGAGATAGTGATCCAGGACAATGGGATTGGGATCGGCCCCAAGGAAATGGAGAAAATAGGGAGACTTGATTCTGCATACTCTGACCAGGGGACAGAAGGGGAATCGGGTACAGGCCTTGGTATTTTATTATGCAGGGAGATGTTAATGAAGCACAAGGGGAAAATGGAGATCACTTCAGAAAAGGGCAAGGGTACAAAAGTGAGCCTCATGTTTCCGGGGAATACAAATTCCTGATTGTTTTTTATCTTTGCGTCGGCTGGTGGTAAGCACGTGCCATACTTTGACGATGGAAAGATGAAAATCCTCCTGCGGATCCTGACCGATAAAGGATTCCTGTTCGTTTACTATTTACTGCTTGTATTCATAATAACCCTGCAGCAATTCCTGGTTCATAAATACGGGAACTTTATCATCTTCAAGGATTCGAACCTTCACATGCTGTTCCATACAGACCTGTACAAGCTATACCCGGAAACTAAACAGGACCTTTTCAAATACAGCCCGACATTTGCCTGGTTTTTCGGTGTTTTCAGGCTCTTGCCGGAATTCCCGGGTTTCTTAATCTGGCAACTCCTGAATGCCTTTATCCTGTTTATTGCGATCCGGTCCGTTCCCGGAATGGATGACAGGGCCAAAGGGTTCATTCTGCTTGCCGTATCGATCGAACTGGCCACATCTCTGGGTAATTCCCAAAGCAATGGCCTGGTTGCAGGATTGCTGGTCACGGGGTTTGTAATGTTTGAGAATAAGCAGTTTCTTTGGGGCACATTATTCATTGTTTGCACAGTTTTCATCAAAGTATTCGGGATTGCCGCGCTTGTGATCCTGTTCTTTTACCCGGAGAAGAAGAAAATCATCCTGTATTCCCTGGCCTGGGGACTGATCATGCTTCTGCTTCCACTATCACTGGTTACACCTTCCTATCTTGCTGAATGTTACAGGAGCTGGTTTAACTCACTAGGCTCGGATTATGCAAGGTCGGCCGGAACCTCGGTTGCCGGATTGTTGCAGAGTTGGACGGGGATGGAAGTGAACAAGCCCCTTATCCTGATGGCCGGATTAGTATTCCTGCTTCTTCCGTTGTGGGTGAGAAGAAAGAGCTATGATTTTTCATTCCGGATCAGATATTTTGCATCGCTAATGATCTGGATCATCATTTTTAACCATAAGGCTGAATCACCATCCTACATCATTGCAATGACAGGGATTGCAATCTGGTTCTTTTCCGAAGAAAAGAAGATCGTAAACATAATCTTGTTCACACTGGCAATGGTGACGGTATCACTGACTCCTATGGATATTTTTCCAGGGACTTTCAGGGATAACTTCCTGCAGCCTTATTGCATCAAAGCCTTGCTCCCGGTATTGATCTGGTTCAAGGTCACCAGGGATATGCTGATGGGGAAAAAGAAGCCGGGACCCCTTGATCCGGCCACCTCAGCCAATATAAAATAAGCAAGATTCCACCGGGATGGGAATTGGCTGTCAGAATTTCCCGAACCTGAGGCTGAGTGTGGCGTTGAACTGGTTGATCAGGTTTTCCGAAGCATGCTTCAGATCCAGGTCAGGCGCATAACGGTAGCTTACACCAAGGCCCATCCTGAAAACTTTAGTAAGGTTAACCTCCATTTTAACCCCGGGTTCCACGACAAAGAAATGATCTCCATGGTTGAAGTGGTTATTATAGGTATCAGTTACAGAGCCGTTATTATCTTCATAATTATGTACATGGCTCCAATAAAGGTAACCGCAACCGATCATGAGAGGAAAGGAAACATGGATGCGGGATTGGGGAAAGAGCGTATATTCAAACAATGCACCTCCAAAGCCACCTCTCAGGTCGGCACTCCTTTTTGTTTCCACGCCAGAGGAGTCGGTATGTGTATGATGAAAACGCAGTCCGCCGGGATTGCCAATAAAGCTGGCCGTCATGCCAACGGTCCAGTGATGGTCCAGGATAATTCCCGCACTGATCCCGGGCAGTATTACATTATGATGGCCAAACCTGGTATAGCTTGCATTGAATTCCATGAAATAACCAAAAGGGATCTTGCATAAACTGTTGCCACAACCGAATAAGGTGTTCATTTTGCTGGAAGAATGGGAAGTGTCGGAGGATACCTTGTTCTCCTGGGCAAAAACCGACAGGGAGGAAACGAGGCAGATAATGATAATGAGTTTCGCTTTCATTGTTTCAAGATTTGTAATCAAACTGTGGTATTGATGTAAAATTGCAATGAGCATAGAATCATTATAAATTATTTATGCAGTGTTTTTGAGTTTGGACAAGGAGTTTGCAGCTGATTCCCTGGTTTATTTGTCTCTTTTTCAGGATGTTTAACCGAAGTTGATATCCAGGATATGTTCAGGCGTCCGATTCAGAAACATGCATTACTTTTGCAGCGCTTTAGCTTTCAGGTATTAGGGAATGAAAAAATATAAACCTTTACCGGTTATTAAATTTGTATTCTTCCTGTTTGTTTCTGAGGTTCTTTATGCCCAGCCCAAACCGGATTCAGCCAAATCATTGCCCTGGTGGAATTTTCATTTCCAGTCGACGGTTATAGGCCAGTATCACCCCCCGTTCAAAGCAAAATATTCCGGGCGTAACAGTCTGGACACGAATGCCGAGACTGATATTTCAGTGACTACTACCTTGTTTTTCGGATCCAGGTTATGGAAAGGGGCAGATGTATATTTTAATCCCGAGCTGAGCGGGGGGAAGGGTTTCTCCAACACAACGGGAATTGCAGGTTTTCCGAACGGAGAAATCTATCGTGTAGGGGATCCTGCCCCGCAGGTATATATTGCGCGACTTTATCTTCGACAGTTGATAGATCTGTCGCCTGGTAGCTATTTTAAGGACGATGACCTGAACCAGTTGCCCGGGTATATCCCCGAGTTTTATCTTTCGATTACCGCGGGGAAGTTCAGCATCATGGATTTTTTCGACAATAATCTTTACAGCCATGATCCCAGAAGCCAGTTTTACAACTGGGCCTTGATGGGTAACGGGGCATGGGATTATCCGGCCAATGTTCGCGGATATACGTATGGTGTTATGCTTGAACTTGTAAAACTGTCATGGGCTGTCCGTTATGCCTTTGTGATGGTCCCAAACAGTCCTAACAGTTCAGTCATGGATTTGAATTTATGGAGATCAAACTCCCAGGCATTGGAAGTGGAAAAAAAAATCCGGATCAGGAAATTGCCTGGGACGGTCAGGTTCATGGCATACCTGACTCAGGCCAGGATGGGAAATTACCGGCAGGCCATGGAATGGGGCATTTCGCATGATACAACACCTGATGCCTCATGGTCAAGGGAACTGGGGCATACCAAGTGGGGATTCGGCATAAATCTTGAACAGTCGGTTCAGAAAAACATCGGGATATTTCTGAGGGCTGGCTGGAATGACGGCCACAACGAGACCTTTGCTTTCACTGAGATCGACCGCAATGTCTCATTAGGAGTATCAATTAACGGAGGTTTATGGACAAGAACCGATGATGCTCTAGGGCTGGCTTTCCTGGTGAATGGCCTTTCGGATGACCACCGTGATTTCCTGGAGGAGGGTGGTTACGGTTTTATCATCGGTGACGGGAAACTCAGGTATTCTCCTGAATTCATTACCGAGCTTTATTATAGTTTCAGGTTCTTTACGAAATATTTATGGATTACACCCGATTACCAGTTCATTCTTCATCCGGCCTATAACATGGACCGTGGACCTGTTCATGCCCTGGGATTCAGGGTTCATGTAGAGTTTTAGATTTTATTCGTAAAGTTTTTTGAGCCGGAAACGGTAAGCTCCCTTTAAAATGATAGGGAAAATGAACAGGGTCAGAACGGTCGATGTGATCAGCCCTCCGATCACAACTATGGCCAGGGGACGCGATGTTTCAGAACCTATCCCGGTGGAGGTTGCAGCGGGCAGCAGACCGATAGCGGCAATGGTAGCTGTCATCAGGACAGGCCTTATCCTGGTTATCACGGCATTCCTTATGGCCTCATCGATATGGAGTTTTGCATGGAGGTTTTTCTTGAATTTGGAATGAAGGATTACAAGGGCCTGGATGGATATACCGAAAAGGGCGATAAACCCGATTCCGGCCGAAATACAGAAATTCGTCCCGGTAATATGAAGCGCCACGACGCCGCCAATGATGGCGAAAGGCACGTTGATCAGGATAAGAGAGGCATCCATGATATCCCCGAAAAGAATGAAGAGGATAAAGAAGATCAGCAGGAGGCTGATGGGAACCACGATTTCCAGCCTTGCCGTAGCTCTTTCCTGGTTCTCGAAATCACCTTGCCATGACATGGTATAACCCTTGGGAAGGCTGATGGCTTTATCCACTTTTTTCTGGGCTTCGATGATGGCAGAACCCATATCTCTTCCCCTGACCGAGAATTTTACCGCGACAAAGCGTTCGTTGTTATCCCGGAAGATCAGGATTGGCCCCGAGATTTTAGTGATCGTGGCGATTTCCCTGACAGGGATCTGGTTTCCTGAAAGGGTAGGCACCATGAGGTCACCAATTTCCCTGGCGCTTTTACGGAATTCCGGAGAGAACCGGATACGGATATCGAATTTCTTGTAACCCTCATAAAAAGTTGAGGCTGCCTTGCCTCCAATGGCCATCTCGATTACGGCTTCGGCATCGGCAGTTGAAACCCCGTAAATGGCCATTTTATCCTGTTCAAGTTCTATCCGGAGTTCCGGCTGGCCTATGCTTTGTACTACCCCGAGATCCTCTATGCCGTTAATAGTTTTCATGATGTTATATACCGAATCGGCCGTCCGGTCAAGGAACACCAGGTCTTCACCGTAAAGCTTCACGGCGATGGAGCCTTTCACTCCCGACACTGCTTCTTCCACATTGTCCATGATAGGCTGTGAAAAATTCAGCCCGACGCCCGGATATTTCTCCAGTTTCCTGGTCATCCTGGCGATGAGGTCCTCCCTGTTTTTACGATGCTCCAGGGCCTTTGTCTTATATGTATCCACGAAAAACTCTATGTTGTAAAAACCTGTCGCATCTGTCCCGTCATCGGGCCTGCCTGTCTGGGAAACAACCTGTTTTACTTCCGGGAATGACAGGATGATATTCCGCATGTCATGGGCCGTTTTCACCGATTCTTCAAGTGAAATGCTCAGTGGCATGCTAGCCCTTACCCATATGGCGCCTTCATTCAGTTCCGGAAGAAATTCAGTTCCCAGGTACCGGAAGGAGAACAGGCTGAGCAAGATCACGGTCGCTGCAATGGTCAGGCTTATCCGCTTGTTCCGATAGCAGATATCGAAGAAAGTCAGGGAACGGGCATAAATGAAGTTGAACACCTTGTTTTTCTTCTCTCTCACATTACGCTTCAGGAGAATGCTGCTCATAACGGGAGCAAACGTCAATGCGAAGATCAGCGCCCCGATCAGTGCAAAACCCAGGGTCCAGGCCAGGGGGGAGAAGATCTTGCCTTCCACTTTCTGGAATGAAAAAATAGGCAGGAGGGCAGTAATAATGATAAGTTTTGAAATGAAAATGGATTTCCCCATTTCAGTGCCTGTTTCCTTTATCAGCCCCATTTTCGAAAGCCGGTTATATTTCTCCATTCCTACTGACCTTGCTTTGCTGTCGAGGGTGACAAAAATGCCTTCGACCATAACAACCGCCCCATCAATGATAATTCCGAAGTCAATGGCACCGATTGACAGCAGGTTGGCAGTCATCCCCATGATCCGCAGGCATAAAAATGAAAAAAGCAAAGCAAGTGGAATGATAAGGGAAACAATAAGGGTTGTCCTCCAGTCGGCCATGAACAGGAACACGATGACCGTAACAAAAATGATCCCTTCAATCAGGTTATGCAGGACAGTATGCGTGGCGTAACGGATAAGATCCTGGCGGTCGTAATACACTTCCATTTTCGTATCCGGAGGAAGGATCTTTTCATTCAGGAGTTCGATATTTTTATGGACTTTTTTAATGACATCGCTGGGATTCTGGCCCTTGCGCATGACAATGATGCCTTCGACCACATCATCGGCAGTATCTTTTCCGACCTGCCCGAGCCGCGGCAGGTGGGATTCGGAAACTTCAGCCACGTCTTTTACACGGAGAGGGATATTGCCGAGCTTTTTAATGATGATATTCCCGATCTCGCTGAATTTGTCGAGAAGGCCAATGCCCCTTACAACATAAGCCTGCGTGTTTTCCTCGATCACATCGCCGCCGACATTGATATTGCTTCGGTTCACTGCCTGGTATACATCCAGGGGTGTAATGCCGTATTTAACGAGGATATGCGGATTGACCTGGATTTCATAAGTCTTCACTTCACCCCCGAAACTTACGACATCAGCCACTCCGGATATGGAACGGATATGCCGTTCGACGACCCAGTCCTCCATCGTTTTCAGCTCTTTCAGGCTTCTTGTCCTGCTTTTGAGTGTGAATCTCATGATCTCTCCCGTGGGGCCATACGGAGGCTCTACTTCAGGCTTCACGCCTTCGGGAAGATCAACGTTCATCAGGAGGTTATTAACCTGCTGCCGTCCGAAGGCGTCATCGATATTATCCTCGAAGATCACTTTGATCACCGAGAGGCCGAACAGGGTGGTTGAGCGCACATCCGTCTTGTTCTGGGCCGAATTCATGGCGAGTTCGATTGGCATCGTCACGTAGCGTTCCACCTCTTCGGCACTCCTTCCGGGCCACTGGGTAATGATAGAAATCTGGGTATTTGTCACATCGGGAAAGGCTTCTATGGGAGTGTTGAGGTAACTCACGAGCCCGGCAACAATAACGATGGCAATGGTAAAAAAGATAAAAAACCTGTTTTTCAGGGAAAAGGCAATGATATTTTTAATGAATTTATTCATGCTCCGGAACCTGTTTGGTTGACAACAGAAAGGGTTTACTGGGTAATTGCACTGTAGATCAGCAACTGCCGGCTTACAAGAACGGTTTCCCCTTCTTTCAGGCCCGAAAGGATATACGCGTGCCGGGAGGTTATTTTAGCCACTTCGACAGGCACAGCGGAAACATCACATTTGCCACGGTAAACGACGACCCAGGATCTGTTCCTGTCGAACACCACGCAGCCCGCAGGCACGGTCAGCAGGCTGCTGTCAGTTTTTTCACGGACCATCACTTCTGCAAACATCCCGGGTTTCAGAATGTTATCCTTATTGTCAAGCTGCACCCTTACCGGCATTGTTTTACTGTCGCTGTCGAGCACATTGTATGCTTTGTCGATAGTGCCTTTGAAGATCATTCCCGGATACGAGAGAGTGGTTATCTGAACATCCTCCCCCGGATGGATGTTCCGGATATCCGATTCATATACGTTGGCAAGGACCCATAGTTTCCCAAGGTCGGAGATGGTAAACATATTCGTTCCGTTATCAGGCCTTATCTGCATACCGGGGTTAATGAATTTTTCAACTATAAAACCCGAAACCGGTGCTTTGACTATATAGTCGCTATGGTTTCCCCCGTATATCGAAAGCACGGTTTCAACTCTTTCCAGTTCGGACTTTGCTTTTTCCTTTTCATTCTGGGCTGCAAGGAAATCTTTTTCCGAAGCAATGTTGTTTTTAAACATATCCGTCATGGAAGCAAGATTCTTCCCGGCCAGCGCCAGGTTTGCCCTGGCAGTGACGAGGTCATTCTGAACGCCCGCCATTTCCGTACTATGGATAGTTGCCAGTTCCTGGCCTTTTTTCACATAATCACCAAGGGCCGCATTTACTTCAGTAACATTGCCACTTACCATGGGATACAGTTTCACCACTTTGTCCTGGTCAAAAGTAATCTGGCCGATAAGACTGAATTCATTGACCAGGGGGAGGACCCTCACGGTGTCAACGCGGATCTGGTCCATCAGGCTGTCGGGTATGCAGAAATGTTGTGAAATATTTTGTACGGCTGTTTGCTCATTCCTGTGGCAGGAAAGGATTAAGGCCGGGAAAAGCAAGCAGAAAGCAATTCGTCGGAGCATAATAATCTTATTTATTTTCGTGGATCCTGCAGACATCTTTTCCAACCACAAGGTTCAGGTTTTCAAGAGAGTTCATCCGGTTGAACTGGAATGTGTTGTATTGAACGGCATTTTGTTTGTAAGCGTCGTAATAATCGAGGAACTCAAGAAGGCTGATATTGTGTTTTTCGTAATTTTTAATATACTCTGCAATGGTCTGATCCAGCTCGGCAGAAAAAGATTCATCGAAGTGTGATACGAGTTTCTGGTTTTCAAGGGCCAGTGAATAGGCCTGGACCACGTCGTTTCTAACCTGGTCAGCGGCAGTCTGCAGTTTCGCTTTATTGGATTCGATGATGAATTTTGCCGATTTGATATTTCCCTGGTTGATATTGAACCAGGGCAGGTCGACCTGGAAGCCGATGTAGTTATAATTATGGACATAACTGCCGTTTTTATCCCATCCTGCCATCAGTGCAAATGCCGGTGCTCCCAGGGCTTTCTGGTATTTCAGGTTCATTTCCCCTATGCTTACGTCCATCTGGGCCATCTTATAATCATACCGGTTTGCAAGGGCCGTATCGATGAGGACCTGCAGGTGAAGCGAATCAGGATTCCTGAAACTCAGGGTGCCCTTGTTAAAGGCAGGAAAGTAAAATACTCCGGATGTGTGTAAAAGGACATTCATATCCCCCTGGGCAGCAACGAGCTGTGAAAACAGACCGTATTTTTCATTTTCAATGGAGAACAGTTCCGCTTTAAGCCTCAGGACTTCCGCCTTTGAAACATATCCGTTATTAAGCTGTTGTTCGAATACCGAAATAATGTGTTTTAAAGCATCTGTTTCCCTTGTATAAATGTTCATCGAACGGTTCAGGTAATAAATGTTGAAAAGCGTGCTGTGAAGGGTGAATTTCAGTGTCCTTAACAAGTCGAAATAATTCTGCTCCTCCTTTTCGGTATTCAGTTTTGCCAGTTTGACCTGTTTACTGCGCTGGCCGGCGAGCCGCAATACTTTCTGGATCTGTACGGACGTTTCCCCGCTGTCGGATATAGGGAACCATTGTTTTTCCTGTGGATTGTAAATATTTTGTTCCAGGGAAAAAGTCAGGTTGGTAAAGAGCTTTGCCTGGATTATCTGGGCCTTGCTGACTTCAATATTATATTTTTCGGCAATCAGCTGAAGGTTCTTCGAAAGGAAAAGGCTGTCGGTCGAATTCAGCGTTAACCGGACTGTATCGGATTTCCCGGCCTGCCCGAAAAAAACCATTGAAATCAGCAGAAATACACATATGAGTAATGTCTTGTAAAATTTAATTATTCCCATTGTTTTTCATCGATGAAGTAGGTATAAAATTGAATTGCCGGATTCTGCCATTTCCCATACAATAGTAATCAGTAATAGTTTTAAACAACTGTATTGTAAACAGATATGATTATATTACAAAGATACATAATATAATGCCAAACAGAGAACTTGAAAACCCCACTGTTATTGCGTTTATAAGTGGAAAATTGGTTACTGTTGCCATGCTACTTAATAAAATCTTTATAAAGCAAAATCATGTTTCCTGCCGTTTTCTGAAACAGCAATCCTTATTCCATTTATTAATCCTTTACCTTTGTTATCATTTTTTACCAGCTATGAATCCGAAATTGAAAATTGGGAAGACTTTCAATGATATCCTTCTCATCCCTACTGATTTTTCCCCGAAATGCGATAATGCTGTCCAACAGGGCATCCAGATGGCCGAAAAACTGAAGTACAAGGTCATGATACTGCATGTGATCGACAGGCAAAATGAAACGATCCTGAATAACAGGGAGTCAGGTCAGGAGTGCATCGGTATAAATTTCCAGAGATACAAGGAAGAATTCGGACGTGATTCCCGGTTGGAGATAGAAACGATGGTAAGGAAGTCGGGTATTGTTTCCGGAATTTTAAGTGTTGCCGCAGAAATTAAGGCAGGGATGCTAATCTTTGGAACAAACGGCAAACAGGGGCTGGAGTATCTGTTCGGGAGTAATGCCCTCAAGCTTGTGCTTAACTCCCCATGCCCGGTTGTCGTGGTGCAGAAGCGTTCGTTTTATGAAGGGTATAAGAACATTGTTTTGCCTGTCAACAATGACACGGATCCCAGGCAGGCAGTCAGCTGGATCCTGACAATGTGCCGGATTTACAATTCAAGGATACACCTTTTCCTCTCCAGCGAAACAGACATTTCCCTGAAAAACAGGGTAAAGATCATCGCGGGCCAGATCTCAGGACTTCTCAGGGAGAGCAACCTGGAATATAAACTGGAAACAGCAGGCAGCAGCCGGGATTTTGTCCAGCAAGTGATTGCCTATGCGTCAGATTCGGGTTCGGATCTGATCATCATCATGACCCGGCCTGAATTAAACCCTATGGGATTCAGCCTTACAGGATGGAATGAGAAAATAATGTTCAACCAGGACCAGATCGCTGTCATGTGTATCAACCCGATAAAGGTTGGCGAACAGGTAATTGACTGGATGGGTTAACATGGTATCGGGAAGCGGCAGGAATCAGCCTGGAGGGCTGAGGATGGTTTTTCGTTCCTTTCAATACAGGAATTATCGTCTTTTTTTCAGCGGGCAGGGCATTTCTCTCATCGGCACCTGGATACAAAGGCTTGCAACGCCCTGGCTGGTATACCAGATAAGCGGTTCTGCATTTTTACTCGGAGTTGTTGGTTTTGTCGGCCAGCTTCCGACATTTATCATTGCTCCTTATGCAGGGGTGATGACTGACCGCTGGAACAAATATCATATCCTGATCGTAACCCAGGTTGCAGCCATGATACAGGCATTAATCCTTGCGTTGCTTTTTTTCACGGGGACAATCCAGATTTGGCACATTATCATATTAAGCATATTCCTGGGCTGTATCAATGCGTTTGACGTACCCTCGCGGCAGTCTTTTGTCATCGAAATGGTCGGGAAAAAGGAAGACCTGGGGAATGCGATAGCCCTGAATTCCACCATGGTCAACGGGGCGAGGCTGCTTGGCCCGTCGATTGCAGGGATGCTGATCGCCTTTGCAGGGGAGGGGATTTGTTTCCTGCTGAACGGCCTAAGTTATCTTTTTGTGATCGTTTCCCTGCTTTTAATGAATGTTACACCGAGAAAAACTGACAAAAAAAGAACCGGGGTCTTAAAAGAAATGAAAGAAGGATTTGACTATGCCGCAGGATTTTTGCCTGTCAGGTATATCATCCTTTTGCTTGCGCTTGTCAGTCTGATGGGAATGCCGATCACCATCCTTGCACCTGTGTTTACCAAAGAGGTTCTTCACGGGGGGTCGCATACATTCGGGTTCCTCATGGGCGCTTCCGGCCTGGGGGCTCTGCTTGCGGCGCTATATCTTGCTTCCAGGAGAAGCGCCATGGGGCTTGAGAAGATCATTCCCCTTGCAGCAGGGATATTTGGTGTAGGTCTTATTTCATTTTCTTTTTCACGTTTCTTTTTCCTTTCATTAACTTTGATGATAATAACCGGGTTTGGCATGATGCTCGGGATGGCATCAAGCAATACCCTGCTGCAGACCATTGTTGATGATGATAAAAGAGGGAGGATCATGAGCTTTTACACCATGGCATTTATGGGCACCGCTCCTTTCGGCAGTATACTTGCAGGGGCACTGGCCAATGTCATAGGTACACCTGCTACCATCCTTGCAGGTGGGGTGTGTTGTTTACTGGGTGCTGCAATTTTCGCCCGGAAGCTGCCGGAAATAGGGAAAAGGATCCGGCCGGTCTATGCCGGTATGGGCTTTATTTCTGAGAAAAATTTCCCGCAAAACGGGCTGCCAAAAATTTGATTTTTCCATCCGGGGAATATAATTGAAGAGGAAGAATTTCAGCAACAAAAAACGAAGAAAATAAATTTGTCATGATGAAGAACAAATTGAAAAAGGCCGACAGGTTTTTCCTTAATATACTGCTTGGCGGGATCCTGATATTTTCGGCCGGAAGCGGTTTTGCTCAGAATGATGCAGATGGAAGCAAAGACCCTGCGCTGTTCACCCGAATGCCGGGTTATCACATTTACCGCTATGATGACCTGCAGTTCGACCAGTACGAGTTTAAAGTCAGCAATAATAAAAGCCAGACTGTGGAAGGGCATTACCTTTTCATCATCTATGAGCCTAACGACAATATCCAGGTCCCCAGCCCCCTGCAGATCGGCCGGAATTACATCAATGCGGCGGGGTTGGTGGGCGGACAGATGGTTTATGAATACCATGACCCGGGGGAGGATGTCGTGCTGAAAGTGGTGAAGAATAATAAGGAAACCTGGGCTTATGTTTCTGCCAACGGAAACGGTTCCTATGCCATCCATCTTGTGGAAAAAGAATCCATGAAGCAGGAAGTGGTTGCGGATGCAAGCGCTATGGGCAAGAGTATCAAGGAGACGGGCAAGGTTGCGCTTTACGGGATTTATTTCGATACCGGGAAAGCGGAAGTGAAGCCGGAATCAAAGCCGGCACTGGAGGAAATTGCAAAACTTCTGAAATCAGATGCCGGGCTGAAACTATACGTGGTCGGGCATACCGATAATACGGGCGTATTTGATGCGAATATGAAACTGTCGCAGGACAGGGCCACCGCTGTTGTAAATGCACTGGTAAGCAGCTATGGTATTCCGGTATCAAGGCTGAAAGCCTGCGGTGACGGGCCAACGGCACCTGTGGCCAGCAATGATACTGAGGAGGGACGTGCCCTGAACCGGCGTGTGGAGCTGGTGAAACAATAAGCTTTTTACCAGGGGAAGTAAGTCATTCAACAGGCTTATCGTATCAGGGTGACGGTTCCCCGGATCTTTTTAGTCCCGGAGCCTGATTTGGCGACCCGGAATGTTGCGATCCATGAATAAACACCCACGGGGCATGGCTTGCCGTTAAAGGTTCCGTCCCATCCGGCTTCCGTATTTGATGTTGAAAAGACCTGCTGCCCCCAGCGGTCAAAGATGATCAGTGAGAATTGCGAAAGTGACGGCCCGACAGGATGAAACAAATCATTCAGCCCATCGCCGTTGGGTGTAAAAGCCGTTGGAAAATAAATATCGTTGGAACAATCGTAAACCAAGGATGTATCGAGTACGGCACAACTATCGCGGCTCACCCTCACCCAGTAAACACCGGCCTCAGTAACGGTTAGCAGGGAATCGGTACTTCCGTCCTGCCATTTATAGCTTGCCCCGGGAACCGAGGCATTCAGCACAACAGAAGCCCTGGAGCAGATGGAAGTGTCATGGGGAAGCTTTACGTTGATGGCGGGTTTGACGGAGATCCGGACGGTGTCAGCACCCTGGCATTTATTGGAGTCGGAAGTATGGACCCAGTAAACGCCCCCCTGATTTACTGATAAAGTCTTTGTTGTATCGCCCGTGCTCCAGAGCAGGGAAGTAAAGTTCTTACCGGGGTTCAGCAGGTATGTTTCACCCTGGCAGATGGCGGTGTCGGGTTTCAGTTTCGGCGGATTGTCAGGATAAAGACTGATATTAACCGTATCGCTCCCCCGGCATCCGAATTTACTGACGCTGACCCAGTATTTCCCGGGATCGGAAATCATGATCCTTCTCGTGGTGTCGCCGGTTGACCACAGGACAGTGTCGCAGTTTGGCCCAACATCGAGGAAGGCGCTGGCCCCGCGGCACATGATCCTGTCCGGGCCAAGATGGATGGGGGGTTTATCAACAACGACGATATGTTTGCAGGTATTCTGCTGGTCGGGAAGGCCTTCATTTACCGTAAGCCTGACATTGTATGTTCCGGCGGAATCATAAGAGTAAGACGGGGGGTCAAACAGATTGGATGAAGGGATGGATGAATTCGTGCAGGTAACGAAGCTGAGCCTGGTGATGGCCATGGTAGGCTGGTTGCAGACGAAGGTATAAACTGTATCCCTGACCCTGGTTATCTCGGAAAATTGCTGGGGCCTGTCCAGGCTTCCGATATTTCCAAGGCTGACGGTGCTCACCGGGCCGCTGACACCCTGTGTCATCACCAGCCTGAAAAGCAGGTCAGGCATAATGTTATAGTCGTAACGCGACATCAGGCCGTTGGTTTGTTCGCACTCGTGCAGCAACATTATTCCGATGGCATCCGAGATAGAGACTTTGCCCAGGTCCATCCATACAGGAGCGTTCAGGAGTGATGCACCGAAGCTTGCCCGGCTCAGGCTGCTGCTCCCGGAATTGACGACGAAACAAAAATAGGAATTCCCGTCCTGGACAAGGCTTAGTGGCCCGGGGTGGCTGAAAGCGGCAGAGCCGGTGATATCATTGAAGACCGGGACATTTGCAAGACTGTTTCCGAAATCGATACGGAAGATTTTGTTTCCCCAGGAACTTGAAGTGATCCCGAACCAATGCTGGCTGTCCTGCTGAACAAGTACCAGACCATGAAGGCTCCAGGCACTGGCGAAGGGTCCCAGGACCGTAAACGCAGGGTCATTGGAAAGGGAATTTCCAAAATCAAGCCGTATCAGTAATGCATCATCCACCACAAACCCATACCACTGCCCGTTATCCTGTTTCACCTGTATACCCTGCACACTGTCGGTGAGGCCTGCGGTGGTGAAATTTTTCGCCGAAACAGGGTCATTCCTGAAGCTGCTTCCATGGTAAAACCTTGTCACGGACCGGTTAAAATGGTTCGAAACGAAACTGTAACAGTCGGGACCATCCTGAACGACGGTGATATAGGCCGGTGAAGAGAGGTATCCTGAAGGGATGTTCATTACCGAACCGATTGGGACATTGCCGGCATTGCCCGAACAGAAGCTCCAATAGAAAGCCGACCCTCCCGTAGTCAGGTTAGTGATCAGAACAGGCCTGTTGGTGCAGATGGTATCGGGTAATGTAAAATCAGCAACCACCTGTGCCTGCATGCTCGCATTTGAGACGCAAAATAATACAAAAATGATGATGACAGTCCTCATGGAATAGCAAACCAGCACCAAAATTAGTAAATAAGGTGACCTGGCTTATTCCATTCCTCAGTTGGCTGTTGTATATTCCTTGCAATCGGAACAGCAGACCCCGGGAACAGGTGTGAGCGGGGAAGTCCGTAAAATCCGGTAATTACCCAACCCGCTTCCAAGCGGCTGAACGGACTGCTGGCGTGTCAGGGTCTGCTCTTCCGAAGACCGGTCCAGCATCATGGCCTGTTCCGCTCCTGCCTGGCCGGCGGCTCCGGCAGCTGATTTCTGCTGATCCCGGATCAGGCTTTCCATCGTATAGGTGTCGGAACCTCTTATCTTGAATTCGGGAATATCAGGGTTCGTAATATGTTCCCTGATGCTGGTAATATTCCCGTAGATTTCGACCACGAGCACGCTGAGGGCCGAATCAAGGGGCAGGCCATACATCGCGAGAAGTTCGTTGATCTCAGCCTGGTGCCATTCGGCAAAGCCGAGGCGTGTCATATCCATGAATGAAGCACGTTTTGATCCTTTGATCACATCTTTCAGGGTGAAAGGAACGTTCTGGGTATCCTGCTGCGCAGGGATGGCAGGCACGTTAAAAAATGTTTTCAGCTCAGCCTGGTATAATTCCTCTTCTTTGGGATCAACGATCAGGTGTGCATTCCATGGCAGCCTGCGTTCATCAAGAAGGATATTCTTATAGGCAGCTCCGTCGGCCCTTTTCACCTGTGCATACAGCAATCCCCAAAGGTCTGTGCGCGGGGGATCGGCAGTTACATTCTTCCCGTTAAATACCGCCTTGGCAAAAGGAGCGTTCACATAGACCAGTTCCTGGGTACGGTTCACCGTGCAAAGGAGGACAGGAGCAGGATGCTGCATCCCGGTAACGCGCAGGGGCCGGCCAAAGCGCCCTTGTGCCGTACTCCACAGGTTCTTGTTTTTACGCTCCGGCCAGTGGCCATGGCCGATCCTGAACTCATATGTAAAGAAGCCGAATAATTCAGGACTTTCCGAATTCATTCCTGCGGGGATGGGAAGGAGGTAATGCACAGCGCTGTCAGTGGACTTTTCCATGACCTGCATCGCATCCAGGCCGGCCATGTCGTCGGTTTGTCCGGGCACGATCGTCCGGATATACTCCGGGTCGATGGGAAGCGGGGGTTCATCGGGTGCCACAAGCTGTTCAGGATGGTTGTTGCTGATCAGCTGGTCAGGTGCATAGGCAAGCACCCTGCAGAATAATGTATCGTCCGGGTCACTGACCGGTTCGTCAAACTCCAGCCAGAGGTACCTCTGCCTTGGTGCGGTTGAACTGTATTTATCATCACTCAGATAGGGGGACAACGCGATACCTGCACTGACCAGCCTGGGAACCTGCGCCGGTATTGTAGTAGCAGGTAAAATCAGTTTATCAATTTTCAGATTATCGTTCAAAGCTCCATGCCCCGGCTTGAAATCAGGGGTCAGATGGTACCTGGTGAGCAGTTCATCGGGGAATGGCGCTGTTGTGCTGCTTCCTTTGGGTGAAGCTTTGGGTTCGATGGCATCGATAAATATGATCGTAGTGCCGCTCCGGTCTATGTTCCCGAAAATATCAGCCTGGAGCGCTTCATAGGAAGCCGTATGTTTGATTTCAATGTCGCCCAGGTTCGCAATACTTTCCTTCTTTTTTTCCTTTCTGAATTTCTTTTCGCGTCCGACCGTGAAACTTATATCCTGCAAGGCATCCCAGCTCCAGTCGCGGTTGATCCTGTATACCAGGCATCCAAGCCAGTGGTTGATCAGATCTGTTTTTGATGCGAAGGTGATGGAGGAATTATCCGGGGCAAGGCTGTGGCGGATCCGGTTGCTGCAGCCAAAGACCACGCGCTGGCCTTTCTTGCTTGTCAGGGTCAGCCCGTTGGATTCCACGCCAAGCTGGGTTGCCAGGCGCTGAATAATATCAGGCTGGTTGGTAATGGCCGGCCGTTCGAGTAGCAGGGATGCAAGTGAGCCGTCAAAAACCTGGACAGGATCAGGTTGCAGGTACAGGGCCTGGATTGCCTGAATGTTTGCAGCAGGTTGCAGCAACTGGGTCTCATCGGCCGACTCCTTGTAGAAAAAGAAGCTGCTGGTCTTTCCGAAGCGGCTGTCGAGATCATGATTGTCATTATTGATAAACCCGTAATAATTCCTGGCTTTGGAATCGCCGGAATCATCGCCTTCGATGCAACAGAAAGCACGGACAGTAAGCCTGACCCTGCGTGCAGTAGGAAGCACGATCTTGTCCATGGCATTTATGCCTGTCATGGTAAGGTCAGGATTCTCCGTTGCCGTGGCGAAGAATGGATCCGTCATATCTCCGCTGAGGTTGAGCACATGGATATCCCGGAATTCAACAGGAATAGTTGTGGTTTCATCGAACGGATCAATGAGGGTCCTGTAGGTCCTGTAAAGCGGGATGTAATTTTCCTGCCCGCTTATACTGTTCAGGTTATCCATCCGGAGCGTTTCCACCTCAACCAGGATTTCAACTTTCGTGACATCAGGATCAGAAATACCAAGGACCCGCCCGTTATTCCTCATTTCCATGATATCGGGCATATTCAGATCTATCTTGCTTTGCATCAGGATGATCTTGTGCCTTATGGCTGCCAGGTGAGGCAACATCTTGTTAATGGTTTTCTGCAAGGCGGGCGGGGCAGGAGTCCCGGTCAGGATATAGGTTTTATCCAGGGTGTTCATCTGGTCCAGCTCATCCAGTTCAGCCAGGTCTTTCATCTTGTTGGATGCATCCATAAGCAGGGCAATGGGATCAAGGCCTGCGGACTGGTATTTGCCTGTGAAAACCACTGCCGGATAGCTGATTAGGGGGCGCCTGATCGCCAGCTCGGGGGATCCGTCAAAGGGTCCACCGGGTGCGGTTTCATTGAAAAACTCCGTCTGGTTGGTCAGCAATAAAGGATTTTTATCGATCCGGAGAAGTCCGGGAGCGATATATCTGCGGAAATTAATTAAAGCAAAAGGCGAAGGTCCCTCATCCTGGTTTATTTCACCAACATCCGGTCCGCCTCCGCTGACATCCGTCAGCCGGATCCGGAAGCTGTATGGGTTACCATAGAGCAGGTGGTTGCTGACAGGAACATCATCGAATTTCCTGTCGACTGTCACTGTTTTAGGATTACCGTTCTGGTCCAGAGCCTGGTTCTCGTTTTGACGGTTGATGATTACCGCATCCGTGTCTTTCAGCACCAGGCTTTTACCAATCCAGTTTGTATAATACATAGGCAGCCAGTAAACGCCGTTGGGGTTGTTGTCAATCTGGGTTGGAAAAACCTGGTAAGGGATTTCCATCTGTTCACCGGGTTGGATGCCGGAATCAACACCGCCGATTTTATAATTGGTATGATCTTTCGTGGTGACCAGGTTCAGGCTTTCCCAATTCCCGGAACCATTCTGAACGTCGATACGGTATCCGGAAACCCCGAGCGGGGCATCCACACGATTCCCGGGATCATCGGGTGATGCGGACAGCTGGCGGATATACCAGATCAGGATTTGTTCATCATCCCAACCCAGCCTGATACCGACATCTTTGACCGGGTGTATCCCGTCCTGTTCCTCAGCCAGCATATTGGCGCTGACCGGCTGGTTTGCATGGACGATCTTTGCAAAACCTTCGTCATACTCCTGAACTTCGGCGAATATCTTGTCCCATTCCCCTTTGGGTGGACCATAAGGCGGGTACAGCACGGGAAATAGAACTGGTGCAAAAACCGGTCTTTTCGCTTGTGTCAGCGCGGGGATACGGGCGGCATACTGTTTAATGAAAGGGCCTCCCCCGAGGGGATCTGCGAGCGACTGGGTTTGGATGGAAAGGCTGCCAGGATTGTTCATTTCGATATAGATATAGCCCCCGTTTTTAAACCATTCCGGTTTACACGGATCGATGACGGTTTCATAGATCATCCCGCAGGCTATTGCCAGTTTTGGCTGGCGCAGGATATGTGCGAAGACCTTTCCCCAGCTGACATCGTCGGAATAAGGACGCTGTGTTGTCGGCCTGTACTCCCGGAGGGCGCAGTAATAACTGTCGTCGGTCTTTGCATTGGGGTGCCGGGGCGAAGTAAAGTTAAAGGCATCCCTGTAGCTGTGGGGAAGATATTTAGCTACGCTTCTTTCAACCGGGATGACATTTCCCGCGGTATCCGTGGCCGTCAGGGAAGGGCTGATGCTGAATTGGTTTGAAATGGCCGTGAGAAGCGCTCTTTTATTCAACACTGGCTTAAGAGGGAGGTCGCTGATTATAATATCCGCAGCGTTGTTCTGCGGGAATTCATCCGGGCTGCTAAGAATCCGGGCTGAAAACACGGGCACCAGGTCAGCAAAGGATTTGGTTTCCGCATAAGGTGCAGGAAGACCAGTCTGCATTTTCAGCTCAAGGGGGTCGCGGTTGCGCGGAATAAGCACAATATTAAGTTTCATTGAGTTGCCGTCAAATCCCTGGGGGAAGGCCATCAGCGTGTAGCGGCGGTTTGGTTCCATATCCTGATTCTTTATTTTGGTTGATTGTTAATGGTTATTCAAATTAATTGGGTCAAAGCCCGGTATTATGATATTTGCCTTGTTTCACTCCAGGTGTCGCTGAAGCTGATATCGATAACCCAAAAGACGCTGATATCAAGACCGAAAGTAACTTCTGCAGTGCAATTGGTCTGGTCATTTGTCCTCACTTCAACAGTGCCTTTGGCCTCGATGGTGATGGTCACGCTGACCAGTCCGCCGAGTATTTCGGCATTGCCCCTGAAATAAAGCATTGCGGAGATCCTGACGCAGGTTGCATCGGAATACATTTCAAGGCCGACCATGAAAGTAAGGCTCACATGACCTATCACGGGAAGACCGACGACGATCTCGGCGCCAAACCCGAATTTCAGGTCAAGGCTGGGGCCGACGGTCGTATCGCAGGCAATTTTGACGTCCACGCTGCCCACTGCAAAAATCGATCCGTAGCCCAATGACATGCACAGGACGCTTAGCCCTCCATGGAATTTCAGGTACCCGCCTGCAGTGGGCAGCAGCTGGGAAGGATCGGAAGTTTCCCTGATCGCTGCGCTGAAGTATACGCCAAGCCCGAGCGAAGCTTCCAGTTTCAGGGGTGTGTCGGGGGAGTTATAAAGTTCATCCGTGGGAGGGAACCTCAGCAGGGGGATATCTTTTTCAGCTTCAAATTTATACTCCCAGATCTCCCCGCTGTTGCTCATGGCAATTTTCAGCCCTTCCTGCAGTACGGCGGCATAGTCACCCGTACTCAATGAAGCAAGAAGCTGAAGGATGTCGATCAGTGGCTGAAGGTCTTTGCTGAAGTCGATCTCAGGAGTGGGCATACCTTCAGTGCTCCCGCCATAATTGCTTTCCTGCCCCTTGCTGGAATTAAAGTTTCCCTTGATGGTCATCAGGCGTTTCATGGAACCCAGGTCGACCACCATGGCCAGGTTGTTGAGCTTGCTTTTGCAGGTGTCTGCGACATCGGCTGCAAGGCTGTTAACGTCAAAATCAAGCTTGGTGCTGACCGGGGCAGAGGAACCGTCCTGATCCTGCGTTTTGTATTCGATATAGATCTTGAACGCATCCATCTTGACAAGGTAGATATCGATGTCGGGGATGTCAAATTGTTCAACCTGCTTTAACAGTTTCATACCCTGCTCTATGGCTCCGGCTGCCTGGGCCGGATTCAGTTCAAGCAGTTCAAGCACATTGAGATTCCCGTCCTTCAGGGCATTCCGGGCAAACGAATTAATCGCATTCCCCGCTGAGTCGTAAGTCACCAACGGCACGACTTTCCCGAAATCCCCGCCGATGGCTGTCCCGATATTCGGGAAGATGCCGCTGCCCGTCATTAAACGGTAGGCGTCGGCAAAGAGGGGAGGTGTCTTGCTCATCAGGCTTGTAATGCCGTTCTGGAACGAGGGGGTGAGGAACAATGCTTTCTGGGTGGATGTGGTTTGCAGTATGCCCAGGTTCACTGTCTGAAGCACCGGGTCCCTGACCACTTCCATCGGGTATGCAATACGAAGCAGCTTGCCTGCCGGGGAAGGGAGATTCATGGTATTCTTATCAAGGGCTCCTTCGCGGATCAGGGGAACCGACGTATTATCCGGCAGGGGTAAGACGTTTCCTGTCCCGGTTTCATGCTGGACCATGCTCCAGCTGCCGTCTTTGGGCAGCAGCACATTGCCTCTTGCAGCAGCCACGAAAAGCGGGTTCCCGGCGTTATCCTGGGAGATGCTCACATCAAAACGGTTGACCCTCATCTGCAGTGGTTTGTTGCCGGAACTTCCACCGCTCAGATTATTGATATCCAATACGCAGTCAAGGTCGCCGCCTATGCTCCCAGCCTGTAAAGCCAGAAGTTGCCCGAGTTGCTGATCGGTAAGAGGTTTCCCCGGGGGTGCAAGCTGGACATACCCCAGTATTTTTTTCGATACGACACGTTTGTTAACCATTCCCTGCACTACATTCTCGATTTCCACGTCGGCATCGAACCAGACTGCACGGCAGAAAACCGGTTCAACCAGGCCCGCAGGGTCAGTAAAGGTTATTTCCTTGCCAGTCGTTGCATCGATATATTTGTCGCCCGGCTCGTATTTATCAAAATGATACTCTGCCACTCCGGGATCTTCCTTGATGTTCCTGACATTGAACAGGCCTTTGATGATACCCGGATGAATGATGTATGGGGAGCCAACCGGTGTTGTCGTATTGTTGATCGTAACAGTATAGCGGAAATCGAATTTGCCGTCGGTTTCAGCCCTCCACCCGCTGTCGGTACGGTATACATAGCCGCTGCTTGTCCTGTATAATGTGATGGTCCTGACCACCCTGATGCCCCAGGGATAAAGCATGCTTTTCACCTGTATCACTTCGTAGGCGGTGCGCCCGACCATGACATCGAAGCGGCTCTGGCTGGTCTGTGCAAAGGTAGCAGAAGGGCTTAGCCAATTGCTGAACATGCTTGCCCCGTACCCGCTGAAATCTATCTGTTCTACTGGAACGCCTGGCCTTCCCGGGAGATAGGATGGTGGATTGAAGAAATCGGTGTTGAATATCCTTGTCACGCTGTCGCCCAGGGTGCTGGTCCCGTTAAGGTTGCCGTTGATGTCAAGGATATTGTTCAGTTGCAGTGTAAACCCGTCGAACATATCGCTGTCACTCTGGGTTGGATCTGAATTGACGATCCCGTGGTTTCCCGCAATGGCCCGGATCTGGAGACCACCCTGCATAGTATTTTTAAACTTCGGACGTTTGTTTTCAAGATCAGGTTTTTTTGTCTCCGTTCCTGCCTTGGTGATGAGGGCCAGGGCTTTGAGCCCGAATGGGAGGGTAAAAGAAGCAACCGTGACGCTTTTCGGATTGTTTTTGAATTCGTCCAGGAGAAACTCGAGCATGGGGGCGGGTGAGAGAGCTACCAGGCTTTTACTGTTGTTGAAGATCCGTGTAGGTCCGCCGTCATTGGGATAGTAGTTAAACCCCAGTTCGGGAGCCATCCCGGCGGGAGGCGGACAGTCCGGTTCCGTAAGATTGATAACCGGTTCCCATGCGATCTGGGGTAAGGTGAATACTCTTGCAAATATTCCCCTCGCCTTGACCTCCATCCCTTCTACTATGATCGGAAGACCATTATTAACGGTGGTATCCTTTTCGGAAGGAACGATATCCGCAGTGCGCATCATTGCAAATTCACGGTCGCCGAAAGCGTTGAAACTGATCCCGAACTGGTTGACGTTGCTGCTCACATCGAGAAGAGCGAAGGTATCCCTGTCAAGGGTGGGGAATTTTTCTTTCCACCATCCCCTGTAATCAGGTATATTTTCCTTCGTCATGACCACCATTTCGCTTTCCGACGTTCCTGACGTACCCTCAGTTAAAGCAGGATTCCCGCTGAAATAAAATGCGACACCGACTTTGTCTTTTGTGTCATCTATCCTTTCAAACCCGACCAGGCAGGCCATCCATAAATATATTTTACGTCTCCTTGGATCAAAATCGCTGTTCAGGCCATAGCGCCGCCTGATGAGGGCCAGGTTTGCCGCATAAGGATCGGGTAAAGTGGGGAGGTAAGCATAGAAACCGAATACCAGCCAGAGGTCTCCTTTGATCGCTTTTTCCCAGGTCTTTTCAACAACACCGAACAGGAAGCATCCGTTGACCGGGCTCAGGGTAAACAGGGCATTATCCAGATCAAGTGCTATCGGTTTCTGGGAAGGAACCTTTTCGAAAGGAAGTTTATTATCCCAGAGAATATTGTCATCATAAAGGTAGATGAGGTTTTTGGTATCGTTGGCCATCAGAATAAGTGCGTTGTCTTTGGAGTTGACACTTACCGGTTCGCCGTTGACTTTGACCGGGCGGTCGATATGAAAGCCGGCATTGCAGGAAGTGAGGAGCAATTCTTCACCCGCTGATACGGTAAAGAAGATCAAGGGTGCCTTTTCACGGTAGGTGATGTCAACGGAAGTTCGATGCGGGTTCTGGTCATCCTGCCAAAGCCTGAGGTTCTGTGTTGCCCCGATGGCATTGGACCAGGCATCATATATCCCGATCCACCCCGGCTCACCAAGGATCTGGGGAGCTATGAGACGGGCATCCGCACCTTTCATGGAAGCCCAGTGGCTGCGCAATCCTGTTCCGCATCGTATGATCAGGTCGCCGCTTCCATATGCGTCCATGGGATTGTTTACATCCAGCATGGCTGCCATCAGTCCCCAGAAAGCCTCCTTCACGGGGGCTTTCCCTTCTAAATCATTAAAGGGAGATTTGCATTCAATAACTTCAAATACTGGTTTGTCGCATTTGACAGGTATAAGCACCTTGCTGAGCAGCGCATCAAAAACGGCATTCTGATCACCGGTCCAGTGAAAAGAAGCTTCCTGTCCATAGATTTTCCATTTGGCGGGAGCTACATCCCTGATGGTATGATCTATCCCTTGAAAAGAAAAGCTTAATTTATCCGGCAGATGGTACTTTGCATGCCTGGAATCAATACCATGGAGGTCATGGTGACCTGCACCCGGGTCAGCCTGTTGTTCCAGGTCGAGGGAAACAACCACGAGATTGTCAGGCTGGATGACCAATTGGTTATTCTGGATCAGCGGGGCAGTATTGAGGGTCACCGTCCCTCCTTTGACTTTGACGCCGCAATACAGACCGGAAGTGGCGGTGGCTGACAACAAAGAGGCATAGATCCAGACGCTTCCCCCGGCCACGGTATATTGCTGAGCTGCCTGGAGAATGGGGGAAGGCATCCCTATCCCGAACACATCAAAAACACCGGTAAAAATAATTGCCGGTTGTGCCTGGCCCTGGATATAAATGGCAACAGACTGCTCAACGATCCTGTAAATGTCAATCCAGATATGTCGCCCGTCCTTACTGAGAAACGGACCTGCTGTCTGATCCAGCAATGCCCCTGCAGCCCAGGCGGGTATGCTACCCGGGACCAGGGTGCTTCTTACAGGGACATCCCTGATGAAAACCCTGAGGTTCTGACCGCCTTCCTTCGTTATTAATCGGCTCTGCTTTATGGCATGATCAATCTTTGCCCTTTCTGGTGCACTGATATTTTCCGAAGAAAAAAAATCGGTGGTCTCAAATGAAAATTTAGTATTCTGCAGGGATTGAACATCCTGTTTATCCAGGGCTCCTGCAATGATCTGCCTTACGTGGTCCAGGGCCGATTCTTCCGTTTTACCTGAAGCAACCAGGTTCCCTGTGAGGGTGGCCAGATGCGATGAGATCAGAACTTCATTCATGATTAAAATAAATTATTTATGTATAATAATTCTCATGGAATCATAAAAAAACCGGTGAATAATAATCATTGCCGGTAATAATATAACAAAGAAAACACCAGTGTAAGAAACTTATGAAATTAAACCTGTTGATATTTAGTCTTACGACATAACAAATATACAACATGAAAAAAGTAAAGTCAAGACATACAGCAGGGCAGTTCGGAAAATTTATTATTTCAGCCGGATGAAATTACTTTAGGACAACCATCTTCCTGGTCTCTGTAAAGTTGTTGGCTGTAAGCCTGTAACAATAAATTCCTGCCGGGAATCGTGAAGCGTCCCATTTCACCACCCATTTCCCTTCTTCCTGCTTTTTATTCACAAGAATTTCAACTTCCCTGCCCTGGGAATCGAAGATGCTGAGCCTGATAAAACCTGTGAAATTCAAACTGTAAGGGATCGAGGTTTCCTGGTCAACAGGGTTCGGGAAATTCTGGCCCAGATAAAGATTTTGTAAGGATCCCGGGTAGATATTTTGCATCCCGATGGCTGGACCGCCCGATTCCCTGTACCTTGCGTAGAATTCCTGGAAGTACAGGTTATTTACCCTCGGATCGAAAATGATGAGTTCATTTTCATCGTTATAGTAGGAGCCGTCAGGCTCCCAGTTAAAGGAACCCGTAACTGTAATTTTATTTCCTGTCGTTGTATTGGCATCGATAAGAAAGTACTTATGATGGAGAAGCCCGTCAACCGTATCGATATAGACATCCGCGGCCGGGTTCCAGGCATTCGCTACAGGCTTGCCTTTCATACGGGGGTATGCACAATTAACATCCTTTGAATTGGTTGAATCGAATACCCCATTCACCGACCTTCCTTCATTGAAAATGGCATGCAATGTATCTTCGAATGCCGCCAGGGTGAATTTATACATGCAGAAGAACAGGCTCTTAGTGGTTTTTGTTTTTATCAGGGTACAATCATGAGTAGGAACGCTGTCGGACGGAGTGAAATAAACTTCCATTCTTGTCCCGGCAACATTCAGTATATGAGGCACATTATCGGCTTTCTCCTTCCCGAATTTTGCCCGTGATTTAATGAAGTTGTTGGTATGGGAGCCCCACATTTCCTCAAACTCACGGGTATAAGAGGCACAAAGGGCTTCATCCTGGATGACGATGATATTGTTCCTGTCCTCATAGAACTGGGCATGGGAAACATTCGTGGAACCGGTCCAGAGATATTTCCTGCCGGGGATGGAATTATACCTGTAATCAAAGATCCAGAATTTGTTATGCATGGAGTGGATGGTGTCGAAATTTCTTTTCAGGACGGGTATTTCATGAGCCTGGAGGGTGTCGACCAACGGAGAATCCGGTGTATTGTTCGTGTAGATGAACCTGATCTTCACGCCCCGGTCCTTTGCGTTGATGAGGGCTGCGGAAACGGCGGTCTCCTTTGAAAATTCCCAGAGCGTGATATCGATGCTGTATCTGGCGCTGTCGATGCGGGTAACAAGCAAAGCAGAAAAATTCTGGTTGCCGTTTGCCTTCTCCCCCATACTGACAGTCGTGTCAACGGTATGGTTGAAATAAACATCCACTTTCCCGGTGGAGGCTGACTGGGTTATAAAGTAGCCTGAATCAACAGATGACCCACCGGCATTCTGTGAAACAACCCGGTATTTATAGATTTTTGCAGGCTGCAGGTTTGTGACGGGAACCATGTGGTTTGTTACCGCGGATGCCAGGTACACGGAATCGGTGAAGATCAGCGGCTGGTAATTTGAGTCAGGAGCCATCCAGAGTATCTTTGAATCAGCTGGTGAATCTGTTGTCCAGAATACCGACAAGGAATTTTGTTTAATGCTGTCATAGGTAAGCCCGGAAATAAGAGGCCCGTTTCCTGCAGGCCGTCCCTGGGCTTTGCAGGACCCAGCGGTTAAGATGAAATGTGCAAACAGCATACATGCCAGGGGGAAAATAATTTTTTTCATGGTAATAGATTTATACGTATTTACTTCATTGTAAGGCCCTTAAATATCACGTTTGGCATTGAAGACCCGGAATACCTGTCCCGGAACTGTTCGTGAGGATGCGGATGATTTTATCAAACATTTCGGTTATGACGAGGATTACAGTCGGTTTTACATACTGACAAATATCAGTCCACTTTGAATATTTTCACAGTTTCAACATGAAGCAAACGAGGACAGGAAGCGCTGGTAGGGTCGAGGAGCAAAGGTATTTGCTAAGTTAAGGATCTTTGTTTATTAATGGCGCTTTTTATCCTGGCGCTGCCAGTGGAAGATCTGGTGAAATGAGAATTTCGAAATATCGATCAGCCTGTGGCTCAACAGGTATTCGATCATCTTATGTTCCAGCCACTGGTGGAAAGGCAACAGCATTCCTATAAGGATGATCTTGATGAGAAGCACTTTCCAAGGTTCTCCGCCGGTCATATCATTAATCTTGTGATCGGCAATCATCACTATGAATTCGAAGAGGAACACGAATGAGAAAAAGCCCAGGGCTTTGATGACCCATTCCGGGACCCGGAAGCTTCCGACCATGATAAAGATCAGGAATACCAGGATTCCGATGATAGTAATAGCCGTATATTGAATGTTATGCCGCCTGATTCGCTGCTGATCATCCTGTTGCTGAATGAATTCATGCAGCCTTGACTCATGGTCGATTTCAAGCATGACCATCTGGTCCTTTTTCGACATATTATTGATGCTGTCGGCCAGGGCCCGGTTAATGGCCGAGCATGTGTAGGCCGACCTGAAATCATTCATGCCTGCATAAAGCAGCTCCAATTGCCGTGAGGCCGTGAGCATATATTCAAAATAGGAAGCCTGGCTTGCCAGATCAAATGCACGCCGGAACTTTTCTATGGCATCATGCGTTCGTCCGTGACGCATCAGGAACTGCCCGTACCGGATATAAAAATTTGCAACATGGATCTTGTTGGGGTCAGATGGCTGGTATTCTTCCGCCTTGCGGAAATAAAAAAAGGCCGAATCCGCTTTCTTTTCTTTTTCACAGAATAAAGCTTTGAGTTTCAGGTACAAAACAGGGTCGGAATCTGCTATTCTCCGTAAATCACCAGGGAACTGGCGGTTGTACAATTCATACAGTTCACTGATCTTGTCGGCTTCGATAAGGTGGGAACGGTAAAGGGCGACCTCAAAATTCTTCAGGCGCAGATTGTTATTGCGGATCGCAAAACCGAGTATCTCCTGAACGTTCTTGAGATTCAGCTTGTTATGGTTCGAGGTTATATCGATCACCTGCAGGTCGTAGAGTGTCCAGATTAGCGCCACCGAATCCACAGGCAGGGTGTTCCTGATGAGGCCAGCCTGTTTCAGTTTGTAAAGAATTGCTTTATCGTACAGTTTATTGTAATTATAAAAGCTGGACAGGTTGGAATAGCATTGTATGAGCAGGGGACGGTCCCCGAGTTTTTCGGCAAGGGAAGTGGCATTGAAATAGTTCCGGAAGGCTTCTATCTTCTGAGTCTTGCCTTCCAGGCTCTTCCCGATATAAAGATAGCTTTCGGCTTTCAGGGGGTCCTTTTCAAGCGTGCTGGCAATGGAAAGCGCTTTATAGCTGAATTCAAGGGCTTTGTCATATTCGTAAAGGGCAAGGTAAACTTCTGCCATATTCCGGCAGGTTATCCATTGCAGGGAGAAATTATCGACCGACATGCAAAGTTTCCATGCCTTCTGTGAGTAATCCAGGGCTTTATTGTGAAAGAACTCGATGTCATTGGATTCGATATAATTGTTATATGCATCCAGGAGGAGGCGGGCATTATAGCTTTGTTCCGCGATTTCCACGGCAAGTTCGGAAATGCTGTCGGCCAGTTTCCTGTCATCCATGTAATTATAGCAGAATGACGATAGGGTTGCCAGTCGGCTGATCTTTGCACTGTCGGAGCCGGATGTACTGAATTCTGTCCACATCTCACGGATCCTGACCGCGGGATTGATACGGGCATCAAGGGTCACCCAACAAAATAATAACAATCCTGAAAGAATACAGGAAAGGGATTTTTTTATCATTTTTCTCTCAGTAGAACAGGAGCAGGAATTCCGGGCTGCCATGAATTAATATTTGAAAGAGGACAGAAAAATATAAAAAAATTGTTACATTGCGTCGAAAATGGAGAATTTTAATTAAAGTTTTAAATTTTTTCGGTATGGAAAAAAAGAAATTCTGGGTGCCAGTGATTACAGGAGTTGCCGGCCTGTTGATCGGGGTCGGTCTCACACTTATTGTAATCCATTTGTACAGGGAGAATTATGCGATTGTCGAACCGGCATGTCCTCCCACACTTACAAAACAGCAGGCAGACAGTTACAGGAATAAATACCTAAGCACTGCCAAGCCTTTTACGGCGATTATAAAAGGTTTCAATGTCAATGCCCAGGAGATGAATGCCTGGAATTGCCTTTTGAAGAACAATTCGCAATTAGGGAGCTTCCGGGCATACAAGGGGATGGATGAAAAAGGAGATTCCCTGCTTATTGTTGTGGGTGTGAACACTGCAGGAAAGGATGACACGACCCTTTATTACAGGGCGGTTCCCCTGAACGGAGGGCCTTGTCCCCCGATCTGCGACAAGAACTGATCCCGGGAATGTATTACAGGAAGGGAAGAATCAGTTTTAACTGATATTATTGGCTGCTACTGAGAGGGAGGCTATATCGCCGATCTGTTCGTCCAGCTGAGCCGGTAGAATGCGGCAAACTTCCCGTGCCAGTGGCAAGGCATCAGCCAGCAATGCCTTCTCAAGCGATGGTATGATGAGGTGACCGGCACGCACAAAGATGCTTCCGATGATGATACATTCAGGGTTAAGGACATCAACCAGCACGGCAAGGCCTTTTCCCATGTAAGTCCCGCAAATTTTAAATACCTCGAGCGCAACCTGATCGCCCTGTTCAGCTGCCTCGGCTACTTTTTGGGCGGTAACTGACATCAGATCTGCAATACCGGAGCAGTAGCTGACTTTTCCACCCATCTGGAACTGTTCCATTGCCTTAAGCCTGGAGAGCTGGGCGATTCCGCTCCCGCTGCAGAAGCCTTCGAATGACCCGGTTTTGCCATAACCTACAGGGCCGAAATTCTCCATCCTGATATGGCCTACTTCCCCGGCATTGTCATTTGTTCCTGAATAGAGTTTTCCGTCGAGTATCAGTCCGCCCCCAAGGCCTGTGCCGAAAGTGAGGAAGATCATGTTCCTGCTGCCTCTCCCGGCGCCGAACTTCCATTCTGCGAGGGCACATGCATTTGCATCGTTCTGAAGGGCAGCGGGAATTGAAAAATTCTTTTCGAAGAAACTCACGATGTGAACATCATCCCAGCCGGGCAGGTTAGGCGGCGACATGACAACTCCTTTCCTGCTGTCGAGCGGGCCCCCGCAGCTGACACCAAGGGACGCAATATCGACGGGAGCCAGGTTCTGTTTTCCAAGCAGCCTGGTGATTCCGCTTTGAAGCTCCGGCAGCATTTTTTCCGGGGTGCTGAAGTCGGCGGTAATAAAAACCTGTTTGTCAATTACGCTTACCTGTTCATTATCATCAATCAGGCCCAGGATGGCTGTGCACTTGGTACCTCCGATATCAATTCCTATGAGGTTTCTCATAACACAAAGTTCTCTATTGCGCCTTGTTCACTTATTGTGGCTGGTCGGCCGGGTCAATGCCCCAGGATTTGCATGGGGCAGAGCCCATAGTATATTCGAGCGTCCCACCGTTCATGATATCCGAATGCCGGATGTAGGTTTTAGACCACGGACTGCCGTTCAGCTTTACCGATTGTATATAAATATTTTTATCTGAATAATTGACGGTAGTGATCAGGAAGGTTTTCCCGCTTCCGACCTCAATTCTTGCTTCCGGGATCATCGGTGTTCCGAACACATAAACACCTTCTGCCGGGTTGACCGGGTAAAAACCCATCACACTGAAGATATACCAGGCCGAAAGCTGTCCGCAGTCCTCGTTCCCGCATATCCCCCCGGGAGTATTATCATACAGGGTATTGATGATCTGTGCAACTTTCTCCTGTGTTTTCCATGGTTTGCCTGCATAAACGTAAAGGTAAGGGATATGCTGGCTTGGCTCATTCCCGTGTGCATACTGGCCGATAAGCCCGGAAATATCCTCCACATTTTTTTCCGCATCCTGTGTGCCTTTAAGAACAAACGTTGAATCAAGCCTGGCCGTAAATTCTTCCGGACCGCCCATGAGTCTTATCAGCCCGTAGACATCCTGGGGCACGTACCATGAATATTGCCATGCATTCCCTTCAGTATAATCGCCTCCGTATTTGGCAAAGAACGGGTCAAACGGTTCACGCCATGTGCCGTCCGATTTTTTAGCCCGCATAAACTTGGTTTTCGGGTCAAACAGGTTTTTATAATAAGCCGAACGTTTCATGAATTCCCTGTAATCCGTGTCCCGGCCCATTGCTTTGGCCACCTGTGCAAACGACCAGTCATCCATGGCGTATTCCAGTGTTTTGGAAACCGCCTCAACTTCTTTATCGATCGGGATATACCCGTCCTTCATGTAGTATCCGCATCCCTGGTACCAGTCTTTTGTGGCGCTTTCTTTCATGGCCCGGTAGGCTTTTTCAGTATCAAACCCACGTATCCCTTTCAGGTAAGCGTCGGAGATCATGGGTAGTGAATGATACCCGATCATGATCCAGGTTTCGCATCCGTATGACTCCCAGGTGGGAAGGATGTGGTGGGGGCTTTCGTCATACCATGCCAGCATGGTGTTTACAATGTCGCTGGTCAGTGCGGGCCGGATCAGGGTGAGCAGGTGGGCCTGGGTGCGGTAGATATCCCACAGTGAAAGCGTAGTGTAGTTGGTGAAGCCGGTTGCTTTATGGATCTCCTTGTCAACACCCCTGTACTGCCCGTCCACATCCATATAAACAGTAGGTGCAAGGGCTGCATGATACATTGAAGTATAGAAGATCTCCTTCTGTTTCCGGCTCCCTTTAATGGTTATTTTGGACAATTCCCTGTTCCAGGCTTTCCTTGCATCGGAACGTACCCGTTCGAAGTTGAAATCGGGGATCTCGGCCCTCAGGTTTTTCATTGCTCCCTCTGCACTCACGCTGGAGATCCCCACCTTAACAAGGATCTGTTCACGGTCCCTGGTCCTGAAATTGAAAAACGCCTTGATATGCTGCCCGCCGATCTCCCGGAAATTCATCCGTATATGAGGATACTTCCTCGACCCATAGGCAAGTGTATCGTCGAAAACAGTCCCAAAGGAATTGAAAGGTTTTGAAAAGACCATGGCGATATACACAAAGCGGGGCCTGAGGTAACCCCTCGTTTCCCTGTAACCGAGTACCGTTGAGTCATTTGGTATACGAAGGTAGGCGTAAGTGACTTTCCCGGGGAATTCATAAATGGAATGCTCCATGTCGAGAAGGAAACGTGCACTGTCTGAAGCCGGGAAAGTATACCTGTGGAGCCCTGCACGGCAGGTGGCCGTGAGTTCCGCATTGATATGGTCATCTTTCAGCATGACCCTGTAATAGCCGGGTGAGGCCTCTTCATCGCTATGTGAAAACCGGCTCCTGTATCCAAGGTCGGGGAGGGAATCAGGGCCGGGGGAAGTATAAAGCTTTCCCACCATCGGCATGATCAGGAAGTCGCCAAGGTCGGAATGACCGCAGCCGCTGAAATGAGTATGGCTGAACCCCATGATGGTGCTGTCGTCATAATGATACCCCGCACACCATTTATAGCTTTGCCTGAAGTATCTCGTATTTGTCTCAGGCCCCGGCTGGATCATGCCGAATGGCACGCTGGGCCCGGGATAGGTATGTCCGTATGTTCCTGTGCCAATAAAAGGATTGACATATGCGCACAGATCCTCCACGGCGGCATCCTTGCGGCCGCAGGAAAGAATAATAAACGGGAGGGAAATCAAAATTAAAATGCGGGTTGTTTTCATGCTTTTCATGGGTAAGATTAATGCTGGTAAATTTAATAAAAAACCCGGGGTGATCTGACTGCTGTTTCAGCCATCAGTAAAATCTGAAAAAATGAAACATTATTGGAATTCTTAAGTACTTTTACAAAGCCGGCTGATTTACCGTGAGGATTCTGTGCAGGATAATTTTTTTCTCCTGTACCGGCATGCTGACCAGAAAACAAGTTATCGAATGACACGATTATCATCCTTATTCCTCTACTTTTTCCTGGTGTTGTATATCCCATTTGTACAGTCCCAGGAGAGAAGAATCGTCAGGATAGGTGTCTTTACCGATTGCCAGTATTGCGATTGCCTGGCCGACGGGGCCAGGCAATACAGGCTCTCGCTTGCCAAACTTGACAGTTGCATCAGTACGTTTAATTCGTTGGACCTGGATGCCGTTTTTCATCTTGGTGATATGATAGACCATAATTTCAGCAGCTACGATAGTGTTCTTCCACGCTTTCAGAAGTTCCAGGCGCCCCTGAAGCTGCTGATGGGGAATCACGACTATATGATTAAAAAGAAGTATAAGGATGACGTGACCAAACGGCTGGGGATGATACAGGAAGAATACAGGCATGATGCCGGCTCTTCGGAGGGTGCATATACGACGGTTATCGGATCCTGGTGCTTCATTGCCTTGAATGGGGATGACCTGAGTTACACTGCGCCCCAGGACAAGGAACATAAAAATGAAAGGAATGAGACCGTGAACGATCTCTATTCCGATCTGAAATACAATGGGATGCCCTGGAATGGCGGGATAGGAAAGAGCCAGATGAAATGGCTGGAAGAACAGCTCATTGCTGCCGGAAAAGCCGGCAGCAATGTGATTGTCTTATGTCATTTCCCTTTGTTCGGGAAGCAGGACCATTTGCTTTTCAACTGGCAGGAAGTACTAGCTTTACTCTCGCGTTATCCTTGCGTTAAAGCATACTTCAACGGCCATTACCATTCAGGCGGTTACAAAGAGTTTGCCGGCATTCATTTCGTCAACTTCAAAGGTATGGTCGATACCAGAAGGAATGCTTTCGGGGTCATAACCCTTACCTCCGACAGCATACTGATCAAAGGCTACGGCCGGGAGCCTGACAGGAAACTGAAGATCCGCTAAAATCTCCCTCCCCTGGGAAAGAAAATAATCAAGACGCTGTCAGTTCCTTGTAATCGGGCTGTTGCTGTCGCATACCGGCGGACAAGCGTTAGTATTTTGGGAAACGAAACTGTAAATCGGATTATTCACGGCATCAGTGCCATTGCTGTTCACACCCACCACGATAGCAACATTATTCGAATTATTATCCTTCCCGAAATAAATCCTGAAACCAGCCAGGTTTGAGTTTTCCTGGAAGATGTTATTCATTGCATCCAGGTTTGATTTGTCAAGAGTAAATCCCTTCAGGACATTATTATAGGTAGTGGCCACCGACATGTAATTTTTAAAATACTGGTTCGCGCTGGCTGTTGATATAGCAGTAATGGCGCCTCCTGAAGGAGCGGCCGCCGGCGTACTGTTGAATGCAACCAAAGCAAAAAGAGAAAGCCCAGATACAATACTTATAATAAATCCAAGGCCAGTTTTTATCCTTTTTTCAGTTCTGCTTACCGGAGGAAGGGCTCTTTCATCCAGGTATTAGTATTTTTTCTGATACTTGTTTGGGCGCCCGGAAGTTTTTTGTACAGCCAGGTTGACCAGATTGACCCGGTTGTTTATCCTTCCGGGTTGAAGCAGGCGATAGAAAAGGCGGATAACGACAGCATCAGGATTGAAAAGCTTTTCGACCTGGCTTTTTTTTATTATGATTACGAAGGGGAGGATGAGCGTTCCGACAGCCTGAGCGGGATTGCCGTCAGGCTGGCTGAAGAGAGCCACAGACCGGAGTTAATGGTCATCGCTTATTGCAGATATCTTGAATCCAATAACCTGTTTGCTAATTACAGCAAGGCTCTCGGCTATGCATTGAAGGCAGAGAAGCTGTCGGCACAGAATAATCCGGGAGAGGCCTTTCGTCTTGCGGGAAATACCGTATCTGTTTATATTTCGGGATATGACTACGACAGGGCATTGGAGTATAGTTACAAATCCCTGTCAATAGCCACAACAACCGAAAATACGGTATGGAAGGCCGAAAGCTATCTCGACATCGGAAAAAGCCTTGAAGGGAAAAACCAGAAAATAGAAGCCTTCAGGAATTACCTCAACGCCACGGTACTGGCAGAGCGGATCAAAGACACTTCCTTGCTGGTTCAGTGTTTTAGCCGTTTATCCAAATTTTACAACCTGAATAAGTTATATAACCAGGCAACACATTAAAAATTATTGCAGAGCGACCTGCTGAGAAAAACAATACCTGTCGACTCGGTCGCCCTTATCTGGGCCTTATACGACCTGCAGGTCATAGACCTGAACTCGAACGACAACCGGCTGGATGAACGAAGTATGCAAAAAATTCTAGCCTTTGCGGTCAGGAAGAAGCACAACCGCCTGTTGAAGGACGAGATTGCACTCATCCGCACACATTATACAGAAGCTGACCGGATTGACCTGCTGCATGACCTTTATTACAGACAGTTCCCGGATGAGCTTGTAAAAATGGCCACTGAAAATCCGGGCCTTTTTTACAAGCTCATGGCATCATTTTTTGAAGAGGAAAAGACCCCCGATTCCGCCTTATTTTATTTTAATAAAGCCCAGGAAAAACTCAGGGACAATCCCAACAAAATTCTCAGGGCCAATTTTTATAACAGGTTCGGCCAGTTTTTTTTGCGGCAGGGGCAGACGGATAAAGCGATTGAGAAATTTACAAAGTCTTATGAACTGGCAAGCCAGGCAGCCTACTTTGATTACATGCTCAGCCTTTCCAGGAAACTCGAGGTCCTGTATGCCGGGAAAAATGATTTCAGGAGTGCCTACCATTATGCGGTTTTAAACAAGGCATTATCAGATAGTATGAGCAATATGTCAAAAAAAGACCAGTTTCTCATCATGGAGATCGACCATGAGAACAGGCAGCGGGATCTTGCCGCCGAACAGGAGAAACAGTTAACCCTGCGAAGGCATTACCTTCAATACAATGCCATCATTATCATCATTATTACTGTCTTCATTGTTTTATTAATGCTCGGCAGCCTGAAAGTGTCAGAGTGGATAATTAAAATGCTGGGCTTCTTTTCCTTTATTTTTCTTTTCGAATTCATCGTATTGATCGCCGACCATAAAATTCATGAGATAACCGGGGGTGAACCCTGGAAGATATTGCTTATAAAAATCGTCCTGATAGGGATGCTTCTGCCATTCCATCACTGGATCGAAAAGCGGGTGGTTGCTTTTCTTCTTAACCCGGACCTGATCAATATTTCCCGCTACCCGATTCGAAGCAAGCTCCGGGAACATTTCAGCAGACAGAAGAAAAATTAAATACCTTCTTTATCTGTTCCATCCGTGCCCGGGAAAATATTTTTTCATACATCTGCGTTCTGCCCATTATCAGAGCAGCCGTCGGAGAATGTATACTCCTATCAATTTTTTTGAATTAACAGAGTTTCCCTGATGAAGTCTTTCTTCATCTGGAAACAATTAAAATGAAAAATTTTGAAATGTGTAAGCAAGATTCCAATCTTTTTATGTGGGTTTGTTCTCCTGTTCAAGATCCCGGAGGAATGCCAGAGCAACAGGTGGGAATGGGTTAAAAGTGTATATAGTAATCCAGGCAACGAATCCGGTCGTTCAAGGAGCCACTTGATTATTATGCTGCATATCTCAGGAAAACTTAACTTTGTATATAATGTTAATAATAGGGGTATTGTCATTGTACCTGTCTATCTTAAAAACCAATTACAACATTAAAAAATGAATGGTATGAGAAATTTATCAATTATCATTTTACTAGTCCTTGGTGTTGTGAAAATACATGCACAGGGCTATATGATCAGCTTTGCAGGTTCCGGTGATACTACCGCCATCGGATCAATCAAGGTTTATAATTTAACAAGCGGGGATTCAGTTACCTTGAACGGCGGGGACATCCTGCATTTAAAGACAGCATCGGGCATAGACAAATTGGGCAATGAAAAAAATCCTTTACAGATTTATCCGAATCCGGTACTGGATAAGTCAGTGCTGGCATTTTCCGCAGCAGGGAAGGGAAATGCTGTTATAAGTGTACTGGATATGTCAGGTACAGTGCTCAGGGAAATCACAGTTTTTTTATCGCAGGGAACACATGAATTCCTTATTTCCGGATTGAATCATGGTATGTATCTCCTGAAAGTCAGCGGGCCGGCTTATGCTTATTCCACAAAACTGGTCAGCCAGGGGAATTCAGAAGGAGAAGCGCGAATTGAATATTATTCTGGTAATAAAATTCAACTGCAAAAAGGGATAACCCAGGCTAAAAGTCTTTCTTCGACCGTTGACATGAATTATACCGGGGGAGACCTCCTCCTTTACAAAAGCGTATCAGGTCAATACAGCACTATCGTCACTGATATCCCTACCGGCGACAAAACTGTAACTTTTAATTTCGTTCGCTGTGCAGATGCGAACGGTCACAAATATGCATCGGTCGGGATTGGAACGCAGACCTGGATGGCTCAAAATCTGAATGCAGGTGGAATGATTCTTGATACGACAAACCAAAGCAATAACGGTTTACTGGAGAAGTACTGTTATGAAAATAAGGAATCGAACTGCGATGTATACGGAGGGCTGTATCAATGGGACGAAATGATGAATTACGATACTGTTCCCGGCAGTCAGGGCATATGTCCAGCAGGATGGCATCTTCCGACCGATGCCGAATGGACCGTGTTATTAAACAATCTGGGAGGGGACAGTACAGTGGGTGCCAACCTAAAGGAGACCGGAACGACTCATTGGGCCTGGCCCAACACAGGGGCGACAAATGAAAGCGGGTTTACGGCACTTCCCGGAGGTTACAGGTATTACAGCGGAACCCTTTATCTTACTGATTATGCCGTCTTCTGGTCTTCTTCAGAAAGCTTATCTGCAGGAGCCTGGTACCGGCAATTGTATTTCAACTATGCATATGTGACCAGGCGTGCGTATACCAAATCAAACGGGTTTAGTGTCCGCTGCCTTAAGAATTGATTGCGCCATGAACGTGAAGCAGGTTTTATACACCATTAATTTCCCAAAATTCATTTGAAAACCATAACCTTGAATAACATTAAATTACTGCTTGCAGCTATATTCATCCACTTTATGTCCTTCGGAACCCAGGCCCAGTTCCTGCAGGATGCCATGAAGATCATGGACCAGGGAAAAAGCGGGTTAAGTGAGAAAGATGCAGCGGATGGGATAAGGGAAGCCCTCGTGAAGGGAACTGCAGGGGCTGTGGCCCTGGTCTCAAAGTCGGATGGTTATTTTCTGAACAAGGAAATAAAAATACCCTTTCCGGAAAGTGTCAATGCCGTCGAAGCTAAACTAAGGGCTGTTGGACTCGGGGGCAAAGTGGATGAAATGATACTTGCTCTTAACCGTGCCGCCGAGGATGCTGCAAAGAGCGCTCAGCCGGTTTTTGTGAATGCTATCACCGGTATGAATATTTCAGATGCCCTGCAGATAGTCAAAGGGAAAAAAGACGAGGCGACCCGATATCTTGAGAGAACGACCTCAACTGAACTAAGGACCAAATTCAGTCCCGTGATCAAATCCTCGCTTGACAGGGTCGATGCCACAAGGTTGTGGTCGGAACTGATCAATCTTTACAACCAGATCCCTTTCGTGAACAAACAAAACCCGGATCTGACCGCATATGCCACAGACAAAGCCATAGCAGGGCTGTTTACAATGATTGCAAAGGAAGAGTTAAAAATCCGCCAGGACCCTGCGGCCAGGACAAGCGAATTGCTGAAAAAGGTTTTCGGGAACTAAGATTATTTTGTTGCTTTCCTGTTGATTAAATACTTGCGCTGAAACACGAATGCCAGGATTCAATCCGATATCCGGGGCGACGAGGATGAATATTGTCAATTCAGATCCGGGATTCTTATTACTCAGAATTTAATGGTGTATTCGTAGACCACCTGCTCACGCACTTTTTGTGCAGGACCAGGTTCAGGTTTTTCCTCCTTCCCGGTGTATGAAATGGAATAGCTGGTGGTGTGTTTCGGAAGAATAAACCTGATGCTGGTCTTTGTGGTCATTTTTACCCGCACGCCCCTGTTCCTGACTTTTTCGTACCGGAGAAGTCTGACCAGTCTTACAGCTTCTTCATCACAGCCATGGCCGATCCCATTCAATACATGTGCATTACTTACGCTGCCATTATCATTGATATCGTATTCAACAATGACAGAGCCCCCGATGCCAGCTTCAATAGCTTCTTCAGGGTACCGCATGTTCTCAGAAATAAATTGCCCGACCGCCTTGTTGCCCCCGGGGTATTTCGGCAGTTTGAGAAAATGTTTTTTATGATGATGGTCGGTCATGGCTTCCCTGGTTTCAATTCAGGTATGCAGTAATGCAAACTTACGACTTATCCCCTGAGTTTAGAAGTCCACTTCCGGCAAACGCATGCGCGGGCTTTACCAGCAGGAACCCTTATTTTGTTATCACCTGAAATTCAGTATTTTGACAAAAAATGTTAAAAACAGGCATCCCTTATTTTTATCCGGCTGTCATAATATTTTAATTTTAACGGGTTAAAACTATCAAAATATCAATTTTATGAAAGCAAAACCAAACTATTTCGTGATCCTCATGATCACTTTGCTGATTGCTTTCCAGGGAAAGGGCAATTCGTTCAGATTTCATGTCAGTTTCTCCGATACCACCTTCATTTATGATGACGGCAGCGCGGAAACAGGGTGGGGCATTAATGAAGGGTACCTCGGATGGCTGGGTGATTACTTCCCTGTTCCGCAGACCACGTCAGGGGTTCTGCATTCATTTGATGTGTATTTCATCACCAATCCCCAGGGATCTGCATTAAACCTGACAATCGATGTATTCAACAGCACCTATGGCATCATCGGATCCACTTCCGCATTCAAAGCCAGTCCGGGGGTATGGATCCCGGTCCCTTCACCCGATATTAATTTCTCGGGACCGTTTTATGTAATGGTAAAATGGAACAGCATCATCGGCGTATCACATTACCTGGGGCTGGATACGAACGGGAGCAATGCACAGCAGGACCTTGAACGGTATTATGACGGGGATATCTTCCGCAAGCTTTCCGACCCGGGAGTGCCGGGCGGCCACAAGGGGGTTTTCCTGGTAAGGGCCCATGCCACTTTGAGTCCTTCGGGAATCCCCGGGCTGATCCAACCTGAATCCCTGATTGTTTTTCCGGTCCCGGCAAAAGCTTGCCTTAATCTAATATCCGAGGAAGATATGAAAGAGGTCAGGCTGACAAGCCTGCTCGGGAGAGAAGTTTTGAGGCTCCTGTCAGGAAACAGGAATAACCTGAACATCGATATCTCCGGCATCCCGGATGGCATATATATTTTATCGGTAACAACCGCAAAAGGGACAAGGATCAAAAAGATCAGTATCGAGCAAAAGTGATATCGAGTGTAAATTCCCATAAAAAAAGCCTGCAGACCTGGCTTGTGATTTTACCTGATGTAAAAAAGAAGAGGCTGTCCCGTACTTTTGAGACAGCCTCTTCTTGTGTGCGCCCGGCATGGGCGATAACTTGGCGGTGTAAGTCCGCTATGAACTTGGCAGTAGGAATCATTAGCTCAAGTCAAGGGTGTCCTTCGCGAGAAGGAATCTGAAGGAAGCCGGCGGCAAA